>Ga0209007_1000634_pt1 | contig 12309 bp, 12 predicted proteins | sample JacPinW_OM1H0_O2_FD_187961 | JGI IMG/M metagenome (GOLD analysis project Ga0209007, IMG submission 187961) | Forest soil microbial communities from Algoma, Ontario, Canada - Jack Pine, Ontario site 1_JW_OM1H0_O2 (SPAdes) (version 2) | ecosystem: Environmental > Terrestrial > Soil > Boreal...
ATCATTGCCGAAGACAGGAGTCATTACACCTTGTGGTCGTTCGCGACAGAAGGTGATCCGGCCTATCCTTCAGCCGTGAAGAGAACCGCTGTGCAAGAGGCCGGCGGCAGTGTGACCATGAACATGAATATCCTGTGTGAATCGACGCAAGATGCATGCGACAAAATGGTCGCCAATTTCAACGAGACGAATGAACGCGCCCGGGACTCGATTCAGAACAAGTAGTGCGCTGCGAAAAAACGAACAACTTAAATCGATAGTAGCCGCTCAAAAAACGAGCGGTATTGGCGTAACGCGATTCGCAAGTTTTCGGTCGTCGGCGCTTCCGTTTGATCGAGACCCTCCTCGAGTTCTGAACGTTGGTTCGCGAAGGTTTCCGTCAGGCTCTGAGTGACTTGAGCGACGAGTTCATCGGCAGCGTGCACTGCTTTTCCAGGATCGTCAACGAAGCTCTTTTGCACCGTGTCCCAGCGGGTGCGCAGATCCGTCGCGGCCTCTTGGGTAAAGAGCGGGGCGAGCTTCGCGTCGTCTCTTATTGTTGTCTTTGTCACGCCGTCGGTATTGATCGCCTGCAACAGAGGTTGATCCGCGTCGTGCACCGCTGATGCTGGGTTGATTGGGGCGCTCGGAAGGTCCGAAATGCTCGCCGTCTCATCGCGCGGCTCGCCATTCATTTGCGGGCTCATGAGTGCACCGGAACGCCGCGGTCGGCTGGCACAGAAGACGGCGCCACCGGTTTGACATCAAGAAGCTCATCGAAGAGGGTCCGGTAGTGGATGACGGCCTTTCGCAGCTCCTCCGTATCCGCCTCACCGCTGGCGTCCCGGGTCGCAATGAGCTGCGCCGCGCGATAGTTCGATACGACGCCCGGGTAATCTACGGAAATATCGGCGGCGCGACGTTCGAAGTCGCCCATCGGGTAACCGCGCTTCTCCATCAGTTCCCGAACCAGATGATCGGCTTCTACGACGACTCCTTTCGGGCTATCGATGAAGCGGCCCTGCAGTGTGCTCCATGCTTGGGAGAACCGCGCCGCATCCGCCGGCGTTAAGGACACAATCTTCAATCGAGCCACTCGTTGCTCACGCTTCAGCAGTTCCGCTTCCGCCCGTGTGCGGCCGCCGAAGTCAATTACGGCGCGGTCGTATTCCGGGCCGAAACGACTTTTGAGCTTCGCAGATCGTTGCCTCTGCATGACCAGCCATGCGACGACCGCAATCACTAGCGCGATCAGGAGGACGACAGCAATGAGGGTGTTGGTGGGTATCGTATTCATTATGTACTTCCTACTATTGGCATAGGTGACGCGACGCAAGCTGCGACGCTCCTGATCTTGAGCATGGAGGCAGTCTTATCGAAAGTTATGCGAGGCGCCACCAGATGCTTCAAACGATTGGCGTAGGACATCGCCTCACGTGAATGAGTATGCGCGGTAGGTGCGTCCGACTAGACAGTTCGCGCCGCAACCGCGGGAGCAGTCTGATCAAAGTCGTCGGCCGGGGGACGCGCTCCAGTGGAAAGTTTGCACGGCTGTTCGGTCCGCGCCAATGCCGATGATTGTCGCCGCAATTGGGCTATCTCGGCCCGCGCAATCAGTAACTGTGCCGACCGATAATAGTCGGCGTCAATGTATTGCAGAAGATCATCCATGACGCATTAACCCTGCCGAATGCTGCGGTGCGTTGTCTGTCTGTTAGCGCACTTTGCTTTGATGTCGCCATCGTAAAGCCCTTCAGGGAGCCGCAACGATGCGACCCATAGAGCGAATCAATCGCATTAATTCATTCAAGCGATTGGAGTAATGCCGCCAGGCAGAGTAGTTTCGCGAGAGCCGGCGGCAAAAGTCGCGCGCCACGAACACATACACCTCGAAAAACGTGACGCGGATTACGCGCCCGAACGTTCGCGCTCCGGTATCGCACGCGTGTTGATCAAGAACACTTCGTGCAAAGTCGACGTGAACTCTCATTTCATCACGATGCATTTACTTTCACGTGAATCGGGCGTGGTAACTATTCCGCGGTTCGTAATAAGTTTCTCTGAGCCACGGTCCTTATCAGTGATCGCAATTTATTTTCGTCATTCATTTTCGCATTGGAGTTAGTCATGTGTTTGTCAAAATTAGTACACAGCAGTGGATGCCAAACATCCACGGGCATGAAGAAGATTCTCGCATCCGTTGCCGCTCTCACTGTAGCGGCACTGTCTGGATGCGCCATGTTCCCCCAAGCCTCAAATCCAGCTGGCGATCGAGCAATCACGGCCGCTGTCGAGACGAGATTCGGGCAAGACGCGGTGCTCGAAGCGCCGAATCAGCTCAGCGTACAGACAATAAATGGGGTCGTGTACCTGAACGGATTTGTATCCACAGGCACGCAACGCTGGGACGCCGGATCGGCGGCCAGTCAAGTTCAGGGCGTTGACAAAGTGGTCAACTCAATAGCCGTCGCTCGCTAAAACATTTTGGGTCGGGCGGGGCGGAAGATCGGCGGTCGGAAACCATCGAAAACACTCTCGTACCCGCTGTCCCGGATAATTGGAGATACCAATGCTAAGTCGTAAATTGTTTAGTGGACTGTTAGCCACGATCGCGCTCGCCTCAACCATACCTGGTCTGGTCCAGGCGAGCGATATTCCCGTCGCCAAGAATGTGGTGCTCGTGCATGGTTTATATGCCGACGGATCGTCGTGGATCGATGTAATTCCCTATTTGCAGCGCGCGGGATTGAATGTAACCGTGGTGCAGAATCCGTTGACCTCATTGGCGGATGACGTTGCCGCAACTCGCCGAGCCCTCGCGTCCCAGGATGGGCCGACTGTTTTGGTCGGCCACTCCTTTGCGGGGACAATCATTAGTGAAGCGGGAAATGATCCGAAGGTTTCGGCCCTGGTGTACGTGGCCGCGCGCGCGCCGGACGCGGGCGAGGACTTTGCCGCACTGGCAGCGACATATCCAAAGCCGCCCGCGAGCGCAGGGGTGGTTAGGAAGGATGGCTTTTTCTGGCTAAGCGAGGAGGCGTTCCTCAGAGATTTCGCCGGCGATATTGAGCCGTCCCGAGCGCGCGTGCTGTATGCGGTGCAGGGGAGGGGCGCCGACGCACTGCCGAGCACCAAGACCACCGTCGCTGCGTGGAGGGTGAAACCCACGTGGTACCAGGTTTCGACCGAGGACCGCACGATCGACCCGGGGCTGGAGCGATTTCTGGCCAAGCGCATGAAAGCGACCACCATCGAACTTGATTCGAGTCACGTGTCACTGCTATCTCACCCGAAGGAAATCGCAGATTTGATTCTTCTTGCCGCGGGCCGCGCGAAATCGCAATGATCTGGCTTGAAATTTGGCCTCCTTCGAGCCGATTATCCGATATATAAGAAAGGGACGCGCGCAGCGAGGCGATCCGTTGTCCGATGTGCGCGGGGTTGCAAGGGGGAGATCATGTCCGACGCGATTGAGGGCCGTTGGCAGCGCTTGAGCGAGTTTCTCGATCAGGCGCTCGAATTGACGGATCCGGACGAGCGCGCGCAGTGGCTGGCGGCACTCGAGCAACAGGATGCTGACATGGCTGCGCAGGTTGCGCGGATGCTGGCCGCGCAGGCGCGGCAGGGCTTCGCGGAGTTTCTCGCCACGCCGTTATCCACTCCCGACTCGCTCCCCGCCACCGGCTCGCTGGCGGGCCGGGCGGTCGGACCTTATATCCTCGAAGCGGAAATCGGCCGCGGCGGCATGGGCAGCGTGTGGCGGGCGCGGCGCGCCGACGGCCGCGTCTCAGGATTTGTCGCGATCAAATTGCTGCATGCGGCATGGCTCGGCCGGGACGGGGAAGCGCGCTTTCGGCAGGAGGGCAATCTGCTCGCGCGCCTGGATCATCTGAACATCGCAAGGCTGATTGACGCCGGCATTCTGGACGACGTCTACCCCTACCTCGTGATCGAATACGTCGACGGGCTGCCGATCGACGAATATTGCGAACGCGAGCAGCTCGGTATCGAGGCGCGCCTGCAGCTCTTTCAAGCAACGCTGGCGGCCGTGGCGCATGCCCACAGCCACCTCATCGTACATCGCGACATCAAACCATCGAACGTATTCGTCACCTCCGGGGGCGTCATCAAGCTGTTGGATTTCGGAATTGCCAAGCTCTTGGATGACGCCGATGATGCAGCCGCGCTCACCAAGACCGGCCTGCGCGCGCTGACCCCGCAATACGCCGCGCCCGAACAACTGTTGGGCCAGGTGGTGACCACCCAGACCGATATCTATGCGCTGGGTCTGGTGCTGTACCTGCTGCTCACCGGCCGGCACGCCACGCCTCAGGATTCGCTGGGAACGGCTCACCTGGTGCGGGCCATTCTCGATGAGGACCCGGCGCGCGCCTCCAGCGCGGTAGAGGATCTCGGACGCCGCCGCGCGCTGACCGGCGATCTCGACAACATCCTGTCGAAAGCGCTCAAAAAAGCGCCGCAGGAGCGTTATTCGAATGCGTCGGCGTTCAGCGATGATCTGCGCCGATTCTTATCGCATGAACCGGTGACCGCGGGACCGGATACGGTCCGATACCGGGTATCGAAGTTTGTACGGCGCCACCGCGGCGCGGTGGCGACAACGGCGCTGACCGGGATGACATTGATTCTGGCCATCATCATCACCACCACACAATGGTTCGAGGCACGCCATCAGCGCGACATCGCGCGGGTGCAGCTGCAAAGAGCGGCGGCCTTCGGCGACCTCGTATCGATTGTGCTGAACGAGTCGGGTCATGCGGGCGAGGCGCTGACCACCGGTCAGCTGCTCGAACGCGGGGAAAAGCTGGTGCGCTCGGAGTTCGCATCGTCCGACGACCTGCGATCGCAGCTTCTATTTACGCTGGCGCGCCTCTACGCACATGTGGGAGCGACCGACAAACAGCGGGATCTGTATCGGGAGTCCCATGATCTTGCGACACGCGGCGGCGATGTGGGGTTGATTGCCTTGAGCGGCTGCGCGGCGGCGGCGGCCGATGCGGCCAGCGGGGTTGGCAAGGACGCCGCACAGCGAATCGATCAGTTGCTGGCGCGCCTGCCGCGCGATACGGAAAACGACGAGGTGCGCGCAGGCTGTCTGAATTTCGCGAGCACGGTCGCCGATTTCGCCAGCGATGGAACGGCCGCGCTCGCCTATGCCGAACAGGCGGATCAACTCTTGGCGGCTTCGCAGAGCGGCACCGAGTGGGAAAAAGTGGACACGATGATCTTTCTGGCGGATGCCCGCAGAGCCGCGGGCCTGCTCGGCGCCGCCGATCAAACCTATGCGCGCGTTGCGGCGGAATTCAAGCGCATCGGCGTAGAGGACAGCGGATTTGCCGCCACGCTATACAACAATTGGGGCATTCTTCTGGTGAACTTAGGCTTGCCGGTTCGAGGCGAGCAGCTGTTCGAACGTGAGCGGGCGATTGACCAAGGCTATTCGCTGAGGGATGCCTTTTCGGCCACTGCCTATGCCTCAGCACTGGTTCCGCTCGGCCGCGCTGCCGAGGCTCGAGAGATCCTTCAGGCGGCGTTGAGTCGCGCGATCCAAATCGGCAACCACAATTCCGCCGCGATGGTGCAAATGGGCCTTGCCCGAGTGAATTCGGAACTGGGAGACCTGGACCGGTCGGACGGATTTGTCGCACAGCTCGAGCCGGTTTTAAAAGACATGCTGCCCCCGGGACACGAGGCCTTCGGCGCACTCCATCAGATCAAGTCGCAAAATCTCGCGAAACGCGGCGATTACGGTGCGGCGCTGAATGAGGCCACCCTGGCATTGGGGATCTTTTCGGCTCACCCGGGACTTATGTATCGGGCGGCCGGCGTTCACGAGGGCATGGCAGGTATTCTTCTTGCGATGAAAAACGTGCCGCAGGCGCGCGCCGAGGTGCAGCAGGCCAGGAACACATTCGAGGCGGCCTTTGGTCCGGGAGCCAAGTCGTACTATCTGGGCAGGGCCTGGCTCACCGAGGCGAAGATCGATGAGGTTAGCGGGGAGCGCCAGAATGCGCGTTCGGCGGCAGAAGCTGCGTACCAGCACTTCGTAGCCAGTGTCGGCGAAACGCATCCCCTCACCGAGGAGGCCAAAGCGCTGCGCTGAATCGATGTCAGCTCGAGGAAGTAAACGCCGAGGCAAAACTCAAGAAGGAAGCGGAGGCGGGGGATCCGGAGGCGTAATCAGGAACTGCCGTGTCGTGGGCCGATATTAGTTTAGGGATCCAGCGCCGAACAGGGCGTCAACGGAGACGTCGTTGCCGCCGGAGGAATCCAGAAGGCGGCCGCCTCGCTCCTCGACAAACGAGGTCAAGTATTGCCGGGCCAGTCGCTGCGCGAGCATGAGCGCTTGAAAAGAATCGACGCCAACTGGACGCGGTTGAATTGAGAGAAATCCCTCCAGCAACACGGGACAGCGCCAATCCATTCCCTCCTGATAGGGAGAGCCGATAGCGAGCTTGATCGGAAATTCGCGTCCGGCGGAATCGATGCCAGTTAACTCGCGAGTTGCGATGAAGTTTGGTGGAGACTCACTGTTTTGGGTCATAAAACCTCGCTGGGCCTGGTGATCACTAGCTTATCCAGAAATTCAAGATCAGTCTCTTCCACATGGCTCATGCCTCCCGTCTTAAATCGAGTCTGGATCGCTCGATGTCGAGATGATTAAACCTGGTCCGGGCCTCGAAACAAGAGCAGGCTGCGCAAAGAAATGCAAAGCAACTGAGACTTGCTAGGCCCATGGAACTATCGTCACCTCGGGCCACATCGACTTGGCTCGTGCGGCCTTCCTCTCATGCGTCTCCCGGTTTGGGAGGGCGTAGTTCGGACGAATCACCATAGCGAAGATATCTTCCAATCCGAATGGGGCGAAAACGTCGAGTTGATCGTCTTGCAGTAGGCGTATGCCGACGGCATGAGTCGCCGATGCGTATCGAGTAATCGCCTCGTCTGCAGATCGCAGGGGAGGATATGCGATCCCGAAGTATTCTTCGAACCATAGGTGCACGCGAGCCTGATTGCGCACCTCAATCGGTGCCGGAAAGGCCGGAAGTCGGCTTTGGACCGACTTTTCGAATGCCTTCTCAGCTCCCTCTGAAATGTCGCTGGTGTCGAAATAGATGAGGTCATAGTCGTTTATTCCTGTGCCTCGTGGCCTGCCGGTCAGTACGTTCCAAACTGATTGATAAATGCAGCCGGCGACCACGCGGCACTGCGGGAGATTTATCTCACGTGCCGTGCACAAGAGATCCATGAGATGTAAATCGGCTCGCACGATGCGCTCAAGCTCGGCATAGCCAGGCATTGTCGCTAGCGAGGGGTCCACGCAATTTGCTCCAACCACTTCAATCCCACGACAAGAATGGTTACGGCCATCAGTCATCGTCTCGCGTTTGGAGGAAACGGTCGGATTTCCTCAGGATGTTCACGAATGTATGCCATGACTTTGTGCCGCTTTTGCAGCCCACGCAATGACCCCTCGGTTGGCGGGAGCAGTGCCGGATTGTTCTGGACGCACTTCTCAAATATACCTGCCCACGTTCGTTTGATGGCGGCGGGGGTGCGGCACAAATGATGAGCAAGCTCTGCGTTCTCAGCTCCTCGCAGCGCAGCCACCAAAAGTTTTTTTTGACTCGAGGTGAAATCTAGAATTGGCACCGCGCGATCTATGAATGGTCTCGCAGCCACCGACGCCGGATCGTCCGAAAAACTCTCGGCGGTAGCCTCGCACAAGGCGCGGCTGCCTTTCCACAAAGCGGGAATTCCCGGCGACTCGGGTGTACTGAATCGCTTAACGATGCGGATACCGCGATAACCCTTTATCTTTTCGAATTCATCTTCGCTTACGATTTCGTACAGCATCCTGCGAAGTCTGTAACCCGCAAACGCTTCCATATATGATCGTGCCAAGAAATTGCGGACGAAACCCAATTCGTTTGAATTGAGGCTGTCTTGCTTCTCACAGGAGTACATGACGACATGATCGAGAGTTGCGGCGGCATTCGCCGTCTGCAAATAGCGATAGGAAGGAATAACGCTGTGGCCTGCATCAATGCTCTCGATGATGCGGGCATTTAATCCCGGCTGCGGATCGGCGCGCACCGCCTCCGCAAAGGCACTGGTTACAAATACCGCCATTCCAAAGCCGACAAGTTCCTTCGACCCCGGAGCCGTTTTCTCTACCAAATACGCAACGCACGAGTCGCTGTTGGTAGAAATTGTCTTCCATGCACGCAGAGCTCGTTTTAGGCCAATACGCTCGGCTCCTACACGGGCGGGCTGAATCAGCAGGCACTCCCGGAGGTCTGCCTCTCCCATCGGTCGGCAATGGAACATCTCGGCCATACCTTGAGAAAGTACCCTTTTTGGATATTTTTAACAGGGTTTTTCTGGAGCAGAGTCCCTGGACCTGGCATCGAGACCGCTTTGCCCGGCACAAGGTAGTGGATTCGCGCTTGGCGACGTACCGCTTGCAGTTAGTCGTCGATCCGACGAACTGGCGCACTCTGACATCGCCGTCGTTTCCAAACGGACGGAAAAATCTAACTAGGGGGATAAAATATGAAGCTCACTGGATCATTGTCGTCGCTGCTTATTGCCACGGCGGCGGGGAGCATTGCTCCTGCCATGTCAATGGCACAGACGGCTATCGTGCCCACACCGTTTGTGGTTGCCTCAAACCTGGAGGGACCACGGGGACTAAGGTTCGGTCCGGACGGTTCTTTGTATGTCGCGGAAGCAGGCACTGGCGGAGCGAACAGTACAATCGGTCAATGCGTTCAAGTTCCCGGACCGCCAGGGGGTCCAGGTCCCGACACAGGAGGACTGACCGGACGAATTTCCAAGGTCAGTCCGAGCGGTAAAGTCACTACCGTTGCTTCTGGGTTTCCGTCGGTCACCATCGGACCAGGAGGGGTCAATGGAACCATCGGAGTCGCCGATGTCGTGTTTTTAGATGGTGATCTGTACGCGCTGATAGGCGGGGGCGGCTGTTCACACGGCAATCCGAAGAACCCCAGCGGGATTGCGAAGGTGAACATCAAAACCGGAAATTGGCAGCTCATCGCGGATATCGGCGCTTGGCTCAAGACTCACCCAGCCAAGTACGAAAGCGCGGACGATTTCGAGCCTGACGGTACTTTGTATAGCATGATTGCCCACGACGGTAAGTTGCTGACGGTGGAACCGAATCATGGGCAAGTGATCTCCGTGACGACGAGTGGAGAGATCAAACAGGTGATCGATATATCAGCCTCAGAGGGCCACATCGTACCGACGTCAATTGCCGTTCGAGACGGATCGCTGTTTGTCGGTAATCTCAATCTGTTTCCGATCGATCCGCAGTGGGCGCGGATACTGAGCATTTCGAAATCAGAAGACGATTTCAACAATGCACCGCCGGGATTAGAACCAGCCCGCGGCTATCGCATAGTCAGCTCGAAAGCGGGCTTCACCACGGTAGTGGCGGTCGATTTTGGTCCAGATGGACTGCTGTATGCACTCGAGCTATCCGATGGCGCGGGTCTTCCGACTCCCGGATTGGGTAAGGTAGTCCGAGTGTTGCATTCGGGGGCAATCGAGGATGTCGTCACGAATCTATCTGTGCCCGCCGGCATGATCTTTGGACCTGACCACAGGTTGTATGTATCGAACTGGGGCGCTGGCCCTGCGGGCATGGGTCAGGTACTGCGCTTTGACGTTGCGCCGGGCTGGTAGCTAACAGAACGAAGATTGCGCTTATCCTCTCTGAAGTCGAGTGACCCGGCCTCAAGCGGCCGGGTCACACAAGCCGATTTTTTTAGCGCTCTCCGTAATATGTGTACGGATTCGATTGACTCAAATCTACGCTGACCCCGACGTTTGCGTAGCCGCCCTGTTGCAGGGTAAGAAACTGCGATGATCCTTGTGCAGCAATAAAGGCCCTGGGCATGGAGTCGCCTTGTACTTTGGTGCCGACGAAAACAATGTCGCCGGCGTCATCGGCATTGCCCATCGCGGTGATGATATAGCCCTGTGCCGCCAGGCTTGCGGCAGCTGCGGACGCCCCACTCGGTGACGCCGTGATAACTTGCGCATCGTAGATGGTGGTGAGATCGGTGTCCCAGCTGTATGCAAAGTAGGTTATCTGGCCACCGTTATTGGAGATTGCGGTAATGACTCGGCTGTTCGCGCCTTCTTGCGTCGCCGCGGTCTGAAGGTTCTGGGCGGCAACGTTGTTTTGAACGCCCGTAAAGCCTTGTGTTGTCCCGGACTGAATCCAAGACAAGGCAAATAGAGCGTTGGAGGGTTCAAAATCGACCGAGGTAATCACCGCTGAAGAGGATGAAGGCGATAATCCATTGTTAAAAGCCGGCCACACGGAAGATTGGAGGTCCGCCTGAAAATTATCGTATGAGTCACTCGCGTAGCCGGCTGCCAATACGGGAGAGTTATCGGTCGGCGTATACGGCACTTCAGAAAAGAACCAGGTGCAACCGGTGCCATTGAGCACCGGCGTCGCTCCGCAATCTCCGGACCCTGCATAAAACGAGGTTCCAAGACTTGGCGAATAAAATTCGGCCATTCTGCCGAGCAAGTTCGTGCTGAGTCCCGTGCCAGCATTGCCCCAGCCATTTACCGTTGAGGCGGCATCCACTTGCTGAAAGCGCAGGTCCCCGGCGGTCGGCGCACGTGCCGTCACAGTCAACAAGGCGGGTTGACTCTTAACTTTTCCGACCGAATTGCTAACGGTCACTGTAAATTCCGCACCGCTGTCAGCAAAAGCTGTCGCTGCAGTCGAATAAGAGCTGCCGGTTGCATTGGCAATCGGGACATCATCTTTGGCCCATTGGAAGTTCAATGAAGAGCCCGCGGCATTGACCGAATATGTAGCAGCAAGCCCCATCGGAACGGATTGATCGGCAGGCTGCGATAGCAGTGATGGCGCGATGACGTCCGGGGTTGGACTTGTACCAGTTCCGGATCCTGAACCGCAGCTGGTCAGAGCGACTGCGAAGCCGAACAGACCGATAATTTGCGACGATTGATGATGCTGATAGCGCATCTTCAGGTACCGATCCTTGGATTTGACAATAGACTCTCCTTGAACGGCTAAACGAGCTCAAAGATTAAACGAAAATCGGCCGCCCGAACATGATGACTACAGATTGCCCAGCCAGCGCCTCAAACGTTCGAGTTGCTACGGCCTTCGCGGGCGATTTGACCCCAAGCGCCAGGGGCTGGTGCGTCGGGCGTGGTGAGCCGAATATGCGCGACGGGGCAATCGGCCATCTGCCCCATCTAGCGTGGTGCACATGCCGCGAGCGCTGATAGCACGCCGGCCGAAACCACAGCTTTTGTCCAGAATCGCTTTGTTCGAAGTGTTGCGAGAATTCCGACAAGGCCGGCGATAATTAAGAGAAATGAGATTGCTTCCGCCTGAGTGACGGAAGTACCGAGTAGGTCGTAGCGCACATTGACCCGAATCTTCTCAATCACGATTCGCTCAAATCCCGCGAGAAGAAGGAAAAGCGAAAATAAATAACCGGGTCGATGCTTGTGGATCCGCAGAATCCACAATACGCAGGCGACGCACAAGGCCATGCCGATCTCGTAGGTCGGGGTTGGGTAGACGCCGGGAGGCGTAATGATGACGCCGGCGATGTTGCCATCATAGGTTTGCGCCCATAGCCAATCGGGTAACCAGTTCGGCTTCAAGGCCATATTCGCAGCGATACCCCAGTCGCCGTCGCCGGAGATCTGGCAGCCGAGTCGGCCGATGCCGTAGCCCAGCATGATGGAGGGCGCAGTAGCGTCTAGCATAGGAATCACTGGAATCGAGCGACGCTTGATGTATATCACGCCGGCGATGATGCCGAAGCAGAGGCCGCCATAAATGGAGAATCCCGTTCGGGTCAGGATCATGGAGCTGCTTCGCTCGATCTTGTCATTTTTGGGCCGGCGATTACGAATTTCACGCTTGCGACCCTTTTTGAGGTATGCCGCAGTAGAATCATCGACCAATGGAAGCCTTACTGATCCTTTTAGTGCTCGCGTACATGCTTGTTCTCGTTCAGAACGATCAGGGAATGGTAGTGCGATTGCTGTCTCTGGTGGGAATCAAGGGACGACTGACTCGCTCCGAAGGTACATTTGTCTTCATCCTGGGTGCTTTGGTCATTTTGGCGTTGTTTGTCGCCGTTGAGCCGGAAGCGAGAATTTTCCTGATGTTCCTGGACTCCGTGGGTGTCGATCTCTTTATAACCCTGTGTGTGCTATATCTGCGTCACAACCTGGTACTCGTTGCTGCCATTTTGCTCGTTCCCATTTTGAAAC
>Ga0209007_1000635_pt1 | contig 12288 bp, 9 predicted proteins | sample JacPinW_OM1H0_O2_FD_187961 | JGI IMG/M metagenome (GOLD analysis project Ga0209007, IMG submission 187961) | Forest soil microbial communities from Algoma, Ontario, Canada - Jack Pine, Ontario site 1_JW_OM1H0_O2 (SPAdes) (version 2) | ecosystem: Environmental > Terrestrial > Soil > Boreal...
AGCGCCCCCACCCCGGCGAGCGCGACCAGGGGCACGCTGGTCGTGCGCAGTTCCCTGACAGCGAGGATCAGCGAGCTGCTGGATATGTTCTCGCTCGCCCGTCGCAGAGCACGCGCGGTCAGCGTAAACGCGGTCGGAATCAAGCACAGCGTCGCGAGCGCGAGCAGCGCGCCGCCAACGAGGGTGAACCCGGGCGCGAGCACGACCAGCAGCGTGACGATGGCGACCAGAGACAGCCCTACCAGTCCGAACCGTGCGGCGGTTCGTTTATCGATTCCCTCACCGCCGTCGGCGGTCTGTGCGAACACCGCGTCGCGGGGGCGGCTCGGTCGTATGTCGAAAGCCGGCAACAACGACGCAAGCAGCGTCGCGAGCACACCACACGCCATCGCGATCAGTACCAGCGGTAGTTGCAGCGTCTGCTGGCTGCCAACCGGAAAAGCAAACGCCAGGTACACCGGCACGCTGTGAAAAAGCGTGTGCGACAGCAGATATCCGAGCACCACGCCAACCGCCGATGCGACGACTCCGAGCGCCAGCGCTTCAAACGCCAAGATCGTGAGCGCCTGGCGCCAGTCATATCCCAACATACGCAGGTCGGCGATATAGCGGCGGCGCTCGGGCACCGTCAAGAGCATCGCGTTGAAGGTCAGCAGAAAACCCACCATCGCGCCGATCAAGGCGAACATCTCGGTCGCCTGGTTGTTGGGCTTGGCGATCGCGTGCAGCAAAGTCAGTTCGTCATCCGCCGCGACCACGTTCAGGCGTGCACCCGCCAGTGCGCGCAGCTCGCGCGCCACCCGCGCTTCCTCCCCAGCGCGCGGCTGCACATACACCTGCGTCACACGACCCGGCCTGTCGGCGAGACGCTGCGCGACACCCAACAGCCCCACGACGAGCGGGCTGCTCGCGACCGCGCCGATCGTGGCGGGGCCAAGGATCGCGCGCACGTTGACCGTGTGGGCTTCGCCGTCGGCGAGCACGCTCACCGCGTGTTCGGGTCGAGCCCCAATCGCGCTCGCCACCGTCGAGGGCAGGCCCACGCCTCCGCCGATCAGCGACGGGCCGGCTCCGGAGTTGCGCGTCAGTTCGCCGCTGAGAGACACAAGGGCGGCAGTCACGCCGACAAGCCGCACCGACACCCGCCCCTTGGGGCCGACAATCGCGGCGTCCTCCTGCAGCGCCGGAGCCGCAACCTGCACGCCCGGTAGCAGTGCGACGCGTTCGGCGAGCCGCTGGCTGAAACCGTCGTTCGAGCGCGCCGCGAGCTCAAGGCGCGCGCTGCCGACGACCCCGTGGATCGCTTGTTCGGTCGAGCCAAGCAGGCTCGCGTTCGCCGAGAGCACACCGAGCACGAGCGCGACCCCGACCGCCACACCGCTGCCGGCCAATAGCTCCTGCACGGTGTGCAGGCGCAAACGCCTGAGATAGAGGTGAAACAGAGTGCTCACGCGGATGCCGTACACCGCGGGGGGCATGTACCTACTCACAATGAACTGGCCGCCAGCTCGCTGTCCAAGCCATCCGTTAGTCGTCCGTCACGCAGCGTGTAGGCGCGATCGACAAAGCCGATCGCCTCGGCGTCATGGGTGACGAGCAGCGCGGGAACACCCTGCTCGTGGCACACTTCCCGAAGCAGAGCGAGGATTTCACGCGTGCGCTTGGAGTCGAGGTTGCCGGTCGGCTCATCAGCCAGCAGCAACCGCGGTTTGTTCACCAGGGCGCGCGCAATCGCCACGCGTTGGCGCTCGCCCATCGAAAGCCGTCCCGGCAGCTGCCCGGCGCGTTCGCCCAAGCCCACCCGCTCGAGCCACGGTCGCGCCAGACGCCGTGCCTCGCGCAAGCTGAGCCCATCCCCCACGAGCTTCGTCGTGACGTTGTCCAGTGCGCTCGCTCCCCCCGCCAGGTGAAAGGACTGGAACACAAAACCGACATCGCGCAGGCGATAGCGGGCGGACTCGCGCTCTGAGAGCTGAGCTATGTCACGCCCATCGAAGTAGACGCCGCCGCTGTCGGGGGCGAGCAAACCCACGGCGAGCATCAAAAGGGTCGTCTTGCCCGAGCCGCTGGGCCCGTACAGCGCCGCGAATTCGCCCGGCGCGATCCTCAGCGACACGCCGTCCACCGCGCGCACGAGCTCCCTACCGCTGAGATAGTGCTTGACAACCTCGCGTAGTTCGAGCGCGCTCACGGCTCGCGGCGGCCGGCGGGCGCGCCACCGCCAGGGAAACGAACGGTTGCCCCTCGCTCGTCGGTCGAGCACAGCTCCCCGTCGCCCACCGACATCACGACCTCCGCACCGTGCAGCGGCGTCATCTCTTCGGAGGCAACCACGAGCGTCGTGCCGTCTTGGAGAGCGAGTGCCCTGAGCAGACCGTACAGCGAGTCCTGTTCGACCAGACTGGGCACCAGCGCCGGCTCGTCCACCAACAATAGGCGCGGTTCGCGCACCAGCGCCCGCGCGAGCATCGTCCGCATGCGCTCGGCCAGCGACAGCGAGCCCGTCAAGTCGTCTGCGTGAGCGCCAAGCCCGACGCGATCCAGCACGATCCGTGCCCGACGCTTGGCTTCGCCGACCGGCAGGCTGGCGCTGCCCAGAGCCAGCGCCACATGATCGACGACGGTTTCCTGGGAGGTGGGATGCCAGTTGGCGCTCGCCATCAGCGCGATGTCACCGCGCAAAAGTCGTTCGCGGCGCGAAAGCGACATCGCGGACGTGCTCTCGCCGGCAAAGCAAACGCGCCCCGTGTCCGGCTGCTCGATCCCGGCCATCAACCTCAGCAGCGTGGACTTGCCCGCGCGGCGAGCACCCCACACACCGATGAACACACCCTCCTCGAGTTCGAAGGAAGCACCATCGAGGACGACGACCTCGCGACGACCGTCGGGATATCGCTTGCTGACATTCTCGAAGGACAGCAGAGGTGTCATCGCGCCCATAACGCTATCGCCGTCGAGCGAGATACTCCTCGATCCGCCGGCGCGTGCGTCTGGACCATTCGACCTCGCAACGCAGCTGAGCGTCTACGGCCTCGCTCGTGCAATCCATCACCAGTCCCTTCCACGAAGGCACACCCGCCGCCGGCGGAGCAAGGCGCAAGAGCCCCAGGCACTCCCGTTCGTAGGCCTTCAGGGCCAACAGCAACGGCCGCGCGTCCTGCTCGCGCGCGACCGCCACCTTCGCGCGGATACCGACTCGCATCGGCTCCTTGGGAATCAGCGTCTGCATCCATTCCGCAACAGCCGGTGCCGTCAAATCCGTCGGGTGATAGACCAAGCGCGGTCGCCGCTGGCCCGGCTCGCGCTCTTCGCTGAGCGACAGCAACCCTTCGTGTTCGAGGGTTTCAAGCAATCTGTAGATGTCCTTGCGGACGATCACCCATGTCTCGCCCAGCCGACCGGCGAGACGATTGGCAAGTTCATAACCGTGGCCGGGACGCTCGAGCACCAGCGCCAGCAGCCCACCTCGCAGCGAGGTCGAGGAACCGCGCATCCATCCCTGTGCCTCGCTCGCATCCCGACGCGCGACCGCGGTGGCTCCCCTACGCGCGGGCACGACAACCCGTCCGCTCCAAGGCGCTCGACAAGCGCGATCCCCTGCGTACGAGCGCGGCCCCGAGGAGCAATGTCAAGCCAACTCGCCCCACGGCGGCTTTTCCGATAGATGGATCGATCCAGCTCATGCGCCATTGTAAACGGTACTCCATCACCCACCTCCGCGCACGCGAGCGGATTGACTCTCGCTTGGCTCTGGCCAGTCCCCACGCCGCGGCGACCCTCCGACTGGCAGGGCGCGGCCCAGCCATCCGGGCGAGGCGGGATCATGGGCGTGTGAACCGGGCACCAAACACCCCGCCGATCGTTAGGCTGCATACGATTAGCAGCGCGAGCGTCGGAGCGCATGGCGGCCGCGCTGGGGCCGATGCCGGCGTCCGCGACCGCGTGCGAGCGTCCGCGTGGGCCCACCACAGCGGACTCCCGCCGCAGCGCATAAGCGCAGCGGCCGGCTGAGCAGCAAGGCAGAGCACCCGATCATGTCCCAAGCGTCGAGCCCCCTCCCCACACTGCCATCCGGCCCTACCCCGCCCGGGCCGACTCTCCCGCCGGGTCCGATGCACCCCGAGCCGCCACGTCGCGGGTGGTGGATCGCGCGACGCTTCCTGCTCGGCGCGCTTGCCGTCGTCCTGTTCGCGGGCGCCGGCACCTACGCGCTGATTCGCAACGAGGTCTCAAGCGTCGTCGCCGCGCTCGGCCAGAACAAGGCGGTCAAAGTCGCGCCGAAAGTGCTCGTGCCGACGAGCAGGGGCGAACCGGAGACGCTGCTGCTGGTCGGCAACGACGAACGCAAGGCCCCCAAGGGCAACCCTTCCGGAGCCGTGCTGCCGCACTCCAACGAGATGCTGCTGGTGCGCATCGACCCGAGCAAGCCCACGATCTCGATGCTCTCGATCCCGCGCGAGCTGCGCGTCAGCTTCACCGCTCCCAACGGCGAAGTGATCACCAACCGCATCAACTCGGCCTACACCTACGGCTACGAGGAGAACGGCGGCACCTCCGGCGGCGTCAAGCTGATGCTCGAAACGATCAAGAACCTGCTCGGCATCACCGTAAACCACGTGTTCGTCACCGACTTCAAACGTTTCGAACACGCGGTCGACGAAATGGGTTGCGTGTACATGACCGTGGACAAGCGCTACTACCACAACAACGACGAACCGGATGCCGAACAGTACTTCGAAGTCAACCTGGAGCCCGGCTACCAGCGCCTGTGCGGCAAGGAGGCGCTCGAATTCGTCGCCAACCGCCACGAAAGCACCTCGCTGATCCGCGACGCCCGCGACCAGCGCTTCCTGCTGGACGCGAAGGCGCAATATGGCGGCACCCTCTTTGAAAACCGCGAAAAGTTCGAGAAGGTTCTCGGCAAGGCCGTGCAAACCGACCTGCACGGCGAAGAACAGGTGCTGCAGCTGCTTGAGCTACTGGGCGAATCGGCCGGCAAGCCCGTACGCCAGGTGCCATTCCACGTCAACCTGCTCCCAACTTTCGACACGGCCACACCACAGCAGCTGGAAGAAGCGGCACACTCGTTCCTGGCGGGCACCGCGGCGATACCCAAGCACAAGATCAACAGCGCCGTGCGTTCAGTCAAGGGCCATCACGCGTCCGTCTCAGCCGTGCACCTGCTCTCGCCCACGCCGGCCTCGGTGCTCGAAGAAGCGCGCGCCCAGGCACCACATCTACCGTTCCCACTGGAGGCGCCCCAGTATCAAAAGGTCACAGCGGAATCCGCACCGGACGAACTGCTGCGCTACGGCATCCAGAGCCCCAACGGTCGCCACCGCTATCCCTCCTACGTGATCGTCGTGCAGGAGGGCGAACTGGGGCAGTACTACGACATCCAGGGCAGCGTGTGGAACGGGCTGCCACTGCTCAACGATCCAAGCCAGGAAGTTCGCATCGGCTCGCGCACCTACAGCCTGTACTACGACGGCGAACACATCAAGACGGTCGCCTGGCACGAAAACAAAGCGGTGTACTGGATCGAAAACACCCTCACCTACAGTCTCTCCCCTGAAACGATGGTGACGATCGCGCGCTACACCCGCTCGGTCGGCAACTCCTCAGTGCCGACACCCGCCCCGACACGACGCGCGATCCTGCACGGCATCGTGTTGCCACCGCGCAACGCGACCGCAAACAGCACGACGTCGGACATCGAGGCCGCGCTCGGCCTGCTCAGCCTCGTCATCGTGACGCTGCTCGGGATTGGACTGCTGTGGCGCCAACGCGAGCTGAAACGTCTGCGCGCCCAGGTCACCGAGGCGCTGGCGCTCGACGCACGACGCCGACAAGTCGGCGGCCCGGCAGCTCGCTAGCGACCTCAGCTCATTTCCACGTAGCCACTTGCTTCAGTGGGACTGCGCACGTTGGCGGCCACCTTGTTTTCGTAGTTGCCCTCGATCGTCTGGATCTGACCGCTTGGCAGCACGTCGCGGACGATGCCGACGTGCTCGTCGCCGAACACGATCAAATCACCCGGCTTGGGCACCACGCCCGGCCCGTTGGGTATGGCTCGCCCGGTGCTCTGCGCCCACGACCAGATACCCGACACGTCGCCCAAGCCCTGACCCTGAGCACCGAGCGGCTCGCCCGCCTGGCGCGCAACCCAGGAGGCGAAGTAGGCGCACCATGGCGCACCGGGCACGGCTCCTTCGGTAGCGGTTCGGTACTGGGTGATCGCGGGCGATTCGTTGGAGCCCGGTGGCTGCTCGGTCTGGCCGAGCTGACTTTCGGCAATCGCCACGATGCGCGCACCGGGCCCTTCGACAGAACCGCTCAGCGATGTGCCGGAGAGGCCGATAATGCCAGCGCTGCCATCCATACCGGCGATGCCAGACGCTTGCGGATACCCAAGCTGGGGCACCGCGGCGGCGGACGGACCCGCATAACCGGCACTTGCCTGCGCAAGCGCGGCGGCAAAGGACGCCGGGCTGCTTGCTTGCGCGGCCGTCGCGGCGACAGGGGCTTCTCCGCCACCGAGCGCTTCCCCAGCCGCGGGGGCTTCGGTGCCCCCGGTGAGCGCGGCGCGCGAGCCGATCAGCATCGCGGGATCGCTGAGCGCCTGCCTGATCGCGCTGACCTGCTCTAGCGTCGATTCGATGGACATCACCCGAGTAGTCGGCAGCGGCGCTCGGCGGTTGAGCCATGAGAGCGGAGCGGGGTCGTGACTTAAAGGAAACGGGCGGCCAATGGCCGCCCGTTCCGATCGCCGTTCCCTCGATGATTGGCGACTATTGCAGGAGCTTCAAAACGGCCTGCGGTTCGGCGTTGGCCTGAGCCAGCACCGACACGCCAGCCTGCTCGAGAACCTGCAGCTTCGTGAAATTCGTCATTTCCGCCGCCATGTTGACGTCGGTGATGCCGCTCACGGCTGAGGACAGGTTCTGGCTGTAGGTTTCCAGGTTCGCCTCGGTGTACTGGATGCGATCCTGCACGGCGCCGAATTCGCCAGCCAGCGCCGACACCTTGTCGATCGCTTCGTCGATGCCCTTGATCGGTTCGGTGCCTTTGAGTTCGATCTTTTTTTCGATCGCGGTCTTCAAATCCGCGGTCTTGACGCCGATCACTTCGCCGTCGTTCGCGCCGACCTGGAAGGAGATCGTCGCTTCTTTGCTCAGCAGATCGATGCCGTTGAACTGAGTCGTTTCACCGACACGTTCAATCTCAGACGACAGCTGCGTGACCTCGGAGTTGATGGCTTCCTTGTCGGATTCCGACGTGGTGCCGTTGGCATACTGCACCGCAAGCTCGCGGACGCGCTGCAGCATCTGCTCGACGTCGTTGAGCGAGCCCTGAGCCGTCTGTGCAAGCGAAACGGCATCCTGGCTGTTCTGGGTGGCCTGATTGAGGCCATTGACCTGGCCCTCCAGGTTCTGGCTGATCGCATAGCCGGCGACGTCGTCGGCAGCCGAGTTGATCTTCAGACCCGAGGAAAGACGCTGCATCGCCTGCGAGAGTGAGCTCTCCGTGGCGTTGAGGTTCCTGTTGGCATCCATCGCCGACAGGTTGGTGTTAATCATGAGGGACATGCGTTCATCTCCTTGATGACGGTTTGTTGTCGGTCCCGAGCCAGCTCCATGCCGGCTCTTCCGGGTTATCGCCGATAGACGGCGAAACTTGAGCTGAATTCACGCCAGCCTGGACGAATCCCTCTGCTCGCAACATTTCCTGCACGGTCGGCGCGGCGAGAGCGCCACGCGAGCCGGTCGCGGTCGCGCGCAAGCAGTCGACCCGTGGCGAGCAGAGCAGCCCAAGCGGACGACCGCGGCAGTCCGTGCGACGACCACTCAAGCGAGCACGTCGACGTGCGGGCGCCCGTCGTCGTCCTCGCCGCCGGGCTCGGGCCCAGCACCAGTGGGCGACTCGCGACGCTCGCGCTGCCGATCGTCCTTAGCGGGACGATCGCGCTCGCGCGAAACCCGCTCCAGGCGCTCTACCGGCGTTCTGCCGGTCCGCGCGATCGCAAGCGAGCCCGATGAAATTGGGGGGATCGAATCCATCGCCCGCTACCCGCTCTCACGCGGCCCTCGCGCCGGAGCGCTCCGCCGGCGCCGCGCCTGGCTCCTCGTCGGAGTGTGCCAGGGCGCCCGTGAGCAGCTGCTGTTCACGACCCTTGATCTCGAGCACCACCAGGCGGCGCCATACGAACACCGCGCCCGCCCACGCCGCGACATAGCAAACCGCCCCCGCCACTAGCGCGCGCAGGCCCGCTTCGGCGAGCGTGCCGGTGGGCAACGACATATACCCGGCGATGAAGAAGCCCGCGAGCCCACCCCAGCTCTTCGCGCGTGCCACCGAGCGGGCGGCGCGTGGGTGAGCCGCAACACTCGGTGCCCCCTGCGAGTCGGCCGCACCCTTGGCGGACTTCGTGCCTGCAGCCTTGTCCTTCTTGCCCTTCTGCTCCTTGCCCTTCTTTGCCGCCTTGCCGGAGACCTCCGCGGCGCCACCGTCCGGCAATGCGCTTGGCGGAGTCTGCACCGGTGCCACCGCTGGGCGAGCAGGCGCCTCCTGCACGAGAGTCCCGGCCTCAGTTGCCATCGCACTCATCGGCCTGCAGCATACGGCGCCGCTCGGCGCGTTCGCCGGCGAATATGAAGCGCACCACGCGCCTGCGGTTCAGCTCGCTCATCTCGCTGAATGTGATGGCGCGCTGCCCCCTGGTATCGGCTCGAACGACCCTACCCCTCCCAATAACGGGCTCGCTACCGACGAGCAGCGACAATTCAAATTCGACGTGCTCCCCGATCGCCAGCACGTCTGGCCCCGCGAGCAGCAGCCCGCCGCCCGCCAGCTCCACGGCGAAGGTTTGCACCAAGCGCCGCTCGCTGCCCACATACACGCGCACCGGCCGCTTGGCCTTGAAGCGCACGAATTCGCGTCGCTGAATCACCGCAGCAGTGTTGCCGCCAGCCGAGTTGGGTCGAGCCGGCCCAGTCGCCATCCACCTGCGCGAGCGCGGTCGAGCGTGTACTCGGGCGCGAGCCCAAACGTGCACGCCGCCTCGACCACGACTCCGATCTGGTCGGTCTCATCGGCGTGCGTCACCGCCAGTGCGTTCGCCCCCAGCGGACGCAGCGCCTCGAGCAATTGTGTCGAGGCTCTCGCGCCGAGCGTGGCCGGCAACGCAATCGCCACGCGCTCGGGCTTCAGCTCGCCGAGCAGGGTAGCGAGCCGGCGCATTCCCGAGCGGTCGCCGCGAGACAGCGGGGGCGTGTCGATGACGAGCAAACCCTCGCTTCTGGTCTTGCGCAGCGCCCTGATCGAGCGCTGGGTATCGATCGGCGTGGGCTTCATCAGGTGCGGGCTCAGCAGCATTCGCAACTCTCCACCGGCGGCGCCACGCACGAGCGTCGCACAGCTCGCCGGCAGCGGCGAGCCCTTGCGATAGGCGCCCAGCAGCGCCGCACAACAGCTCGTCTTGCCCGACCCGCCCGGTCCCACCACGACGATCGCCGCGCCCTTGCTAGGCAGCGGCGGTGCCACCGGTATCCGCTGTGCCAGCGCGGCGCGCACCGCCTCGCTCAGGCCCGCGCGCGGTGCCAACGGCAGAATGTGGGCGGCGGCCGCGTCGATCAGCTCGCTGGCAAAGTGCTCGCTCACCCCCAGCTCGAGCAGCGCACTCCGGATGTTGGCCCGCGCGCGTGTGTGAGAGGGCGCCACGGCACGAGGTGGGCGCGGCGGCACCGGTTTGGGGGGTGGCGACCACGCCGCCTGCTCCAGCACAACCGCGAAGGGATCGGGCGCATCGGGCGCACTCGGCGCGAGCGCAACCGGATTGCGGGCGAGTGGCTCGAACACACTCGCTCGAGCGGGCTCGGGGGGCCCGCTGCGCGCGAGCTCGGCCAAGCGCTCGGTCACATACGCGCCGTCGGGGCGCAACCGCGGCGGCTCACGCTCGTAGAAGGGTCGGTGCTCCGGAGTTGCTCGTGCCGGCTCGTGCTCGATATCGGGCGCGGGCTCGTACTCCGACGCATACGTGCTGCGCCCGGAAGCAAGCGGCGACACCGACGCGAGGTCTTCTTCGTCATACACATCCACGCGCGGGCCGCCCCCGGTTGCTTCAAGCTCCACGAACGGACGCTGAAAGAAACCAGCCAGCCCGCCGGTCAGACCCTCGCGGCGGCGCACGATGATCGCGTCCGCGCCAAGCTCACGCTGAATCCGCGGCAGCAGCTCCTCGACGGTACGCCCACGATAGGTGCGCGAATCGACGGACGCTCGGCTCATAGCGCTCTACTCATGCGTGTATGACCCCGATGGTCTCAACATCGATTCCCGGTGCGATCTCGTTGTAGGAGCAAACTGGAAGATGAGGCTGGGCTTGGGCGATCAGCCTACGCAGGTGGCGACGCACGCGCGCTGAGCACAGCAGCACCGGCCGTGCGCCACGACCGGTCGCGTGCTCGACCTGAGAGCGAAGCGCTCCCACGATCGCCTGCGCGCGCGGGGGATCCATCGCCAGGTACTCTCCGTCTGCCGTCTGGGTTATCGAGGTCGCAACCTCCTGCTCGATTGCGGGATCGAGGGTTATCGCTCGCAAGCGCAACTCCTCATCGAGGTGGGGAGCCGTGATCGCGCGGCCAAGCGCTTGGCGCGCATACTCGGACAATAGGTTCGTATCTCGGGTTATTCGTGCCTTATCGCCGATCGCCTCCACGATCGTGCCGAGGTCGCGGATCGGCACACCCTCCGACAGCAGCAGCTGCAGCACCCGCTGTATCTCTCCGAGCGAGAGCATCTCCGGCACGACCTCCTCGACGACCGCCGCGTTTGTCTCCTTGAGCTTGTCGAGCAGCGCCCGCACGTCCTGGCGGGTGAGCAGCTCGGCGGCGTGCGCGCGGATCGTCTCGGTCAGATGAGTCACGATCACCGACTCCGCATCCACGACCGTGTAGCCGAGCGCCTCCGCCTCGGCACGGCCCGAGTCGTGCACCCACATCGCGTCCAACCCAAACGCCGGCTCGCGGGTCGGAATGCCCTGCAGTGTCGCGCTTGCGTCGCCCGGGTCCATCGCGAGCAGGTGCCCCGGCATGATCCGTCCGCGCGTCACCTCCGAGCCGCGCACCTTCAGCACATACTCGTGCGATTCCATGCCCAGCTCATCGTGGATGCGCACCGGCGGAATCACGAGCCCAAGGTCCCCGGCGATCTGGCGGCGAATCATGCTCACGCGACGAAGCAGCGCACCAGGGTGGTTGGGACTTCCGTTCACGAGCGGCACGAGGCCAAAGCCGATCGCCAGCTCCAGCGCATCGACCCCCACCTCCGCCAGCGGCTCGACACTCGCGGGCGCGGCCGTCAGCTCCGCAGCCCTGGCCTTGGCCTCCGCCTCGGCGGCCTCGCGCGCCTCGGGCATCCCGTGGCGCACCGCCCAGCCGACCGTGCCGAAGATCACGGCAATGAACAGGAACGGCAGCTTCGGCAAGCCCGGGATCAGCGCGAACAGCCCGATTGCCCCCGCCGCCACCATCGGTGCCCGGCGCTGGCTGAGGATCTGCCCGGCGATGTCGCTACCAAGATCGCGGTCGGAGGCGGCACGCGTGACGATGATGCCGGTGGCGACGGAGATGAGCAGCGCGGGAATCTGCGCCGCCAGGCCATCGCCGACGGTCAGCAGCGAGTACTGGTGGGTCGCTTCGCTGAAACCGAGCCCATGCTGGAGCATCCCCACAACGATGCCGCCGATCAGGTTGATCGCGGTGATGATCAGCGCTGCCATCGCATCGCCCTTGACGAACTTCGACGCGCCATCCATCGCACCGTAGAAGTCCGCCTCGCGCGCGATCTCCTGGCGCCGCGCGCGCGCCTGATCGTCGGTAATCAGCCCGGCGTTGAGGTCGGCGTCGATCGCCATCTGCTTGCCCGGCATCGCGTCGAGCGTGAAGCGCGCACCCACCTCGGCGACGCGCCCGGCGCCGTTGGTGACCACCACGAACTGGATCACCACGAGGATCAAGAAGATCACGAGCCCCACGACGACATTGCCACCCACCACGAACTGACCGAAGGATTTGACGACGCTGCCGGCATCGCCGGTCGTGAGGATCAGCCGCGTCACCGACACGTTGATCGCCAGGCGGAACATCGTCGTCAACAGCAGCAGGCTCGGGAAGGAGGCAAAGTCCAGAGCCTTGCTGAGGTACATCGTCGCGACCAGGATCGACAGGCCGGCCGAGACGTTCAGCGTGATCAGCATGTCGAGGATGAACGGCGGCAGCGGGATGACGA
>Ga0209007_1000638_pt1 | contig 12210 bp, 9 predicted proteins | sample JacPinW_OM1H0_O2_FD_187961 | JGI IMG/M metagenome (GOLD analysis project Ga0209007, IMG submission 187961) | Forest soil microbial communities from Algoma, Ontario, Canada - Jack Pine, Ontario site 1_JW_OM1H0_O2 (SPAdes) (version 2) | ecosystem: Environmental > Terrestrial > Soil > Boreal...
CGACCTGCTACAAGGTCGTTCGCCGCTCGCTGCTCACAGAGATGCATCTACAATGTCGTCGCTTCGAGTTTTGCCCGGAAGTCACCGCGAAGCTGAGCCGCATGGGCGAGAAGATTGCAGAAGTTCCCATCTCCTACCGTCCACGCTCCACGGTCGAAGGGAAAAAAATACGCCATTCCGATGGCTGGCTGGCCATCTGGACTCTCATCCGCTACCGCTTCGTCCCCTGCCGCCGCTGGCTGCGCGCTGGCAGCGACGCGCCCCAAAGTCCCTTTGCCGTGAGCTTTTCGCGCCCCCCCGCGAAATAGCGCCCGCTAACCGCGCCCGTGAAATCTCCTGTAGAATCTTGGGTTCGCAGAACCGTTGGCGATGTTTGGGAAAATGTTCAATAAAATTCTCATCGCAAATCGCGGCGAGATTGCCGTGCGCGTCCTCCGCGCCTGCCACGAGATGGGAATTGCCGCTGTTGCCGTCTACTCGGATGTCGACCGCGCCTCGCTGCACGTCCGCAAGGCCGATGAAGCTTACCCCATCGGCGCAGCCGCAGCCGCGGAGTCTTATCTCAACATTGAGAAAATTCTGGATGTCGCCGCGCGCTCCGGCGCAGACGCTGTCCATCCCGGCTACGGGTTTCTCTCCGAGAATGCCAAGTTCGCCCAAGCCTGCGCCGACGCGGGCGTAAAGTTCATCGGCCCCAGCGCGGCAGCCATAGATGCGATGGGATCGAAAACTCGTGCGCGGCAGGCCATGGAGCGTGCGGGCGTGCCGTTTGTGCCAGGCACATCGCGCGGTCTCGAATCATTCGAGCAAGCCGAGCAGGTTGCCGCTCGCATCGGCTATCCGGTGATGCTGAAAGCGGCGGCGGGCGGCGGCGGCAAAGGCATGCGTCTCGTGCACGCGCCGGGGGCGTTGCAGTCCGCGCTCGAAGGCGCGCGCAGCGAGGCGGAGCGGTCGTTTGGCGACGGCGAGGTTTACCTCGAGAAAGCCATGGTCAATCCACGCCACATCGAGATGCAGGTGCTGGCCGATGAGCATGGCAACATCGTGTATCTGGGCGAGCGCGAGTGTTCGCTGCAGCGCCGGCATCAGAAGGTGGTCGAGGAGTCGCCCTCCCCCATGGTGGATGCCGAGATGCGGCGCCGCATGGGCGAAGTTGCAGTTCGCGTGGCCCGGGCTGCCGGATATACGAATGCGGGGACCGTTGAATTTCTGGTTGATCAGCAAAAAAACTTTTATTTCCTGGAGATGAACACGCGGTTGCAGGTGGAACATCCGGTGACCGAGTTAGTTACCGGCCTCGATCTGGTGCAGCTGCAGATTCGCATCGCCGCGGGTGAGCGACTGGCCTTCACCCAGGACGAAGTGCAGATTCGCGGACACGCCATCGAGTGCCGCATCTACGCCGAAGATCCAGACAATGATTATTTTCCTAGCCCCGGCAAGATCACTCTGTTGCTTGAGCCCTCCGGACCGGGGGTCCGCCGCGACAGCGGCATGTACGAAGGCTGGACCGTTCCCATGGACTATGATCCGCTGCTGGCCAAACTGATTGGCTATGGCGCGGACCGGAATCAGGCGATGGGACGGCTGATGCGCGCTCTCAATGAATATTTTGTGGGCGGAATCAAAACAAATATCTCTCTGTTCCTGCGGATTCTAAGCGATCCGGATTTTCGCGCCGCGAGGCTGGACACTGGCTTCCTCGATCGCCTCTTAGAGAAGAAGCGGGCTGAGCCTCCGACGGATTCAAAGGCGACCGAGGTCGCGGCGATTGCCGCCGGATTCTTTGCGGCTCTGGGCGCTCCCGCCGCCGCAGCCGGCGAGCGTTCACCCGACTCTGGAGTGAGCCAGCCGGGCGCTGCTTCGAACTGGAAGATTGCGGCTCATAAAGAGGCGATGCGATGAAGCGCAATGGAATTACTGGCAACTGCCAACTCGCAATTGCCAACCGGTTTTCATGACTTACGACATCGCGATCGACGGCAACCACCATCGGCTCGAACTCAATCGAGTGGAAAGTCGCTGGTCATGCCGCCTCGATGGGCGCGAAGTCGAAGTCGACGCCGTGCTGGCGCGGCCCGATGTACTTTCTCTCCGCATCGGCAATCAGGTTTACGAAGTGAAGTGCGAACGCGTCGCCGGAAGTTTGTATCTTTGGGTGGGCAGTGCGCGTTTTGCGGTCGAAGTGCGCGATCCGCGGTCTTTGCGGAGACGCGTGCCTGGGGTCGATGATCATGGCCCCAAGAAGCTCACGGCTCCGATGCCGGGCAAGATTGTTCGCCTACTGGTCGGGCAGGGTGACGAAGTCGCGGCGGGCTCCGGCGTGCTCGTGGTCGAGGCGATGAAAATGCAGAACGAAATCAAATCGCCGAAGAAGGGTACGATTCGAAAGATACTGGTGAGTGAAGGCGCTGCCGTGAATGCCGGAGACGTGCTGGCGATTGTGGAGTAGGACGGTCGCGCAGCCGTTGTGCTCAGTGCGCGGAGGGCGCGCGGACGTTGCCCCCGCAACTTCGCGCAGGGCAGAGGCTTCGGGCCGCCGCGGCTATTTTTCCATCCCATTGCTGTCGAGCACCTTCTTCGCGTAGTAGTTTTCGACCTTGGCGGAATCGCGTAAAACTTCGTAGTACGCGGCCTTGAGCAATTGCTCACGGCGGTCGTGAAGCTGCGAGCGGATGGCTTGCTGCACTCGCGGATCGGAGAGTTCCCGCTGGCCCGCAGGTTCCTTCGACACCAATTTCACAATGCGGAAGCCCAATGCCTGCTTCGCGGGGGTGACCACGCTGACGATGGGGCTGTACTGGCCCGGTTTAAGCTTCATGACCGCATCGCGGGTCGCCGGATCGGTTCCTTTCAATCCAGACTCGGGCACCGATCCAAGATCGCCGCCGTTGCCCGAGGTCTCAGGATCTTCCGAATACTTCATGGCCAGAGTGGCGAAATCGTCGCCACTGTCGAGTCGGTTTGCGATCATTTGGATCTTCTTGCGTGCTTCGGCTTCGTTCTGTGCCTTGTCGTTCTGATTGGGCGCCTGCGGGTTCGGCGCCGGCGTCACCATTATCTGCGCCAAGTGGTACTGCGGTTGGATCAGGTTGAACTCGCCCTTGTGCGCGTTGTAATAGTCGGTGATGTCCTGGTCGGTCACATTGATCTTCGAAGACACTTCCTTGTTCATCACCTTATCGACGGTAATCGAGCGGCGGATATCGCGCTTGAAATCGGCCAGCGTAATCTTCTTATCTTTGAGCCGCTGATCGAATTCCTCCTGCGAAAAAGGAGCCTTGTATTCGTTGTATTTGCGGTCGATTTCTTCATCGGTGGCGAGCAATCCCAGCTTTTCAGCGCGCCGCATCAGGATTTCGTCATCGATCATCTGGTGCAGAATGTTCAGACGCAGCGCTGTGGCTTGCTCGCCGGTAGGAGCCTGCTGCGCCGAGGCGACGTTGTTGTCGTAATATTTGTCGACGTCGGAGCGAAAAATCTTCCGGCCATCCACCGTAGCCATCACATCGCCAGTAGTCTTCGCATTGCAGGCGGCCAAGGTCGCCAGCAGGAGGGCGACTGCCAGCGCCGCTGCGAACTGGACGAAGAAAGAGTTTTTTTTCAAGAAAGTATCTCCCGTTCCTGACTGCAACGACCACTGAAAATCGAGACCGGAGGCGCGGCCGCGCCCCGCGCTGCATCCTTCAAGCGCACATTATCGCGATGCCGGCGTCGCCGCCGGTTGTAGGTGCGGGGGCACGGGCTGTCCTGCATCCTTCAGGGCGGCGTCCAGAGCGGCGCGGAGCTCACTGATCGGAACTGCACCGTCAAGTTTCTGGCCGTTGATAAATAAGGCCGGAGTTCCGTTCACGCCAAGATCGTCGGCTTCTTTCATGGAGGCTCTCACCGCATCTTCTTTTTGCGCTTTGACGCACGATTGCAGCTTCGCCGCGTCCAGGTTGTGCTTCTGCCCTTCGAACGTCGTAATCTTATCGATTGCGGCGAAGCGCGCTGCGGGAGTCTTTTCGGTGTCGACCTCGCCCTTGTTGGTGTGGATGTAGTCGGCGAAGTCCCAATAGGCATCGGTGTTTTGTGCTGCCAGGCAGTTTGCGTCAACCGCGGCATGGATCGCCCAGGGATGAATCTCCGACAGGGGATCGTCTTTGTAGATAAATGTGACCCGGTCGCCGTACTCCTTGAAGATTTCGGGGAACAGCGTCTGATGCATGCGGGAGCAGAAAGGGCACTCGAAATCGTCGAAATTGATCACCACAACCTTGGCGGACTTGGCGCCGCGCGAAGGCCGGCCGGCGACGTCGATCTTGCTCATCAACTCGGCAAACGGATCTTTATTCAAATCAAATTTCGTCACCCGCAGCAGAGTCGCGCGATCTTTGGACAGCAGGAACTTGTAGTCCTTCTGTTTGCCGTCGCCGCCGTCGATGTTCACCGTTACGGCGTCGTATCCCGGCACATCGCTGCTGGCAGTAACCACGCCCACGGTCACTTTTACTTCGGCGGGGATGGTATAAAAAGAGCGCACCTGGTGCTCGATCTTGCGAGCCACGTCGGGAGGCGCGGACTGAGCAACACAACCCAGACAAATCAGAAGCAGGATAAGCAGTGAACGTCGAATTAGAATCAACAGGAACCGCCTCAACATCGCTAGTTATCTTTTGATTATCTCACAGCGACAAGGCCGTCGAACTGCGCTCGACCCCTCGGTTCCGCTCCAGGCAAGCTAGCCGAGCGCGGCGGTCCCCCATGGATAGTGACGCGAACTGTGACGGTCGCGAACGCAGGTGCGCTTCTATCCCGTGCGGCGCAGTTGGTCCGCGGGCAGCAGTGAGTTCATCGATCCGGAGCGAAATCCTTCCAGATCGAGGGTAATGAACTTGAATCCAAGCGCTTTGAAGATGGCAGTAAATTGATCCGCCACGGCAGGGTTCAGAGCGCGGTCCAACTCGTCACGGGCAATCTCGATGCGGACCAGGTCGCCATGATGGCGCACGCGGAACTGGCGGAAGCCGAGTGCCCGAATGGCGTCTTCGCCACGTTCGACGACAGCGAGCGCCTCGCGCGTAACCGGACGGCCGTATTCGATGCGTGAAGAGAGACAAGCGGATGCCGGCTTGTCCCAGATGCGCAAGCCAGCCTGGCGCGCCAGTTCGCGAATTTCCTGTTTTGTAAGCCCAGCCTTCAGTAACGGAGCAGCGACGTGGTGCTGCCGCGCCGCTTGCTGGCCGGGGCGGAAGTCACCTTGATCGTCGAGATTCACGCCGTAAGCAATGGCGTCGAAGCCACGCGCGGCGCGAAGTTTCTCCATCACCGCAAAAAGTTCGTCTTTACACTGAAAGCAGCGCTGGCCGTCGTTGCGCGCATATTCGGGGCGGTCCAGTTCGGAGGTGGAGATCACTTCGAGGGGAATGTTTTGCTCGTTAGCGAAGGCTGTGGCATCGCTCAGGTGCGCGCGAGCCAGGCTGGGCGAATCGGCGATGACCGCCAACATGTCAACGCCAAGAGCGCGGTGTGCGGCCCAGGCAAGATACGCGGAATCGACGCCGCCGGAATAGGCGACGAGCAATCGGCCCAGTTTGCGGAGTTCGGTTTGCAAGACAGAACTCTTTCGCTCGACGCCGGTTTCGGGAGCCTGCATATTTACCTATGGTACCAGCCTGAGTTGGCACGCGAGCACTGTTGTTCAGTTCAGCGAGCGAGCCGGACATAGGACCGAAGGCATCATCCGCCGGGGACGGCGGGGCTAGCGTGATGTCTCGGCTGCCAAGCGCAGTTCGTGCGGAAAGCGGTCCGGCTAGTACAACCGTTCCTGCTTTCTCAGGTTTCCGAAGGAGCCGATGTTTGCCAGGCTGAAAGTGAAGCGAAACAGATTCTCATTCCGCACGTTGGCGATGGCATAGCGGCGATATTCCAGCGTCATGCCGCAGCAGTCCCAGTTGTAGGTGGTTTGCGCGGTGGCGAACTGAAGTTGCCGCATTTCCGCATCGTAGCCGAAACTGGTGGCCGCGCTCAATCCGCGGCGGGTCAGACTTCCATAGCCCAGGGCGACGCGAAATTGTTGGAATTTGCACGTTACCTGGGCGGTGGTCGCCGCGGCTCCGCAGGTGCCTTCGTTCAGGGCGGGAGCCGCGTTATTGGTCTGGGGAATCTGCAGAAACGCGTCCCCACCGCCGATGGTAAACGGTCCCACATTGTGATTGACCAGCAGGGTGCTCGCATTCACACGGCCCAGCTGGAAGTCGTAATCGAGATCCCATTCGGTATTGGTGTGGCTGGTGGTGTCCACCACCAGGCGCGACACTAGGGGGGAAAGGTGCCGCGGCTGGGTAGCGAACGCGATACCCGTTAGATCTTCGGTCGTGGTAAAGACATTGCGCTGTCCGGCTACCAGGGCTCCGCCGAATGTGGGATCGAGGAAATACTTTTGGTTAACTTCCCAGGTGACGACTTCCCTGGTTTCGGGCCCGGCGCTGCAGGGCTGGTTGTCGACAGTGCTGAGGTGCTCCCACGGAACCGTCTGTTCCGGCGCGGCGGCGCCGACCGCCAGGCCCCTCATCGGCGTTTCGCAACCGCGGGTTGGCGACGGCGGCGCTGGCGCTCCTTTGGCGTAGAGCCGGGTCACAAAGCCGTATTCCACTTCGTGCGTATCGCTCAGAATGTCCCGCTCGTCGAAGTGCAGTACATTCGCGAAATCGTTCACCCCTGTCACGTAACGGTATACAACCCGCGGTTCAATGACATGCTTCCACTTCCGCCCAAAGAATTCCTTGTCGAATATTTTCTCCAGCACCGGCGGGCGCACTTCCACCGACGTTTCCAGGGCCTGGCGGTTGGTCGGATCTTCGACTGCTACTCCGTTGACGAAGCGCTCGGTGTAATAGGTCTCATGCAGGGTTAGCGCTGGGCGTAGCGACCAGTTGTGAAATTGAAAGGGCAGGGAAATTTCGGGATTGAAATCGAAGCGACCGAGCAACGCTCCCGTGTGAAAGCCAGGCTCGGTGCGGGAAAGTCCGGCCAGCGATGCGTCGAACGACCAATAGAATGGCGATCGCCGCAGGGGCCGGTCAACGCTGGACGCGTCGGCGCTGGGAGCATGCAGGATCTGGATCGAATCAAAGGTGGGAGGATTCGACAGTGTGCCGTCTGCATTCGTGGTTTGAAAGTAATTCTGATAGCGCTCCACCATGCCGCCGAAAGAGACGCCGTCGGCCGCCTTCGAAAGAAAAACCTGCGACTTGACCTCCGAGTTTACCGCCTGGGTGAAGACTTCATTGAACGCCAGCCGGAACAGAAACGAACTGAGGTAGTCGATATTGGAAACTGCGCGGAAGCCGTCGAAGTTATCTTCGGCAGTCAGCCGGGCCTCCTGTCCGCCTTCTTTTAATGGCGGCAATCCCGCCCCCTGACTAATGCCCCGGTCAATTACACCGAAGAAACTCAAGTCCACATAGGAAGTGTCGTTGGGCCGGACCCGAAATTCTCCTCGCTGCGACCAGCCCCGCTTGGAGAAGTACTCGGCGCCGATGGTTGCGTCCATGCTGCGATTGATCACCCAATAGAAGGAATCGCCGATCTCGGTGCCGTTGGTGGACGAACTGCCCCCGGTGGGCACCAGGAATCCGGTAGCTCTCACTTCGCGAGCTACGGGATGAGTTGCGTAGGGGAAGTAGAAAACCGGAAAGCCGTGCAGCCAGAATGTGCTGTGATAAATCTGGGCATTGCCGCCCACGTCGACCACGACTTTGTGAGCGTCGAACTGCCATTTGGGATGCGGAAGTTCGCAGGTGGTAATGGTACCGTCATAAACGAGATAGTGATCGGGGCTCGTTTTATCCACTATTTTGCCAGAGAAGGCGAACGGAGCGGTTGAGGTCAGGATCGCAATGCCGTGGGTACCTTGAAAGCGGATTCCGGTGGTTGCAGTGACATCGTAGAAGCGTCCAGTTTCGGCCGTCACATTGTAGGTTCCGTGACTGGCCTTGATATGGTCGTCGTTGGGGCCGCCATCAAGGGTGAAGTCGCCGGAGGCCGTGGCTTCGCCGCTATCGGAGTTGTAGGTCATTTGATCGGCGCGAAGGATGTACGTGCGATAGTGAATCTCCGCTTCGTGGTGCAATTTGTAAACTTCGCCGATTTTTTCCTGCTCGACGGCGCAGATGATCGTGCCATCTTTGAGTTGCGTCATTGCCCGGCTGGCACATGGCATGCCTGCATCGGAGGCTGAGGGTTGCTCTTTTTTCGTAATCTTCGATTGGGAAGGAGCTTGGGCCTGAGCGGAATTGTCGGACGGCAACTGGCTGGTTACTAGCGCAAAAGCGAGAAGCTGATGACAAAGAAACAGCGTCGTGATAAGGAATCTAGTGCGAACAGTCATCGGAAGAAAATCGACGGAAGATCGTCCATCGAAGGCGTACCTGTCCTTTCTGGCCGCGGCATCGTGAACTTAGCACGGCGCTGCCCGCGAGGCAAAGTGGCGAAAAAGGCTAGGATTCCCGTTGGTTCACTCCCGGTTGTACGTTGCACAGGAATTGGTACGATTGTGAAAGTCTGGTCTTCATGAATTGTCCGCAGTGTGGAGAAACTTGCCGTTGCTCTTCCGAGTTCGACCCGGCTCCCGATTCGACCGCGACCGTTGCCGAGACAGGAGACGCCCAGGCGTGGCGCGACGAACTTTCTGACCGGGTCAGTCGTTATCGCGCGCGGCGCAAAGCGCGTCCGCCGCGCTACCCTTCTCTGAGCTTGCGGTTTGAAGGTTCTCGATTGCCGCCGCGGGCAACGCCGACCAGCGAAACTTCGCCGCTTTCCACATGCGAACCGGCTTCGAATCAGGCCCTCGCGCTCGATCAAGCAGGGGCCGATGTGCAATTTCAGCCCTCACCTGCCGCGGAAATCGCTGCGCTCTCCGTCCGCCATACCGCGGGACCACTGAGTGCAGGACACGGCAGCGCGAAGATCATCGAGTTTCCCAGGTTTGCTTGGGGACCGCCCGCGCCTCCGCCGGATCAACTGGCGGAGCCGGTCAGCGGCCGGCCACGTATCTTGGATGTCCCCGAGGTTGAGCCTGCGGCCCCGGCGCTGGGCGGAATCACCATTGAGGCGGCTGAGCGCGAGGACGCCGAAAAGCGGCCCGGCGTCGACATTCCTCTCGACAGCGCGCCGCTGAGCTCGCGCCTAGTGGCCGCAGCGGTTGACGGGCTCATTATCACCGTGGCGTCGGCTCTTTTCGGTTTTGTTTTTTGGAAGGTGGCGGCCATACGGCCGCCACTGGGTCAAATCCTGGGGCTGGCCGGCGGAATTCCTTGCGTCTTCTGGGCGGCCTACCAGTATCTGCTTGTCGTTCACGCCGCCAGCACTCCGGGGTTGCGCGTCGCAGGCCTTGAAATTGCCCGATTCGATGGAACTTCGACCAGTCGCTCTCTGCGCCGCTGGCGAGTGGCGGCCAGCTATCTTTCCGCGGTCTCGGCGGGGATGGGTTACGCCTGGGTGTTCCTCGACGAGGACGAATTGTGCTGGCACGACCGCATCACGCATACCTACCTAGCACCGAAGAAGCGCAGGGCAATGGAGCGCTCGCAGCCGAACTGACCCGGAAACAGCGGGAACGCTTCTTCCTCTCTTTCCTGTGCTATCTTCATTGGGTTCAAGCTTCATTGGGTTCAAGCTTAATTGCAATTGCCGCCATTCATTTAGAAGCATGGCCACTTCCCCAGAGGGTACAAAGCCGGTAGTAAAGGTCTTCGTCGCCACCACGGTGATGCTGACTTTTATCTCGTTCTGGCGCGCCTCCGCGATCGTTCTGTCGGACCTCGCCTCTTCCGCGTATTACGCGGGCGGCGACGCCGAAAAAGTCATCGGCAAAAGCGCGCCCTGGTTCATCCTGGCGGTCATGCTGTTCAGCTATGCGGTTCGGGCACTGTACATCGAATCCAGCAGCATGTTCGTGCGCGGCGGCGTATACCGCGTGGTCAAAGAGGCGATGGGCGGAACTTTGGCTAAGTTCTCGGTTTCGGCCCTGTTGTTCGACTACGTCCTCACCGGTCCCATCAGTGCGGTATCAGCCGGGCAGTACCTGGCGGGGTTTATCAAGGACATCGGGGTCTACCTGCACCGGCCACTGGATTTTTCCGACAACCACTTCGCCGCCGGACTGGCGGTGATCGTGGTCTTCTACTTTTGGTGGAAGAACACGCAGGGCATTCACGAATCCAGCCAGAAGGCGCTGCAGATTATGGCCATTACCACTGTGATGGTGGTGATTCTGATCATCTGGTGCACCATCACGGTTTTGCGCGCGCCGGTTCAGCTGCCTCCCAACCCGCTGCATTCGGGCGTGATTCCGTTGAACAAAGATTCGCTGGGCTGGCTCAACGGAACATTTTTCGGCCACCTTACCTGGGTCATCCTGTTTGTCGGTTTCGGACACTCGGTGCTGGCCATGAGCGGCGAGGAAACTCTGGCTCAGGTCAACCGCGAAATCGAGCATCCCAAGCTGAAGAACCTGGAGAAAACGGGACTGGTGATTTTCATCTACAGCCTGCTGTTCACTTCTCTGGTGTCGTTCTTCGCGGTGATGATCATTCCCGACCGCGTGCGGCCCGACTATTTCGCCAATCTCATCGGCGGCATCGCCATGTATGTGGTAGGACCAACCAGCCTGAAGCTGCTGTTCCACGGTTTTGTCGTACTGGTGGGAGTGCTGATTCTGGCGGGCGCGCAGAATACTTCCATCGTGGGGGCGAACGGCGTCTTAAACCGGGTGGCTGAAGACGGCGTCCTCACCAGCTGGTTTCAGCGGCCGCATCACCGCTACGGGACCAGCTACCGCATCATCAACCTGATCGTGGGGATGCAGTTGCTGACCATTGTGCTGAGCCGGGGCGACGTCTACCAATTGGCAGCGCTCTATGCTTTCGGGGTGATCTGGAGCTTCACCATGAAGTCGCTGGCGGTGCTGGTATTGCGTTTCACCGAGCCCGGCAACCGCGCGTGGAAAGTTCCGGGGAATTTACCCATCGGGAAAACTGAAGTTCCCATTGGGCTGATTATCATTTCTGCGGTGCTGTTCATGACCGCGATTGTGAATCTGTTCACCAAGTATCAGGCCACGATCGCAGGGCTTGTCTTCAGTGTGGTCTTCTTCACCATCTTTACGATCTCCGAGCACCATGTCACCAAAGAGCGCCATGGCAAGCCCGAGCAGCTTGACCAGTTTCGCGTGTATGGCAATCAGGAACTGGGCAGCGGCGCCATGGGAGTGCGGCCGGGCAATATCCTGGTCGCCGTGCGCGACCCGCGAAATTTGTACTATCTGCGCAACGTGCTCAGCCATACCGACACCAGCAAACAGGATGTCGTAGTCATGAGCGCGCGCCTGTATCATCGCGAGCACAGTTTCGGCGGTAGTACAGTCTTTGAAGCGAGCCAGGTGTTTGACCACTATGAGCAGGAGCTTTTCACCGCGGCGGTCGCAGTTGCCGAAAAGCAAGGCAAGCCCATCTCTCTGCTGGTGGTGCCGGCGACGGATGTCTTCGAAGCCATCATGGTGACGGCGCAGCGTCTCGATTCCATCCGTGTGGTCTGCGGGCTTTCCAATAAGCTCACCGCGGACGAGCAGGCCAAGCTCACGGGCGACGCGTGGGAGCGCCTGCCCGAGCCGCGTCCCCGGCTGATTATGGAGGTGTGCGCCCCGGACGGAGCCGTCCGTGAGTTTGCCCTGGGGCCGCATACACCCCGTATGCGCCCCCAGGATGTCGAACTGATGCATCGGCTTTGGCTCAACATTACGGCTGACCCAAAGTATGCGGGCGCGCACCACTACCACATCATGGCCCTGGCGCTGGAAGAGTTGCAGCGTGAGTTGAGCACCGAGCAACGTGCGGCGCTTCTGCAAAAACTGCTGGAAGAGATGAATCGTCCCACCCCGAGTTCACTTTGAAATTGGACCCCCCGTTTGCGGTGCACGGTGTTGATCAGGAGGTTTTCCCTGGCGCGCATTGCCCGCCCTCCCCGCAGTCGGGCGGTCCAGAAAATGTCAGCGAAGGAGCTATCTGTGCCCTGCCTGTTCGGGCAGCGGGCGCGGATCGATCAACGTGATTGTGGGATCAGCCAGATCTAGCGGTTGAGATTATTTTCCAGCGACGCTCTGAGGTTGGTGAAGCGGAAGGGATATCCACTCATCACCAGCTGCGTCGGTTCGACGCGCTGGCTCCC
>Ga0209007_1000639_pt1 | contig 12206 bp, 4 predicted proteins | sample JacPinW_OM1H0_O2_FD_187961 | JGI IMG/M metagenome (GOLD analysis project Ga0209007, IMG submission 187961) | Forest soil microbial communities from Algoma, Ontario, Canada - Jack Pine, Ontario site 1_JW_OM1H0_O2 (SPAdes) (version 2) | ecosystem: Environmental > Terrestrial > Soil > Boreal...
CTCGTAGAAAAGCGAGCCGTGCGGATCGACTCCGATCACTTTTATTTTCGGATCCCGCTCCTTTAAATATCGTCCCGCTCCGGAAGCCGTGCCGCCCGTGCCCAGGCCGCAGACGAAGTGCGTGATTTTCCCCTCCGTGTCTTTCCAGACTTCGGGTCCCGTGGCGCGGTAGTGCGACTCGGGATTCGCTGGATTCTCGTACTGATTGGCGTAAAAGGCGTTGGGAATTTCGCGCGCCAGTTTTTTCGCGACGGAATAGTAGCTGCGCGGATCCTCCGGCTCGACCGCCGTGGGGCATACGATTACCTCCGCGCCGAACGCTTTCAGCATGTCGATTTTTTCGCGCGACTGCTTATCCGGCACCGTGAACACCGTTTTGTACCCGCGCACTGCCGCAACCAGGGCGAGGCCGACGCCCGTATTGCCCGAGGTCGACTCGACGATCGTGCCGCCGGGCCGCAGCTGCCCTTTGCGCTCGGCCTCATCGATCATCCAGACGGCGATGCGATCCTTCATCGAGCCGCCCGGATTCAGGTAGTCCGCCTTTACATACACTTCGGCGGCGATATCCTTGGTCACCCGATTCAACCGGACGAGTGGTGTGCCGCCGACAGCGTCAAGAATGGAATCGCACCTCACGAAGCAGAATTCTCCCGGAAATCTACGGCGAGACGTAGCTTAGAAGCTTACTAAAACGCTGTCCAGCGGCAGTTTACCGCGAACACGGCCGACACGGAGCACGGCCCTCCGGGCTCGCATAATCTCGGCGTGCTATCCTTCTGTCAGAATGCCGCCGCCCACCTCAGACCCCGAGATACTTTTCTATGACGGGCATTGCGGCCTCTGCCACCGCGCCGTGAAATTCGTCCTCAAGCACGACCGTTCGGGCAACGCCTTCCGCTTCGCTCCACTGCAAGGTGAGACATTTCAATCGAGTGTTCCACCCGAAAGACGCGCTGGACTGCCTGACAGCGTGGTGGTGCTCACGGCCGACGGAAATCTCCTCACCCGGTCGGACGCATTCCTGCATATCTTCCAAAAACTCGGCGGCGGCTGGAACACTCTCTCGGGAATCCTCGGAGTGATCCCGCGCTCGTTACGCGACGCGATCTATAATACGGTCGCGCGGATTCGCTATCGCGTCTTCGGCACGCGCGACGATTTGTGCCCCATCGTACCGGCCGATTTGCGCGCGCGGTTTGATCCGTAACTGGACAGGAGGATTCATGGTACGCCAGAACATTTCTTCGGGAACGACCTGGGAGCCAATCATCGGCTACTCGCGCGCCGTGCGCGTCGGACCTTACGTTCACGTTTCCGGCACCACAGCCACCGGCGACGACGGCCAAATCGTCGGCGTCGGCGATCCCTACGCGCAGACCTTGCAGACCCTGCGCAACATTGAGTCCGCGCTCGAAAAGGCCGGTGCGAAATTGTCCGATGTGGTGCGCACACGCATGTACGTGACGCGCATCGCCGACTGGGAAAAAATCGGCCGGGCGCACGGCGAGGTCTTCAGCAAGATTTGTCCGGCGACGGCCATGGTCGAAATCAGCCGCTTGATCGCGCCGAATATGCTCGTCGAAATCGAAGCCGACGCGATCGTCGCGGGCGCGCAGGAGTAGGCAGGTGTTTCGATTCCCCACGGTATTCTGTGCGCGGCTCTGAAGAATTTACGCAGTCGGCGGCCCACCGTTTCCGTGTAAGCCAAATATAATCAGCAGTTATAGCTATCAGAGATTGGCTACGATCCTGCTTGAGTGTCGGCGTTGAGTTAATTCCCCAAATAGGTGCGGGGCCCGACCACCCCGAAAAACACGCACGGGCCCCGCACTCCCGCTCTTCGAGGCTGGCCTAAGAGCAGTGCCGGCTTCTTCGGATTTCTTGTTGAGGAATCTGCCTGCGGGGGCCCAGGGATTACGACGACGCTTCCGCGCTCGCGCGGATTTCCTGCCAACGCTTGGGGCGCTTCTTCGCGTCGAGGACTTTCTTTCGCAAGCGGATCGATTTCGGAGTTACTTCCACATACTCATCATCGGCAATGAACTCGATCGCCTTTTCCAGCGTCATATCGCGCGGCGGAATCAAGCGAATGGCTTCGTCGGCTGAGGACGAGCGCATGTTCGTCTGCTTTTTTTCCTTCGTGATGTTGACGTTCATGTCGTCTTCGCGCGCGTTTTCTCCGACGACCATTCCTTCATAGACTTCGATGCCGGGTCCGACGAACATCTCGCCGCGCTCCTGAATTCCCCAGATCGCGTAGGCAACCGAGACGCCCGAGCGGTCGCAGACCAGCGCGCCGGTGGGCCGCATGGCCATGTCGCCTGAATAATCGGTCCATCCCTCGAGCAATGAATGGATCAGAGCGGTTCCGCGGGTATCCGTCATCAACTGGCCGCGCAGCCCGATGAGCCCGCGCGAGGGGATGCTGAATTCCATGCGCACGCGACCGGAATGGTGGTTCACCATTTTCCGCATTTCGCCGCGGCGGCTGCCGAGCGACTCCATCACGATGCCGATGAAATTCTCCGGGCAATCGACCACCAGAAGCTCGAGCGGCTCGATGCGTTTGCCGTTTTCCTCGCGCACCACGATTTCAGGCTTGCCGACCATCAGTTCGTAGCCTTCGCGGCGCATCGTTTCGATCAGAATCGCCAGCTGCAGTTCGCCTCGCCCGAGCACGCGGAACGCGTCGGTGGTTCCGGTGTCTTCCACGCGCAATGAGACGTTGGTCAGGAGCTCGCGTTCGAGCCGAGATCGCAGGTCGCGCGAGGTGACGAATTGCCCTTCGCGTCCGGCGAATGGCGACGTATTGATCGTGAACACCATCGCGAGCGTGGGCTCGTCGATCAGTAGGGGCTCAAGCGGCGCCGGGTTTTCAAGGCTCGTGATACTCTCACCGATCTGAATTCCCTCCACGCCGGCGATGGCGACGATATCTCCGGCCGAAACCGTCTCGGCTTCGTCGCGCTCCAGTCCTCGAAACGTGAAAAGCTTGGTGATCTTGGTCGCTTGCATCGAGCGGTCGAGCTTCGAGATGCCGACTTCCGATCCGCGCCTCAGCGTTCCCTGGAACACGCGCGCGATCGCCAGCCGGCCGAGAAAATCGCTGTAATCGAGATTCGTGACCTGAATCTGAAGCGTGGCATCGGGATCGCCGGCGGGCGGCGGAATCGACGCGACGATCTGATCGAACAGCGGCTTAAGAGTTGTCGAGTCGTCGCCGATTTTGAGGTGGGCCACGCCGGTCTTAGCATTCGTGTAAATCACCGGAAAGTCGAGCTGGTCTTCGGTCGCGTCCAGATCTATAAAGAGATCGTAGATTTCGTCGAGCACTTCGGCCGGCCGCGCGTCGGGCCGGTCGATTTTATTCAACACCATAATCGGCTGCAGCTTTGCCGCCAGCGCTTTTTGCAGCACGTAACGCGTCTGCGGCAGCGGACCTTCGCTCGCGTCCACCAGAACCAGCACGCCATCGACCATGCGCAGCGCGCGCTCCACTTCGCCGCCGAAATCGCTGTGGCCCGGCGTGTCGACGATGTTAATTTTGACGTTCTTGTAGGTGATGGCCGTGTTTTTCGCGAGAATCGTGATGCCGCGTTCGCGCTCGAGCTCGTTCGAGTCCATCACACGCCGGACAACTTCCTGATTTTCGCGGAAAATGCCGCTCTGATGCAGCATGGCGTCGACCAGCGTCGTCTTGCCGTGGTCCACGTGAGCGATGATGGCGATATTGCGTATAGGCGTCGTCATATTCTATGTAGCTTTCCTGCGGCCAATCGGAAAGGGCAGCAAGCGCGGTCTTGAGGCCCCAATGAATTCCACGGAAGAATCTGCGGGAGCAACAAACGCACAGATAGTTTAGCACGCGCGGCGAAAGCCCGCTATCCCGGGCTTGACGGAAGGGACATCGCCACGATGTCGAGTTCAGCGCAAGCCGCAAAAGAGAAAGCCCCGTCCCCCTTTCGGGAAACGGGGCTTGGCTGTCTCGTCTAGGGCAAACCTCGGGCTAGAAGAGGTATTTCAATCCGAACTGCATCACACGCGGCGTAACCGACGTCGAGGTAATCTTGCCGAACTCGGCAGGCGCGTTGAGGTCGTTTGCATAGGGTGGATTGAATTGTGCGTGGTTGAAGACGTTGAATGCATCCACGTGAAACTCCAGGGTGCCGTGCTCCCAGATCTTCGTCGACTTGATCAGGGACATGTCGAAGTTAAATTGACCCGGCCCCGTGATGGCTCCGATTGGGGAGTTGCCGTAGCCCGTACCGGCACCAGCAAACGTCGCTCCTTCAGGAAAGGTAGCGGCGAAAGGATTCGGGAACGCCCCGCACGGGGCGTTCGGACTACCACCCGGGTTCGGTGTGCCTCCTATGCAGTACGGCGAACTCGCGGTAAGCGGTTGATACGCGACGGCTGGATTTGCAGGGGATCCCGTCCAAGTGGGAGACAATGCAATGAACGCGTTTGGGTTGATCCAGAGATTGCCAGCCGGAGAGTCGGCGCGAGACGTATCGCTGCCCGACGTTGCGATCGGAATCCCTGACCTGCAGCTTCCCGTCTTCGGATTGCAGTCGACCGGGTCCGCAAGCGCGGCTCGCGAGTCTCCCACACCGCCGTAAATCGACGCGCCGCCACCATCTACAACCCAAAATGGCAAACCGTTCTGGATCGTCGAGACGCCCGAGACGCTCCACCCGCTCAACAACTTACCGGTAATACCCTCGGCCCGCCTGTACGGGATGCTATAGACGTAGGTTATGACAGCCCTCTGCGAGCGGTTGAACGCCGCGAGCCCGTACTGTTGGCGCAGGTCTAGAGGATCATTGCTATTGGCCGCTCCGAAAATGACTTCACCGGCCGGTTGAATACCGCTGCCAGGTGCTGAAGTATCGATGTTCGTCAGTTCTTTGCTCCAGGTATACGCAACCTGCAGCGTGAGCCCATGGCCGAACTGATGGCGAAGCTGGGCCTGAAGGCTGTTGTAGAGCGAGTCACCTACCGAATCGGTCTCCGCGATGCCACCGGCTGCGAATCCCAAGTAGTTTACGCGTTCGTTGTCGTTCGACTCGGGCACGCCAAAAGCGTTGTTACCGACAACGTTGGCCGTCAGTGGAGCGGGGTTCGCCGGATCGTTGTACGGCAATGACGAAGAAACCATCTCCAGGTTCTGGAAGCCCGACGCCGCGGTAGGACCGTTCGGCGCGCCCGCCACGAGCTGGGCAACGTTTACGTCTCTTGACCAGTCGTACAGGTGAGTGCCGTGAGTTCCCACGTACCCAACGTCTGCAACCCAACCGTGCGCAAATTCATATTGCAGGTCGAGGTTGTATTGCTGCACCAGCGGTAGGCGGTTTCCCAGTCGCGGAGCGTCCGACGTGTATGCAAAGCCCGACGAACAAATATCAGCCGGGCAAGCCGCGCCGGTTAACAGGTCAGTAGATCCCGGATACATGTAGCGCGGCGTCCAGACCAGAGGACCGACACCGGCACGCCAGGGATTCTGAAGAGTGTCCTCCTGACTCAGGGGAGACGGTCCAACACCTGCTCCTGAATAGGGAGGCAAGTTCAATTGGTTATCGATCAAAAGGTTACCGTAGATCGTATCGTAGAAGAAACCGTAACCGGCTCGCACAACGAACCTTCCATTAAACGGTTGCCAAGCCACTCCCAGGCGGGGGGCAACGTCATGCCAGGGAGTTCCGGGCACCAACGTTTTGTTGCCATTCACAAATACACCAGTGGCCCCTAAGGGTGAAGTCAGACCGAAATCCTTTACATCAAAGTTCGAAGGAACAACGAATCCCACGAGAGTCCCGACGTCCCCCAGTGCTGCAAGATCCGAGCCGGTGTTGAGTTTGTTGACTTGGGTGTCCCAGACATTGGAGAACTGCCCGCTCTTGTCGTCCGGAAAGCCCGCAAACTCCCAGCGCACGCCTAGGTTAACGGTGAGCCTCGAGTTCACTTTGATGTCGTCCTGAACGTAGGAATCAAACTGATTGACGCGATTATAGTGCGTCAGCGTACCTTTCAGGCCGAACCCCAACGCGATGCCACCGGTAGGCGTTGCTGGGGTGCCGTCGAGTGCCGGCCCCGAACTACTGGTCAGAAAGTCGGCCGTAGAATTCATGAGCAGTTCACCGCGTTCGGAAGACGGAATGGTATTGTTGTACAAAACCCGGTTCCCCTCGAACGCAGCTCGAATCGTATGCTTCCCGTGATTCCATGAGATCTGATCACCCCATTGGTAAGTGTTGATGAAATTGGTCGAGATCATTGAGAAGTTTCCGCCCTGGCTCCAAGGCACGCCGCCGATTCCCAAGATGTCAAGCTGGGGCGGCACGAGCATTTCGGGAAACCGCTGGGCAAGAGCCGGAGGAGTGGAGCCGCAAGGCGCGCCGTTGAATACGAGCGGCTCAATCGTCACTCCATTGGGGAGTGAGCAGTCATTCAGACCGATGTTCGGGTCCGTGTTGTTCTCGACGTCACGGTGATAAGAAATCCGCGCCTGGTTGACGAAGGCAGGCGTGAGAACGGACTGCAACTCGAGTGATGCGACGTGGTTGCCGTAAAACGCGTCGACTGGAGCGCCCGGATTGCAATTCCCTGGCAGAATAAAGCAGTTGAACGTTTCCACTTCCGGGTCTCTCTGGTACATGTACCGCTCGTACAAGGTGTGCTTGGGCGAGAGCACGTACTGGCTGTTGGCGATGTACTGGTCTTCTTTGGCGATCGTCGGATCCGAGATCGCTTGTACGCAGGGAGTCAAACCGCACGATTGCGGAGCGCTGGGAAAATAAAAGCCGTTGTTAAAACCGCCCTTGACGATCCCGCGCGCTTGCAACAGCCCGACCGCCGTGTTGGTGATATTGGTGGTGTTGCAGGTTGGATCGCTGCAAGGCATGATGGGAACGCCCGTCCCACCCGCGAACGAGAAAAATCCCGACTGGCCAGCAAATGCGTTTGCCAAATAAGCCTTGTACGCTGGCACGTTGTTCGTGCAACGCAGGTCGCTGCATACTCCACTGGCCAAGTCCGCGTAGTCATTCCAAGGCAGAAGTTCGACGTTCGGCGCGTAGCCCGAGGCGAAACCGCTGACGCCAATTCCATTGGCTTGGCGCAGGCCCTGGTAGGAACCGAAGAAGAATATCTTGTCTTTCTTGATGGGCCCGCCAATGGCGCCTCCGAACGTGTTCTGCTTCAGGATTTGGGGCGTGTTAATCCCGGTACCACCGGGACCGAGCTCGCTCCGCTTGTAGAAGAAATCGTTCGCATTGAAAAAGTTGTTGCGATTGAACTCCCACGCGGCCCCGTGAAACGCGTTGCTTCCGGTCTTGGTGACCACATCCACATTCGCTCCTGGGTTCCGGCCCGAGCTGGCGTCGTACTGGGATGTCTGTACCTTGAACTCCTGAATCGCATCCGGGTTGGGGATGGCGATCCCAGGGAAACTGCCTTCCTGCGCAGCCATGCCGCTGACGTAGTTGACGAGCGAAGAGCCGTCCATGGAGTAGTTGTTCTGGTTGGCCTTCATGCCGTTTGCGCTGACGTCCACGGTTCCGTTTCCAATACCCGAGGCAGTGGCGGCGTTGGCTACCACACCTGGCGAGAGGCTGATGATTTGGGTGTAATTGCGCGAAACGAGCGGCAGGGCCGTTATTTCATCACCCGATACCAGTCCGCCATTCGCGGCGTTCTGCGTCTGGATCGCCTCGGCGGTGGCCTCGACGGTCACCTGCACGGAAGCACTACCAATCTCCATCCGTCGATTCAATACCGGGGACTCAGTGACGCCTACAGAAATCGATGGGACTTCCGCAGTCTTAAAATTCTCCGCCGCGAAAGTAACCTTATAGTTACCTGGGGAAAGGAGAGAGAACGTGTACGAGCCAGCACTATCCGTTTGGGTGCTGCGCGTTTGCCCTGTATCGTTGCTTGTCACCGTCACGGTGGCTCCGGCCACGACGCCGCCGGATGGATCGGTGACGGTGCCCGTCAGAGCACCGGTACTGGCGTTCTGCGCACTTGAAGAGGAAACAAAACCAAACAACGCTGCAACACAGATTGTGCACACTACGAGACAAGCCGCTGCAATCGATCTCACTCTCATCTGCTTCTAGCCCCCGGTCGGCACGCATGACTTGATGCACGCGCAATGGCGCATGTGCCTCACGTTACCCCGACGAATTTTTTGGAAATGCCATCCGCGTTGGGACGCGCGGTTATTCGGACTTCACCCAGCATTCCCGCGCGAACCCCACCCAGTGCGTCGGAAATGCGAATTCCGTGATGGCGCTTGTACTATTGAGAAGATGACTTGTCAATAAAAATAGACATGTATCTGCCAAGCTGTGGGATTCGGTGCGGTGATCACGAAAAAAAACCGCCCTCCCCGTCGCCAGGGAGGGCGGTTTGGCTGTCTCGTTAGTGGCCGACTGCGCCTAGAACTAGAAAAGGTACTTCAGTGCGAACTGAACTACACGTGGAGTGACCGAGGTTGAATTAACGATGCCAAAAGACGCACCGTTAATGTCGTTGCCTGCCGGTGGGGCGAACTGAGCATGGTTCCAAACGTTGTAGAACTCAGCGCGGAACTGCAGGTTCGTTCCCTCCGTGATCCTCGTGTCCTTCAGGATCGAAAGGTCCCAATTCCACTGGCCTGGTCCGAGAATCGATCCAATCTTCGAGTTCCCAAAGCCCGTACCAGCGAAGAGGAAAGGAGAACCAGCGCTTCCGCAGATTGCCGTAGAAGATCCCGCCTGCGGGATTCCACCAATGCAGTACGGCGAAGATGCGAGCAGCGGCGCGGGGACAAACGGAGATGTCGACATGGGAGTGAACGCGGCGGCATTAATCCAGCTAGTCGCCACGCGGTCTTTCGTGCTGCCCGATGTTGCGATCGGAATGCCCGAATTGCACACGCCTTGCTTGTCGCAAGTGCTCGGATCGGCAAGCGCGGCTCGAGAGATGTCCGTCCCATAGATCGAACCGCCCGCGCCGTCGTCCACGGTAAAGGGTTCGCCGTCTTGCGCCGTGGTAATACCGCTGATCGACCATCCGTTGAATGCCCTGCCGGCAAAGCCTTCCATCTTCTTTATCGGCAGGTCGTACACATAGCTCACTACAAAACGCTGCGAGCGATTGAATGCCGCCGGCCCGTACTGTTGCGACAAGTCGAGCGGATTGTTGCTGTTTGTAGCGCCGTAGTTGACGTTACCTGGAGGGTTGATGCCGCTCCCGCCCTCGGAGGAGTTGACATTGGTGATGTCGCGGCTCCATGTGTAGGACGCTTGCATCAGCAAACCGTGCGCGAATTGATGACGCAACTGCAATTGCAAGCTGTTGTACAAGCCATCGCCGTTGGTGTTCGTCGATGCAAAACCGGTCGCCCCATAACCTAGAATGCTGACACGCTCGTCAACGTTCCCTGTGGTGTTGTAGGCCACAGGGAAGAGGTTCGCCGGGTCATTGAAGGGCAACGACGCACTCACTAACTTCTGGTCTTGCGATTGGGTTGGGCCGTTGGGAGCACCCGCAACCAAATGGGCGATGTTGATGTCCTGCGACCAGTTGTAGAGGTGCATGCTGTGCGATCCTACGTAGCCGATGTCGGCAACCCATCCGTGGGCAAACTCGTATTGCAGGTCGAGGTTGTACTGCTGGATGAGCGGAAGACGATTGGCCATCTGCGCCGCGTCCGACGTGTATCCGAAAGCAGACGAGCTGAAAGACTGCGTCAGTGGATCGTTTGTGCAGGCGCCGGGACCGACCGGTCCCAGACCTACTGTTCCGCATTCGATCCATCGCGGCGTCCATTCGAGCGGCCCTACCGCCGATTCGTACGGATTGTGTAGCGTTCCTTCTAGGCTTGAGGGGAATGGTCCGACACCCGCTCCAGAATAGGGCGGCAGGTTCAGCTGGTTGTCGACCAATAGGTTGCCGTACACGCGATCGTAGAACATGCCGTAACCGGCCCGGACCACGAACCGTTCACCCAGCGGCTGCCAGGCCACGCCGATACGCGGCGCAAAGTTGTGCCACGGGCTGCCGGGCAACAGGGTCTTGTTGCCGTTCACCGTGACGCCAGACACACCGCAAGGTCCGGTCAGTCCAAACTTCTTCACCGCGAAGTTAGACGGGACCAGGAAACCCTGGAGGGTGCCGACCGGTTCACCGCTCGTTCCGCACTCCGCCTGGTTGATGAAAAACGATCCGGTATTGACTTTGTCAGCCAGGTTAATCCAGTCGTTTCCGAACTGGCCGCTGGTATCGTCCGGCCATCCGTCATATTCCCATCGCACGCCGAGGTTGACAGTTAGCTTTCGAGTGACCTTGATGTCATCCTGGACGAAGCCATCGAAGGCGTTAATCACGTTGTTGTGAGTCAGTGCACCCTTCAGGGCAATAGGATCCGCGCCGCCGCCGCACAGAAAATCTTCGGCGAGGAAGCACGCGGGGTCCGGAACGCCAGTCACCAACGTCGCCGGGACGCCGTCGTTATACGTCGGGTCAGCCGGATTGGTCCCCGGAGGCCCAGCGCTGCTCGTTAGCAGGTCAGCCACGTTATCAAACAAGACCTCGCCACGGCTGCTGGCGAAGATCGTGTTGTTGTAGTAGATGCGTTCGGCGTCGAAGCCCGACCGAATCGTTTGCTTCCCATGAGTCCAGGAGATCTGGTCCGCCCACTGGAATGTGTTGATGAAGTTCTGCGATGTGGCCGAGAAGTTACCACCTTGTCCCCAGCCTCCCGAAGGCGTTGCAATTCCGAGGATGTCGACAATTGGCACAACCGTTTGCTCACGGTTCAGGGGATCGGTCGTGGCACCCGGGCACGGACCGCCGTTGTTAATTAGCGGAATGATGTAAGCCGTGGACGAGAGCGAGCAGGAGAAAACGTTATTGGGATCCGTCGCATCTTCGACGTTGCGTTGATAGGTGACCCGCGCTTCGTTGACCAGGTTGTTCGTCAAGATGGTAGTCAATTTCAGCGTGGCCGTGTGGCTCAGATACTGAACGTCTTCCGGGGAACCAGGGTTGCACGAGCCCGGCGTGATAAAGCACAAGAAACTCTGGATCTGCGGATCCGAAGAATAGAGGTAGCGGGCTTCCAATGTATTCTTGGAATTGACGTTCCATTGGCCGTTGCCCATGTACTGGTTTTCGTTCGCGATCGTGGGCTGGGAGATCGCAGTTACGCAGCCGGAGGACGGCACGCCAGCCGGGGCACCGAGGATAGGTTTAAGCGCGCAGCCGGGCAAAGAACTGGGAATGTAAAAACCCTGGTTATACCCGCCCTTAAGAAGCCCCTTGGATTGGAGCAACGCGATGGCGGTATTACTGATGTTGGAGCCGTCGTCCGCCACCGTAACGCCGGTGGCGACGCCTGCGTTGCAATTTAGCGGATTTCCGTTACACCCGAAGATGCTGCCCAGGTATGCCCTATAGGAACCAGCACCAAACGCCGGTCCGGTGAGGTGGCGCGGATCGGTGGGATCATTCGGGTCGTTCCACGGCAACAAGTTGACAGCGGATTCATATCCCGATGAGAAACCACTGGTTCCGATTCCGTTGATTTGCCGAAATCCCTGATAGGAACCGAAGAAGAAAAGCTTGTCCTTGATGATGTGACCGCCCAACGTGCCGCCAAAAGTGTTCTGTTTCAGCGTCTGCGGCTTGTTTGGCTGGCCGTTGTTTATTTCGGATTCGTGGTAGAAGAAATCATTGGCGTTGAAGAAGTTGTTGCGGTTGAACTCAAACACCGTACCGTGAAAATCGTTGCCGCCGGTCTTGGTGACGACGCTGACGTTAGCGCCAGGGTTGCGTCCGTAACCAGCGTCGTACTGCGACGTTTGGACCTTGAACTCCTGAATCGTGTCCGGGTTCGGAATAGCGATGCCGGGGTAACTCCCGGTCTGCGCCGCGGTACCGCTCACATAGTTCACGACCGAAGCGCCGTCCATCGTGTAGTTATTCTGGTTCGACCGCGAACCGTTGACATTAATATCCTGCGTGCCGTTACCCACTGCGGCGGCGTTCGACACGTTGGTGACCACCCCTGGTGAAAGGTCGGCGATTTGCGTGTAGTTGCGCGAGACCAGCGGAAGATCCACAACTTCCTGTGATCCGACAACCGCACCAACCGTGGCGTTCGTAGTCTGGACCGTCTCGGCCGTGGATTCGACCGTGACTTGCGTCGCCTGTCCGCC
>Ga0209007_1000640_pt1 | contig 12133 bp, 8 predicted proteins | sample JacPinW_OM1H0_O2_FD_187961 | JGI IMG/M metagenome (GOLD analysis project Ga0209007, IMG submission 187961) | Forest soil microbial communities from Algoma, Ontario, Canada - Jack Pine, Ontario site 1_JW_OM1H0_O2 (SPAdes) (version 2) | ecosystem: Environmental > Terrestrial > Soil > Boreal...
TCAGTTCAAACGATCCTATCGAAACTGCCCCGGCCTAAAGAACCGCGCTCAACCCTGCCTCGTCTAACGGGGCAGTCCCGATAGGAACCTAACGTTTCTCGGTACCCATCTGCTGAAACTTCCCACCAGGGGACTTCTGGCCCGCGTCGTTAAGAGTTTGTTCCGAGGCATAACTTCCGGGTAGCCCGTCATCCGTCCATGATCGTCAGCCTGTGTCGAAGTAAGCGTCGAAGCCGAGAATAAAATACGGAAGCTAAAGTCGGATCTCTTCATGCCTGGACAGGGCAGGCCGATTGAGAAAAACGAGTCGCCGGGCGTAGGATTTTGGCTGCTTGAAATCGGAGGAGCGTCTATGGTGACTGCATTGTGCGGTGCCCGCGTCATCGCCTTTCTGCTTCTTGCCACAACGGTCGCCGCGCAAGACATGCCGAAGGATCAGCCGCCTCTTTGGAGCGCCAAGCCCGACGCCGCTGCCTTCGGGAAGATGGAGAACGACCGCATGGCGGCGGCCCAGCGTGCGATCGATCAGATCGTCGCGGTTCATGGTTCGCGGACAATTGAGAACACTCTGGCTCCGTACGACGAAGCGTTCGAGCAGATCGATGACGCGATCAACATCGCCGATCTACTCGAGGACCTGCATCCGGACGCTGCCTTTCGCGACCACGCCGCGGCGATGAAGACCAAGGCAAGCAACGCACGGGCCGCCCTGTCGCAGAATCGGGGGGTTTACCAGGGGCTCACAAGCCTTGACTTGTCCAAGGCCGATGCCGCTACCCGTTATTACGTTCAGCGCCAAGTGCTTAAGTTTCGTTTGGCGGGTGTAGACAAAGACGAAGCGACTCGGTCCAAGCTTAAGAAGCTGCAAGATCAGCTCAGCGAAGAAGAGTCGGCGTTTCGTCGGAACATCGCGGACGATCAGAGGATCGTCGAAGTGACCGATGTTTCAGAGATGGACGGTCTGCCGCGGGACTTCATCGACAATCACAAACCTGGCGCCGATGGGAAGATTCGCATCGCGGCTGACGAGGCCGACGCTTTGGTCTTGAAGTTCGCCAAGAGCGAAAGCCTCCGCCGCCGTTTCCGGGAGGCTTACTGGTACGGCCCCGCTTATCCCAAGAATCGAGAAGTGTTGCAAAGCATGCTGCGAAGCCGTTTCCAGATCGCCACGCTGCTTGGGTACTCCTCCTGAACAGATTACAACGGGGCGGACAAGATGATCGGAAGTGGAAGCAACATTGCAAAGTTCATCGATGAGCTCGATGCGGCTTTGCGCCCCGTAGCGGAACGGGAGTTGGCCATGTTGCTAGCCGAAAAGCGCAAAACCAATCCCGAGGCAACGGAGATTGCAGCCTATGACTACGACTATCTCTCAGAACTGGTCAGCCGCTCGCAATACGACTTCGATTCACAAAGCGTCCGCCCCTACCTGCCGTACAACCAGGTGGAGAAAGGAGTCTTGGACACCGCTGCAACACTCTTCCACGTCCGCTTTCGCAAAGAACTGAATGTGCCTGCATGGCACCCGTCGGTGGAGACTTGGGATGTGATCGACAACGGAAAGGCGATTGGCCGGTTTTATCTCGACATGCATCCTCGAGCAGGTAAGCACACTGGGAACGCGATGGACCATGTACTGGACGGAGTTCGCGGCAGGCAACTGCCGGAGGCGGCTTTGGTTTGCAATTTTCCTGAGCCGACCTCGACTGACCATGGGCTGATGGAATACGACCAGGCCGTGAGCTTTTTCCACGAGTTCGGCCATTTGATGCACTACATCCTCGGCGGGCAGCAGCAGTGGGCAGGCATCAGCGGCATCAGCATGGAACACGACTTCGCGGAAGCTCCCTCGCAGATGCTGGAGGAGTGGATGCGCAGCCCACAAGTGCTTGCCTCTTGTGCGCATCATTACCAGACGGGCGAGCCCATTCCAGCCGATCTGGTGACGCGTATGAACCGGGCCTCCGCTTTCGGGAGGGCAAACTATTTTTCTATCGAAAACGCTTGGGCGGCAATTTCCTGCGACCTCCACAAAGACCGGCCGGAGGACATTGACCCGGATGCAATTTCTCTCCACGATCTCCAGCGTTACACGCTGTTCGTGTCTGAGGCCACCGAAGCCCAGGTTTATGCATCCATCCCCCACCTTGGCATGGCGGAGTACTCTTCCGCTCTTTATACCTACCTGTTCGATAGGGTGATTGCCGAGGACTTCTTCCAGCAATTTGACCAGCACAACCTGCTTGCTGGCGACACTCCCATGCGCTACCGGCGCATGGTGCTGGAGCCGGGTGGGTCGATGTCCGCCAACGATCTGGTGAAGAACTTCCTCGGCCGTCCGCAGAACATGACGGCCTTCCAGAAGTGGATGGGCGAGGAATTTGAGAACGCACCCCAGAGCAATCCGATCTGAGGAAGGCAGGCGGCATTCTATCAGAGCCTAGATTGTTGGTTTTAGGGCTTTCGACGATTGGATGCCGTAATCACCATAACTCTCAAAACTACAGCCCGGCGAATTCTTGTTGGTTGACGAGCTACTCTGACGTAGCGCGATTAGGTCTGGCCGCCGATCGCTCGGTCACGTGACTTTCATCACGCTTCAGGTACTATCGGGCAGTCCGACTACTGACAGAGCATCACTCACCACTTTGCTTGCGCTTATAGGTTCGCTTACTCCGGTGCCACCCGGAGACTCTGCCAGTTCTCCTGAGGTCACGCGTTGTTCTTCCGTACCGTGCCGTCCGCAATCACCTTGGTGCGGTGGGTGAATGAGAGCGCCTTCGTCTCAGAAGTGCAGACTCGACCTTCCCCCTTTGGCCGACCGGTTCATCTTGGGTTTCCCCATCGATTACGGCCCGGTACTTCTCCGCAGGCCCTCCGGATTCCACCTCGCGGTGGACACTCTGTCCTCCGAAGTACAGCAAGCGGTGGCTTCAGGTCAGCTTGGCTGTGTCCAGCTTTCGCTTTCGTGCCCGTTTCGACCTCTCCATACCTTCCGCCTTCTCCGGCCAGCGAGGCTGTGAACCCCGCTTCTTGGATATGGCGCCTCTCATTTGAGTGCCAGAGGGACTTCAACCCTCCTGAACAACGCGCTGCTCAGCGCGCACTTCCTGTTTGCCGACCATCCACCGACTGGCTTAATTGTCGGGGCGGATGTAATGGAAAGCGAGGTCCAGCGGTTGATTCAGCGTAATGACGAGTCGGCCCGAAAACCTGTGGTGCGAGATGGCTCTTCGTATACTATTCCGATCGCAGAGCCGTCAGCGGGTCGATTCCTGCCGCACGGCGCGCCGGAATCAGACTGGCGCCGATAGCCACGAGCGCAGCGATTGCCAGGGCAATCGCCATGCTGCTGAGGTCGTTCGACTTCAGGCCATACAGCACAGATGCCAGCGCTTTGCCGGTCAGAAGTGCGAATGGGACACCAATGGCCGCGCCGAGCGCGGTCAGCATAAGACTATCGCGGAGCACCATCCAAACGACCTGCGCGCGCTGCGCGCCTATGGCCATCCGCACGCCGATTTCGACCGTGCGATTGTTCACGCGATAGACCAGCGTGCCATACAATCCGGTCGCCACCAGCACGACCGCAAGGATCGCGAAGAACCCGGCAAGCCGGGCAAATAGCAGTTGCCGGGCAATGGTGGTTTCATATTGCGCGCGTTGGGTCATGGGCTGGATGAGCGGCAGGTCGGGATCGATCTGCTGGACCACCCGGCGTACCGACGGCAGAATCGCCAACGGTTCGCCGTTCACCCGCAGCTCCACATTCATCTTTGCCACGACCGGGATCTGCGCATACATGTACCAGGCCATTGGAATCGGATCTTCGTCGATGCTGCGATATTTGTGATTCTTGACCACTCCGACGACCGTCATCTGAAATTTGCCGTCTTCGGTTCCGATGGTGTGACCCAGGGGATTCTGATTTGGCAGAAAACGCTGCGCTAACAGCTCATTGATGATGCCGACATGCGGAGACGTCGCAGTGTCCGAGTCGTTGAAATCACGCCCCGCTACAATCGGCACTCCCAGCGTGCGAAAGAAATCGGGCCCCACTAGGTTGCTGCGAACCCAGGAGTCCCCTTCAGGCACCTTTCCATCCACTTGCATGTTTCCGTTGTTGGACCAGCCGGACCCGATGCGCGCTGCCATGACGGTCGCAGAATCAACGCCAGGCAACACTCGCAACTTCCGGATCAGTTCCTGATAGAAAGCAATGCTTTCGGGAATCGAATGGAAGTTCTGTGGTTTGACGCCAAATACCACGAGCCCCTCAACTCGCATGCCCAGAGGAGTGTTCTCGAGATTTCGAAGACTACGAACCAGGAGGGTTCCGCCCACGAGCAGCACCACACACAGAGCCATCTGCAGGGTGACGATGGTCCGGCCTGTGCGGGATACGCTCCGGTCAGTGTACGAGGTTGCGGAGGAAGTTTTAAGAACGAGTCCTGGTCCGGCGGCAAGAGCGCCGCGCAATGGTGCCACCCCAAGCAAGAGAGTGGCCAAAACCAAAATGATCAAAGTGAAACCGAGAACTCGATGATCGGGAGCTAGTGTGGACTCGATCTGCGCCCATTCTCCGAGTGCCTTGGTTGCCGCGTTGGCGAACAGCCATGCCGCAATGCCGCCCGCCGACACTAGTAAGAGGCTCTCGATCAAGAGCTGTCGAAACAGCTCCCATCGACCCGAACCGAGCGCCACGCGTAGAGAGAACTCGCGTTGACGCGTCGCGTTGCGTGCCGTCAGCAGCATGGCAACATTGCTCAGTGCGATCAGCAGAACGAAGCCAACCATCGTCATCATCATGCGTAGAGGGAGGCCGTATTGAGCTTCGTACCCAGGAAAGCTTTTCGCCTCCAGCAGGCTGAGCGTTGGCCGTTTCTCTCCGGGTAGCGGCGAACCAAGTCCAATGTAGCCGGCCGTTTGAAATAAGGGCTGCAGCTGTGCAGCGGCTTGAGCTTTGCTGACGCCGGGCGCGAGGCGGCCAACCAGGCGCAGGCACCACCACGTCGGGTTTGCAATGTAGGTCTTGCCGTCTTCGGGTGGGTTACCCCACGCATTGAGCTCTGCGCGGCTCTGCAAAGGAATCCAGAAATCGGTTGAACCTCCTGCCTCCAGGCCTTCGAACCCCTGCTCAGATACACCCACAATTGTGATCGGCACGCTGTTCACATAAAGCGTTCTTCCCAAAACGTCCGGACTCTGTCCGAAACGGCGATTCCAGTAGTTAAAGCTGATGACTGCGATGGGCGCATGATCGGCTTCGTCCTGTTCGGTGAAACCCTGACCGCGCGCAAACTTCACTCCGAGACCCGAGAAGAACGCCCCGCTGACCATGTCGCCCTCGGCCTCTTCGGGCTGAGATCCATAGCGTACCGCCACCTTGCCTGTGGAGAAGGGGACATACGCGATCACCTGCGACAGCGGGCCGTGCTGGTTGCGTAGAGCATCGTACACGGTATAGGGGAAGGCCTCCCGCGAGTCGACCGTGCCGGTTCGTTTCGGCGCTCCAGACGTGTTCAGGAACACCACCCGATCCGGATCAGCGACTGGCAGAGATTTCAGCAATACCGCATTCATCACGCTGAACACGGCTGTGTTTGCGCCAATGCCAAGGGCAAGCGTCACAACGCAGATCAGTGTTAGGCCACTCGTTTTCTTCACTTGTCGCAGCGCATATCGCAGATCTCGGACTGTGGACCCCATGTCAGCCTCCAGACATACGCCAATGGTGGTCTATAAGGCACTTTCGATGCCAGACACATATCATTCTAAGTGCCGTGTTTCGTGGCAAATTCGAGCGCAAGAGCACTTACTTTCTGCTTTTCTTGTCCGAAAGTGGAAGGCTGTGTTCGATACTGAACGCTGGGTTCAATTCACAAAGCTGGCTCGAAAGGGGCTCGACCAGCGAACAGTCGCCGAGTGACTCACCGAACCGAAGGGTCGAGTTCAGGTTGAACGCGATTAGGTAGGGTTGCCGACTCTCCGGGACCCTGGGGACGACCGTCCCAGCACATGAGCCTACATTGGCTTACCAAATGTGCACGCGGTCGGCCGGGGCGAGATAGAGCTTGTCTCCGGGCTTCACATCAAATGCCGCGTACCATGCGTCGAGGTTGCGCACAGTGATCGGCCGGAACTGGTCGGGGGAGTGGTCGTCGGTCATCACTACCTGGCGGAGAAAGGCTTCACTCCACTTGGATGCCCACTTCTGCGCGAAGCCAAGGAAGAACTGCTGGTTGCCCGAGAGACCGTTCTGGACGCGAACCGCCTTGCCTGCGAAGGAGACGCAGTACGCATCGTAGGCAGCGGAAATGCCGCCGAGGTCGGCGATGTTCTCATCAAGCGTCTGCTTACCATTCACGGCAAGGTCGGGAAAGGGTTTGTAGATGTCGTACTGCGCCGCGAGTCTGGCGGCGGCCTCATTGAAATGCGCCATGTCGGCGGGTTTCCACCAATTGCGCACACGCCCGGTGGAATCGAATGCACTGCCTTGAGCGTCGAAGGTATGGCTGATTTCGTGCCCGATGCTGGACCCGACGGCGGCGTAGTTCACCGCGGCGGGAGCTTGCGGGTCGAAGTTTGGCGGTTCGAGATATGCGGCCGGAAAATAGAGTCCGTTTTGCAGGGGCAATTCGCAGGCGTCGATGGTCTGCGGATACATGCACCACTCTCTGCGATCCACAGCGTGCCCGAGACGAGCGACCAAGCGATGATAATCAGATAGGTGGCTGCGCCAGACGTTCCCAAAGATGTCAGCAGCCTTGACTTCGTAGGAAGAGTAATCGCGCCAGGTCTCCGGGTAACCGATTCCTACATAGAGACTGGAGAGCTTGGCTTGGGCTTCGGCCTTGGTCGCAGGATCCATCCAGGAGAGAGCGTCGATGCGGCGCCGGTAAGCTGCAATGATGTTCGCTACCATGATCTGGATTTGCGCTTTGGTTTCGGGTGAGAAGTAGCGCTGGGCATATTCCTGTCCGAGAGCGTCGCCGAGCAGGCTGTTGACCATCGCGACACCGCGCAGCCGGCGCGGCGGCTGTTCGGTCGAACCGAAAAGGGCCTTGCCAAAGAAGGCGAAGCGCTCGTCGGCGAACGCTTTGGGCAGTTCGGCAGCGTAGTTCTCGATCAAGTGGAAGGCCAGCCAGTCTTTCCATGTCTCCAGCGCGACCGAGGCAACGAGAGCCGACTCTCCGGTGCAAGCTGCGGGCTGCCAGACGATGAAGCTGGCCTGGCCAGTGAGACCGGCACCGCGAAAGTACTCCGCCCAGTCGAGGCCTGGGGCGTTGGCGGCGAAGTCGGCTTGCTTCCAGGTATTGTTCGCCTTGTAGATGTTGTGCTCATCCGCCAAGGGAGCATGTCGTTCGGCGATGGCGTGCTCGAGTTCGATGATGTGCTGGGCGCGGACGTCCGTGTCGGCAAAGCCAGCCAGCTTGAGAATGGCTGAAACGTGCTTCTGATATTGGTAGCGGAGGTCGCGCATGCTCTCACTATCGGAAAGGTAGTATTCGCGATCCGGCAATTCCAGGCCGCCTTGCAGCAGGTAGGCATCATAGCGCTTAGGGTCGTTAAAACCGGGGCCGACCCACAGTCCGAAAAAGTTGGGAGTATGAAAGCTGTCGGTGTTCAGCCGCCCCGCTCGCAGGCTTTCACCCAAAGCCCGAGCTAGCTCGTGCTTGTCGCGGATGGCAGCAATGGCGTCGAGGTGCGGGCGCAGCGGAGCAAGGCCCTTGGCTTCAATGGTGGCCTCGTCCATGAAGGAATTGTAGAGGTCGGCGATTTTGCGCGAATTGGAACCGGCGGGCGCGTTGGCATGGGTCGCTTCTTCGATCAGGCCCGCGATCCTCTTGCGAGTCAAGTCGTTCGAGTCGTCTTCGTAGTCGCCGCCGTAGGGGTCAATGTAACCTCGATCGGCCGGAATTTCGGTGCGCTTGATCCAGGCGCCATTCGCGTAGCGGTAGAAATCGTCACCGGGCTTGACCGAGCGATCCATGTTCGCGACGACAATGCCGTGGGTCTCTGGCACGGGCGCGTCCTGCGAATAGGCAGTAAGCGGAGCGAGGGCTAAGAGAGCGCATGCGGCGGCGTTCCGGGGCAAGAATCTAAGTGTGAATCGCATGTGTAAATGCTCAACAGAGGCTGCTGCGGTTTCAGATCCAGGCCAACTAGGATTAAATGGCAAGCCAGCCAAAGAGGGTAACACGGGCCGACGAGTGGCCGGCGGCTTCAGGCAACGTTGGCACTCGCCACCGATTGCGGACGAGCGACGCTAGTGCTTTTTCGGAGGCGCGCCCTTGGTCAGCAGTGTGGAGCGGAGCAAAGGTTGGGGGCGCGCGTTCGAAAAAGCACTAGCGTTTCTGGATAAGCTCCTGTTTGCAAAGCATCCGGGACTTGGCGAGCCATAAGTCATGTCGAGGCTCGTTTTACATCAACTGAAACGTAACGCCGGCTGGACCAGCCTCCGCTCACAATCGCTACAAATTAGAAAGATTGAGGAGGGATGGCACCTAGGAGTGTCGCAGAAGCGCGCGTTGGGCGGCTCCGGACGAAACGTTTTTCGACAACTCGCCACTATACTCACAAGACGTCGGGCAACCTCCGATCGATGCAGTATGCTCGCCGCGCAAGAGTAGCAATCTATCTGGCCTTTTCAGAGGACAGCGACTGCACAAACCCACTCGACAGCAAGCCAGCCGGACAGCGGCCCACAATGAAAGTTAGGGAGAGGTGAAATGAGAGACCCAGGGATTGCGCAAGCGCACGAACCAGCGCACGCTATTGAAGTCATTCCTAGTGATCCGAGGGCGGTCGACGGAATGCGGGACGCAAGAGTTTCTGAAAACGATTGTGCGAACCTTGAAATCACTGAGCTGACGCAAGAAGTCTACAGACTCGCAGAACGGGCAAAGAACCTTCTTGGCCTACCAGACTTCGATTTGGGCGAGGAGGGGCTTCCTCCGGAGGCGTTGGCGGCACTTGCCAGGGTTGAGGCACAGTCTGAATGGAAGCAGACAGAGCGTTTTGACATGCCCCATTGCCAAGCTACCTCGGTCTGCCATGAAACGCAAAGCATGAAGAACATCCATGAAGTCCTGCGGCAGAAGGAACAGGAAGTGGCGGCCCTTCAGGACGAAATAGAAGCGCTGCGCAAAGTATTGCCTCTGCTCTCCAACGGTCAGGATAGGACTGGGAAATCGGCCTCGGCGCTGAGTCGACCTCGCCAACCAATGCGCATTCCGTAGCAAGTTGGGACGATTTCTGCGCCAGCAAACTGCGTTCTCGCCCAATTGTGGCCTCTGCTGGATAAAGCCCGCAGCATGACCTTCACTGTAAAGGACAAGCCGTCTGCTATGACTCAAGTCGTAACTACTCCACCACCAGCTGAATTTCGGTCATTGCCTCCCAATACCGTACGTTCAATCTCTCGATGCAACGCTCCTGTCATTGCGAAGAGCATTGAGTACGCTGTCGCGACACTTCGAGCACGGTTGGACGTAGCGTTGGGAAACGAAGCTTTCGTACAGAATGTGGCGGAGCAGGCCAGAGCTCTCACCGGCGCGATCGGAGCTGTCATTGCGTTTCGCCAAGACGGAGTTGTCGTCTGCGTGGCCAGTTCGGGCGCCGTGAGCCCCGCTCCTGGCACTCCGCTAGACACTCAGGGAGGAATTTCAGGAGAGTGTTTACGCTCGGGAAAACCTTTGTGCTGTAGCGATATCGAAAACGATCCACGCATTGACCCTCTCCTCTGCCGGACCTTGGGGCTGGGCTCGATCGCGGCCGTACCGATCCTTGAAGATGGAAAGGTTGCCGGTCTGCTCGAGGTATTCGCACAGGAACCCCACGCGTTCGCTGATCCGGGCATGGAAGTTCTAGAAAGTTTGGCTGCGCTGTTGGGAGAGTCTAGGACGCCCCCCGTCGAGGACAAAACAGAAGCAGCTACCGCAGCCCCGGATCATCCGGTTGGAGTTGGATGGCTGAGATGGCCGGCGATTCATCGGTATCAGGCGGCAGTCGCTGCGGGATTGCTTGTGTTAGACATTCTTGCAACCTATGCGTGCTATCACCGTTGATCTCTGGGCATCTCCGGCAGGCACAATACCAATCCTGGAGGGCCAGTGAGGAGTTTTTTCCAGAGGAGCACATGATGTCCCACACCCACGGAAACCGAGGGAATCGGAAGGAATGCACAACGACAAATTTCGGGATGATGGATGTGCCAGCGGTCACAGCCTTCATTCGCCCCGGGCACGGCGAAAAAGCGAGGCCGTTGCCACCGAGATTGAGAACTCCGCTGACCATGCCTTTCGTCGTCTTTCTGGCCCTGCAGGCAGCATTTTTCGGCTGCATCGCGTGGACACGGATTTCTGCTCCTAGCCCCCAGAAGGCACTTGCCAGCAGCGCTGCCACCGGCGTCCCAGCACTTCGCCTGGCCGCCTCGAAGACGATTGGGTCAGGATTGGGGCCGGCACTGGTACAAGAAGTCTTGCAGCCGCTCGGAACTGCTGATGTTCATGTTAGGAATAGGGTCAACGCCAAAGAACCCAGAGCGTCGAGTCCGTTGGCGGAGAGTACATCACCGACTGTCATTGCAATTCGCCCACCTGTCTCTGATACTGCGTCCAGCGGTCTTACGCTTACCAATCACTCTGTCGGAACGGCAAATGATCCCGTCGGGCAGAGGACCGTCGAGGAGCTCCACCCTCCGGCAGTTTCGGAGGTGCTGGGTGCACCTGCTGGCTACGGAAGGGCTCTGGCGTGGATCGTCGACACCCCAGTTCGGATGCCGGGGGAGCCGCCGCGAATGTCATCGGGGGTAACCGGTGGCGAGATCACACACCGGGTGACGCCGGTCTACCCGGAGCAGGCACGAACTCAGAGAATCCAAGGTACCGTGGTCTTGGAGGCCATGATCAAGGAAGACGGCACAGTGGCGCACGTCACGGTGCTGAGCGGCAGCCCATCTTCTCTCGCGGACGCGGCACGGCAGGCGGTCCAGAAGTGGCGCTACACTCCGCTTGAGTTGAACGGGAAACCCATGCCCATGCGCAAGGAGATTACGATCAAGTTCACGCTTCCCCAGAACTGACAGGCAACGGACGTAAAATGGAATTCACCCACGCGCCGCAGCTCCGCGACACTTACACCACTCGTCTGAGGCCCCATGCGGCACCAGCACAGTCAAGTTCTGCCAAGAGACCAAACCACGATTCCAACCCGCCATCGACCCGAAATCACTTGACTAACCGTCAGCAGTTGCTTACGGTTAGTAATGACTTACCAATACTTGAAAACGTCAGACGACCTTCCCGTACTTGCGGTTCTAGCTGACCCGACCCGCCGCGCACTGCTCGGGCGATTGCGCGGGAAGCTGCTGCCAGTGGGCGAACTGGCGCGCCAGATGCCGATCACCCGTCCGGCGGTTTCGCAACACTTGAAGATCCTCAAGGAGGCGCAGCTGGTGCGCGAACATCGCCAGGGCACGCGACACTATTTCGGCCTCAATCCCGCCGGCTTTGCAGGTCTGCGGGAATATGCGGATTCCATGTGGCAGGAGGCGCTCAACGCCTTCGCCACCTATGTGGCGGCACAGGCAAGGGACACAAAGAAGCACCGAGTTGTATTGGCCCAACCAACGAAAAGAAAGGGACGATAGGGTATGACAACCAAGTCCGACTCGATTGAGCCAGTCGTGAAGACCGTAACGGTGGCATGTACGCCGGAAGAGGCTTTCCGTTGCTTCACAGCCGATTTCAGCAAGTGGTGGCCCGCTGCCACTCATTCTGTTGTTGCTTACGCGAGCGAATTCAAGGACCAGCCCGCGTCTGTAATTTTTGAGCCGCGTGTTGGTGGCCGTATCTTCGAGCGCACACGCTCGGGAGAGGAGTACCTCTGGGGAAGCCTGCTGGCATGGGAGCCGCCGACGTTGGTGGCGTTCAGCTTCCATCCAGGCCGCGATGAAAAGGAAGCGCAAAGGGTGGACGTGACGTTCTCCCCCGTACCCGAAGGCGCAAGAGTTGTGCTCACCCACAGCGGATGGGAGAAACTGAGCGCCAACGAGCAGAAAGCCCGCGATAGCTACAACCAGGGATGGGAAACTGTATTTGTCACGGCCTACCGCGAATACGTTCAAAAC
>Ga0209007_1000642_pt1 | contig 12094 bp, 9 predicted proteins | sample JacPinW_OM1H0_O2_FD_187961 | JGI IMG/M metagenome (GOLD analysis project Ga0209007, IMG submission 187961) | Forest soil microbial communities from Algoma, Ontario, Canada - Jack Pine, Ontario site 1_JW_OM1H0_O2 (SPAdes) (version 2) | ecosystem: Environmental > Terrestrial > Soil > Boreal...
ATGAAGCTCAATAGCCTTTTCCCGACCATTCCGCCGGGTACGTTGGCGGCCAACCTGGTCGGCGGGTACATCATCGGGGTTGCGGTCGCTTTCTTTTCAACATTCTCCGCTCTCCCACCCGAATGGCGCTTGCTCGTGATCACGGGCTTCTGTGGCGGGCTGACGACGTTTTCGACATTTTCCGCAGAGCTCGTCACGCTGCTCCGCGAGGGTCGGGTGCTCTGGGCATTCGCGGGGATGGCCATTCACCTGGTAGGTTCTGTTCTCATGACATTCGCGGGCATGGCTACGCTGAGCTGGGTTAAGAACTGAAGGTTGAGGGCGGGACGCTTCCCGCCTCTGTGAAACTGAAGAAGGTCCTCACTCTGAAGCAGCGTCTCGAACGGAAACGTCGGGCATGCGGGCGTCGCGGGCCACTGGCCACTGCTCCAACACCTCGAGGTCCCGTCGCATGGCGACGGCCGCTTCGGGGTCGAGCGCCGCGGCCGCGAGCGAGCGATGTACGTCACGGGTAGCCGCAAGCGCGTTGTCGAAAAACTGCACCAGCTCGTCCAGATACCGAACGCCCCAGAGTCGCAGTGCGGCGGAGTACACGGAGAGCTGCTCGCGGACCGCCGCTCGCATCTGGGTGTTGACCCGGTTTCTTGCCGCGGCGAGCAGCAGCGAACGCATTCCCAAAGCCCACCGGGGCCGCGCGTAGTTTGTCAGAGCAGGGATCGAGCCCGCATCGTATATCGGTCGTCCGCGAGGCTCGGGGAACTCCTTTTCGACGTTGGGATCTTGGGACGTCCGCGCACGGAGGGACCGCAGCTTCATGCGACAGTCATTGAGCTGCTCGCCAATCACATCGCCGATCTCGGCCGCGCGCCGGGCTGTAGCCGCGCGCACTTGGCCATCCGTCGGCAGCGGTCCTCCCGGGGCCGGTTCGAGCCACAGTCGGGCCAGATCTTTTGCCAAGCCCGCCGTGAGCCACTCGGTGCAATCGCGGACCCGATCCGCGCTGCTGAGCAGATCTGCGCGTGCGCGCTCCAGATCGGCACGCATCTGGGAGAACTGCTCGTCGGTCGATCGCGTAACTGCCGAGCGCGATGACGGGCTCAGCCGGGAATTCAATCGTGCGCTCAAGACCGCGATGACGGTCTCGCGCAAAACCGCCACTTTACGCTTCAGCACGATCGCTGCCCGTTCGCGATAAGTCTCAAGTCGCGGTGACACCTCCGCTTCAAACCACTCGGAGGCCAATCCAGCATGAGTCTGCAGCGTGCTAATCGGCCGCACCGACAGCGCAACGCCCAAGGCGCTGACGAAGGCACTACGGATGTAATCCTGCGCCTGTTCGAGTTCAGCGCTCGAGAGACGGTCAGCTTTGCTGAGCGCGATCACGACGTCACTCCCCCCATCAAGGATCGCGCGCGCGACCGCAATATCCTCGCGGTCGAGTGCCCCGGTCGCCTCGACCAGTTGAATACCGAGGTCACAATGGGGCAGATAGTCCAGCGTCCGCGCGGCTCCTGCAGACGCGATGGACCCCAGCCCCGGCGTATCTACCAGGCTGATTCCACGGCTCAAGCGCTCACACGGACTTTCTACCAGGACCTCCAGGATGCGCTTGGCGTTGCGCGGGTTGCCGACCTCGGTGACGTAACCGGGGAGCTCATCAAGGGCGATGTCCCGAATCGGGCCGGAAGCGGTGCGCACGTGTGCCCGGGCTGTATCACCGTGCACAATCCGGGTCAGCACTGCCGTGACGGGCACTACGCCCGTTGGCAGAACGGGCTGGCCTAGCCACCAATTGAGAAGCGAGGACTTACCGGTGTTGACGCGCCCGAACACAGCGATCTCGAAGCGCGGCGCGGCCGCGCGCTCGATCTGCGCTTCAAGTGGCGCCCGCAGCTCGACCAGTCCATGCGCGGTAATAATGCGTTCCAGCTCCCGGAGCAGAGGGATCTCATCGCGCGTGCTGTCGAGCTGCGCGAGGCGGCTGGCTAGATCGCCATGTGCGCCCTTTTCGAGATACTCCTCGATGCGCTTGAGGAGGGCAGAAAGCTCCGCGACGAGACGCTCGGCGGCCGTCGTCGACTCCACATCCAAAGCGCCGTATCCGCGCAGGTACTCCGGGCGCAGTTCAGTTACGGCATTCTGCGCGAAGATCACCGCGCTCCTCACCGACCACAGCCCACTCACGTTCTGGGGGATTTCCTGCAACTGTTGGGCTTCGATGAAGTTGCGCAGTACGAAGCGCAGCTGTGCCAGGTAATCCGCCAGAATCTTCCGCTGCGCCGGCGTGGCATCTGGAACGAGCGGCCTGAACAGACGCCCCTCGTCAGTGGGCTGTAGCGCCTGCAGCGCTTCGCCCAAAGTTTCGTCGATGTAATGAAACCGACTGAACAGGTAACGCTGATGGTTTGGCGGAAACACGTCACGCCGCGGGCAGAGCCCGCCATTGCGCACAGAGATGACCATCATACGGCGGGTCGCGGGGCAGGGCGGCGAACTCCCGACGGCCGGTGTTACGCACGGCACGCCACTCTGCTTGCTCAACCCCGAGCGAGTCCGTATATTCAAGTGAGGAGATGGCATGCCTCCTTAGAACCGCCGGGAATCGGCTGATGATGCCTACCCAGTGTCGCTCTCGAGTTGCAAGAGAGGAATGGGTATGGTGCCGATGCCCGAACCGCAAGCAGTTCGACGCTCTTCCTGCGTAAGCGCGCGTCACGCATTCACCTGCGGGCAGGCTTTCATTACCCTCGACCCGAGCCCTGTGTCGGTGGAACGTGCTTCCTGGCGCCATACCCCGCGTCGGTTGAGTAGAGATCCGCCCGAGGACAGCCTCGCATGACACGCGACATCTGGCTTCAGATTGCCCAGGTCATCACCGTCGTGGTGCTGGCGCCGCTGCTACAGGGGGTCATCCTCCAATGGGAGGAGCGGATACAGCGAGGACAGGGACCGGGGATCTTCCAGCCCTATCGCGACCTGTGGAAGCTGTTCCATAAGCAGCTGGTGGTTCCCGAAAGTGCCACGTTTGTCTACTGGATTGCACCGGTCGGGGCGTTCACCTGCATGCTGACCGTGCCGATTCTGATTCCGGTACTGACGAACTTCCCCCTCCCGTTGTCCGACATGGGGGACATTCTCGGGGGAGGCCTGATATTGACGCTCGGCTCCTTCCTGATTGTCGTCGCCGGACTGGACTCCGGTAGCGCTTACGGCGGCGTCGGATCGTCCCGCGCGGTGATGCTTGGGATTCTCGCCGAGCCCACGCTCATCCTCGTGCTGGTGGGCATTACGCTGCTCGCGAAGGCAATGCTGCCCTTCGTGGTCAATCATCTGTTGGTCGCGCAGCCGCCCGTGTATTGGAGCCCAGCGCATCTATTTCTAGTCGCTGCGTTCTTTATTCTGATTCTCGTGGAAACCGATCGTCTGCCGATTCATTCGAGCACGCACATCGAAGTCTACATGATCGAGGAGGCGAGAATTCTCGAATACTCGGGTCCCCTCCTGGCGTTGCTTCGCTGGGCATCCATGATGAAGCAGGTCATTATCTACGCCATCTTTGTCAACGTGCTGCTCCTGCCGTGGGGTCTCTCCAGGCAGGGTTTCGCCGCCGGGGCGTTGGGAGCGGCCATCGCGCTGTTTGGCAAGTTCCTGGTGGTGGCGCTCGCGGTGGTCTTCGTCGAGACCGCGCAGTCGCGCTTGCGCTACTACCGTTACCAGGAGCCGCTCGGCGCCTCCTTCTTGTTGGCGATCCTAGCCATCGTGGCCAACCAGTTGAGCTGACCGATGTGCCACGCAGTGTGGGCAGGGCAATTGAAGTCGGTTTCGGTGCGGCGCGCTGCGGCGGCGCATAGGACCTAAAGGCAACCCGTGCTGGCTGCACATCTTCCGCCGCTTACCGCCTCGCTCTTTAGCCTCCTGGCAATCACCAGCCTGTTGCTGGCATTCGTAATGCTCGGCTCCCGATGGCTGGTGGAGTACCTGATTGCGTTCGCGGCGCAGTCCTGGCTCATCGCCATACTGTCGGCGGCCGTGGGCTACTACGCGGGTTACCCCGAGCTCTATCTGATCGCAATTCTCACGGCGCTCTTCCGCGGACTGGTGCTGCCTTATCTCATTCTGCGCATCATCCGGCGCCTGAACGTCGATCGCGAGCTGCACGAACGTCTTGCTCCCACTTCAAGTCTCGTGGCCGGTGCGCTGCTCGTGCTGTTTGCGTTCGTGGTTTCTACGCACCTGGGGAAGTCTCTAGGACTGGCAGGTACGGTGGCGGTGCTGGCGCTGACGGTCATGCTTTCGATGAAGCTCATCGGCTTCCTGATGCTCGCCGTGCGTGGCGAGGCGCTGAGTCAAGTTCTCGCTCTCCTTGTACTGGAAAACGGCATCTTTCTCGGCTCGCAGATCCTCGTTCCCGGAATGCCGTTGCTGATCGAACTGGTCATCCTTTTTGACCTGCTGGTTGTCGTTGCCTGTTTCGGCATCCTGGTCCGCTATCTCGTCTCTCATGCCGGCACCTCCAGCGTGCACGAATTGCGAAGGCTGAGGGGCTGATGGTCGGTGAACTCGTGGCGGTAATTCTGCTCGCACCCTTGGCGGCGGTCGCGGGCTGCGTTGCGGTGCGCAAAGCCCGTGTAGCGGAGTTTCTGAACTTGGCTGCCGCGATAGTCGTCTTTGCCGCTGTGCTGCGTCTGTTGCCGCTCGCGCTCGGAGGCCCTTTCACGTTCTGCCGTGGCTACCTCATTGTCGATCCTCTGGGAGCCTGGGTGCTCTTGAGCGTTGCCAGTGTGTACCTGCTCGCCTCGATCTACTCGGTCGGGTACATGCGTCACAGTGCTCAAGAGCGGCGCCTATATCGCTTCTACGCGCTGTTTGCCGGCTTTGCGCTTACGACGCTGGCCGGCCCCTTGATGAACAACGTCGGGGTGTACTGGATCGCGATTGAGCTCACGACGCTGGTGAGCACGTTCCTGGTCTGCTTCGAGCTCAACCGCGAGAGCATCGAAGCGGCATGGAAGTACATCGTGGTCGTCTCGGGGGGCATCAGCCTGGCGCTCCTGGGAATCATTCTCTACTACTGGAGCGGCAGCTTTTCCCTGGGGCCAACCTACGATCTGACGTGGCAAACGCTGCGCATGGTCGCCCCACGGGTCAATCCAACGATCGCGCTCATGGCCTTCCTCCTAGTCCTCATTGGGTTCGGAACGAAGGTCGGTCTCGCACCGATGCATACCTGGTTGCCGGACGCTCATAGCGAGGGCCCCACTCCGGTTTCGGCCATGTTGTCGGGAGCGCTGCTCAACACAGCCATGATCGGGATTGCGAGATTCATTCAGGTGTCGGATGCAGCAGGGCTCGGCATCCTACCCCGGGTGGTCGTAGTGGCCATTGGTTCGTTCTCACTGTTCATTGCCGCGCTTTTTATCGCGCGCCAGACCGGCATCAAGCGCCTGATGGCCTACTCGAGTGTCGAACATATGGGCGTCATGGCGCTGGGGTTCGGCTTCGGAGGGCCGCTCGGGATCGCCGGCGCCCTCTATCACATGCTCAACCATTCGTTGAACAAGTCGCTCATGTTCTTCGGCGCGGGTAATGTCATGCAGGTGTTTGACACCCGACGCATCGGCCGTATCCGCTATGTCACCTCGGTGATGCCGGTGACGGCGCTGCTCTGGATTGCCGGAGCCGTTGCAATCACCGGAGCGCCGCCGTTCGGGCTGTTCCTCAGTGAACTGACGATCCTGCGTGCCGGCCTCTTGGGCCCGAATGCCTGGGCAGTGTTCGTCATGCTGGTTCTGCTGATCGTGATTTTCGTGGGGTTTCTCAACCATTTTCGCGCGATGTATTTCGGGGCAAACCCACGGGTCGACTCGCCCAAGGCGCACCTGCCTCCGCGGAGGCATATCAGCGTGTGGTGCTTGCTGCCGATGTGGCTCGCATTGATCCCGCTCTTGGCACTGGGGTTGTGGTGGCCCGCGGCCCTGACGCGCTACTTCGCAGTGATCGCAGACCAGCTATCGGCCATGCAAGTCGCAGGTTCGGTAGCTTTGGGCGGTGCCCCATGACGCGCGTGTTGCTCGAGGACGTCGCACCGTTTGAGCTCCAGCGACGATGCCAGATGGCAGTTGACGCAGGGGACCGGCTGCAGATGGTCTATGCCTGGTACCCGCCCCCGTCCAACGAGCCTGAGCTGCGCTACCTGGTGCGCGCAAATGCGGGCCGCTCACTGATCATCTGGCGGTGCCGGCCCAATGGTTACGCGGTGCCGAGCCTCGCGCCGATCGCGCCGCTCTTGTCGTGGCACGAGCGAGAAGTGACGGATCTTTGCGGGGTGCACTTTGAGGACTCGCCTCAACCCGACCCGCTCGTGCTCTTACCCGGCGCTCATGCCGCCTCCCCGCCGCTCTCGCCCGGGGAGAAACCGGCGCTGAATTATGTTCCCGAACAGTCGCGGATTCCTGAAGTCGCCGGGCCCTCGGAGCAGGATGTGCAGCTATTGCCGTTCGGGCCGATTCGGGCCGACGTCGTAGAGTCCGCGCAGTTCAAATTTCTCTACATCGGCGAAGCCATCCTGCACTATCACCCGCAGCTCTTCTTCAAGCATCGCGGGATGGAGAAGCGGTTCGAGGGACTGACGCCTGAGCTCGGATCGGTACTCGCAGAACGCGTCTCGGCCGTCGGGGGTGTCGCTCACGCGCTGGCTTACTGTCAAGCGCTGGAAGTGGCGGCAGGCTGCGAACCGCCGCCGCGCGCGCGGTGGCTGCGCGTGCTCCTGGCAGAACTCGAGCGGCTCTACAACCACCTGCACTACCTTGGACACCTGAGTCACACGACAACCCTGAAGGTCGGGGAGGCAGAGGGGAAGCTCCTCGAGGAGCGCCTTAAGCAGGTCAACAGTATGGTCAGCGGGAGCCGGTTTCTGCGCAGTTTGTTAGTCCCCGGAGGTCTGCGCCGGGAGCCGGCTCTCGCGGACCTCGAGGCCGCACTCGCGCGCCTAACCATGCCCATCCAGCGCTACGGTCAGATGTTGGAGGCGAGCACGACGCACCTGGATCGGCTCATCACGACCGGCGTTCTTGACCGAAAGCTTGCCTTCGATCAGGGCGCCACCGGACCGATCGAGCGTGCGTCGGGCCTGGATCGAGACCTGCGGCGGGATCAGCCGTATGCCGCGTATGACGAACTGCCTGTGCAAGTTGCGGTACGGGAGGCGGGTGACGCACACGCGCGTCAGCAGGTCCGCATCGCGGAGATCGACCAGAGCCTTGATCTGGTTCGACGCGTCCTGCAGGGACTTCCGGACGGGCCGATCCGCGCCGACTATGCGCCCGTTGCCCTGAGTGAGGGACTCGGATGGGCGGAGTCCCCGCGCGGAACCCTCTACTACGCGGTCCATACGAGCTACGACGGGCGGCTGGCCCGAGTCAAGATCAAGTCCCCCAGCTTTTCCAACTGGCGTGCGTTCCCCTTCACGGTTCACGACAGCAACATGATGGATTACGCCATCAACGAAGCTAGCTTTGGTTTGACCATTGCCGGCTGCGATCGCTAAGGCCTGACCATGCCCCTCTGGACACTCTTTGGTTTGCAACAAGGTAAGGCGAGCACTTCCTGGCCCAAATCGGGTGACGATGGCCAGGGAGGGGTTCTGGGGATGCCGCGTTTTGCTCCCGAACTCTGTCAGAGCGGGTGTGAAGAGTGTGTGAACGCCTGCCTCCCAGGTGCCATCACGTTTGCCGGCGCTGACGGCGGCGCGCGGCTGAAGGTGGATTACGGTCGCTGTGTGGTGTGCCAGATGTGCGTGGAAGTGTGCCCGACGGGCGCGTTCACCAGCTCGAGTGATTGGGCTTTTGGCGTTCGCAGTCGCGAGGACCTGCTGTGGGCACAGGCACAGACTTCCGCCGAGGGTGAGCGTCTGAGCAAGGAGATCCGTCGGGTCTTTGGGCGCAGCCTGCACGTTCGGCACGTGGACGCTGGCTCCTGTAACGGATGCGAATCCGAACTGCAGGCGCTCAACAATCCATTTTACAATCTGCATCGCCTCGGGGTGTTCTTCACACCCTCCCCACGGTTCGCAGACCTGCTGCTGGTGACCGGACCGATCACTTACGCGATGCGTGGTCCCCTACGCGAGGCCTATCTCGCGATGCCGGAGCCGCGATTCGTCATGGCGGTCGGCACCTGCGCCGTGTCGGGGGGCACCAATGGCGGCGGATATGCCTGTCAGGATGGCCTTGACGCGGATCTCGGCGTAGATATCTACCTTCCGGGCTGCCCGCCAAATCCCGCGGCGATCATCCACGCGCTGCTGATGCTCGTGGGGCGCATGTCGCAGCGCGTGAGGGGCGGACGCCTGCCCGGTCCAGAGAATGACGGTTCCAAGGGACCGGGAGCTTCCGGTGTCTGAGCCGCTCCTCGCCGCCTGCTGGATCTGGGTCGCCGCAATCCTGCTCGCCTTTCTGCGTTGGACCGTGTTGGCCCGCTTGCTGCTGGGGCTCGGAGGCGTCGCGGGGATCGTTGGGGTGGTGTTGGGGTTGCCGCACGGAACGGCCCTGGCCGTGCTGCCAGTACATCTCGCAGACCAGGTCGTGCGCATTCAGTTCACACCCGAAGCACTCTGGCTGATGGGGTTCGGACTCGTTCCGGCAGTCTTGGCCACCTGGGTGGGAACGCCGGTCAAGACCGCCCGCCCCGGCTGGCTAGTCGGAGCAGGGCTGTCACTGCTTGGCGCCTTGGGGGTGTTCGGTTTGCAGGACGGCTACTCATTCCTGATCGCGTGGGAAGTGATGAGCCTTGGCGGCGCCATCCTCTTGCTGTCAGAGCGCCTCTCGCTCGGGGCAGCACAGTCGACGCTCTTCATGCTCGCATTACTCGAGGTCGGCGCCGTGGCGGTTCTGCTCGCGCTCCTGTTGTTGTCACAGGCGGCCGGAGCGCGCATGGATTTCTTGGCCTTTGCGGCTGGGGCGCAAACGCTGTCGGTCAGCGCGCAGGTCTTTGTCGGCGTACTGCTACTGGCCGGCTTTGGAGCAAAGCTCGGGCTTCTTCCATTCTACGAGTGGTTCCCCGGCGCCTATAGCTCCGGTAGCGGAGCCTCGGGGGCGCTCCTTTCAGGGGTCGTTCTGAATGCGGCCTTCTTTGCGCTGTCACGAGGACTGATCGACTGGCTCCCTGGCCACAGCGGTAGCGTTTTTGGCCTCGGCGTCACGGTAACGACTGTAGGAGTCCTGTCATCGATCCTCGCTGTCCTGTATGCCTTCCAGCAGGACGATTGGCGGCGGCTGCTCTCGTTCTCCTCAGCCGAAAACGCATCGATTGCGGTGGCGGCGTTGGGCGCAAGCCTCATCTTTCGCTCCGAAGCGCAGGGGGCTCTGGCAGGGCTCGCCTGGACGGTGGCCGTGTTGCATCTGGGCGGTCACGCTCTTGCCAAGGGGGGGGTGTTCCTGTGCGCCGACGGCGTCTATAGCGCCGGAGGTGGCTACCGTCTCGCCCAGCGCGGATGGTTGGGTAACGCGGGTCTGGCATTTGGTATCGGCGCTTTGTGCTGCACCATGAGCCTGGCGGCCATGCCGCCACAAATCGGCTTCGTGACCGAATGGTTCACGTTTGAGACCGTCTTCCAGGGTTTTCATCTGAGCTCTCTCGGGGGGCGGCTGACACTCGCACTCGCAGGAGCCGGGCTGGCACTCACCGCAGCGGTCGCTCTCGCGACTTTCGTCAAGGCGTTCGGCATTGGCTTACTGGGCGCCCGCGGTCGGTCCAAGGTTAGTCGCATCGGCCTGCGCTACAACGGCGCCGTTCTGCTCCTGGGGCTCGCTGTGTTGGCGACTGCAGTCGGACTGCCGGTCTTGCTCCCCGCGCTCAACGAGGCGGACGTGACGCGATTTGGCGCCAGCTCGGCGCTCGCCATGACGACTGACTGGCTGTTGGTTCCACTGACCAAGAGTTTTGCGTTCATCTCCCCCTCCAAGCTCGTCATCGTGATGCCGTTGCTAGCGATTGTGCCGCTGCTGCTGTTGCTGAACGGGCTGCGACATCCGTTGCGCGTGACACGGGTGTGGTATGGCGGCATGCGCGAGGACCCGCTGCGCTCCTCCACCACTTCGCTCACGTTCGCGAATGCGATGCGCACCTTCTACAGCTTCATCTATCGCCCGACGCTGGATACGGCTCGCGAGCATCGAGCTGTGGCGTACTTCGTCCGCAAACTCGAGTTCGACCACGATGTCGTCGATGTCTTCCGGCCGATACTCTTCACACCCATCCGCCATTCCGTGTGGCGTCTTGCCGGATGGCTGCGCGCGCTGCAGTCCGGAGACCTCAATCTCTACCTGGCGCTGATCGGGGGGTTGCTGATCATCATATTGGCGCTGACGTTGCGATAGAGCCCACGCAAGGCCATTGCCGGAGGCACTATGAGCAGGAGCGCCGCGATCCGACACATTCTGCTGGCCTACGACGCTTCGGAGGAGGCGGATGCCGCGTTCGAGTATGCGCGGACCGTTGCCAAACACTTTGACGCGGCGCTGGTCGTGCTCTCCGTGGTCACACACCCAGCCTTTGCGGACAACGTTGAATTGACCGCCAGCCTGGAGGAGGGGAGGAAGAAGGCCGAGCAGGCGCTGCGTCGCCTGCGTCACGTGACTAAGGGCGAGGGGTTCTCGGTCAACTTTCTGATCAAGGTCGGCCGACCGCCGGAGCAGATCCTGGCGCACGCCGAAAGTATCGGGGCGGATCTCATCGTCATGGGTCACCGGCACCGTTCGCTGATGGAGCGTGCCTTCGCCCAGTCCACGGCCATCAAGGTCATGGAATACGCGAACTGCCCGACCCTAATCGTGCGGTAACGACTGCCTCGGGGGACACCCGCGGTCTCCGGGACGGGATCTCGTTGCGGTCGATCTTTGCGAGACACGGAGGAACCTTCGGTGGGAAGCGCCGTCCCCGAAAACCGACGAATGCCGGACCCGAGGCGTCGCGCCCTGAAGTTCGTCCTGACAATTGGGGTGCTGAGTTTCTTCGCGGACTTTGTCTACGAAGGCTCCCGCAGCATCGTCGGACCCTATCTCGGATCGTTGCAGGCCAGCGCCGCGGTGATCGCTTTTGTCGCTGGGTTTGGCGAGCTTGCCGGCTATGTGCTGAGGCTCGCTTCGGGCCGATTGGCGGACCTCACGCGTAAGTTCTGGCCGATCATGATCTTCGGGTACGTAGTGCAGATGACGTCGGTTCCCGCGCTCGCCCTGACGCACAGTTGGCCAAGTGCCGCCGCGCTCGTTGTGCTCGAGCGCATGGGTAAGGCGATCCGCAACCCGTCGCGCGACGTGATGCTGTCGCACGCTGGCAAGCACATTGGATACGGGTGGGTGTTCGGGCTCCACGAGGGACTGGATCAGACGGGTGCTCTCATGGGTCCGCTTCTGGTCGCAGCAGTGCTTGCCTATCAGGGTGACTATCACCACGCTTTTGCACTGCTCATCATCCCCGCCGCCCTCAATCTGAGCTGTCTGGGCCTCGCGCGCTGGCTCTATCCCCGACCTCAGGAGCTTGAGACAGGGTCGCCCCGCGTCGGCGGTCGCCGCTTTTCGCGCCTTTACTGGGTTTACCTGGCGGGTGCGGCGCTGGTTGCCGCCGGCTTTGTCGACTACCCGCTGATCGCATACCACCTGAATCACAACAAGGTTGCACCAGGCCCTTGGGTAGCCATCTTCTATTCAGTAGCGATGGCCGCAAGTGGCTCGGGCTCCCTGCTGTTCGGGCGGCTCTTCGATCGCTTCGGATTCAATATTCTAGTCGGCCTTACCTTACTCTCGGTGACGTTTGCGCCCCTGGTCTTTCTCGGACCCTTCTGGATTGCTTTGCTGGGGGTCGGGGTCTGGGGGCTAAGCATCGGTGTGCACGAGTCTCTGATTCCGGCGGCCGTCGCTCCGCTTGTGCCGGCAGAGCGGCGCGCCTCGGCGTTTGGCCTGTTTACGGCCGGCTACGGCATCGCCTGGTTTGTGGGAAGTGGCCTGCTACGGGTTTTGTTGACACCTGGTTTAGAGCGATGATGCTAAACGAGGTGGCAGATGAAGCGACAGAAGTTCAGCCGCGAGTACAAGCTCGA
>Ga0209007_1000643_pt1 | contig 12075 bp, 11 predicted proteins | sample JacPinW_OM1H0_O2_FD_187961 | JGI IMG/M metagenome (GOLD analysis project Ga0209007, IMG submission 187961) | Forest soil microbial communities from Algoma, Ontario, Canada - Jack Pine, Ontario site 1_JW_OM1H0_O2 (SPAdes) (version 2) | ecosystem: Environmental > Terrestrial > Soil > Boreal...
GCATCCCTGCGGGAAGTCGCCATGGGCGATGGGGAGGAACTATGAACTCTCCCGTTTTCCTGAGCTTTCTGGCGCCCTTCCTGAATCATTTTGTCCAATGTCTTTCGTGGTAATCGGGGGAGCGTTTGTGGGGGCCGTTGTAATGGCATTCGCGGTTGACATCGTCAAAGTCCCCGTATTCCAGCGCCTCGGGATCGTCTAGTAAAAGAAGGTTCTCGCCATCCTTGAGCCGATGAAAACGGCAAGGCTATATATGAGGAGTGTTACGCCAAGAACGATTGACTTCAAGACAACTTATGACGACCTTCAGCTCCGGGAAGAGTTGGCCGCTTGGCGCGATCCCGATCGAGTAGCTTGCCGTGCTCTGGAGGCGGCTCTGAAAGCTTCCTTGTGGGCGTAGTGAAGTTGCTTGCTGCCAAATTTGACGATTCTCCGTCATCATCATGAAGAACGACGTTCAGTAGTGCACTGCGGACATGCAAGTTATCGCCAGTGTCGTAATTGATGAAACCCAGTTTCCTGAATCGGTTCATGAAGAAACTGACTCGCGAGCGTGTTGTCCCAACCATCTCTGCCAAAGTTTCCTGACTGAGTCTTGGGACTGACATTTCGGAAACGCCTTCTTTGCCGAAGTGCGCCATCAACAGAAGAACTCGTGCCAGTCGCTTTTCGCTGGAGTTAAAAAGTTGATCGACCAAATCGTCCTGGTACCGGATGTTCCGCTTCACCAAGTGCCTCATGAACAAAGCCGACAATTTTGGCTGAATGCTCATTGCGTGCATCAGTGTCTTCCGCTCGACATGCAGCAGGACGCAGTCCGTTATTGCTATCGCAGAGGACATGCGTGTGACCTGTCCACCCAGGCCGCCTTCTCCAAAGAAATCTCCTTCGCTCAAGATGCCCAGAGTGGCTTCCTTACCTGCTTCCGACACGACGCTCAGTTGCACCTTTCCCTCTTGGATGAAAAACAGTCCGTCCGTTGCATCGCCTTGAGCGAAGATCGTGCTTTTCTTTCCAAACGACACCATTTCTCTTCCTTTGCCAACGGTTGACAAAAAGGCGCGGGGATTGAAATCGTTTTTTCTTGCGGTCGTGACTTGGCTTGACACCGAGGACCTTCCTAACGGAAGTGTAACTAGTGTCAATTATGGAGGCAGGAACAACTTTAAACTGATCTGTAACGCTCACAATTCCTGCTTCGCCGTGCATACATTAAGCCGCTTCACGAATTCGCACAAACACCAGATGGTACGGCGCGGCTTTTGACGAGACCGCTCCATCCGTTATGTAAGATGCTTTTTCCGAACTACGTTGACAACGACCGAATGCGTAGGTCGCGCCATGCTGAATGTCACCAAGCGAGGTTTTCCTAAACCTCTGCTTGAGAATCGCGACATCAACCGGATGTGTGTGCTAAAGAGTCGTGAAGTCTGACATCATTGCCTATCTAATCGAGACGATTACACGCCCCGGCTTCGCGGGATGTTCTACCAACTCATGGGAGCGTGCAATCTCATCCAGAGGGACAATCTCTGCGATGTCGAGTCCCCGCCAGCCTGCTTCAAGTGCCTTGTTGATGTCGCGAGTCGCTTCGATCTTTGCTTCCGCTGGCACATCGTCGCTGCCGACGAAGAAAAGTCTGGCGTTCACAAATACAAGCTGCCAAACCGGAGTCTCCGGCGTTGGCGTGTTGGTCGCATAGGTCGCAATGGAACCACCCTGCGCCAAAACCTCGGTGTCCGTCTTGATGTTCGCTCCGAAGGCGACTTCGACGATGTGATGTACTCCATCGGGAGCCAAGGCTCGAACGCGCTTAGCCAAGCCTTCCCCAGTTGGCAAAACTTCATCTGCTCCCGCTCGCGATGCGATTTCCTCATCAGCTTCAGCACGCCATGTAGCGATCACTCGCGCTCCGGCCTGATGCGCGAGTTGAACGGCACAAGCGCCAACTGCACCAGCACCGCCTTGCACAAGAACGGTCTTGCCCTTGACCGAACCCGCGACGTGAACCGCCCGATGAGCGGTTATGCCCGGAATACCGAGACAGGCGCCTTGTTCCAATGGCACGCCTTCGGGGAGTTGAGCCACCTGCTTCTGCGGAACCACTGTGTACTCGGCAGCGGTTCCGAATGGACGATAGGATTGAGCGCCGTAACACCAGACGCGGCGACCGACCCATTCCCGCGATACCCCTTCGCCGACGGCATCAACGATGCCCGAACCGTCGCTGTGCGGAATGACACGCGGATAAGGCATCCCTACGCCAAAGGCATCCTCGCGTTTCTTGACGTCGCCCGGATTAACACCTGAAAAGGCAACGCGAATGCGAACCTCGCCTGCGGGTGGCTGCGGATCGTCCATTTTGCCAACGACCAGCACGTCCCGTGCAGCGCCCTGTTTCTCATACCAAGCGGCTTTCATGTTCGTGGGGAGGTCTAGCTCTCCAGTTCCCCTAGTCTGAGCACTGGCGGCTCAGTTCGGCAACATACGCCATACCGCTGCCACAAGCGAAACCACGGGCAATGGGCTAACGTCTCGTCGTGCCTTCGATTCGCGGCAGAGATATCGCTTGCGCTCAGTGGTCTAATGTCCGGCGCTTCGAACATTTCCTGTAGCTGCTCGATGTCGTCAATAATGCGTTCAACGTCCATTCCGTCTCAATATCCGACATAAGCACTACAGCGGTCAAACGGAAGAAGCGAATCGAGGGCAGTCAGTCGCCTGTTTAACACGGAGAGGCAGCAGCGCTTCGGGAGGCCTGGCTAACAGTGACTCGCCTCGCGGACACTTCGTCTTTGAGAATCGAATTGCGGGACGTTCGTTCCATTGGTATCTCCCTGGACTATAATCAAACGTGACGTTGTTATCGGTGAAGGAGTGCCACCGTTAACCGCCTCGCCCGAGGCTCTTCGGGGGGCTGATGACTCCTATTCGGACTGTAGTGGTCCGGGAGCGAGCATGCCGCCGAAGCGTCAGTCTAGAATCACAATCCCCAAAAGGTTTGGCTATAGCGACAAGACCGAGGCCGACTCGTACTTCGCCAGTTGCCTCGCGATTCTTCGTCCCATTAGGTGGCGGGTCGTCATTTCAGCAATTGTTGTAATTCCGACGCTTACCGTCTGCGTGAAGCGGACTGTTGAGGGCAGCAGTTGGATTTACGCAGCGGTCAACGCAGCTATGATTGCGATTGGGACCGGCCTCGCCGCTCTTTCCACGGCGAGGATCGTGCACGACCATAGCAAGGGCAGTTCGGATGACTTCTCCAGAGGGTCGTCGAATGCCCGACAGAATCCCATCGAACTGCAGAAGCATCAAGAACATAAGGACTGAGGGTGAAGGAGTTCACCCATAACCGCTGTCCTGCACTATGAGACCGGGGCAGATGATGACTCCTAACAGGAAATCCTGTTGCGGAGCCATGTCTGTCACGGGATTCCTTGCTTAAAGTTGATGCGATGCAGTTGAGTTAACAGCAAGGGAAAACCTCGCTGATTCGCAACGCGCGTGGAGCCTGACGCAATGGACTTGAAAACCTACGAGCACGTCAAATTTGAACTGGCCGAGCTAATCCGTTCCGGACGACTGATCGCTTCCGAAGGAGAAATGGATCCGAACAAGCGATACGAGGCGGAACATCCTGGGCGGTTACTACTCACTCGTCTGGCCGAGGATCGATTCACCGTCGTCGTCGCTGGAAGGTTTAGTCGTGGAAAGTCTTCCTTGATGAATGCCGTGCTCGGCTTGGATCGTCTTCCGACAGGTATCGTGCCGCTGACCTCCGTGATTACGTATGTGCGTTATGGCACCAGCGAAAGAGTTTTGCTCAATTACGAAGGCACGAGATTGCGGGGAGAAGCCACACTCCAAGAATTGCCTGAATACGTCACTGAGAAAGGAAATCCAGGGAATGCAAAGCGGATTGAATCGGCCGAGATTCAGCTGCCGGCAGAAATTCTTCGGCGAGGATTCTTCTTCGTCGACACTCCGGGCCTCGGATCTGCCATTTTCGAGAATACGAAAACGACGGAGAGATTCATTCCGGAAATCGATGTACTGATTCTGGTTACTAGCTACGAGAGCCCTCTCACAGAGGACGAGATGCGATTTCTTCACTATGCTTCGCCCTCGGTGCGCGCCGTGTTCATCGTTATCAATAAACAGGACACCGTGCCAGAGGAAGCCCGCGAGGAAGTCGTTCGCTATGTGGAGAAAACCGCCCGCAGCATTGTGGGAGGCAAGGCATTTCCACCGTTTTCAGTTTCGGCGAGGGATGGCCTGGCGGCGAAGCAAACGGGCGATGTGGAAAAGCTGCAACAAAGCGGGCTATTGGATTTTGAGGCGGCTCTAGTGCAATTCTTGGCCAATAACAGGGCACAGCTCTTTTTGTCTTCCATGTGTGATCGCGCGCTTGTCGAACTGCAGTCTTTGCCGGAATCTGAGGCCAACGGATTGATCTCCAAATTGCATGCTTTGCGGCAGCAAGTCGACCCGCACTTGTCCCCTGGCTCAGGACAACCGAACGATGCGGCCGTTGAAATGCCTACCGCCGCCAACGTGGTGTCCCAAACTATCGGCACATGTGAGGTGTGCAGGGCAGTAATGGGCAGGACGATGAAGTTCCTGGCGCAGTATCAGTACGAACTGAGCACACGACCTGGCACCCAGGAACAGCATGCCATAGATGGAGGCTTCTGTCCTTTACACACGTGGCACTATGAGCAGATCGCTTCTCCCCGCGGCGTTTGCACGGCATATCCTGCACTTTTGAACCGAACAGCAGGCCACTTGCGCTCCCTCGCAGCCGATGGGGCTGCGCAGTGCAGCTTTTCCTCTCCGCTTCTTGAGTCACACTGCCCGGTCTGTGAGGTTCGTTGGGCGGTTGAAGACCAAACTGTCGCATCGATTCTCACCAGAGTCAGCCAGGCCAGCGATCCGGACAAGCTTGCGCTCTCCGCTCTCTGTCTGCCTCACCTCCAGTTGATATTACGGCGCACGGAAAGCGAGCCTTTTCGCAAATTTCTGCTATATCGCGAGGCAGCCGTCATGGAACGATTTGCCGAGGATATGCAGCGCTATGCCATCAAATACGATGCTTTGCGGAGGGATCTCGCCAGTGCGGAGGAACACAATTCGTATCTCCAAGCGCTTCAGCTAATCGTCGGTCATCGCAACGTCAACGCTGTCTTTACGGTGAGAGACATCATGTAGCGAGCATTGGGATACCGCCAAGTGCAGCCATCTCTTGGCCGTCCACGAAGACAGCCTCGTGAGGGGACGTTTTCTGCTGCGCGGCGGGTGGCTTCGCGAGACCTCGCGTTGGATCGCCCAGAGAAACCGCAAATAGAAACCCACCACTCCTACAACCAAAACCATTACTAAGGCACGGAAGAAAACAAGCGAGATCCCCAGCGTTACAGCGAGGGCACGGCCGAGCAACATGTACATGGCACAACTCCTGTTCGGGTCTGTGCGGATACCTGCTCAGGGCCGTGCCGCGTATAGGAACAACTCCCGAGACGAGAATATCCGTCAGGAGTCATCAGCCATCCCGGTTTGACAAGGGAGGACAGCGGTTAACGGCGGAACTCCTTCGCCGTAACGTAATACCTCTATTTTAGCTTGAGGCCATGCGGAGTCAAGCTGTGCCGCAAAGTTACCGTGCACCTCGAGTAGCCGCAATTTTAGGGGCGTTTCAAGACTTTCAGGGAAAAGGTTCTGCCAATGGTTAGGGAGACCGGAAACACGTCTAACAAAATTAGGAGCGCGGTTGGTTGTGTCCGGTTACTACGTTGCTCATGAACCAATCCAAACGGCTCCGTAGGCGGCCCACAGAACTCAATACGGGGAGGTTGTCGCTTTCTAGAGGGACCGATTCGGGGCACCGAGAGCCGCAGGCGCGGGCGGCAAGCCTTCAACTATCCTTCGCTCGTTTATTCTTTTGTTTCCTCTCCGATGACGCGCACTCTTCTTTTTCTTCCTTTGTCTTCGAAGGATCGATGTCGTAGTTTTCTTCTTCGGCCTCGGTCAAGTTGGGATGACACGGATCTTGGTCAGGCATTTGGGTTTCCTTTCGGTTGGATTCGGAATGAACGCCAAGAGTTGTCGCTATGCCCCGGTTCGCATGACTCAACTGAACATGTTTAGGATCGCTTCTTGACAATCATGAATACCGGAATTGCAGCCATTTGAGCGACAACCGAAAAGATGATTAGTGCTGAGATGGAGACGTCGTAAAGCCTTCCCATAATCACGCTGCCGATGAACCAGCAAACTCCATAGCCCGCGGTAAAGAGCCCGTACGCTGAAGGCCGGCGCTGTTGCGGCACCATGGTCGCGACCGCAGCCGGAATGATGGATTCGTGCACACCCATTCCCAGCCCCCATAATGCGGAGCCGATAAGGGCGAGCCAGAAGCTGCCAAGGAAAACGAGCGGAGCCGATGCGGCGGAGACTATAGTCAGCGGGATCAGCACCCATAGTCCGACGCGATCAAATAGACGTCCGAACAAGAGCGAACCGATTCCGCTCACTGCCATTGCCACGGAATAAAAGACCGGAACCCATGTGCCTGGAATGACCGAAGCCTTTTGAAAATGATAGGCAATCAAGGAAAAATCCGCGAATCCAGCCGCGACAAGAGCTGCTCCGGCGAGATAAATCCAGAAGATGCGGGGCAATCCTGCTGCCTCGATATTTGGAACGCTGACCTCCATATCTTCCGGTCGTGGGTATAAGAAGCGCGCAATCACCAGAAGAGTCAGCGTCACAATCGCAGGAACGAGCAGCACCGCGAAAGCGGTACGGTAATTTCCTCGGGCGGCGAGTACGGCGGCCACCACAAGCGGCCCGAACAACGCACCGAACTGGTCCAGCGCTTCATGTAATCCGAAACCCCAGCCATATCCCATCTGCTTGGCGGCGTGTGAAAGCATGACATCGCGCGGAGGATTGCGGATGGCCTTCCCAATACGCTCAACCACGATCAGCAGGCCGGCGATCTGCCAATTCGGAGCTAAGGCCAAGAGTGGTACTGCGCTCATTTGAACGATGTAGCCGAATATAGTAATCGGCCAGAATTCGCCGGTGCGCTCGCTAAGCCGCCCTGAAACCAGCCGTAGACCATATCCGAGCAGTTCCCCGAGGCCGGCAATGAAACCGACCAGCGTGGCACTCGCTCCCAGGATTGCAAGATATGGTCCTGTGACGCTGCGGGCGCCTTCATAGGTGAAGTCGGCAAAAAAGCTCACGACCCCGATGAGGAGCACGAATTTGAGCGCCCTGCGTTGCATTCGCTTCTTGGTGATTGGAATCAAATCTGCCATTGGTTCACGCTCTAGTCGGCACGTCGCATGAGACGAGGATTTTGCTTAGCACCACGAATTGATGCAGCCATTTACGAGAAAACTGTGGGAATGCTCTGGCGGGGCAACAACTCCTGAGACAAAGAATTCCCTTTGTCAGGAGTCATCAGCCGTCCTGATCTCACTCAACGGGGCGGCAGTTAACGGTGAACTCCTTCACCGGGAAAACGACTACATTTTACCGGAATAGAACCGGCCATGACACTCGAATCGTGTTGAATACGGTTTCGTCAACCGCTTGATACTGGACCTGCGCCTCTGCCGTACACCGTGACACTCGCTTGACAATCGGCGCTATCTCCTCAAAACTAAGATAGTTTGTATCGGTGAAGGAGTTCCACCGCCAACCGCCTATCCCCGCTGACGCGAGGGATGGCTGATGACTCCTGACGAGGCTTTCCATGTCAGGAGTTCGAAGAACAACAAGAATTGCGGCCGAGACTGAGAAAGTCTGGGAACAGGCAGGTCATCGCCTCGCTGTCCCGATTTCCTGGGTTCGACCGCCTAGCGCAGCCGCATACTCTTGCAGTCTGGAACGTAGCCTTCGTTCCTCTCGCCCGCCATTCCATTTTCTCGCTGCACAAGCTGCTCAGATACGTTGCTTCGGACTGATTCCGCATAGGCAGGATGTGAAGGCATGAGTGCGAGACAAGAATGCCCACCGGCAGCTGCGGGAACGATCGAAGAGAGTGAATTTGTTTTTCGGCGGGAAAAGGAGGTCGGAGAGCTAAGGGAACGCTTCGCGGCTCGAAAATCATTCGTGCTGCACGGCTCCAGCGGCTCTGGAAAGACCTTCTTGCTCCAACGCGTCATGCCAGAGTTTTCAAATGTCCTCTATTGTCAAGAGGCAACCTCTCCCCAATTGGTTTTCCAAAGTCTTGCTTTAGCCCTCGTGGCGTCCAGAGACCGTTTTGTTCGAGGCTGGTTGCGTAATCCGCAGGCGGTCAAAACCAAGTCGGCGATTTCCCTGCGCGGAATTGTCCTCAATGCAGTGCGACGCGGGAACTACTTTGTGGTGCTCGATCATCTGTGTGGCCCAGCGGCAGCACTCTCGTCGGACGCGCGCGATCTCATGCTTTACGGAGGAACCCCCGTTGTAGCCGTCGCACGGTCTGCTCATATGGAAGATTTGGGCTTTCTGACACCTTTCTTCGCGCTGCGCACCGAGCGCATGCGGCTGCCGAACTTTTGTCTTCCGGAGGCTTCGCAGTTCGCTGAAGAGGTTGCTCGACGAATCAATCTTCGAGCAACGAATTTGCCCGAATTCCTGGAACGCGTGGCGGATCTGGGCCAAGGTTCGCCCGGCGCAATCATGAGGATGCTGCAAATGGCGCTGCTTACGCGGTATCGCCTCGACGGACACATCAAGACCGCGCCGCTGTACATCGATTTTCGATTGGTTTGGCACGCAGAAAACGCATTGTAGGAAGGAGAAAAAACGGGTGATGGCGACGAGGGTGATTGGGCCGGGAGACGTTTCTGAGAATATCCATTGGCACTCCGACTCCGACCTGCCTAATGAGTTCTACTCCCTGCTTCTTGGTAGAAGTATGGCGCCTTCTTGTGGGTACTTCACTGCTCCGGACAACGACTTGGAGACGGCACAAGCGCAAATGCTCGACTACGTTTGCCGGAAACTTCGAGTGCAGGAGGGAGATCGAATTCTCGACATGAGTTGCGGATGGGGCTCTTGGATGTTGCACGCAGCCAAGCATCATTGCGCCCGGGTCTTTGGGACCACGTCCGACTTGCAGCATGCCGAGTTCGCGACGGATCAATTCCGCTTCGCCGGAGTCGCAGACCGGTGCCTCATCGAAGTCTGCGACTATAGCGACTTAGACCCGCCAACCGAGTACGACAAAATCGTAAGCCTCGACACGTCTGAGAATATCCATCCGTGGCAGTTGCCAGAATATTTCCAGTGGACATTCTCGTTTTTGATGCCCGGTGGGATCTTTCTGACGAGTACCACTGCCGTCCTTGCAGGAGGGCGCAATTCATCATCGCTGAAACTGGAGCAGCACGTTCTTGACGAGGTGGAACTGCCGTCGCTCGACGCAGTCCTGAGAGCAGCCGAGTCCACAGGCTTTGAGGTCCGGGATGTTGAAGAACTTCGAGAACACTATGCCCTCACTCTTGCCCACTGGCTAAGAAATCTTGATCGGAATGCCGAGCGAGAACGCCAAATTGCAGGTGACACTATTTACGATGCCTGGCGTACGCACATTGCAGACTCGGTTCAGAACATCGGCTCGGGTCGTACGGGTTTCTATCAAGTGTTGCTGAGCAAACCAAAGCGTGGCTCAAGCGGATTTCCGTTAACTCGGAGGGATTGGTACAGATGAGACGTATTCGCCAGCAACTGGTCAGGACATGGGTTAACCAATTATCCATTGGGGCATCCATATGACCCAACTCTTACGGCGTCTGGGCGCAAAGGCAGGTTCCGTGGCGTTCCAAAGCATCCTTTTCGACCAGCCAGGGATTGGCACGAATATCGACAACCTACAGGCGCCAGAATTCTTCAAGGATCTGTATCTCGATCAGGTCGTCCACGCCATTACAGAAGACTGGAAAGACTATAAACTCGCGCCTTTCTTTCATCTCCGGCTGAATGATCTCGATGCGATCTCCTATCGTCAGGAAGTGATGCGCGATCTTGAAGATGTACGACTTATGGACGCCATCAAGTCATTCTCCGCGCAAATGCGCATTATGCGCGAGCGTCTCAAGCAAGCGAAGGATCTCTACTTCAAGTACGCAACGGAGCGAGCATTTCTCGGTGCGGTCGAGATCTACTATCAGGCCATCGAACGTTTAATACAGGAATTCAGCGCCCTCGACATACAGTCACGTGGGCTGCTTGCTCTGCGCGAGTATCTAACCAGCTACGCCGGCTCCGACTCGTTCCGAAATCTCGTCACGGAAGCGGAAAAGCTGAGGTTGGACCTGGCCGATATCAAATACTGTCTGATCCTCAAAGATGACTCGGTGACGGTCCGACACTATGACGGAGAAAGCGACTACAGCACCGCCGTAGAAGAAACGTTTAGCAAATTCAGGCGGCAGACGGCGAAAGATTACCGAGTTAAGGTCCCGATCCGGGACGGCATGAACCACATTCAGGCCCAAGTTCTGGATGGTGTAGCGCTACTCTATCCAGACGTGTTCCGCGCCCTCGATGACTTTAGCGCAGCTCATCCGGATTATCTCGACGACAGAATCGCCCGATTTGATCGCGAGATCCAGTTCTACGTCGCCTACCTCACATACGTCGAGAAATTCCGTCACACGGGGCTGAGCTTCTGTCTGCCACAGCTTTCCAGAACTTCCAAAGAAATACGAGGCTGCGATGCTTTCGATATCGCGCTAGCCGACAAGCTGATCCGGGAAGACACGACTGTAGTCCGCAACGATTTCTTTCTGCGAGGCCCGGAACGTGTTTTCGTCGTTTCCGGTCCGAACCAGGGGGGCAAGACCACCTTCGCACGTATGTTCGGGCAGTTGCACTATCTGGCTAGTCTTGGCTGCCCGGTTCCCGGCAAGGATGCACGGCTATTTCTTTACGACCGCCTCTTCGCCCATTTTGAGCGCGAAGAAGACATCAAGAATCTCCGAGGTAAGCTTGACGACGATCTCGTTCGGATTCGCCGCATCATCGACCAGGCAACGCCGGACAGTGTCGTAATCATGAACGAGATCTTTTCCTCGACCACACTTCAGGACGCGGTCTATCTGAGCAAGCAAGTCATGGCCAAAATCGACGCTATGGACGTGCTGGGTGTCTGGGTGACGTTTCTGGATGAATTGGCGGCGTTCAATGAAAAGACGGTGAGCGTTGTGAGCACTGTCGATCTCCACAACCCGGCGGAGCGCACATACAAATTGGAACGCCGACCAGCCGATGGACTCGCCTATGCCCACGCGATTGCCGAGAAGTACCGAGTCACGTACAGCTTGCTCAAGGAGCGGATTGAGCTATGAAAGTGTTGTTGATGTACCGAGACATCGACTTCGAGCTGTACGAGCTTCCGTCAACAAACCGGTATGCTCGGAGGCAGGAACCGGATCGCAATACGCTTCTGCGGGCCATATTGTGGAATGCGCCTGCTTTGACGCAGGACTTGGAATTGAACACACTGCTGCGCGTGATGGCGGGCGGCGACGAATTCGTGTTTACCGTGGCACAGCAAGCGATTCTCGCCGGGCTGCGAAATGATGTAAACACCATCCTCTACCGGCAGGCGATCCTGAAGGACTGCTTGAAAAACCCTGTTGTGGCAACAGGGCTCTACAATCTCATGACTTCAGTGACGGAAGAAACGAGGAGGCAGTGGTGGGGCCTCTCTAGCGACCACTCCGGCTCGATGCTATACGGCTCGGTCGACTTGATGGAAACATTTCTGGATGTTCTGAGAAAGATCAGAGGCGTCGCTGAAGAGAATGCCAAAAGTTTCGAGTCGGAGGGGTTCACGTCACTTTTTGCAATGCTCAGAAAGGAATTGCACGAGGAATACCTGTCGACGATAAAGAACCATTTGAAAGAATTGAAGTTCCGCAAAGGTGCCTTGTTAAGCGCGAAACTTGGCGACAGCAATGAAGGCGCAAACTACATGCTGCGCAAGGCACACAGTACTGAGCCAAGCTGGTTCGACCGGATTCTTGGCAAAGGACCTCCTTCCTATAGTTTCCGTCTCGATCCCCGCGACGAGAC
>Ga0209007_1000644_pt1 | contig 12062 bp, 13 predicted proteins | sample JacPinW_OM1H0_O2_FD_187961 | JGI IMG/M metagenome (GOLD analysis project Ga0209007, IMG submission 187961) | Forest soil microbial communities from Algoma, Ontario, Canada - Jack Pine, Ontario site 1_JW_OM1H0_O2 (SPAdes) (version 2) | ecosystem: Environmental > Terrestrial > Soil > Boreal...
CTGATAACGACGCGGTCTTCCAATTCATCCATATATCCGTTCACGACGAACGTTGGCTTCGGCTTACCGGCAGCGCAGTTCACTGCCGTATCATCGGCCGACTGCGAATTCAACCGGCTTGCACTGGAAGTGTCAAACTCGGTGTTGGAATCCGCGACCGTGAAATCCCGGGCATTCTGGGCCAACGACTTGGAAAACCGCCGGGCGAGTTCGGCTCCCATCGCGTTTGAGCTGCCGTGGGTCTCGGCGAAATTCGTGACCACGAGGCTCGGTTTCAAGATGAGCCCTCTGGACACCGACAAAATGGCATCGCCCAGCCGCGAAGCCACGGCGTCGAAATTCGGCGCTTGTGCCTGCGCTGCCTCTGAAACGACGTTCGGAAACGCCGCACAGGCTAAGACCAAAAGAACATTCGCAATGTGCAGCCCTCGGCGTGTTCGATCGGATCTCATCAGTGCAATCATATCGAAGAACCTCTCAGTAAAGTTGACTGGTCACTTCGACGGTTTGCCACACTTCAATCGGAGCGCCGTTGGAATCCTTTGCCGGGTGCAGTCTCCACCGGGCAACTGCTTCCATCGCGCGGCGACTCATTCCGCAGGGCAGCCCATCGACTAGAACGATCTTCAAAGGCTCGCCCTCTTTGCTCACCAATACGCGCAGCGTGACCGTGCCTTGAATGTGCTGCTTCAAAGCTTCGTCGGTATCGTCCGAGCGCGGACAATCGATACAAGACGGAAGCGTGAAGTTTTCGCCCTTCGGTTCGGGCCGGAAAACCTCAGATTTTGCGTCTTTGTCGGGATCGTAGCCCGGCCGCAACCAGACTTCTGACCCGGTCGCAGGCGTCAATCGTTTCGCCGACGACGCCTCCATGGCCGGGGACATTGGCAATGGAATGCTCCGATCGAAAAGAGGAAGCATGCTCGATGTGCGCGTCGCCGTAACGCGCAGGTTAAGCTGTCCGGCGAGCTCGTCGATGCTGCCTTTCACCAGGATTTCCGGCCAGGGATGCGCGTCGTCGCAAGGTTGGTTGTTAGCGGCGGATGTGTCGGTGATCCGGTCGAGCACGTGGAAGAACGCATTTACTGTGGTCCCGGAGGACTGGCGAAGCAGCTCGGAAATCTCATTCGCCAGCTCCACACCGAGTTCGTTCTCGTCGCCATCGAGCGCGCGAAAATTCTCAACTCGAACTCGAGGATTTAGCTTGTCCGCTTTCGTGGCGCCGGAGGAGAATTGCCTTATGCTAAACTTCCTTATCGACCATGGCAAAGTCTTTCGACATCGGAATCGATGACGTTCGCGCGACCGGGGTTGCATGCAACGTGCGAACCGAATTGGGCTCTCTTGATGCAGCTGCTCCCTCCAACGGAAAGTCGTTTTTCATCGAAACATTCGGTTGCCAGATGAACGTCCACGACGCTGAAAAAGTCGCCGGAGTCTTTCTCGCCCGCGGTTATCGCCCGGCCGGATCAATCGCCGAAGCCGACGTGATGCTCTACAACACCTGCTCCATCCGCGAGAAAGCCGCCCAAAAGGTTTTCTCGCGTCTCGGCGCCTGGAGGGGAATCGCCGACGGCAAGATCATCGGCGTAATCGGCTGCCTCGCCCAACAGGAAGGCGAAGAAATCTTCGAGCGCGCCCCGTGGGTCAGCCTCGTCTGCGGTTCAGCCAGTTACCGCAAGCTCCCCCAGCTCGTTGCCGAGCTTGAATCCGGGGGACGACGAGTCATGGGTCTCGACCTCGACACGAACGAAACCTTCGAGACAGAAATCACGCGCCGCGACAATCCACTTCGCGCTTACATCACCATCATCGAAGGCTGCGACTACGCCTGCTCCTACTGCGTGGTGCCGCACACTCGCGGTCCCGAACGCAGCCGCGCCAGTGACGCCGTACTCGGAGAGGCGCGTCGGCTGGCCGACGCCGGCTACACCGAAATCCAGCTTCTGGGTCAGACCGTGAATTCTTACCGCGATCCTTCGCCGCGCAAATTGAAGTTCGCCGAGATCCTCCGCGAAGTCGCGGCCATCAGCGGAATTCGCCGCGTCCGCTTCACGACCTCCCATCCCAACGACTTTCATCGCGAAATTGTCGACGCGATCGACACGACGCCTGAGCTTTGCGGCCACATCCACTTGCCGGTCCAGTCCGGATCGACGCGCATCCTGCAAGCGATGCGCCGCACTTACTCTCGTGACGAATACCTCGAGAAAATTTCCTGGATACGCGCCGCCCGTCGCCCCATCAGCGTCACCAGCGACATCATCGTCGGATTTCCGGGCGAAACCGAATCGGACTTTGAGGAAACTCTGTCGCTCCTCGACGAAGTCGGCTACGACGGCGTGTATGCATTCACCTACTCGCCGCGCCCGAACACTACCGCGAAATCCATGCCGGACGCGATCCCCGAGGAAGAGAAGTCGAATCGCCTCGCGGCTCTGCAAGACCGCCAGCGCCAGATTCAGATCGCCCGCAATGAAAAGCTCGTCGGGGCAACCTTCGAAATCATGGTCGACACGCACCATGCCGCTCGCTCGCAGTGGGCCGGGCGCACCTCCAGCAACCTGATCGTTAATTTCAGTTCTCCGCATTCGAATCTTCTGGGAGAATACGTTCAAGCGCGCATCATTCGTGCCGCGCCGTTCAGTCTCGTCGGCGAGCAGGTCGGTTGATCGAGCGGAGGCCACCATGGAACTCGAAGTGAAAATTCGGGGACTGATGATGGATCCGGCAACCAACACCCCGGTGGTAGTCCTGCAGGAAACGCACGGCACCGGCGTCCTTCCCATCTGGGTCGGTGTACCGGAAGCGCAGGCCATCGCCCGCGAGATCGAAAAAATCGAAGCCCCGCGCCCTCAGACACATGATCTTCTGAAAAATGTCCTGATCGGCCTGGACGTCCGCGTCCAAAGAGTGGTCGTCTCAGACTTGAAGGAAGACACGTTCTACGCGCTCATCTGGATGGAGCGCGACGGCCAAACGATGTCCATGGACTCTCGCCCCAGCGACGCGCTGGCTCTGGCCCTTAGGCTCGACTGCCCGATTTTCGTCGAAGACCAGGTCCTGAAGAGCTCAAACAAAGCCGGCATCGTCTCCGAAAAAAGCTCCAACGAAGAACTCCGCAAATGGCTCGAAGGCCTGAACGACGACGACCTCGGCCGCTACAAGATGTAAGCGTTTTCCCCGGTCCACCGTGCATTGCGTTGGCTACAGGCGAGCTATCTCAGAATCATCGGCAACAGGTGATACTTCTGCGCGACCCAAACAGCGATTCCGGAAAAAGCGTCCTGCGCGCTATGCTGCATGATCCCCGGTCGCAGGCTGCTCCGTAACGCCGCCAGAACTCCAAACATAGCCCCGTACACCGAAATAACAACGACCCCCTTCCATCCCTGATAGATATGCCCAGCCCCAAAGACGATCGCCTGTAGAACCACGCCCGCCGATACATTACCGGTCCAGGCCGTGAATTGCCGCTGCAGATATCCGCGAAAAATAATCTCCTCGCAGAATCCCGCACACACCGCCAGCACCACAAACACACCGAGTTCCGGAAGCGTTTTTGGGTACATCGATTTCGCTGCGTCGACTCCGCTGAATCCCAGCACAAAATGAGCAAAGGTAAGTAGGCCCACTACGGCGACCCAGAAAAGCAGCGCAATGGCCACATCGATCAAGAAATCCCTGCCGTGTTGCCACTTGCCGCCGATAATCTCCCGCAGAGCTACTCCGTGCAGCATCAGTCCCAGAAACCAGACGTACCCCAACAGTACGAGCTCATAAGCCAGCGTGAGCAAATAGGTCCAAATACGGCTGATCTGAACTGTTTCCTGCGCCAAGGCCTGCGGCCGCTCGAGAGCCGAAATCCCCATGATAAAAATCAGCAAAATGATGGTGTGCCAAACCGGCGCCACGGGTCGTGGTCTGGCCCCGTCCGTCGCGATTGGTTCCACTGGAAAATCGCCCGAACCGTTCGTCATCCGCCCGCCTTCCCGCGCTGCAGTGTAACAGCGCAATCGCGAGGCTCAAAGCCTGCCGAAATCCTCGTGCGCATGCGGCGGCTTCAAATTTTGCTTGCGTTGCCAGCTCTAGAATAGGTAGAGTGGGCGCTACTCGTAGTGGCGAAGGGGCCTGCAAGGCTCCACATATAGTTCTGCGGTTGCCATTCGGGTCTGAGGGGGCGGTTTGACCTGCGTCCTATCGATTGCCAATCAAAAGGGCGGAGTTGGGAAGACCACTACCTCCATCAATCTCGCCGCGGCGCTAGCCATCAAGAAAAAACGCACGCTCCTCATTGATTTGGACCCGCAATCAAACGCGTCGATCGCATTTTTCTCCTCGGATGAAATCCAGGGCACCATGTACGACATTTTCGCCGAGCATCCCGTCGAAATGTCGAAAATTATCCGACCGACGAAGGATGAATATCTGCACGTTGCGCCAGCGCGCCTCGCGCTCGCCCGTCTGGAGCAGCAGCTGGCTGGTCAATTCGACGCCCCGTTCAAACTCAAGGACGCGTTGGCTTCCGTCCTGAAGAACTACGACTACATCGTCCTCGACACTCCGCCCGCTCTTGGAATTCTCACGGTGAACGCGCTGGTTGCATCGACGCATCTACTTGTACCCATCCAGGCGGCCTACTTCGCGATCGAAGGCACCGACGACCTGCTCGAAACCTACGGCCGAATCCGCTCCCGCCCGAATCCGGACCTGAAAGTTCTTGGAGTGGTCATCACGCTATTCGACAAGCGCACCAACATTTCGCGCGACACGCACGAACAAATCCGCGCGACGTTCGGTAATGCGCTCTTTAAGACTCGCATCAGCAAAAACGTTCGCTTGGAGGAAAGCCCGGCCTACAAGGAGACCGTTTTTACTTACGCGCCGAAATCGTCCGGCGCCGAGGAATACAAAAAGCTCGCCCAGGAGGTATTACAACGTGTCGAAGAGGATCGGGTTGCCCGTCACTCTCAAGATGCGGCATGACGCGCATTACGTCGAAACGCTGACCAGTTTTAGCGGCGCGTCGGTGGGACGCATGATCCCGATCGACAAAATCCGGCCGAATCCCGATCAGCCGCGCAAGAATATCGGTGATGTCCGCGAGCTCGCCGACTCAATCCGCGAAAAGGGTGTTCTCGAACCCCTGCTGGTTCGCTACATGCCGCGCGAGGACATCTACTACATCATCTCGGGTGAGCGCCGCTTTCATGCTTCCACCGCCGCTGGGCTCCGCGAGCTGCCGTGCATCGAAAAAATCGCCGACGACGCCGAGACCCTCGAGCTGGCGCTCATCGAAAATCTCCAGCGCAAGGATCTAACGCCGTTTGAAGAAGCCGACGGCCTTCAGCGCCTCGCCGATCAATTTGACTACACGCACGACGATATCGCAAAAAAAATAGGCCGCGCCCGATCCTCCGTCACCGAAACGATGTCGATCCGGGTGATTCCGGAAGATGTTCGGCGCGACTGCGTGGATCAGGGAATCGTCTCGAAATCGCTGCTACTCCAGGTCTCCCGCCAGCCGAGTGAGAAAAAAATGCGCGAAATGGTCCAGCGCATCGTGCAAGGCGGACTGACACGCGACGAAGCCCGCCGGGCCCGCAAGGACGAAACCGAGTCCGCCCCGCGGCCGCAGCCCTTCACCTTCGATTTTCAGTCCGAAGACGGCTCGTACCGACTGAAGCTGCAGTTCCGCAAGAGCCACATAAGCGACGAAGAGCTGGCCGCCGCACTCCGCGCCGTCCTGCGCCGAGTAGAATCCGGCTCGATTTCGTCCTCAGCCGCATAGCCCGAAATGTAGGGCGGGGGCTTCGCTCTTGCGAGCGATAGGCCGGCTGAGGCGCTCGCATCGTAGGCGACGTACGGGGTTGTTTGATTTACGAGTTCATCCGCTCCATCTTCGCCGCCAGCTCCACGAAATCCTTCGCCACCACATCAAAACCCGCCAAGGTCTCCGCCGAAGCCGGCGCGGGCTTTCGATCAGGTCCGCCTTCCAGTGGACGCGGCACATATCCTGTCCTCAGCCCAAGCGCCTTCGCCGCATTCAAATCTGGTGGATGCGCCGCGCACATCATCACCTCGTTCGGCTTCATGCTCAGCAATCCAACCGCGCCGAGATACACCTCTGGATCCGGCTTGTAGTGATGAAACAAATCCGCGCCAAACACGGTGTCCCACGGTAACCCGGCAAATTTCGCCATGTCCACCAGCAGCGACACATTCCCATTCGAAAGCGTCGCAATAATGTAATTCTTCTTCAGCCGAGTAAGACCCTCCACCGCATCCGGCCACCCGCTCAACCGGTGCCAAACGTTCGTCCAGTGCGCTTTTTCTTCTTCCGTCAGTATGATGTGGTACTGCTTCAACAAATCCTCCAGGATCATGCGGTGCAGGTCGTCGAGCTTGGTCCACGGCAACTCGCCCTTGCGCACCTTCTGCATCGACGGGCCGTATCCCGCGCGCCACTGATCGGCGAATTTTCCCCAGTCGATTTGCAGATTCTTCTCTTTGCCCCACTCCGTCGCCTCGCGAAGGATCGACCCGCGCCAGTCCACCACCGTTCCAAAAGTGTCGAACACCATCGCCTTCACGCCGAGAGTTCCACCCGCCGCCGGCCCAGCGCGACCGCTCGCAGCCAGCGCATTCGCTGCTCCGCCCATTCTCATCCCCGCCTCCGACATCGCCGCGAGCCCGCCCAGCGCCACCGGCATCCCCAAAAAATCTCGTCTGCGCATTGCCTCGCCCCCTGTCCTGCGCGTCGCAGCGCACACTCTTGCCCGGATCGCGCGGAAACCCGCCTCGAACCGCCCAAAGCGTATCACTGCTCGCGCGGCCTATCACCTGTAGGTTAAACGGACGGAATCAGCGGCTGGTTTCGGCCGCCTCGCCGCGCTCGTGGTAGGTCCCGAATTTCTGCGCGATGGGCTTGAGAGTTGGATAAAACTGCACAAAGGTGTGCTCGACCGCGGCGTTGTTCTCGTGGCACGCCCAGCAATTCTCTTTTGGATTTACTGTCGCCGTATTGTCGTCACCCCCGAAACCAAAATACGCCCACTTGTCGGGGAATCGCTCCTCGTCCTTCACTTCTACCGCCAGCCCCATCAAGTCCGTTTGAAAGTGCCCGTTCTTGTTGATCGAGCCCTTCGTCTGCTGATCGCGGTTCTCCAGCACGAACCACGTGTGATCCGGCCATTTTCCGCTAGCTACAAATACGCGATACGCCCACTGCGGCACAAACACGTTCGTGAACATCTCATGGCTGCCCAGCGTGGGGCTGTAGTTCATCCCCAGCCCCGATGAGAGATAAATCCACTCGCGGTAGCCCTGCGGACGCAACAGCCTGTCGCCGGAAAATTGCGCCTTCGCGGCACCGACTCCATCGTCGGAAGCCACCGCATGTCTCCCTGCCAGGCACAGCATCATCACCGCGACAACCAAGACAGCTCGCCTCATCTAAACCTCACCAGGGAACGCGAACTAGGAACGAAATGAAGCGCCGCGGTCTTCAGCGCGGCATTCGTCTGCTTCTGTCGCGGTTCGACGTACCGCCGCCCGATTCGATACCAGAAAGCGAAACCCGCCTATCGGATTTAGTTGCGCTTGACGTCCGCCGCGCCCAACGAATTGTAAATCGTCTCAATCCAAGCATCGGTGTTCACGAACGTTCCCGAATATTTCTGCCAAGGATCCAGAACTTTCTCGCTCTTCATTTGCGAAAGCGTCTCGCCCCTCGCCATCGCTTTTTGCACTGCACCCATCGTGTCCTTCATCATTTTCGTGTACGCCCGCAGATCGTCCACGCTCGCCAGTTCGCCGTGTCCCGGAATCACTTTCGTGTCCGCCGGAACCATCGCCGCTACCTTCTCGCACGCCGCGATCATGCCCTGCACGCTGCCTCCGCCGTTCACGTCCACAAACGGGAAGCCGTACCGCACAAACTCATCGCCCATGTGCACCACGCGATTTTTCGTGAAATAGACGACGCCGTCGCCGTCGGTATGAGCGGCAGGGAAGTGCGTCACCCGAATTTCCTCGTCGTTGAGATACAGCGTCACCTCGTCGTCAAATGTGATCATGGGCAGACCCGCCTTTGCCATCGGCGGCTGCTGTAGGTGTACGGCCCCGCCCGGCCCATTCCCGATCGAGCTGCCCGCCTCGAGCCTCTTGCGCAAGTTTTCGTTGGCGATGATCGTCGCCCCGCGCGCACCCCACGCCGGATTCCCGTTCGAGTGATCGTCGTGATAGTGCGTATCGATCACGAACCGCACCGGCTTATCCGTGATGCCGATGCCTTTCAGCGCCGCCGCAATCTTGTCCGCCAGCGGCGCATACTCGGTGTCTACGATTATCACGCCGTCCTCGCCCAAAGACGCGGCGATGTTGCCACCCGCGCCTTGTAGCATGTAGATGTTTCCCGAAACCTTGCTGACCTTGATTTCGACCTTCGAGAAATCCTGAGGCGTCTGCGCGAACGCGATGAAAGGCAACAGCAGCAATACGGAAGAGAGAAGTTTTCGCATCGATACCCCACACCGAGTTGAAGTGCGGGCATCTTACCACCGAACGTGACGCGGTCATCTGGTTCGCCTCACCTGAATAACGCGTGCGCTACCGCGTCTGCCTGGTGGCGGCGCGGATCGCCGTAAACTTCTTGTCGACCAGATCGCCTCTCCCGGCTTTTTCATTCCCCCGGCAGCGCCGTCGATTCATGTCGCCGGACGGTCACGTTCGCGGGGCTATCGTCGCCGTATTGTTCGGCTCCCACAGTTGCCGGCTGCTTCTCGCGACGTTCGTCCTTGGCTTATTCCTTGTCCGCTTCGTACACGAAGCAGCGTCGTGTTTCCGAGACCGGTCCTTCGTTTGCTTGCGCGGAAGCTGTTATCCTACCAGTGATATGGAACTCACCCCGCAGCAGCTGAAAGTTCTAACTCGTCTCCAAGGCCGTGGTTTCGAGGTTGTCGCCTTTCCAATGTACGAAAGCTACGTCGGCGTCCGAAAAGGGAATTGCGGCGCGCTTCTTGCTCCGGCCGGCTCCGAGGGTTTCGCTCTCTATGGCGAGCCGTCCTACTTGGTCGCCGGAGGCCTCAGCGCCCGCACGATCCAATCCGATGGCCACTGGTTTGTCCGCAAGAAAGATAAGCTTACCGCCAGCCCCGAACGCACCGCCGAACTCGAATCCTTCGCCGCCGAGCTCGTCGACACGCTCCTCCCAGTCGTCTGATATTCGAGTCGTTCCGCTGCGAACTCTGTGCGTTTACGGTGAGCCGATTGGTCTTTCGGCAACCTAAGCTGATACGTCATCGACCGATACCCGAGGCTCCTGAACTATCCTGATTCCGAAGGGCCTCGGCAAGACCGTGATGAAAAGAGTCTTGTTGGTCACTATCCTTGGCCTCATTGGCGCAGCGGCTGTCGCCGCGTACTAGATCAGCTCTATCTATTTGGCCGACATCGAGTTGCAGTCCGATCTGAAGGATTTATCGTCCCTCACCGGCACTCGAATCGGTCTCGTCGATCCCCGGTCCACCGACCCGATCCGCGACCAGGTCATCGAGCACGCCGCCCAACGCGGAATTCATCTCGAACCGGAGCAGGTGAACGTGGAACGCGATGGCGAAGGCAAAGACGGAACCATCTCCATATCAACCGCCTATGACGCCAACATGAACGTCTCTGGGTGCCGCTGGACCATTCATTTCACCGCCGCCAGCCCTCGAAGTTAGAATTCCGGGCGAGGGGGATGCCGTGGCGACCTAAGGGCTGGGGCCACCGTGATCGTAATGAATGGCCCAGGCGCCGGCTGGTAGTCCCAGAACGCTGATCGCGCCTACTGGAAATTCCTCATGCCATGTAGGCGATTCTACTGATATGCAGCGACGGCCGGATTCGCTACGTTGGAAGCCGGAGGGGTCCCATGGAGAAGAAGTTTCTGGCATTCAGTGTAATTGCACTTTCTGTTCTATTTGCAGCCCGCTCTGCTCACGCTGATTCTATTCGCTTGTCCGATCTCAAGCTCGATTCATCGGCGGGTTTTTCGAATTCGCATGCGCTCGACGCGGGAGTTGCAGCGAACCTCTTCGATGGCGATTCCAGTCTCCGTTCGCTCATTTCCAGCGAATTGCCTGTATTCGCCGGATCCCTGCGCGGAATGGGGGAGAAGGATATCTCCCTAGGTTCCGACGGAGCCTTCGGCTTGCCGATCGCCTCGCACTTGGTGAGGGGATTTGAGACCGATGGTCCGGGGTCTAAGTCCGTCGATTCAGCACCAACGTCAGTGCCGGAACCGGCGTCCGCGCTACTGGCTGGCCTAGGCATCCTAGGGCTTTCCCTTTTCGCGTTAACCAATCGCAATAAGGCGGCGCTTCCGCCCATCAGCCTCTAGCCACCGCAATCTCGAATTACGGGCCCGTCAGGCTGGCCAAGCAAGCGGCGAGCCTGATCGGCTGCAGTTCTTCAGCGGGTCCCGGGTTTGGGCTCTGAACCGCCTTCAAAAGGCCCACAGGCATCCACCCTTGCACTCTTCCTCGTGTGTACTAAGATAGCGGTATGATCGAAGTTCAGGTGCTTTCGATTGGAGCGGCTCCGACCAGTAGCGCCGCCGGAGCCCGCCAAGATCGGCGGTTCGGCCGTGCCGGGCACCGCCGATCGGCGCGCCCGCGGGCACACCGCCTGGCGCAGTTTTGCTCGACAATTAAGTTCCCTCGAAACAACCGCAACTCGCTGAAAACCCACGATCGAGGTATCGTCTATTTGGCAACAAAACCGGTGGGTCCCCGGCGCCCATGAGTCGCGCATCGCCCCCCCTACATAGCGGCGCTTATGACGTAATCTGCATCGGCGCGGGCCCTACGGGCCTTGCCTGCGCCATTGAAGCCAACCGAGCCGGGTTGAGTTCGCTCGTCATTGACAAGGGCGCGCTCTGCAACTCGCTGTACCACTATCCGATCAACATGCTCTTCTTCACCACGCCCGAGCGCATGGAAATCGGCGATCTCCCGATGACCACCACCGGCGGCAAGCCCACGCGCGCCGAAGCTCTGAAGTACTACCGCCGCGCCGTCGAGCACTACGGCCTCGATACGAAGCTCTACGAGCGCGTCGACGCAATCCGTGGCCGCGACGATGCCTTCGTCGTGGTGACGCACGACCAACAGGCCACTCAACATGAATATCACGGGCGTAAAATCATCATTGCCACCGGCTATTACGATCGCCCGAATCCGCTGGGCATCCCGGGCGAGGATCTCCCCCACGTCTCGCACTATTTCACCGATCCGCACCCGTACTGGAATCAGAACGTCGTCGTAATCGGAGGCAGGAATTCGGCGGCCGAAGCTGCGCTCGAACTTTTCCGCGGCGGCGCACGAGTCACGCTCGTTCATCGCCAACCCGAAATGGGCAAAACCCTCAAATACTGGGTGAAGCCGGATATCGAAAACCGCATCCGAGCAGGAGAAGTCCACGCACTCTTCTCGACCAGCGTCACTCGCATCGAACCCGGCAAAGTCTGGGTGAAAAACGCCGGCCCTGAAAAAAGCATTCCCGCCGATCAGGTTTTCGCCATGACCGGCTATCACCCCGACTTCGAATTTCTAGAGCAACAGGGAATTCGCCTCGATCCCGAAATGCGGCGCCCCGAGGTCAATCCCGATTCGCTCGAAACCAACGTTCCCGGTATTTACGTTGCCGGTGTGGTCGTCGGAGGCCTGAAAACCTCTGACATCTTCATTGAAAACGGGCGTTTCCACGGGCGCCAGATCATCGCCGCCATGAGCGGTAGGGGAAAATTGCCGGAGCAAGCGCCCGTAGCGCCCCCTGGCGAGTGACAGCGAAGCCAAAATGAATTCTGGGGCGAAAAAACAACGTAAGCGCAAATTGCCAGCATCCGGCAACTTTGCTAGAGTGAGGTCCGATGGCTTCGATCGTCAATGAAGTGGGCGCGGTCTTTGTGACCCTCGCCAAAGGCTTCACCGTTACCCTCCGCACCATGTTCAAGAAGACGACCACGGAGGCCTATCCCGACGTTCCCGCCAGCGTTCAGCCGCGTTATCGCGGAATCC
>Ga0209007_1000646_pt1 | contig 12034 bp, 11 predicted proteins | sample JacPinW_OM1H0_O2_FD_187961 | JGI IMG/M metagenome (GOLD analysis project Ga0209007, IMG submission 187961) | Forest soil microbial communities from Algoma, Ontario, Canada - Jack Pine, Ontario site 1_JW_OM1H0_O2 (SPAdes) (version 2) | ecosystem: Environmental > Terrestrial > Soil > Boreal...
GCCGGCCACCACGGCGGCAAGCCGGTGGTTCTCGGCTATTCCCTCCGAGGTAAGTGGGGAATCCAACCGGCCCTGGCGACGACCAGTGCGGTTCCAATCGGTCTTCGCATGACGGACGAGAAACACTTGCGCGAGCGCCAGTTCGGCCACCGGACATTGCTAACACTTGGCGAGACCGGTCACCGGAATTCGAGCCAACGTCCGAGTCCGAGCGTTGGGCCGGGAACAGCCCCTGGTTGCGCGGCCCCCGCTTCCCCGCGGCGACGGCAGAGCCGGTGACCCCTCAGGGCTTCCGAACGCGACCTAGTGACGCGCCCACGACAAGGACCTTTCGTCGATCTCAGTCCACATCTCCATATCGATGTGTACCCCCGCGTGCTCGCACAACTTCAGACGGAATGCCTGAATGTGGGTGATCAACTGCCGCCGCCATTGGTGAGTACCACGTCCTGCTCTACGAACGGTAGTCCTGCTTTCGAGCTGAGCTCCGTCGATCCCAGGGTGCCCACAACGAAGCATTCGGTTCCGGTGGAACAGCTCACTGGATACGCGCTCACGTACTGAAGAGAAGTGCTCGGCGGATTGGGAAGTGGTTGGCTGCTCCAGGTCTGCCCCCCGTCATTGGTTGTCATGATGAAGGCGATCGCGGGCACATAAGGGCACGACCCTTGGCACGTGCTCCCCAAGGACTCACCTGTAGCCCAGCATTGCGAATCAGTCGGACATGAAATGGAATCGACGCTGGAGATGCCCACAACTCCGGACGGGGTCAAACTGCTGGCGGAATACATCGACCAGGACTGCCCACCGTCGTTCGTGACGAGCACCCCGCTGGATGTTTGGAAGCCCGCGCTGTTGTCGTTCGATTCAATTGACGTGCAATGAACCTGGCTGGAGCAAGACATGATGCCGACAATGGCCCCGAGATCCGGCACCGTAGCCATTGACCATGTGGCGCCGCCGTCAGTGCTGTAGATCGCCGACGCCCTGCTCTCGCCCTTGGACCCGACCGGGGAGCTCCCGGTAACGATGCACCGTCCACCGGCGAAGCATTGGAGCGCTTCGGTCGAGTCACTCGGCACAAACGACGGCGGAAGTTTCGTGGCGGTCCAGGTCTCTCCGCCGTCTGAAGTGATGAACGACACGCTGGACGTCGGAGACGAGCTGTACATGACGACGCATGTGGAGGACGTCGCACACGACAGTAAGACGGGCGAGAGGTTCACACCGGGGATCGTGTGGGAAGTCCAACTTTGACCTCCGTCCGTGGTCACATACATGGAAGGGGACTGACCGGCATTGGGGATCTGGCCCGCAACCATGCAGGTGGTGGTCGTAGGGCAGGTGAAGCCAAAGAAGTAGGTCTCATCGTCGGGCTGGAGAGAGACCCTCCAGGTCGACCCTCCATCATGGGTGACCGAGATGACCGCCCGAGAGTTCTGGTGCAGGCTCGGGAGGTACGTGCCGTCTGAGTAACAGGTCGTCGTGGTCGGGCACGTCAGTTGCGTGGTGAACTGCTGGGTGGTCGGAAGTGGGCCCAATGCCGAACTTTCTTGCCATCCCGGACTAGTGATGTAGCCGGCCAAACTCCACGCACCAGCGGCCGAAGGGAGCGGAGGGCCGGGTTGGGCTCGAGTTTCGCTCGTATGCAGAGTTGTCAGCGGCACGACAATCCCCGTCACCACGGCGGCCGCGGCGAGTACCGCCAGCGCGACGCGCCGACGACGTCGGTCGGTAGTGAGCGCGAGGTGGCGATACGAATCCGGGTAGGCGTGAGCCACTCGGGCGCCGGCACCTCCCTTGAATGTCGTAGCGGCAATGTCACGTGCGTCGACTGGGTCAGGCTGGGGGATCTCCATGCCCAACAAGGGATCCATTTCAGACAACAGAGATTCGATATTCACGGTTGCTCCTTGGTGCGCAGACGTGCAGGGCTGGTGTCGCTTGGCGAAAAGGAACGTGGGCGAGTGAGGGCACCCCGCAGGCGGGACTTCGCTCGCTTCATACGGAGTGCGATGGCGTTCACTGAGCAACCCAACACTGCGGCAGCTTCGGCATGGGTGAGGCCATCCCACACAACAAGCAGCAGCACCTCCTGATCCAGCGGTCGGAGTTCCCCAAGGGCCTCACGTAGCCGAAGGTGCACCGGATCGAGCGACGTGAGAGCGGGTCCTTCAGGAGTCGGTTGGGCCGCGAGTCGGGAAAGCAGGCGAATCCGGGACCCTTGATGGCGATGGTGCTCGAGGAGACGACGACGCGCGACACCGAAGAGCCACAGGCGCTCTTCGGGAGGAGCCGGTACGTCGTCGAGACGCCTCCACAAAACGGCGAACACGTCTGCCACCAAGTCGTCGCATTCCGCTTGCCCGTTGGGCACTCGACGACGGACGTAGCCGTAGATTGACCGATAGTGCTCAAGATAGAGAGCTTCGAATCGCTCGTAGGACTCCGATGTGGCGCCGCGAGATGTCATGCGCCCCACCCCACAAACCAGTTCACGCTTCTACATGACGCTTCGGTCGGAAATCTGTCCGACGTCGTGACATTGCCGGTTGACGGTGCCAGCCGACCTCGTGACAACCCGACCTATCCTGTCTGCGCGACCGAACAGTGGTGCCGGGCAGCCACTGATGTGTCACCGCCGCCCAAGAACCTCAACGAGGCGGGCTAAACAGCCCCCCATTTACCCGACCACAATGGAGAGTCGGACCCGAAGCGCAACATCCACCGTGTACTTACCCGGTCGGACGGGCACCTCATTCGCCCCGACCAAATCCCACTGTCCTCTCGCATGGATGGTCTCACCGGCATGCAACGTACGGAGCACGGAGAATGGGCAGAAATACGGCCGGCTGCCAGGCCAAACGTCCTTGCCGTTCGAGTTCAAGATAACCAAAGGCACGGCTCCGCATGGTCCGATGGACGCCGTACCGGCTGCGTTGACACCACCGTCGTACTGGCAGTCCCTATTGCCCAGGTTCTTTGCAGTCAGCCTGACGATCAGCGAATCACCAGGACTCAACAGGTCATGGTTGATTGACACGGTATCGACGATCCTGGCCGGAGAGCAGGTACCAAAGGTCCCGTGACCCTGGACGGTACGCGGACTGTGCTCCGTCGTTGCGCCTGCTGCGGACATTCCGAGCCCGATCCCCAGTCCAGTGCCCAGGGTGAGCAGGACAAGCAGAAGATAGGGAGTCAGCCGTACTCGGAGCTTCAAGGGGACCAGGCTATTGCCTGACCGTCCATATCCGGGGCTGATGACCTGACAAGTCACCGAGCGCCTGGCCGGCATGAGAACGGACCACCTAGCGAGCCGTGCTCACGAACACGGCGCTCGGGGCCGGGAGTGATTTGGTTTGGCTGTTAGGAGTCTGCGCTCTGAATGTGCAGCCGCGGGCTCTCGAGGTTGTCGTTGTCCACAACGATGGTCGCGCTGTCAGCGGGATGAACGGCTTCGATGTAAAGCCGAGCGGCTGCGTGGTAGCGAGCCTCATAGGCAGCCCCGGCCGCCGCAGCTCCGCCGAGGAGCGGCGTGTCGCGAGCAAGGCCTCGGGAGAGAGCTACCTCAAAACTGGTGTTGACAAAGATCCGGTGATCCCAGTGACTAGCGATTTCGGCTCGCTGCAAGAAGGTGCCGTCGACAATGAGGACGGCATCATTCGGGGCGATCAGAATCGGATCATCGGTGGGTTCGTTCGAGGCCAGATCAATAATCCTTCCCTGGTAGCGGCGATCACCGCCCGGCCCGAGCGGTATCAGAACCCCGCTGACGAACGCTGGAAAGTCATAGGCGTCGTCGTAGTAGCCCTCGGCGGAAAGTTGACCCTTGCGGCGGCGATACTCACGCGGATGGTGGTAGCCGTCCATCGACAGATGGATCGTCGGCCGCCCGAAAGCCCCCACGGCGATAGTGAGTTCACGAGCGAGCGTCGACTTTCCACAGGCAGTTATTCCGTCGACGGCTACCCGCGTTGGATGATCCAAGTCGCAGCTGCACACGAGTTGCGCCAGTCGGGCGATGGTGTCGCTGCGCGTTGGATTCACTCTGAGCCGATCTCCGTGAAACGACGTGGATTGGCCTTCCCGCCGAGGTCCGGATGTGTATCAGTGGGTCTAGATGGATGTCCGGTCGAGCCGTCTGCGGGAAGCCGGCGATTGTGAGCGCGGCCAAGAGTTCGTTGGCGAACCGACACAGCAGTGAGGCCTACCCTTTGGCCCTGGCGGCCTGGAGTAGGCCGGTCGCGGCTGCCCGGGCTGATGACGCCCGCGATCAGCCGCCGCTGACCTCGATACAGGGCCGAGCACCTGGCTGACAGCGTCCGTGACTCACGGAGACGGCTGAGCGCGGTAGGTGTCGGCTTGGATGCCGTAGAGCTCGGCGTAGAGGCCTCGGCGCTGGAGGAGCTGCCGGTGGGTTCCCGTTTCGACCACGCGGCCGCGGTGGCAGACGATGATGAGATCGGCGGCCCGGACGGTTGAGAACCGGTGGGTGACCAGCAGCGTGATGGCGCCGTGGGACGGGCCGAGCCGGAGGGCGGCTTCCCGGTATCTTTCGAAGAGAGCCTGTTCGGAGGCGGCGTCGAGGCTGGCGGTGGGCTCGTCGAGAATCACGAGGAGCGGCGATTCGCGCATCATTCCTCGGGCTAGAGCCAGGCGTTGCCATTGACCGCCGGAGAGGCCGCGGCCTCCGATGTAGGTGCCGACCAATGTGTCGAGACCGTCCGGCATCTCGGCGACGTCTTGTTCGCTGCCAGCCCGGGCGGCGGCGGCGCGAACGGATCGATCGTCATTGACCCGAGTCAGGTCGCCAGCTCCGACACCGTCGCCAACTCGCATCTGGAACTGGAGGTGGTCTTGGAACGTAGCGGTGGTACAGGTGCGCCACGCCTGTGTCTCCATGTCGGCAAGGTCGACGCCGTCGACGGTGATACGCCCCTCGCTCGGTCGATACATGCTGGTGAGCAACTTGACAATGGTCGTCTTGCCAGCGCCGTTCTCGCCGACGAGAGCGACCGTGGATCCGGCCGGCAGCTCGATGTCGATGTCGGTCAGGACCGGCTCATCTCTTCCTGGATAGGAAAACGACACGCCCTCGAGTCGGATGCCTTCACGAAGACGATCGGGAGGTTGAAGGTGGCCCGAAGTGGTGGCGCTGGACTGATAGTCCTCCAGCCACAACAGCCGGCCGGCGGTGGCGGTGGTATTGGCGAAGGTTCCAGCAGTGTCAGTGGCGCTGGAGACTTGGCGCTGCGCTCGGCGTAGCAGACTTGTCGCCTCGACCACCTCGCCGGGCGAGGTGTGGCCATGCGCCGCACGCAGGACCAGGACGACGATGGCGGCAACGAATCCGGCGGCGTACAGCACCCATCCACTCGCCTCCCACACTGCTGAGCGCAGCGCGGCTCGAGCCGCCTGGGCGTTCACTTCATCGTTGAGCTGGCGGTGACGGGAAGCGACCGCTGAGGTCGCTCCGAAGGTTCGAAGCTCGCGCGCCGATCCGGACGTAGTGGCCATGGCGAACAGACCATCGAGCAGACGTCTCCGTTCGGCCAGCAGATCATCGGAGTCGCTCTGCACTCGAGCCGCCCTTCGGTCGGCGACACCGGGGAGGACGGCCAGGATGGGGATCACCACGAGAGGCGGATAGATGAGGGCGACCAGCACGGCCACACCGACGACCTGAACGCCCGATTGGACGAGCAGCAGCAGTTGGCGATACGCACCCGATAGAGCCACCCGGTTCGATCGCAACAGGTCGATCTCTCGTAGATAGTCAGGTGTCTCCAAGTGCTCCACCGTCGGCACGGCGTTGACGAGCCGGGCGATCCGTTCTCCCAGGGCCAACCTCGTTTGATCGGCCAGTTGAGTGTTGCGCGAGCGGCTCGTGGTGGTTAGGAGCCAGTTGAAGCCCATGGCGCCCGATACAAGGGCGACCGCAATAGTGGCGACACGCGCATCGTGGTCGAGTGCGGAGCCGATGATCAGCCGGAATCCGATCGGGTACACGAGGTTGGTGAGCGCGGCGGCAACGCTCATCGCAGCGGTCACGGCCGTGAGTGCCGGCGCAGCACGCCAGCTGGTGCCGACGATCACCCCCGCGAGACGTCGAGAGCTCTCCCACGACAGCCGCCGCGCCGTGGCTTCAGCCTGCTTCATCGTCCGATGAAAATTGTTGGTCTTGACTGTCAAACAGCTGGGCGTAGGCGAGCCCGGACGCGACCAGCTCCGCGTGGGTGCCCAGCTCGCTGATTCGGCCCCCGTCGAGTACCGCGATCTGGTCAGCTCGTCGAACGGTGGGCAAGCGATGCGAGATCACCACCGTCGTGACGCCTTCGGTCAGGGCGAAGAACCGGTCGTAGAAGGAGGCCTCGGCTCTGACGTCGAGATGAGCGGTTGGCTCATCGAGGATGAGCACGCCCGCTCCGCGCTCCACGGCGTAGAGAGCACGGGCCAGCGCGATCCGCTGCCACTGGCCGCCCGACAGGTCGACGCCGTCGGTGAACTGCCGCGAAGCGATGGTGTCCCAGCCGCGGGGTAGCCGATCGATAACGTCGAGCAGGCCGGCCTTGGAGGCAGCCACCTGAAGGGCATGATCGTCCACCTCCCCACCCAGATCGAACATGGCGACGTTGTCGCGCAAGCTGATCGGGTAACGCCCGAAGTCTTGGTAGACGACTGCGACGTTGCGCTGCCAGGCCGAGACCTCGTAGCTGCGTAGTGGCTCGCCGTCGACGAGTATGGATCCAGTGGTTGGCTCGCGCAGGCGGGCCAACAGGGTGACCAAGGTGGTCTTTCCCGCGCCGTTGATGCCGACGACCGCCAGTGAGCGGCCGGACGGTAGAACCAGGTCCAGATCGTGAAGCACGTCCGCCTCTGATCCGGGATAGCGGTAGCTCACTCCCTGGAAGCGGATCTCCTGCTCCGGCGATCGGATGGCGGGTGACAAGGCCGCAGACTCGACGCGACCGCGGCGATGTAGTTCGGTGACTAGCCAGTCCATATCGGGCAGTGACGCCAGTGACTTCTGCGCGGCGATGCTGAAGCTGGTCAGCTGGCCAGAGGCCACCAACATCGGCAGCATGATGGCCAATGTTCGCAATCCGACGCGGTGGTCGTAGGCGCTCCAGGTCAGGTCCCCAGTTGCCACCGCCACCGCCACCGTGATCGCCGCGGCCGAGACCAGGGCCCGTCTCTCGAGCCGACGCATGGCTTCCCAGGTAGAAGCCATCGCCTGAAACCACAGGTTGCGATGACCCTCGAGTGCCCAGTCGCTGACGCCGAAGATCCGCATCTCCTTGGCGGAGTCCGCTCGCCACGTCAAACCCAAGAAGTACCACGCTCGTCGCAGCGTCGCCGCTTCGAGGCGGCGAAGGTTCGCCCGGTCCGACCCCACCCCCGACATCGAGCGCCGGACCGCCAACCACCCCAGGAACATCACGAGGCCAACCCACCAGCGAAACGTGGACAGTACGACGCAGGCCACCAGCCCGCCCAACTGGTCACCAAGCACACCGGCCATCAGCATCGGCGCGTCTGCGGGCTGAGCGTCCAGGAGCTCGCCGGTAGCGGAGAAGAGCCGATCGAGCACCTCGGGATCCTCGAGGTGCTCGATACCGGGCGGCTCCGATACCGCAGTCACCAGCCGCTGGCGCAGGAACGCACCCAGCTTCAAGCTGCAACGGGCTGAGAGGAAGTCCTCCAACGGAGAGCGCAACAACGACAGGGCGTACAACGCACCCCCGATCGACAGCGCGACCAGTAGGCGCCGCCCCGCCTCTGAGCCGAGGCCATCAGCCACCGCGGCGGGGATGTAGCCGGTGGCTCGGCCGACGGCCACCAGAGCCGCATTCGGTAGCAGAGCCTCGGCGAGCACAAACCCAGCTGCACCCAATGCCAACGGAGGACTGGCCTGGTAGAGGTAACGCGCCGATCTCAATGACCGGGATTGCCGAACCGAAGTGAACATCCGGTTGGTGAAGACGGCGGAACGAATCCTCGACCGACCCCGGGCCATCGTGGCTGAGACATTCACCCCCGCCATGCTGCCACAACCCCCCAAAAACACGTCCTTAGTCGTGGCGTCTGCAGTAGGTGGCTAAGAGCGCATCAGCCCCGAGCAGCGGGGGCCTCACCGGGGGTGATTTAGCGGCTCAGAGTGACTGCAACACATCACCCATTGCCAGCTTGGCAACTTGCTCGGGATCGCTGACCCCTTGGACGCTGATCTGAATCACGAAGCCGTGTTTCGATGAGGCAAAGGTGGCTCCGTGCGCCTTGGTGGGAAACGGCAAAGCCGGGGGGTCGGTACCAACCCACGGTGGATCGGCACCAACCGGTATGACTCCGGAACTGATCTCCGAGACGCCGATACGGATCCAGTAGGAAGAGACGCCAGCGACCTTGACGAAGTGGCGCCTCACGGTGGCAGTTTCGCCGGGCAGATTCGCCCTCGCCGGGAGCACCTTCGTCTCCGGATTCACGGCCAGGTTGAAGTCATGGAGCGCCATTTGGCCCCGGGAAAGACGCAGATTGATTTGCGTCGGGATGCCTCCCGGACTCGGCAACGGGGTCACCACGAACCAACACTCGGTAGGCGCGACGCCACCTGGGCTTTGCTGGACGACCGAAGAGCGCAGCAGGCTCGATGCTTGAGCCGAGCTGAGGAGCCCACAGGCCGACTTGGGGCTCACGGTCTGCGCCGTTGCCGGTGCTGAGGCCACGAAGATGGGAGACGTTGCCAGACCGAGGATCAGAAGTGCCCGTCGCACGAAAACATTGTCCGTCAAATGGGCAATCGCGTCCATAGACCCTTCGGGTTGGACTGAATGACCAACTAACAGCATCGACCGAATGATCCGGTCTCTCGCCGGAATCGGATCGACCGTCAAGATAATATTAACGCCGTGGATAGCCGCTTTGAGCCGTGGGACAAGAGCATCGTTCTCATCCGCACCGCCAACATCGATCTAAAGATGGCCGAGCTCGCACTTCGACGGCAGGTGGCCGTCGCCCACCGGTCCGGCCATTCATGGGCTGCCATTGGGTTGGCACTTGGCGTGACGAGGCAGGCCGCCCAGCAAAGATTCGGAGGAGACGACGCCGTCGACGAATGATCCCGCAATGTGAGGAGCGATCCATTCATCCTCTGCAAACGCGAGGTCAAGAAACTGTCGCGTCTGCTTCCACATGACCGTGGTTCGAGTGAGGTGCAGCCGGCACTTGGGACGGTCGATCTTAGGAAGTGCCGAAAGTCAGACCGGCGACCGACGGGAGCGAAGCTCGGTGACGCTGTTGATGCTGGAAACCATCGGAGCGCGGCTCACGCAGCGCCTAGGAGTTCGTTAGGAGGTTTACTTGAACAGGACTCGCGAATCCCGGCGGATAGGAGGCGTTGTCGCAGGCGATTCCGCGGCCGATAAACCTCGGGTTCACCGGCACTGCGACCGTACCGGCGCCGGAAAGCGTGATGTCCGCTGTTGTCGGTGGGGTCGGGGTTCCGCACCAGTTGTCGATCTCGGTGATCAACGAGACCCGGTTCGCTGACTGCGCCTGCAGCTCGAAGAAGCCCGACGTAAGCGGAGGGTCTGACTGGGGGTTGGGTGCGCCGAACGCGTTCCCTGTACTCGTGCGGAACGCCACGCTGGCGACGGCCGGAACTGAGCAGGGCGCACCCCCAATGTTGGCAAGGAAGAAGACCAAGCTGAGAACTGTCCCGCCGTTGTCGTAACTCACTGACGCAGCAGCGAGCTCCGGGGGTTGGCACAAGGCGGTTGTCAAGATGGGACTTGGCGTCGGCGGGTAGCTCGGCGCGGCGCTGCCGCTGATCGGAGCACCCGAGGACTGCGTGACCGTAACCGTTGAGCCCTGGGGAACGGTGCGGCCGGCTGCCGGTGACTCCGCCAACACGATGCTGAGCGGAACGGTCTGACTGGACTCAGGAGTGAAGGATGGCTGCAAACCGGCCTCGGACAGGGATGACTCGGCCTGTGCAGGCAACTCCCCGATGACCTCGGGCACGACGACCGAGTGTGCTGCCTTGGTGGGTGTGGCTTCGTCGGACTTCGGTCCCGAGGCCACCCCCGAGTGCAGGGTCGGGGTCTTTGCGGCAGCCGGTCTTGGACCGGCTGACGGTGCCCCAGACAGTCCGAACCCGATACCTAGTCCCGTGCCCAGCACTAGGACGGGAAGGAGTAGGTAAGGCGTCAGGCGCCGCCTCGAGGCCACTCCGCCAGGCTATGCCCTCGATGCCTCCTGCCGCGAGGCGTCCATCTTCGGGCGCTCAAACCCGTACCGCGACTGCTACGCCATCAGCCACGAAGGGCAAGGATGCCGAAGGGTCGAACCGGGACCACCATGTGAGGCTGCTCCTTCGTCAACCCTCACGGGTGAGCTTCAAGATCGTTGCCTATGCGTGGTTCTCGTTGCCCGGTTGACTCCCCTACGTCTGGTTCATCGGATCCCGCGGGCCACATTGCTCACTGTTCGGAGCGTCACCGGTCCCTCTGTGGACGTCCCCAGTTTCGTGGCCAAGAGGGTGTGTATCCGCTCTTGATCAGTTGCTGGAAGAACAGTCACGCGCGGGCCGAAAGGTGTACCCAACACGGTCGCGACGGCATCATCTGCGTCCGGCCACACGGCGTCGAGTTCGATCGTCTCGACAACCACATCGCGCAGGCCGGCTGCCCGAAGCATCCCTTCTAGCTCCGACGCACCAATGACGTAGGTCGTCGGATTGAACGCACCAGGCCATGGCTCCTCCACTCCAGCGTCGTGCAACGTCTCCGCTATCGGACCGAACAGGCCCAATGGGTGTTCGGCCGCCCAGGTTGAGATCATGACGGTGCCGTCCTTCCCAACGACTCGGCGCATCTCGCGAACCGCCTCCTCGCGCTCGGGAAAGAACTGCAAGCCCTGTTGGCAGAGCACCGCGTCGAAGTGGCCCTCCTCAGCCTCGATCGCGCTCGCCGAGCACTCTAGGTACTCGATCGGCGCCCAGTTTGGGTCGACCGGCTGGGTCGCCGCGAGGGCGAGCATCGGTCCACTGATGTCGCTCGCCGTCACGCGACCCTGCCGGCCGACGGTCGCCGCGGCCACACGAGCAACGGGAGCGAGCCCACTGGCCACGTCGAGTACGGCGTTCCCGGGTTGTAGCCGTGCCCGACGGACAAGGTCCCTGGCCCAGGGCTCGAACAGCTGGGACAGCAGGTGGCGGCGATAAGCCTCGGGAACGGATGCCTCTCCAAAGCTGCGGCTCCGGAAATCTTCCATCCAATTAACCCCCTACCCCGGTCGCCGCGTCGAGGCTTACGGCCCCGCGCCACGATCCTGCCAGAGTGCCAGGGAGGCGTCAGTCTGCCCCTGGTGAGCTGCAACCGTGGACGCGTGTGATCGGAAACTGTGAGCGCATGGGCTACAGCACGCGGAACGAAGCCTCCGAGACCGTCAGCCAATGCAAAGGGGTGCTAGCGCTACCGAACCAGGAGAGGAGCTACCACCCTCCCCGGCGTAGACGGCACCCTTGGCACCGGGTTCGCAACGTGGGTCAATGGTCAAGACGCCTCAATGGTGGCGCCGCGCGACGCATCGTGTGTCGCAGGGAAGGACTTGATTGTGATCGGATTCCGGGTAGCTCTTCGCTTACTCTTGGCCTGCGGCCTTCTGGCCGGCCTCGTCACCGTGCTGGCCACCGCACCGGCCCAAGGCGCGACAACAACCACGACGACGGCGCCCGGGACCCCACCGCCGGCCACCAAGATCAGCGTCACCTCCGCCGCCTTTGGCAAGATGCTCATTGTCGGCAACGGCCAGTACGCCGGGTACACGCTGTACATCATCACGAGCGATGTGCCACCGACCTATGGCTGTACGACGACGACGGTGACCGTGGTCGGCATGCCTATCGCCTGCACCGGGGGGCCGACCTCGGAGTGGCCGGCCCTCACCACCACCGGGCCTCCGGTGGCCGGCCCGGGAGTGAGCCAAAAGCTGCTCGGGACCGTGGAGCGAGCCGGGATCGGGGAGCAGGTCACCT
>Ga0209007_1000647_pt1 | contig 11995 bp, 9 predicted proteins | sample JacPinW_OM1H0_O2_FD_187961 | JGI IMG/M metagenome (GOLD analysis project Ga0209007, IMG submission 187961) | Forest soil microbial communities from Algoma, Ontario, Canada - Jack Pine, Ontario site 1_JW_OM1H0_O2 (SPAdes) (version 2) | ecosystem: Environmental > Terrestrial > Soil > Boreal...
AGCCGCGATCTGGCGCTGGTGGTGCCGCACCAGGCGAACCTGCGCATCATTCGCGCCATGCAGGAACGGCTCGGAGTGGATGATTCGAAGGTGTTGGTGAATATCGACCGCTACGGGAACACGACTGCCGCGACAATTCCTCTTGGCCTGGTGGACGCCGTCGAACAGAAGCGGCTGCGCAAGGGCGATCTGGTGCTCACGATCGCGGTCGGCGCGGGTTATACGACCGGCGCCGTGCTCATGCGCTGGGCCTACTAGAATCCGCACCGGAAAGCGTGGGCGCCGCCTTCGAGCCTTAGTCTTCGCCGCAGGTGCTGACGCAGTTCCCGAGGATCACCAGAACCGGATTCACGTCGCCCGGCGTTGTCGATATCAGCACGATCTTCGTCGACGAAACCACGATGGACTGGCCCGTGAATCCCGGCGGCAGATTCAGCGAAACCGATCCGGTGCCGTCGGTTGCGCCGGTGCCACTCAAAGTGTTCGTGCCGGTGACGGCCTGTCCGCCGGTGTTGCCGCCCGAAGCGCTGATGTCCTCGGTGGCCGTGATCGAATCTGTGCTCGTTCCCGTCGTCGCGAGCGTCGCCACGCCCGAAAAATCAGTCGTCAGGGAAGTATTGGGCGTCGCAGTTCCCGCCGCGAATGTTCCCGCAATAGCCGTGGTCGTGAATCCCCCAGTTGATTGCGGCTCGAAAATTCCAAGCACAGGAGATTGCAAATTTTCCAAGATGCAGAAAGCTTCGTTTGGTCCAATCACATAGAAAACCGGCGAGATCGGCGTCACCAGAGTCGTATCGAAACGCCCAAACGAATCGTTGTTGTTCGTCGATATCGAAATGTCGCTGCCCGTGAAACTCGCGCTGCTTCCGCCGATGTTGTCGAACAGCTGTAGCGTGAATCCCAAGCCGCCATTCGAACTCAATTGCGAGACGCCCACGAAGGGCAGATAGGCGGTCTGTCCGGTCGGTATCACGCTTCCGAACAACCCGCCCACGCTCGACCCGGACATCGTATTGCTCGGCGTGGTGAATGGGTAACCGACCTGCTGAATCATTTTGCCGACGGTCACGAACGGCGCGCTGGCGCTCAAGGAATCGGTTTCCACCACAAACGCCTCGGTCAGCAGTCCGCTGATGGTCGTAATCGGATAGACGGCGAAGTCCATCGTCGAAGCCGGGGTCGTCAGGCTCATGGCGCAGCGGGCGGCCTGCTGCGAGACGCCGAATGTTCCGGAAAAGGTGGGGCTCATTGTGAACACGGTCTGCGGATCGTTGATGTCCACTTCGCCCGTATCGATATTTCCCGGCGTCGAGTTACCGGTCGGCACCTCGGCGGTAAAGCGGCCCACCAAGGCCATGGGACCGGGCGTTACACCGCTGAAGTTTCCGGTCGCACCCGAAACTCCGATTACCCAGTTCGCACCGAGCGGTCCAGCGCCCGACAAAGTGCTGTTCGCACAGGTGGCCGTGGTCTGGAGCTCGATCTGGCCCGAGCCGCGCACTCCGGTCGAGTCAAATTCAACAATGCGGCCATGCGCGCCGGTTGAGTCGATCGAGAAATCGTACGTCGGCGTTCCGACGAGAGAGGAAAAGACCAGCTGCCCGCGATTGTCGTTCGTCAGCGTGAAAGTGCCCGTGAACGCGCTGTTCGACGGCCCGTTCTGGATCGAATCGACGTCTTCAAACCCGCCGGAAATCTTGCTCACGCCATCGGCCGCGAAGCTTCCCGCGACCATATACGGACCCGCGGCATTGAATCCGCTCAATTCGAACGCGTAGTTTCCGCTCAGCAGGTTCGTTACCGTGATGCTCAGCTGCCCGGCCGTTGTTGTTGCGGTCATCGGTGTCGTTTCGCTGTCGGCCACCTGAATCGTAAACGTGTTGTAAACGCCCGGCGTCGTTGGCGCGCCGGTTATCTGACCGCTCATGCTCAGCGAGAGTCCCGTGGGCAGCGTGGTGTTGTTCGTCAACGACCAAGTGTAGGGGGGAATTCCGCCCGTGGCCTGCAGCTGCGTGGAAGGGTAGGTCTGGCCTTCGACCCCGTTCGGCAATGAAGTCGTGGTGATTTCGAGCGCTGCCGTCGGCGCGATCGTGATGGTGATCGTATTCACTTCCGACGGGAATGCGATCGAAGCCGCCTGAATCGAAACGGTAAATTGCGCTGCGACCGCCGTCGTAGGCGCCGCGTACGTCGCCGAAGTCACACTGTTCACCGTAAACGTTCCCGGCGGGGTCGGGGCGTTCGTTCCCGGCGTGAACACCCAGGTCACCCCTTCTCCCATCGTGTCCTTTGGAACCGTCGCGGTGATCGTCGTCGACTGTCCGGCACTGAGCTTGGTCGAAGTGGCGTGGAGGATGACTTTGTTATAGTCCGACGGGATACCGGCGCAGCTCGTGCAGCTGTTGCTCTGCAAAAACATCAACATTGCCAGACAGAATATGGAAGGGATGCCCGAATTCTTCACCATCGCCACTCCTCGCATCGATGAATCACCCAGCCCCGGCTCAGAAGGATTGTTCTTCTCATTTAGACCACAAAATCCGAGGAATCAGATTGGAAATGACCGGCGGGAATGGCGTATCAGGTAACCTTAGCCCGTGGGAGGGGACAAAACCGGGGGCGAAAACAGGAAATCTGGCTTCGCCCGGCCTTCTTCCATCGTTCGATTTCAGGGATAATAAATGGGTAGGACGAAACCAAATCTGGTGGGAAAGGATCCCCCTTGCGCGCAGTCATCACCGGCGGAGCAGGTTTTCTCGGATCGCACCTCTGCGACTACTTCATCGATAAGGGCTGGGACGTGCTTTGTCTCGACAATCTCGTCACCGGCGCCAATTCCAATATCGAGCACCTGCTCACGCATCCGCGATTCAAGTTCGCGCAGCAGGACGTTTCTAAATTCATCGATGTATCGGGGCCGGTGGACGTGGTGATGCACTTTGCGTCCCCGGCAAGCCCGCCGGATTACCTGAAGTTCCCGATTCAGACGCTGAAAGTGGGTGCGCTCGGCACGCACAACGCGCTCGGCCTGGCCATGGCCAAAAAAGCCCGCTTCCTGCAGGCCTCGACTTCGGAATGCTACGGCGATCCGGAGGTCAGCCCACAGCCGGAAAGCTACTGGGGACACGTGAACCCCATTGGTCCGCGCGGCGTCTATGACGAGGCCAAGCGCTTCGCCGAAGCCATCACCATGGCCTATCACCGCTACCACGGCGTCGATACTCGCATCGTCCGGATCTTCAACACCTACGGGCCGCGGATGCGGCTCAACGATGGACGGGCGCTGCCGAACTTCCTCTATCAGGCGCTGGTGGGCGAGCCGATCACCGTCTATGGCGACGGCAAGCAGACCCGCAGCTTCTGTTACGTGGGAGATTTAATCGAAGGAATCTACCGGCTGCTGGAATCGAACGAACACGAGCCGACCAATATCGGAAATCCGGCGGAAATCACGATCCTGGAGTTCGCCGAACGTGTGCGCGCTCTGGTCGGCACCAACGCGCCCATCGTCCATCACCCGCTGCCGCAAGATGATCCCAAACAGCGCTGCCCGGACATCACCAAGGCCAAGCGCATTCTGAATTGGGAGCCGAAGGTAAAGCTGGACGAAGGCCTAAAGATCACCTACGAACACTTCAAGAAACAGGTAGCAACGGCAAGAGGCTAGCGCCATTGCCGGACGCCGCCGGCCATGATGCTCGCCTGAAAACGAGCCTTCCGGCTTGCTCGATGCGGAGTGCGGCGGCTCGCTGCCGCTATTTTGCGCGAAGCCGCGACCAATCGCTGGCGTAGCCACCCGTAGGGAGACAAGAACGCCGATCGGAAAATCGGCGTCCCCCGGGGAAGCCGACTAGTCTGGCCGCCCAAACGACCGATACTCGAACCCGAGCTTGATCATCTGCTGCGGCGACAGCAAATTCCTCCCGTCCACGATCAAAGGCCGCGCCATCGAGTCCCGTATGCGTTCCCAATCGAGCTTCTTGAACTGATCCCATTCCGTGGCGATCAACAGCGCTTCCGCGCCCGCCGCAGCATCGTAGGCCGACTCTGCGTACTCAATGTCAGGCAGAATCGCACGGGCCCGCCCCATGGCCTCCGGATCGTAGGCGCGAATGATCGCCCCTTCGACCAGCAGGCGGTTCACCAGGTCGATCGCCGGCGCGAACCGCACATCGTCCGTATTGGGCTTGAACGCCAGTCCGAGCACCCCGAGCTTCTTCCCGCGGACCACCCACAGCGCGTTGCGCAGCTTCTGGTAAAAAGTGTCGATGCGCTGCTTGTTGATCTTTTCCACCTCTCGCAGTAGTGAAAAATCCACGCCCGAGCGTTCCGCCAGGTGCACGAACGCCTGCAAATCCTTCGGCAGGCAGAATCCGCCGAAACCCAGGCCCGCGGAAAGGAAGCTCGGCCCGATGCGCGGATCCATCCCCATCGCGCGGACCACTTCGCCGATGTCCGCACCCAGCCGCTCGGCCAGATCGGACACCATATTGGCGTAGGAAATCTTCAGCGCCAGGAACGAATTCGACGCGTGCTTGATCAGCTCGGCGCTGTTGATGGTGGTGACCAGCCAATTCGGCATGGGGCCAGTGGGGCATTCCGGTGCGTGAACGGGGCAATCGAACTTGCGGTCCAGCACCGGCTGGTAGATTTCCTTCATCTGCTTTTCCGCGAGTTCGCTTTCCACGCCCACCACGATCCGGTCGGGATGCAGGAAGTCTCCCACGGCGGTTCCCTCGCGTAGGAACTCCGGATTCGACGCCACCTGGAAAGTCACGTTCGATTTTCGGCCGTAGGCGGAAAGCGCGCGCTTCAATTCCTGTCCCGTTCGCGCCGGCACGGTGCTCTTTTCGACGACGAGCTTCGGCGTCTTGGCTTCGGTCGCGATCACGCGCGCCACGTGATCGATGGCGCTCAGGTCCGCGTCGCCATTGGGCAGCGGCGGCGTCCCCACGCAAATGAAGAAAGCATCCCCGAACGCGACCGCATCGGCAGGGTTGGCGCAGAACTTCAAACGGCCGTTCTTGCGCGCTTTGGGGATCACGTGCTCGAGCCCAGGCTCATAGATGGGCATTCCGCCCTTTTCGAGCGTTTCAATCTTGCTGGTATCGTTGTCGGTGCACATTACCTCGTGGCCGATGCCCGCGAAACAGGCACCCGTGACTAACCCGACGTAACCGGTACCGATGACGGATATCCTCAAGTGAATCTCCTGGTCTCTAGAGAATTCGAAAATAGCGCTATAGAATTTAATTCTGATGCACGGCGCGGCTTCCGGCAACATTTTAATCTCGCTGGTTCTTCCGGAGGCACCTGGCCTTTCGCCCGACCCGTCGGATCCGACGTAAGCTGCTCGTTGCGCGAGCCTTAGGACGTACAGGATACTCTTTCCTCACATCGGCTCAGTGAACTGAGCCCGCCTGCCAGCTTCTCGCCTATTCTAAAGGTGGAGAGACATGGCCGATCTGACCAAACCGCAGGCAGCCACCCCCCGTCCGGGTGACCCACGCAGCCCCGTTGAGCTGCAGAAGACGCTGCTTCTCTCCGAAGTTCCGGAGGCGGACGCCGTTATTCCGGACCTGACTCCGAAGCCGGACATCGAACCCACCGGCTCGTTGAGTCCCGCCGCGCTTGCTGCGCTGTCGCAGCGCTATGAGATTCTTGCCGAAGCCGGACAGGGCAGCATGGGCAATGTCTATAAAGCCCGCGATCGCGAAACGCGCGAAGTGGTAGCGCTCAAGCTCCTGAAATCGGAAATCGCCTCCGATCAGACCATGATCGAGCGATTCAAGAACGAGCTGCTGTTCGCCCGCAAGATCACGCACAAGAACGTCTGCCGCGTCTACGAATTCAACCGCATCGGTCCGGTTGCCTACACCTCGATGGAGTTTGTCGAAGGCGAGAGCCTGCGCTCGGTGCTGAACCGTTTCGGCGGGCTGCCCACGCGCAAGGCAATCGATCTGGTCGGACAGATATGCTCGGGCCTGAAAGAGGCGCACGCCCAGGGCATCGTCCACCGCGACCTGAAACCTGAAAACGTGATGATCGACGGTCAGGGCAACGTCAAGATCATGGACTTCGGTATCGCCCGGTCCATGGAGGCCGTCACGCGGCTCACCGGGTCGATGGTCGGCACTCCTGCGTACATGGCACCCGAGCAGGTGGCTGGAAAAGCAGTCGATTACCGCACGGATATCTATTCGCTCGGCCTGATCCTGTATGAGCTTTTTACCGGCGCCCAGGCGTTCCAGGCCGAAAACGCAGTCGCCGTGGCGCTGAAGCAAATGCGCGAATCGCCAATTCCACCGCACGAAATCGAGCCGATGATTCCCGTGGCGATCGAACGCGCCATCCTGAAATGCCTTGAAAAAGAGCCGGTGAAGCGCTTCCAATCGATTCCAGAGCTCGAGGCTGCGCTGCGTTCTCCGCTGGCGCCGGCGGCTCCGCAGGCTGCGGTGAATTACAAGCTCAACCATTCAAGCCACGCTCCGGCATTGCCTCATTCGTTCGCGGCCGCAGCTGAGCCGAAGCGGACTTCACCGGTCACCTGGGTGCTGTTCGGCGCGCTGCTGGTGGTCGGCGGCTACGCTGGCTGGCACTACTACCCGGTCGCGCAGGCCACCATGAATCTTCTGCCGCCCGCCGCGCCCGCTCCACCGGCCCCGCCCGATTTCGCGCTGAATACGACCCCTGCTGCGAAGCCGGCCGCGGATCAGACTCCCGCCACAGCGCAACCGGCAGCGCCCGCACCTGCCGACGCAAAATCCGATACGGACGCTGACAAATCCGCTGAGACCGATTCCGAAACACCAGCCCCGGCGAAAGTGGCGCCTCTATCCGCGCCTCACGAATCCGCGGCGGCTAAGAATCAAAATTCCGACTCCGCCGTAGCTGCGAAGCCCAATCAGCATCCCGCGAGCCAGGGGTTCGGCGAAAACGAGCCCGTCTCGCAACCTCCCGTGAACGACCATACGCCCAGCTACCTCTGGGTCGGCCGCTTCGAGCGCGAGGACAAGGCGCAGAGTAGTGCGAAGAAAATCCAGGATCTCGGCCTGCCGGTCACGGTCGTTCCACGCCCGTCTCTCACCGGCCAGGTCTACGTGGTTGTCACCGGTCCGTACGGGCCCGAGCGCGTCGAAAGCGCCATGGATTACCTCAAAACGCAGGGCTTCTCCGATGTCCGTTTGATAAAAAACCCCATGGGTGGTCAACGGAATCAAAGTCACTAGATTTCGGAGGCTCCACGGAATGACCACCGAGATGAAATTTGGGGCGCGGACCGACATCGGATGCGTCCGCGAGAATAACGAAGACAGCTATCGCATCGCGCCGGATATGAATTTGTACGTCCTGTCGGACGGCATGGGCGGGCTCGAGGCAGGAGAAGTCGCCAGCCGCATGGCCGTCGACGCTGTGCTCGAGCAATATCGCGAGTCTGAGGCGAATCCGGATTTGCCTCTCACGGGCGAGCCCGTCGAAAGCGTTTCCGCGGCGTCGAACCGCCTGGCCAGCGCGATTCGATTCGCGAACGAGCAGGTGTATCGCGCCGCGCAACAGGGAGCCGGTCATCGCGGCATGGGCGCAACGATCGTCGCCGTGAAATGCACCGACCACCGCATGAGCGTGGCGCACGTCGGCGACAGCCGCATTTATCGGCTGCGCGCCGGCAAGCTCGAGCAGCTGACGAACGATCATTCGTTCGTCGCCGAACAGGTGCGCAACGGCAAGATGACGCAGGAAGAGGCCAACGCCAGCACCATGCAAAACGTGTTAATCCGCGCCCTCGGCGTCGATCCCGCCGTCGAAGTGGACTTGAACGAAGTGCCGCTGGTGGAAGGCGACACAGTTCTGCTCTGTTCCGACGGCCTCACGCGGGAGCTTTCCGACGCGCAAATCGCTGCCGTGCTGGGAGGGCGTCGCAATCCGGAAACGGCCGCCGCCGAGCTCGTCGAACTCGCCAAGCGAGCCGGCGGCGGTGACAACGTGACCGTGATCGTGCTGCGCTGCGTGGCCAAGGCGCAGGGGGCGCTGGCCCGCATCGCGAAATGGTTCACGAAATCGGCGTGACTGCCGCGGCCTTGGATGGAATTGGAATTTTGATTTTCGGAGGACGAAGATGCCAAAGCTCGTACTGAAGTTCGAAAATTCGGTGCTCAAGGAAATGCCCGTCGGCTCGCGCGAAGTCAGCATCGGCCGCTCGCCTGAAAACGGCCTGGTGATCGACAATCCCGCCGTGTCGCACTACCACGCCCGCGTGTTCAACGAAGAGGGCCGCCTGATGCTCGAGGATTTCGGCAGCATGAACGGCACGTTCGTCAACGGCCAGCGCGTGAAGATGGTCACGCTCAAGCCCGGCGATTCTGTCGGCATCGGCAAGCACACCATCGTGGTTTCCGAATCGAAGGACCTCGATGGTTTCGCCACCAGCAGCGGCGGCAGCGCGAAACCGCCCGCGCCCAAAATCAACGAGACCGTCATGCTCGATACGAAAGAGCGCCGCGAATTCCTCCAGAAAATCGCCGCCGTCGGCGAGAGCGCGCAGGTCGCGCCCGCGCGCGTGAAGATCGCCACGCTGGTCGTCCGCAAAGGCCGCACCAGCCAGAAGGAATATTCGCTCAACGACAAACTCACCGTCGTCGGCAAGTCCAGTCTGGCGACCGTGAAGCTCAAGGGATGGTTCGCGCCCAAGGCCGCCGCACAGATCACGCGTCGCGAGGACGGCTCCTACACAATCGCCGCGGTTGACAAAACCCCGAGCGTAAACGGCCTCCCGATCACGCACCCAACAGTGCTGTCATCAGGAGACGTGATCGCAGTAGCCGGCATCGAGATCGACTTCCTGTACCGCAGCTAAGTTAAAGCCGTCGCCATTGCTTCTCTCGGCGCCCTCCGCATCTCGGCGGCGGACGGAGCATGTCTCCGCGCCGAAACTCGCCACCTTCGCCCCAAACTGCTATCATTCGTTCACACAATTTCTTCAGGAGCGATTCAATGTCGGAACCCACCAAAGAAGAATTGATGGCACGCATTGCCGAGCTGGAAAAACAGGCGGGCTCGCGGCCGAAAGGCACCCTGGAATTCCGCGTAGGCGAAAAAGGCGGCGTCAGCGTCTACGGGCTCGGCCGCTTCCCGGTCACTCTCTACTACGAACAGTGGATTCGCCTGCTGGACAAATCGGAAGACCTTCGGAATTTCCTCGAGGAAAACAAAAACAGGCTGAAACTAAAGAACGCCTAGAAAATTCCAGGCTAGCTCCTGGCCTTTTCCAGCTCTTCAATCATCGCCGGCACGACTTCGAACAAATCCCCGACGATCCCGTAATCCGCCACCTCAAAAATCGGCGCGTTCGCATCCTTATTGATCGCCGCAATCGTCCGCGAGCCCTTCATTCCGACCACGTGCTGGATCGCCCCGCTGATTCCCAGCGCCAGATAGAGCTTTGGCACCACGGTCTGGCCCGAACTACCGATCTGCCGGTCCATCGGCAGCCAGCCCTCATCGCAGATCGGCCGTGACGCGGAAATTTCTCCGCCCATCAGCTTCGCCAGCTTTTCCGCCATCGGAATGTTCTCCGGGGCTTTGATCCCGCGCCCCACAGAAACCAGAATCGGCGCCTGTGTCAGATCCACCGCCTGCTTCGCCTCGCGGAACAGCTCCAGCGGCTTCGTGCGAATCTGCTCCGGCTTCAATTCGACGCTCACCGGCTTTACCGCCGCCTTGCCACTCGCATGCTTCGCCGCCAGGTCCGCGCGAAACGCCCCGGCCTGAAATGTCGCCACCCACGGCGGCTCGCCCGTGAACACCACATCCGCCGCAGTCCGTCCCTGAAACATCTGCCGCACGAAAATCAGTTTCCCGTTTTCATACCGGTAGCCTACACAGTCGCCGATCATCCCCTTGCCCATCGACGCCGCCAGCTTCGGCGCGAAATCCCGCACCTGATACGTGTGCGGCAGCAGCACCAGGTCCGGCTTCGCCGACTCAATCACCTGCCGCAGGGCAATCGAATACGCGTCCGGCGTGTACTGCTCCAGCAGATCGTGCTCGACGCGCAGAACTTCATCGAGTTGGTAGCCAGCGAGCTCGTCAGCGAGCCCCGCAACGCCCTGGCCCACCACCGCGCAGGAAAGCGCCGCCTTCTCGACGCCCGCGATCTGCTGCGCAGCAGCCAGCGTCTCGAAGCTGATCTTGTTCCACTTCGCGTCGCGCTGCTCGGCGATAAGGAGAATTTTCATCAGATTAGAGCACACGCGCTTCGTGGCGCAGCTTCTCGATTAATTTCGCCGCAGCCTCTTTCGCAGTCCCCGAAATAAATTCCGTCTTCTTCGTTTTTTGCGGCACGTAAATCCGCTCCACGCGTTGCGTGCCCGCGTCGGCCACGCCGAGCGTGCCGCGATCGATGGTCGCGATTTGTTTCTTCTTCGCGGCCATGATGCCTTTGAGCGTGGCATAACGCGGCTTGTTGATGCCCGATTGAATCGTGATTACCGCCGGCAGCGGCAGCTCGACCCACTGAAACCATCCAGCCTCAAGCTCGCGCTTCAATTTCATCCGCCCGTCGGCCACTTCGATCGCCATGATGATCGTCGCATGAGGCCGGCCCAGCAGTTCCGCCAGCAGCACCCCGGTCTGCCCAAATCCCTGGTCCTCGCTCTGCAATCCGGTGAGAATTAAATCGAAGTTTTCTTTTTCGATGGCGGCGGCAAGGGAACGCGCCGAAGTAAGCGGATCGAGCTTGTAGAATTCATTGTCGGCGACGTGAATTCCGCGCTCGGCCCCTTTCGCCAACGCCTCTTTGATGACCTGCTTGGCGCGCTCCGGGCCCATCGAAATCGCCACCACTTCCCCGCCGTGCTTTTCCTTCAGCCGCAGCGCCTCTTCCAGCGCAAACCCATCCGGCTCGTTCGTCTCAAATCCAATGTCAGACTCACGAATCCAAGCGGACGCATCGGCCATAGCAAGAGGAGCGTCCTTGGCAGGAACCTGCTTAACGCAAACGCCAATCTTCACAAAACGCCTTTCCAGGTAGCTCACCCCGATTCGCAGGGGTAAGGCACGTCGGCCTAGCAGCGAGGTGTAGCGCCGCGGTCTTCAGCGCGGCATTTTGATTCGAGCGTTATTTCCCGTCCCAGCGCTTGAAAAGCAGCGAAGCATTCGTCCCGCCAAACCCAAACGAATTCGAAAGCGCGTAGACCACCTCGGCCTTCCGCGCCCGGTTGGGTATGTAATCGAGATCGCACGCGGGATCGGGATTCTCGTAGTTGATCGTCGGCGGCAAAATCTGATCGCGCAGGGCCAGCACGCTGATGCCCGCCTCCAACCCGCCCGCGCCGCCCAGCAGATGCCCGGTCATCGATTTCGTCGAGCTGATCGGCACTTTCTTCGCGCGCGCGCCGAATACCCGCTTCAGCGCCGCCGTCTCGATCGAATCGCCCATCGGCGTTGAAGTGCCGTGCGCGTTCACGTACCCGACGTCGTCGGGCGAAATCCTCGCATCCTTCAGCGCCGCCTGCGTAACGCGATAGCCGCCGTCGCCGCCCTCGGCAGGCTGCGTGATGTGATAGGCGTCGCCCGACATTCCGTAACCCACCAGCTCGGCCAGAATATTCGCGCCGCGACGCTGGGCAAAATCCAGCGATTCCAGAATCAGCATCCCTGAGCCCTCGCCCACCACAAATCCATCGCGCGCCGCGTCAAACGGCCGGCTCGCCCGCTCCGGTTCGTCGTTGCGCGTCGAAAGTGCGCGCATCGCGGCGAATCCGCCGATGCCCATCGGCGTCACCGCCGCTTCCGATCCGCCGGCCAGCATCACTTCCGCGTCGCAGCGCTGAATGATTTTGTAAGCATCTCCCAACGCGTGCGCCGATGCCGAGCACGCCGTGGCCGTCGCCGAATTTGGCCCCTTCGCTCCGTAGCGAATCGACACGTTTCCAGCAGCCAGATTCACAATCGCCGAAGGAATAAAGAAAGGAGAGATCTTGCCGGGGCCGCCGTT
>Ga0209007_1000648_pt1 | contig 11991 bp, 11 predicted proteins | sample JacPinW_OM1H0_O2_FD_187961 | JGI IMG/M metagenome (GOLD analysis project Ga0209007, IMG submission 187961) | Forest soil microbial communities from Algoma, Ontario, Canada - Jack Pine, Ontario site 1_JW_OM1H0_O2 (SPAdes) (version 2) | ecosystem: Environmental > Terrestrial > Soil > Boreal...
CCCGCCGGCGATCAGGGCGGCCTTCAGCACCTCGACCCAGCCCGCGGCAAGCTCAGAGGCCGGCAGGGTCGCAAGCGTGTCGGGGTCGACGAGCACCCCCGCGGGTTGGTGGTAGACCCCGACGTAGTTCTTCGCCTCGGGCAGGTCGACGCCGGTCTTGCCGCCGTAGGCCGAGTCGACCTGGGCGACGAGCGTCGTCGGGATCTGCACCACCGGCACACCGCGCTGATAGGTGGCGGCGCAGAACCCGGCTAGATCGCCGACGACGCCGCCGCCAAGCGCGACCACATGGTCGGCGCGGGTCATCCCACCGCCGGCAAGCGCGCTCCACACGAGCTCTGCGCTAGCGAGCGTCTTGTTGCGCTCTCCCGGGGCGATCTCCACAAGCTCCTGAACTCCGCCCAGCCGCTCGACGTAGAGCGCGGCGACGTTTTGGTCGGACACGCAAAATGGCCGCGAGGCGGCTCGCTCCACCGGCCATAGACCCTCCGCGGAGCACGTTTGCGCGTTTAGCAACCCTCTTCCGACGAACACCGGGTACTCCCCGGATGCGGCGGTCGCCCACAGCAGCCTGGTGCCGGCGCGCGCGCGCGCGAGCGCCCGCAGCGACGGCAGAGCGCGCAAGACCACGCGCGGGGCGAGCGCCGGCAGGATCGCGTCGGCAAGCTGCTCGTATAGCTCAGCGCGACTCGCGTAGAGCGCGTCGAAGGCGTCGCGGTCACTCGCCAGCGGACGCTTCCCTTGACCGGGGCCCGCCCCGGCGCGCCTCCAGGCGGCACGCGCGCTTATGTCAAGCAGCACGGTCAGATGCGGCCCGAGCGCGGCGCGCACGCGCTCCGAGAGAATGCTGCCTCCGCCGAGCGCGATCACGCTCCCGGGCCCAGCCTCCTCCAGCAACCCGCAGGCAAGCCGCTCCTCGGCGGCGCGGAACGACCGCTCGCCGTGCAGCTCGAACTCCTCGGCGATCGAATGCCCGAGCTCCTGCTCCAGCAGCCGGTCGCTGTCGAGCGCGCGTACACCCAGCGCGGTAGCGACCTGCGTGGCGACGGTCGTCTTGCCGGCACCCATGAAGCCGATGAAGACGAGCGCGCGCTCCGGCGCGGCGGCTAGCGACGCCACTACGAACCCTCCCCGCGACGCGCGCCCCGTCGCTCGCCGGTCAAGGCGATGGCCATCCAATCCGCTCGCGATAGTAGGCGAGCGCTTGGCGCACATCGTCGATGTGATCGCCGCCGAACTTGCGCCTGTAGGCATCGGCGAGCACGAGCGCGACCATTGCCTCCCCCACAACGCCAGCCGCGGGCACCGTGCAGGAGTCGGTGCGCTCGCGCAGCGCCTCGGCAGGCGCGTGCGTTGATATGTCAATCGAGCGCAGCGGCTTGGTCAGCGTGGGCAGTGGCTTCATCGCGCCACGCACGATCAGCGGCTCGCCGTTGGTCATACCGCCCTCCAGCCCACCGGCGCGGTTTGTTTCGCGGTAGTAGCCGCGCAGCTCGGAGTAGAAGATCTCGTCGTGCGCCTCGGAGCCCGGCACTCCCGCGACGTGAAAACCGTCACCGATCGACACGCCCTTCATCGCTTGGATGGAGAGGATGCCCATCGCGAGTCGCCCGTCCAGACGCTCCTCCCAGGAAACGTGCGAGCCAAGTCCGGGAACGACCCCGAAGGACTGCACCTCGAACACCCCGCCAAGCGACTCATTGGCCTTGCGCAGAGCGTTTATCTCGGCAACCATCGCGCGCCCCGCCTCGGCGTCGAGACAGCGCACCGGCGAGGCGTCGACCTCCTCGAAGTCGGCGAGCGTGAGCGGCGCGTCTCGCTCGTGCGCGTGCACCGAGGCGATCTGGATCACATGCGAGCGGACCTGCACACCGAGCGCGGCTAGAAACACCTTGCACAGCGCCCCGCCTGCCACGCGCGCCGCGGTCTCGCGCGCGGAGGCTCGCTCCAGGATGTTGCGCACGTCGCTCTGCTTGTACTTCTGCGTGCCGACGAGGTCCGCGTGGCCGGGGCGCGGTAGATGCACCTCGGCCACCTCGGTGTCGACGGGCCACGGCGACATGCGCTCTTCCCAATTGGCGTAGTCGCGATTCTCGACCTGCAGGGCGATCGGCCCGCCGAGCGTGAAGCCATGGCGCACCCCGGCCGTCACCCGCGCGCTGTCCTTCTCGATCTTCATGCGCCCGCCGCGGCCGTGGCCGAGCTGACGGCGCGCCATGTCGCGGTTGAGGTCCTCGGGCGCAAGCTCGATACCGGCCGGCAAGCCCTCGATGAGGCAAGTGAGACCGGGACCGTGGGACTCGCCAGCGGTGATGAGACGGAGCGTCATGTCCGCCTAGTTTATTTGCTGGCGAGCCAGACGAGCTTGCGAGAAGACGCTGCAGTCGCGCTATGCGCCGGCGGCGGGCGCGTTGTCCGCTGCTCGCATGGCACTCTCCAGGCGCTTCAGCTGTGCCGCGCTAACGGCACGCTTCGCCCGGGCCGTGCTGGCGGCGCCGCTGTTCTTGGTGATGCTGACGACCCCGATTTCATAGGTCACGCTCTGGCCATTGGCTTCGACATATTCGAGTACCTCATAGTGACCCGCTTCGAGGTCGATCGTCTGACATTCCGATGCGCTTGGCAGGCAGGTGCCCGTACCGTGCAGGATCGGTGGAACCACAAGCTTGAAGATCGCGCCCTTGCCAGTGCTAGTTACCCGTTCGAAGACGATCCGCGCATCCTGCTTGGAGGGCAGCGGCTGCCCCAGGCTCAGGCTCGGATAGGGCGTGAGCGTCGCGGGTTGCCCCGGTGTGCTCGACGGGACGCCGAACAGCACCGCGACGGTGTATGGATTCCGCGGCTTTGCGGGCGCGGACGGTTTGGCCGGGACCGGCGCCGGCGAACTGTTGCCACCGCCTTTGCCGGCGCTGGAGGAGCCGCCCGGGGAAGAGGAGCTGGAGGAACTTGACGATTTTGCTGGAGTGGTGCTTGTTGGCGGCTTCGGCGTGGGCAACGGCACGAACGGGTCGCGCGTCGGTCCTTGACTTTGATAGCGAGTCCCACCGGGCGTCTCGGACACCGCCTGCTCGGGGTTCGCCGCCGCAACCGACACCGAAGGCGAGCCACTCGGTCCACTCGGTCCCGCACCACCCACGGTGGCGACACCCGCCGACACCGACGGCGCCGAGCTCGCTGAGCCGCCCGTGACCGCGTAAGCCACCGCGGCTATCAACGCCACACCGAGTACCACAACAGCAGGCAGCAGGCGTCGCGAGAGCAGATCCGTCTTGATCGATCGCAGAAACTCGGTCATGGGGTCGTCGCCTTCACGAGGGCCGGCGTGACGCCGCTCGAGCCGCTTGAGCTGCCCGCGGAACCGGACTGCCCGCTCGCAGGGCCCGAAGCGCTGGCGCCGCCAAGCTCAGAGGAGCCAGCGGGCAGCACATAAGCGGTCGCGGTGATCGTGCCGGTCAGTTCACTCGATTTGGATTTATTGGACGTGCTCGCCGCTTCGCTCGTGGTGGGAGCCAGGGTGACGCTGTCGACCGTCAACAGACGCCCGCTCACTTGCAGCGGACCTGAGGATGTGAGCACCGTGAAGCCTTCGAGCTGACCCAGCAGTTTGCTCAGGTCGACAAAGCTTCCCGTGAACACGAACGTAAACGGCTGCTGTGTGAGCCCGGCGCTTTGTGCCGCCGTCGTGGAACTCGAGGAGGAGCTGGCGGAGCTTGTACCCGACACGCCGTTGGTGATCGAGGAGAACTGGATGCTGTGTTTGTGGGTTGCCTTGTCGAGCATGTAGATGAGCCCAGGCGTTTCCGCGGAAGCGGGCACGGCCTGACCGAGGGTCACAAGCGATGTGTATGCGGTCGCATAGCGTGCCTGCGCGCTCAGAGCTTCGTTCGCCTGCGCTTCGGCGCTCGCCAGCTGCTGGCGTGCTGACTGCACTTCGGCACTCACCTTCGCGGCCTTTTCGCGCTCGGGCGCAACACCCAGATACCACACGCCACCAAGCACCGCGAGCAGCGTGATCCCCATCAACATGAGCCGATCGCGCAAAGTCATCGGGGTGTCCCCTTGCTGCGAACCGAGACCTGCACCTTGACGCCGTGGCTGTGCGCGGCCGCGGGCGTAACCCCGGCCGGCGCGCTTATAGCGGGGGCGGCGGGCAGGGCCGCGAAGCCGACATTGACGGTGAAGGAGGGGTCGCCCGCCGGGCAGCTTCCACCCCCGGCACTCGCACCACCGCCGCTCGAGCTGCCAGAGCTCGTGGAGCTTTGCAGCTGCACTTCGCTGACGCCGTCCATCAGGCGCAGTCGCTGCAGCGTTTGGGCGACCGTCGCTTGACTGGTCGCACAGCCGGAGACGGTGAACGTCGGCGTGCTGCCCGGAGGCGTGCTTGAGGTCACGCTCGTGCTCGCCGTGGAGCTGGAGGAGGAGCTCGACGCGGAGCTTGTGGCGTTCACCTGACTTCCAGCCGAGCCGACCGCGCCGTGCAGCGAGTCAAGCGCGGTCCCGGCTGGCATCACGCGGCCAAGCTCGTGCAGGGCGTGCGACCAGTCGAAGCGCGACTCGACAAGCTGGGAGACGGTCCGCATCCTCTGTTCGGCCATCGCGACGAAGCTCGTATACGAGTTCAGTCGCCCAGTGCGAGCCTCGACCGCGTTCGTCTTGGCGGTCAGCACCGCGGCCTCGCCAACCTGCCTTGAGATCTGGTGGCTCGAGCTGCCATACATCACGACCAGCGCGATGAGCCCCGCAACCAGGCCAAGCACGATCAACGCCGCGCCGCCGGAGCGTCCGACGACATCGCGGCTTTTGCGCCGCCGCTCGCCCGGGATCAGGTTGACGGCCTTCATCGCGGGGCCTCCTCGGTCGCGAGGCCAGTAGCCACAGCAAGATGCTCCGGCGATACCGAACCGGCGGAGCCGTCGCTTACGAGCCCGACCGTTTGCGGCACGACCGGCACACCCAGCTCGCTCTGCAGCGCGCGGGCGAAGCCGGCGATCCGCAGAGCAGGACCGCTGAGGATCACCCTGGACACCTCTCCTCCGCCGTCTTGGGAGCGGTGGAAGTCGAGCGAGTTGCGCACCTCGCCAGCGATTTCGCGCACGCCGCCGGCAAGCACTGGGCGCACGTCGATGCTGGGCGTCTCGACAGGGTCGGGGGAAGGCTCAGCAGGTGTCTCGTATGGCTCGCTCGGCGTCGCGAAGGACTCGGGGTCAAGCGCTGCTTGCGCATCTGCCGCGCCGTATGGCGGCGCCCCGGAGTTGTCCGCTTCGAGGTTGACCGACGCCAGCAGCGAGCGGGCCTTGAGCAGCGCGATACCGTGACGCTCGGCGATGTCGGTGGCCATCGACTCCAAACCACCGCTGACCACACGCGTGAAGTGACACACGTTGCCTTCGGCGATCGCCATGTTGGTGAGCCCGCCTATGTTCAGATAGAGCACTCGACCCGCGTGCTGATCATCGACGCGGTGCAGCGAGCGGATCAGCGCGAACGCGGACAGGTCAACCCCCTCGGGGCGCAGCCCCGCCTCGCGTACAGCGGAGAGCAGGCGTTCGAGCATGTCGCGCTGGGCCGCGACGACAATCACGCGTTGGCGCGGACCAGCAGGCGTTTCGCTCACGCCGAGCAAGTGGTAGTCAAGGACGGCGTTCTCGAGCGGCATCGGGATCTGGTCCTCTGCCTGGAAGCGAATCGCGGCGTCAAGCTCCTTGCCGTCGGTGAGCGGGGGCATCTCGAGCGTGCGCAGCACCGTGCGCTGGTTGGCGACACCCACGCGCACCCGCTTGTCCAAGCGCGAGTCGCCGAACATCTCGCGCAGCGTCTCCGCCAGCGCAACGCCGTCGAGCACCTCGCCCTCGCGGACGGTATCGGGCGGAAGTGGCGCACCGGCGGCGCGCTGCACCAGCACTGACCCGTTCACACGCGCCTGCACGGCGGTCACATAGCCGGGCTGGATGTCCAGGCCGACGAGCGTCGGTCCAGAGCTCGTGCGCGATTTGCGGTCGAATTTGAGGCTCGGCTTGTGTAGAGATGGCATTTTGCGTTGGGGTGTCGGGGTGGAAGCGCCACCCACATCCGCGACCCCGTCCGCGGGTGCCTCCGGTGGAATATCGACCACGATCGACGTCGGCCTGAGCAGGTCGAGGCTGTCCTTGGTCATCTGTCCACGCTCCTTGGGGCTCATCGGCTCAGGAAGTTCGTCGTGTACAGGTGTACGAGCGGCTCGCCGGCAAACACGGCGACGATCGAGCCAAAGGCGAGGAAGGGGCCGAACGGGATCGCCGTCTTGCGCGCCGCCTGCGCCCCGTTGCGTGCGATCGCATACGCCCCGTAGAGCGTGCCCGCGAGCAGCGCGATCAGCATCGCGGGCGCCACGGCGCTACCGAGGAACAGGCCCATCATGCCAGCAAGCTTTACGTCGCCCATGCCCATACCGCCGGGATAGGCGAGCGCCGCGACCAGCAGCGCCCCGCCGGCGGCGGCGCCCGCGATCAAGCGTGCGGGCTCGCCACTTGGGTCAAGCGCCGTACCGATTGCAAGTGCCAACACAGCGCCAAGCGAGGTCAGCCGGTTAGGAATCACGCGGTGCTCCAGGTCGATCAGGGCGATCGGCACCAGCAGCAGGATGAAGGTGACGTTGAGAGCGACTGTGACGGTGGAGCCGCCGGCGAGCACCGCCGCGACACACAGCAGTGCGCACAGCGCCTCGACGAGCGGGTAGCGCGAGGAGATCGGCGCCGCGCAGTTGCGACAGCGACCTCGCAGCGCCAGCCACGAGAGGACTGGGACCTTGTCGTAAGGCTTTAGCGTCGAGCCGCAGCTCGTGCAGTGCGAAGCGGGCTTGACGACCGACTCGCGCCGAGGCAGCCGGTAGACGACCACGTTCAGAAACGATCCCACGATCGCGCCAAACACGCCAGTGAAGGTTGCTGTTGCGGCTCCCATGGACGGATGATCGGCGTTTGCGCGCTCAGACTTGAGCCTTCGTGCAAGCCGACGCCCAACGGGCATCTCCGAGCGAAACGCTGGTCTTGCTCACGCAGGCGTTGTGCCGCAATGAACCTGCTCGGCGAGACCGCGCAACCTACGACGGCCCCAAACAAAAAAAAGGGGGGCGACCCTAAGTCGCCCCCCTAGAAGCACAGTCTCATCGAATACCGCGGCGACGCGGCAGGCGCTCACGTCGCGCCACTACCACGTGTTGCTAGTAGGACAGTCGCCCCGGTTGCTAGAACTGGCGGCTGTACATTTATGTGTGAATTCGCCGGTCGCGGTTCTTTCGACCGAGAACGTGTCTTTGGTCGCGATGGATTTTGTCGTGACGACGTAGCCTTCGCCTTTAGTGCCGACTTCTTTAGCTTCAGTGAGTTCAGCGCCTTCTTTGTTTTTCAGCGTAGGCTCGATCGTTTCGAGTGCCGCCTTGCCGATGCTTGCGTAGCTTCCTTCGTGTTCAGTCGCATATGTCTCGGCAGCCGTCTGCGCGGTCTGAGCCATCGTCTCAGCGTTCGAATCGCTCGCCTTGCTCTTCTGCGAGAGGAACGCTGGGATGGCGATCGCAGCGAGAATGCCGACGATCAAAATAACTACCAGGAGTTCGATGAGCGTGAAGCCACCCTCACCGCGTGCGCGTGTTCGCAGTCTATTTAGCATTGAAACCTCGGTGAAGGTTGCGGTTGTGTTAGGCATGGACGGATGATCGGCGTTTGCGCGCAGAGACTTGAGTACCGGTGCAAGTCGCCGCCCAGATTGCGCGGCCGCAAGGGACCGCGCACACAGCTCAAACAGACAGCGGCATCGCTCAGAACGAGACGGCGTGATCGTTGTAACTTTAGCCGCTACCCGCAACGAAAAAAGCGGGGGCGACCCAAAGGCCGCCCCCGCGGAAGCGAGCATTGACTGCCACGTTCACCCGGGGGGAAATGTGGTCATGCTCAAATCAGACCGGCATCTTTACCAGGTGTTGCTGGCAGGACAGTCGCCGCGATTGGTAGTACTGGCGGCGGTGCATTTGTGCGTGAATTCACCGGTCGCGGTCCTTTCGACCGAGAACGTGTCTCCTGTCGCGATGGCTTTTGCAGTGACGACATAGCCTTCGCCTTTGGTACCGACTACCGATACCGTTGCGAGTTCAGCACCTTCTTTGTTTTTCAGCGTGGGCTCGATTGTTTCGAGCTTCGCCTTGGTCATGTTTTCGTAGTTGCCTTCGTTTTCGGTCGCATACGTCTCAGCCGCGGTCTGCGCGGTCTGAGCCACGGTCTCAGCGTTCGAGTCGCTCGCCTTGCTCTTCTGCGAGAGGAACGCGGGAATCGCGATCGCGGCGAGAATGCCGACGATCAAGATGACTACCAGGAGTTCGATGAGCGTGAAGCCACCCTCATCTGATGCGCGCTGGCGCAGTCGATTTAGCATTGAATCCTCCTTGGGATCCGATTTCTTGGGCGCCAGCCCTCAGTCCAACCGTCTCAACTTGACGATGCGTACTCCCGGTCGATCTTGCGATCGACCTAAGGGAGCCGCCGGCTTTGCCTACACCTTTTTGGTGCTTACCTTGACCTGCGGTCTGGCTTTTCAGCGCGTTCATCGACCGCGGCGCAAGCACGCTTTAGCGTTGCACGTAACTTGGACGGATTACCCCCGCTACGCCGCTTCAAACCGACTTGCGGCGGCCCCAGGGCTACGCTCCGGCGACACCTGTGCGACGACGTGCCGTCAGCCCATCGGCCCCACCCTCAGTGGCGCTTAAGAGCGGCCTGTTCCTGCTGGAACTCCTGGGCATCCATGCCGACAAGACGCTCACCGCCGCCGCGACACCACGGACAGGTCACCATGCGGGTGCGACCGTCGAGGTTCGAGATGACCTTGCCGCTGCCGTGACAGGGCATGCACACCCTCGGCTCGTGCGTCTCCTCGCCCGCCGTGTCTGTCTCGCTATCCCCGCCGGCAGAGGCCGAAGACCCCTTACGGGCACGGCTTGCGGCGGACCGCTTGCGATCATGTGCGTCGCTCATGGAGTGGCGAGATTAGCGTTCCGGGCGTGAGAGCGCCGACGATCCCCCCACGGGCCCACCTGCGCTGGCTCGCTTTGGCCCTGATTACGGCCCTCGCGGCGACGCTGCGGCTGGTCGATCTCGGCGCCGTTCGACTCGACCCGTTCTACGACGCGGCAGTCCGCAGCATGGGCCTCTCCTGGCACAACTTCTTCCTCGGCGCGTATGAGCCCGGCGGCAGCGTCTCGATCGACAAGCCGCCTGTGGACCTATGGCTGCAGGTGGCCAGCGTGAAGCTGCTCGGCTGGGGCTCGACCTCGCTGAAGCTGCCCGAGGCACTGGCCGGCACCGCTTCGGTGCCGCTTCTATACGCGGCGGTGCGGCGCCCGTTCGGAGCGCTCGCGGGGCTTGTCGCGGCGCTTGCGCTCGCGACGCTGCCGGTCGAGGTCGTCACCGCCCGCAGCGACACGATGGACGCGGTAATGATGATGCTACTCGTGGTAGCACTGCTCGCGCTGGTGCTCGCATGCGAAAGCGGCAGCACCGTGTGGCTACTCGCGGCGGCAGCCGCGCTCGGCCTCGCGTTCAACGTCAAGCTGCTCGAGTCGATCGTGGCCCTCCCCGGCCTGTTCGTGCTCGCCTGCATGGGCTTGCCGCGTCAACGCAACGGTGCCTCCGCACGACGATACGGACGGCTCGCCAGACAACTGGCGGCCGCCGCCTGCGTATATGTGCTCGTGGCGCTCTCCTGGCTCGGCGCAACGCTGCTGTTCCCCGCGAGCGAGCGCCCCTACGCGATCGGTTCTACCAACGGCAGCGCGTGGAACGCGGCATTCGTGTTCAACGGCAGCGAACGCTTGAGCGGCAAAACCACGGAAGTCGGACAGGCCGCCGCCATCGTCGCAAAACACGGTGGTGGTGTGAGCCGACCGGCGACCACCGACACGGCCCCAGCTCCCCCCTCCCCCACACGCCTGCTTGCCCGAAGTGGTGAGCTGCCCGCCAAGTGGCTTGGTTGGGAGGCGCTCATGGCGCTCATCTTCGGCGTGGCAGTCGTCGTGTCCGTCTCACGCCATCACCACAGCGACGCGGCCCCAGACGCGGACGCGGACGGCAAGCAGCGCGTACGGCGGGCGACCGCTATCGGGCTGTTCGTGTGGCTGGCGACGGGCATCGCGCTGTTCAGCGCGATGGTGCGATTGCACCCTCGCTACGTCGAGAGCTTCGTACCGGCCGTCGCCGCGATGTACGGCATAGGCGTGGCGTTGGCGGCGGGCACGCTCGCCAAAAAGGTTCAGCCGGTACGCACCACCGTGCGGGTACGGCAAGCGCTGGCGGCGGCGTTGACGGCGCTGCTTGCGATACCGCTCGTGGCGAGCATCCAGGCGGCGCAGGCCCACACCTCCGATGCTGGCAACGTCGGCGCGCTGAGCGGCGAAGAGCAGCGCCTGCTCAGTTCCTACCTGCTCGCCCACCAGAGTGGCGCGCGCTACGAGCTGGCGGCCGGCGAAGCGACGAACGTAGCCTCGCTAATCGTGAAGGACGGCCGCCCGGTGCTGATGCTCACCACCTACAACGGACTGCCGTTCACGAGCGTGGCGAAGCTCAAGCGGCTGATCGAGCAGGGACAGGTGCGCTATGCGTTCCTGGACTCGGCGTGCGGGCCCCGCCCGTCCAAGACCGTCGCGGGCTGCGCGCCCGCCGCGCTGTGGGTGCGCGCGCACGGCACCGACGTGTCCGCGAAGGCCGGCCTACGCGCTCGCGGCGTGCTGTGGCGACTACCGGGGACGCCGCGTGAGGTGCCCGCGTAAGCGCGCACGTCCATGCGCCGCTACGCCCCCGAGCCAGCGCAACGGTTGCCTCGAACGTCCGTGCGAGCACGGATGCCTGTAGCGTGAACGCAATGGACTCCTCAGCATCGATGAACATCCTCGTCGTGGACGACGAGGAGCCACTGCGTGAGACGCTGACGCGCTCCTTCTCCAAGGAGGGCCACACCGTGCAGGCGGTGGCAGGCGGCGCGGAGGCGATCGAGCGCGCTGGCTCCGAGCAGTTCGACGTGATCCTGCTCGACGTGGCGCTCGGCACGGGGCCCAACGGCTATGACGTGTGTCGCGCGTTGCGCGAGCAGCGCAACATCGTGCCGATCATCATGCTGACCGCGCTGGACACCGAGGCCGACGCGGTGCAGGGTCTGGAGGCTGGCGCCGACGACTACGTCACCAAGCCATTCGGCCTGGCCGAGCTGCGCAGCCGTATCCGCGCGGTGCTGCGCCGCTCGGGCCCAAGGGGAATGGGTCGCGAGATACTCGCAATCGGCCCGATCGTGCTCGACCGCGGCCACCGCGAGGTGAACGTCAACGACCGTCAGGCAAAGCTCACCTTCTCGGAGTTCGAGCTGCTCGCGCAGCTGATGAGCGAACCCGGCAGACTCTTCAACCGCCAGGAGCTGCTGCGCGCGATCTGGGGCGACTCCGCCTATCGCGACCCGCGTGCGATCGACGTGCACATCCGCCACCTGCGCGAAAAGATCGAGGACAAGCCCGAGGAGCCCAAGCTGATCCTCACGGTGCGCGGCGCCGGATACCGCTTCCAGGAGCCGTGAGCGAGCCCGAACCGCCGACCGGCGACAGCGCCAGGCGCAGCCGCGCCGGCATGCGCCGACACGTGCTGGGACTGCGTCCGCGGATGCTCGCGGCACTTTTGCTCTCAAGCGCGGTAACGCTTGCCGTGGCGGCGCTCGCCTTGCTCTCCCCGCTGGAGCAGAGACTGCGATCCGAGGGCGAGGCCGGCGTGTTCGCCGCCATCTCCGCGTCACGCCCCGAGTTCGAAGAGATCGGGATCGACCCGGCCACGGGCCGTCCGGACCAGCGCGAACTATCCGCGACGATTTCGCTCCTGCGCCACCGCTCCGGCGCGGAGATAACCGTGCTCGACGGCAAACTGAACACGATCTATGCACCCTCCGACCAGGACCTCGACGTGCCCGACTACTACGCACAAGTGGCGC
>Ga0209007_1000649_pt1 | contig 11963 bp, 10 predicted proteins | sample JacPinW_OM1H0_O2_FD_187961 | JGI IMG/M metagenome (GOLD analysis project Ga0209007, IMG submission 187961) | Forest soil microbial communities from Algoma, Ontario, Canada - Jack Pine, Ontario site 1_JW_OM1H0_O2 (SPAdes) (version 2) | ecosystem: Environmental > Terrestrial > Soil > Boreal...
ACGGTGCCGACCGCCTATGCGCTCAATCGCACCATGCACGAGGCGGACGTGAACACCTTCATGGCGGCGTCGGTTCAAGCTCGTACCGCGCTTTCACATTACGCCGTCGGCGCCGCGCCCGCCGATCCGCGCGAGGCCGCGGTGGAACTGGTGCGCAATCGCAAAGCCACGCCTGAGGGCGTGGCCGCACTCGCCGCCCTCACGGACGCGATCGGTACGGAAGTCGGTCACTACCATTCGATGGATAAGGTTCCCGCCGGCTCCATGGTCAACATCCGCAACGAGATGTACCTGGTCAGCGAAGGCCTGCGCTTCATGGGCAAGACCCCGTCGTTGAATGTATCGGCTGCCGACCAAACCTCGCTCGATGCCTACAAGAAACAGCTCGATCACTCCACCAAGTTCATACCCACGTGGGTCAAGGTCGCCGTCGCGATCGCTCTGGGCTTAGGCACGATGATCGGCTGGAAGCGCATTGTGGTAACGGTCGGCGAACGAATTGGCAAGACGCACTTGACCTACGCGCAAGGCGCGTCGGCGGAAATCGTCGCCATGGCGACCATCGGCGCGGCGGAAATGTACGGCCTCCCGGTCAGTACCACGCATGTGCTTTCATCCGGCGTGGCGGGAACGATGGTTGCCAACGGGTCGGGATTGCAGTGGGCCACGGTGCGCGCTTTGCTGATGGCCTGGGTGCTGACGCTGCCGGTATCGATCGCGCTCGCCGGCGGCCTGTATTGGCTGCTACGCACATTTCTGTAAGGTAGCGAGCAGGCCGCGCGCGGCGGCGGTAGTCAGATCGAGCACGTGCTCGAAGGCGGCCGCGTCGCCGTAGTAAGGGTCAGGCACGTCGCGCAACCCCACATCGGGCGCGTACTCGAGAAAGAGCTTCACTGAGGCGCGCGAATTGCGGGGCTGCATGGCTTGCAGCTCTCGCAAGTTCTCTTGGTCCATTGCCAGAATGAGATCGAAGCGTGCGAAATCATCCGCTGCGACCTGGCGGGCCTGTAAGCCGCTGATGTCGATGCCACGCCGCTGCGCTGCGCGCTGGCTGCGCGGATCGGGCGGCGCGCCGATGTGATAATCCGCCGTTCCCGCTGAATCTATTTCCAGGGGCAGGCCCGGCGCTTCCTTGGCGGCCAGATCTCGCAGCACACCCTCCGCGGTGGGACTTCGGCAAATATTGCCGAGACAGACCAAAAGCACTCGGTGCGGCGTCCGCGCTGCGGATCTTTGTGTTGTAGCCATGCAATCATTATGATTCGCATGCCGAATAAAAGCAGGCAGGGAGGCAGGATGTCATTACGAACCACCGTGACGGGGAGTTTGCTGCTCGCCTCACTTCCACTTCTTTCCATCGCCGAGCCCGCCTTCGATGCGGCAACGGCTTTTGGTGCCCGCCCAAGCGTCGAGTCCATAAGCCTGTCGCCCGACGGCATGAGCGTAGCAGTTGTCGCTCCCTCAACCGGCCAGGGATCGGTGGTGTATGTTCAAAGTCTTGCCAAAGGAGCATCCCGGACTTTCAAAGCCGTTCTTAGCGCCAGCGGGAAACCCGATCGGCTCGCCGGTTGCGACTGGGTGTCGAATCAGCGCCTGGTTTGCAGCGTCTACGGCGTTATCGCCGCCAGCCTCCTGCTTGAACCGGTGCAGTTCTCTCGCCTGATCGCGGTCGATATCGACGGCACGAAGCTGCAATTGCTCAGCACCAGAAGCAATGAATTCACGCGGGGATTGCAGCTCGGCGGCGGCAGCGTCATCGATTGGCTGCCTGATGAGGACGGTGCCGTGCTGATGACCCGGGTGTATTTGCCGGATGACCGCACCAGCAGCCGCATGGGGTCGTCAAAGCGAGGAATCGCGGTCGACCGGGTCGACACGCAAACACTGGCCGTGCAAACCCTCGAGCAACCGCGCGAGGACGCGGTCACCTACATCAGTGACGGCCGCGGCACCATCCGCGTCATAGGGGTCAGATCGAGGCGCGGTGCGCTCGGGGCCTATGACTCCGGAAACATTGCTTACTACTACCGCAAGACAGATTCACGCGATTGGCTGCCGATGGGCGAATTGGTCGGCGAGGGGCATAACGGCTTTCAGCCGGTTGCGGTGGATCATGATGCGAACCTGGCCTACGGCTACAAGAAATTGGACGGCCGGAGCGCGCTCTATACGATCGCGCTCGACGGAACCCTAAAAGAAGAACTGGTGTTCGCGCGACCCGATGTGGATGTCGGTGAGTTGAATCGCATTGGCCGCCGCCATCGAGTGGTGGGGGTCACCTATGCCGACGAGCTCTCGCATTTCCACTTCTTGGATCCGGATTTTGAAAAAGTGTTGGCGTCGGTGGCAAAAGCACTGCCGGGGCGGCCGGGGCTTCATATCGTTGATTCGAGCATGGACGAAAACGTGCTGCTGATTTTCGCGGGAAGCGATCACGATCCGGGCGTTTACTATTTGTTCAACAAAAAGCTGCGGCAGCTGGAGACGTTTTTGGTCCTAAGAGGTGAGTTGGAGGGCGTCAAGCTCGCCAGCGTCAAACCGATCCAGTATCAGGCCACCGACGGCACCGTGATCCCAGGCTACCTGACGCTCCCCCCGGGCGTCGATACGCCGAAGAATTTGCCCGCAATCGTCATGCCGCATGGCGGGCCCAACGCGCGCGACTACTGGCGCTTCGACTATTTGGCGCAATTCTATGCGTCGCGCGGATACGTGGTGCTGCAACCGAATTTTCGCGGTTCGACGGGCTATGGAGATGACTTTTTCAAACAAAATGGCTTTCGCTCCTGGCCGACGGCCATTGGCGATGTGCTGGATGCAGGCAAGTGGCTGGTTGCGCAAGGCATCGCGAACCCGGATAAGCTTGCGATTGTAGGCTGGTCCTACGGCGGCTACGCGGCGCTGCAGTCGGCGGTGGTCGACCCCAGTGTGTTCAAAGCGGTCGTCGCGATCGCACCCGTGACCGACCTCCCGGAGCTCAAGGAGCAACACCGGCAGTGGTCGGATTTCTTGGTTGTGAGCCGGGAAATTGGTGAAGGACCGCATGTGCGTGAGGGATCGCCGGCGCTGAACGCGGCAAAGATCAAAGTACCGGTGCTGCTGTTTCACGGCGAGATGGACCGCAATGTGCCGATTCGGCAATCGAAGGAAATGGCGGATCGTTTGGGCGCCGCGGGCGTGCCGCACGAACTGGTCACCTGGCCGGATCTCGATCATCAGCTGGAGGACTCCGCGGTGCGCGCGGAAATGCTGCGCAAGAGCGATGCGTTCCTGCGCCGCGTGATGGGAATCTAGGCGCCGCGCGACGGGGATTCGGGCGCCTCTAAGCTCGAGACTTTTGCAGTTCCGATCGGACGCGCTCGAGATCCTCCGGCGTGTCGACTCCGGCGGGCGGTGACGCCGATAGCGCCACCAGCTGGATGTGCATGCCGTGCTCCAGAGCGCGCAGTTGCTCGAGTTTCTCAGTCAATTCGAGCGGCGTCGGCGGCCACGCGGCAAACTGCAACAGGCTGTGCACCCGATAGGCATAAATCCCGATGTGGCGCCATGCTCCCAAAAAAGAACTCGGGCGCCCGGCGGCGATGCTGTCGCGCGGCCAGGGCACGGGAGCTCGGCTGAAATACAGCGCTCGTCCATCGCCCGCGCGCAGTGCCTTGACGCAGTTGGGATCGAGAAACTCCTGAAGCGACTGGATGGGCGCGACCGCCGTGCTGATATCGCTGCCTTCCGTCTCGCGCAGACCTTGCGCCACCCTGGCAACCACCTCGGCGGCCATCATCGGTTCATCGCCCTGCAGATTGACCACAATGTCGTCGGCTGCGAATGCTTTGGCGCGCACCGCTTCGGCAATTCGATCCGTGCCCGAGACGTGATGCGGTGAGGTCATCAGGCAATCGGCGCCAAAACTCAACGCCGCGGTGCGAATGCGTTCATCGTCGGTTGCCACGAGCACCGAGGCGGCGCCGCTGTCGACGGCGCTCTGCCAGACCCATTGAATCAGCGGCCGATCGCCGATCTGCAGCAACGGCTTTCCGGGCAGCCGGGTGGATGCAAAACGCGCCGGTATGATGACGTGAAACACCGGCGAGGGTTAAGTTTCCAACAGAGGATCATCGGCACTCAGCGCGCGCGCCTCTTCGGGCAGCATCAGCGGAATGCCGTCGCGTACGGCATAAGCCAGCCTGTCGGGTCGACAAACGAGTTCTTGCGCATTGCCGGCGCCAATGCTGCGCAGGGGACCTTTGCAGATCGGGCAAACCAGCAACTCGAGCAAGCGCTTATCCATATGTCCTTTAGGCGCGCGCCGCGCGCTTTTTAATTGACTGAACCACGACGCCGCGCAGTTTTTCGGCATCGCCTGCCGCGAACGCTACGCTAACGGGAACATACCAATGATGCGGTCCCGCGATGTCGCGGCATTTTACGGCATCTTTCTCGGTCATGAGAACCGGAAGGTCATCGGGAAAGGATATATCGTCAATCCCCAGCTTCGCGTGGTCCGGCAGCGCATGTTCGACGACGCTGATGCCGACCGCGCGCAGCATGGTGAAGAAGCGCTGCGGATTGCCGATCGCCGCTATCGCGTGCGCCGGTTGGCCGGAAAACTCGCGCAACGGTTTGGGCGTGCCGTACTTCATCGCAATTGCGCTGGTCGCCAGCAATCTCATGCGCATGGCGCCGTCGTTCTCGGCATCTCCGCCATTGATCACGATGGCGTCCGCACGCTCGAGGCGCGCCGGGCTCTCGCGCAGCGGGCCGGCCGGCAACAGGCGCCCGTTGCCGAAGCGTCGATCGCCGTCGATGACGATGATTTCGCAATCGCGCTGCAACGCATAGTGCTGCAGCCCATCGTCGCTGACGATGATGTCGCAGCCGGCATTGATCAGGAGCTGTGCCGCCGCGGGGCGATTGCGCCCGGTGGCGACCGGAACACGGCTGCGGCGTGCCAGCAGGATGGCCTCATCGCCGACTTTGTTGGAATCATCGGCGGCTTGCACCAGCCGCGCGGCCCGAGACGAGCCACCGTATCCGCGTGACACCACACCCGGCCTGAATCCCAGTTCGATCAGCTGGCCGGCGAGCCAGCACACGAGGGGCGTTTTGCCCGTCCCGCCGACGCTCAAGTTGCCCACGACGACGACGGGGCACGGCAGGCGCGTCGATCGCGCCAAATGCCGCGAATAGGCGAAGCGGCGTATTCCCGATATCGCAGCGTAAACCGCGGACAGCGGCATCATCCACCACGGCGGCGAAACACCGCCGTACCAGAATTTATTGAGCCAGGATTGCGCCGACATGCGTGAGTCGCTGCTCAAGCGTTGAACTGCATTCCGTGCAGGGCTGCATACAGGCCGCCGCGGGCCATCAGGTCGTGGTGACTTCCCATCTCCACGATCCGCCCTTGATCGAGCACGATGATCCGATCCGCGTTTTCCACGGTCGAGAGCCGGTGGGCGATGACCAGTGTCGTGCGGCCCCGCATCAGCAGCGCCAACTCCTGCTGAACCCGCCGCTCCGATTCGTTGTCGAGCGCCGCCGTCGCTTCGTCGAGAATCAGAACAGGCGAATCCTTAAGCAGCGCGCGGGCGATGGAAATTCTCTGCCGCTGGCCGCCTGAGAAATTCTGCCCGCGATCGGTCAGCATGGTGTCCAGGCCCTGCGGCTGTTGATTGACAAATTCCATGACGTTGGCTGCGCGCGACGCGTCCTCCACTTCGGTTCCCGTCTTGCCGACGGCGTTGAAGGCAATGTTGTTGCGAATAGTATCGTTGAACAACACCACCTCCTGGCTGACCAAGCTCACCTGTGAGCGCAAATCGGTCAATCGATACTCTCGGACATCGACGCCATCCAGCAGCACCGAGCCTTGTTGCACGTCGTAAAAGCGCGGTACCAGGCCCACGAGCGTGGTTTTACCGCTGCCGGAGCGACCGACAATGGCCACGGTTTCGCCGGGACGCACGTGAAAACTCACGTCCTTGAGCACGTCGCCCTTCTCACCCCCGTAAGCAAAGGACACGTTGCGAAATTCGACTTCGCCGCGGGCGCGCGCCAGCGCACGAGTGCCGCCGGTGCCCTCCGTGGGTTGATCCAACACCTCGAACACGCTTTGGCCGGCGGCAATGCCTTGCTGCAGCGGGCCGCTCATGTTGACCAGGCTGCGCAGCGGGGATGGAATGAGGAACAGCGCAGTCAGGAATCCAAAGAATTCATCCAGGGTCAGATCGCCGGCTTGCACCTGATGAATCGACACGAACAGCACGCTGCCCAACGCCATTGCAGCGATGCTTTGCACCACCGGATTGCTGATGGATTTGGCGCGGGCCAATTTCATGTTCGACGCACGGTTATGTTCGTTGACCTGTTCGAAGCGCTGAGTTTGGTGATCCTCCGCGTTGAAGATCTTGATCAGACGCAAGGCGTCGATGGCTTCCTTCGCCACGCGCGTAATATCGCCCATCGAGTTTTGGATACGCTGGCTGTAACGCCGGAAGCTGCGGTTTGCGATCTGCATCAGCCATGCGATGACAGGCGCCGCGGCGATGCAAAACGCGGCGAGGTGCCAATTCAAATAGAACAGGTATCCGACCAGAATTACGATGCTCAGCGAATCACTGATCAGCGAAATAGCCGCATTGGTGGCGGCGGCTGCGACCAGTTCGATGTTGTTGGTCAATTTGGACAGCAGATGTCCGGACTGTTGTTGGTCTGAATAGGCGATCGGCAGGCGCATGTAGTGTTGAAATAAATCGTGGCGCAGGCTTTTGATGACTTGCCGTCCGACCCAGCTCGGAAAATAATTGGCGATGTAGTCGCCTATGCCCCGCGCAGCGAAAAGCACCACGACTCCGATGGGCACCTCCCAGATAATGTTCGGATCCTGCAGCACGCCGAATGTGCCCTTCATGAACCGCTTCACCAGGTAGGCCAGCGATGCGTTCGACACGGCGAACAGGATCGCGCCCAGCACGCCGATGAAAAACATGCCCGCGTGCGGCCTCGCGTATTTGATCAACCGGCGATAAATCGCCCAGCCGTCAGGGGCGGGCTTCGCCGCCGCCGGCGCGGCGCTCAAGGGGCGTTGTCCTCGTGCACGGTGGCGATATTGAGTTGCGCGAATCCGAGCTTACCCGCGACGTCCATCGCCGTCACCACCGCCTGATGCGTGGTGCGGGCATCCGCACGAATCGTGATCGGACCCCGATCGGTGCCTGCCTCCTTCTGCAATGCGGCGCGCAAGGTATCCGGACTGGAATTGATCAAGGTGCGCTCGTTGACGCGGTAGGCGCCCTCCGCGGTGACGGTGATGACCAGCGGTTCGCGCGAACCTCGAGGTATGGGTGTATCGCTCGATTGCGGCAGTTGAACTTTGACCCTGCCTTCTTGATTGAACGTCGTGGAAACCATGAAGAAGATCAGCAACACCAGCAGCACATCAATCATGTTGATCAGATTGATCTCGGGATCCTCTTGGCGGCGCGGGCGCAGGTTCATCGTTTGGCGAATCCGCCGCGCTCATCGAGCGCATCGACGAGTTTCATCGCTTCCTTCTCCATTCGAATCACCAGACGCTCGACCTTGCTCCTGAGGAAGCGATAAGCGATCAGCGAAGGAATCGCCACGGTGAGTCCCGCGGCGGTCGTGATCAGGGCTTCGCCGATTCCGCCCGAGAGCGTTCGCGGATCACCGAGACCGCTGGCGGTGATTGCATTGAACGCATGGATGATGCCGGCGACCGTTCCCAACAACCCCAGCAACGGCGCAACCGCCGCGATGGTGCCCAGCGTATTGAGGAAACGCTCCAAATCATGGATGACGTGCCGGCCGCCATCCTCGAGGCGCTCCACCATAATCTCGCGCGGCTTATCCCGATTGGCAAGTCCGATGGCCAGCAGCTTGCCCAGGGGTGAGTTCTGCTCCAGGGCAACCACCAATTTGTCGCTCATCTGATCCGCTTCGATCCAGTTCCAGACTTTTTGAGCCAGGTCACGCGGGATGACCCGATTGCTCTGTAGAGTCCAAAGGCGCTCCAATATAATGGCGACTGCCGCGATGGAACATATAATGATCGGCCACATGAAGCCGCCGCCCGCGCGGATGATCTCCCACATTGCGCCCTCGTTTAGTCAAATACAAAAGCAGCCGGCATGATACTTGACCGCCGACTGTTCAGACAGTGCTTTTGGCACCCGCTACAAACCATTGATTTCCCAAATGGTCACAGAGTCGAGTGCAGGCGTCACGAAATTGGCATAATGGCTGCTTGGGAGGCGTAAAACAAAAACCATGAAACGCTGGCTCAAGCGCGTCACGCCGGATCGAAGCACGCTGGAAAAGCATTGGTGCTTGAAACACTTCACGGCGATCATGCTGGACCGTCGTTGCTGGACCTTCAATCGCGCCAGCGTATCCCGCTCGTTTGCGCTCGGGCTGTTCATCGCCTTTATTCCGCCGACACCGTTGCCCGTGCATCTGGTCGCGTGCGCCTTGCTCGGCGTGTATTTTCGCTTCAACCTGCCGGTGCTGATTGCCACGGTTTTCGTGAGCAACCCCCTCACTTGGGTGCCCCAGGTGGCCGGCTCTCTTTGGGTCGGTGCAAAATTGTTGGGTTTGGACCTGATGCCGTTCTTGCACGCGATCAGCCACCGCACGCTCTGGGCAGACATGGGCGTGCTCTGGCCACCGCTGCTGCTGGGGGCCTTGGTGCTCGGTCTGGTCGCCGCCGCATCCGGTTACGTGCTGGCGCAAGCCGCATGGCGTGCCCGGGTCATCTATCAGCTGCGGCGCCGCCGCGCGCGCTCAAGCGGGCGCAGCATCGCGCTCGACTAGGATCCCCTCTGTCAGGGTAAGCACCCGATCGAGGCGCGCGGCCAATCTTTCGTCGTGCGTGACGATCACCAGACTGGTGCCCAGTTCCCGGTTGAGCTCGAGCATCAGCTCGAACACCTGCGCCGCGTTCTTGCCGTCCAGATTTCCCGTGGGTTCATCCGCCAACACCAGCTTGGGCCGCGTTACCAGCGCGCGGGCAACGGCGGCCCGTTGGCGTTCGCCGCCGGAGAGCTGCGAGGGACGATGATCCAGGCGTTCGGCCAATCCGACGCGCGCCAACAGAGTCTGCGCCTCGTGCTTGGCCGCCCGCGGATTCATGCGGCGCACCAACAACGGCATCGCCACGTTCTCGAGCGCCGTGAACTCGGGCAGCAAATGATGGAATTGGTAGACGAAGCCCACCGCATGGTTGCGCAGGCGCCCGCGCTCGGTGTCATTTAATTGATTCATCGCAGATCCTGCGATGCCCACGGTCCCGCGCGTCGGCAGATCCAAGCCACCCAACAGCTGCAGCAGCGTGGTCTTGCCCGACCCCGAGGCGCCGACGATGGCGATGCGCTCTGCGGCGCGGACTTTAATATTCGCGCCGCGCAGCACCTGCAGCGTCACGCCGCCCTGGACAAACTCTTTGACCAGATCCACGCCCTCGAGCACCGTATCAATCGAAGTCGACATCGTCTTATCCTTTAATCATTTCGCAAAGATTCAGCCGGCAACAATCGCGCGGCACGCACCGCCGGATAGACCGTGGAAATGCACGCCAGAACGAATGCGAATCCGCAGATGCGCAGCACGTCGGTTAAGCGTACGTGGCCGGGCAAGTCGCTCATGTAGTACACGCGTGCATCCAGAAATTTGAATCCCACAATGGCCTCGAGCCCATGCACGAGTCCCTGTAGATTCGCGGCGATAATCACGCCGAGCGCCACGCCGCATAGGATGCCGAGCAATCCGATGAGGCTGCCTTGAACGATGAATACGGACAGGATACTGCCGGGCGAGGAACCGAAGGTGCGCAGGATCGCGATGTCGCGCCGTTTGTCCTTCACCACCATGACCATGGTGGAGACGATGTTGAATGCTGCGACCGCGACCATCAACGATAGCATCACGAACAAAATTCGCTTGGTGATGGCGATGGAGCGGAAGAAATTCACATGCTCGTTGGTCCAGTCCTGGATCTCGACACCGCCGCCGATGGCGACGGCGGCGGCGCGCGATAGGCGCGGCGCGGCGTACATATCCGCCAGATTCAGGCGAATCCCTGTAACCGCGTCGCCCATGCGCAGCAGTTTCGCGGCATCCTGTATCGCCATCACAGCAATGCGTCGATCGTATTCGTACATGCCGACGGACAGAATTCCGCTCACTTCGAATGCGCGCATCCGCGGCAGAACGCCGAGCGGCGTGACATCGCCGAGGGCGACAATCAACACCACCCGGTCGCCGACTTTGACGCCCAACTCCTCCGCCAAGGCGCTGCCCAGAATCACCCGATAACTGCCCGGCGTCAGATCGGCCAAGCGGCCGCTCAAAAGATGCGGACTCAAATCCACAACCTGCGATTCCGCCGCAGGATCGATGCCGCGCAATTGGACCCCGGATGATTTGTCGCCGTGGGTCATCAATCCCTGTTCCTCGATATAGGGCGCCGCGCCATTGATGCCGGGGAAGACGCGCAGTTTTGCAATGTCCGCCCGCCAGTTGGGGATGCGGCCCTCGATGCCGGAAATGGTGGCATGCGCCGTGAGGCTCAAGATGCGGGTGCGCAAGACCTCCTCGAAGCCGTTCATCACGGAAAGCACAATGATCAACACGGCCACGCCCAAGGCCAATCCGACGATGGCGATCCCGGCAATCAAGGACACGAAGCCGCGGTGCGGCGATGCGCGCAGGTAGCGAAACCCCAGGAAACCTTCGTACCAATAGTGCTTCATTCGTATCGCAACGCGACGGCGGGCTGCGTCTGAGCCGCTCGAAAGGCCGGATAAACCGTCGCAATGAAGGTGAGAATGAGTGCCGCCGCGGCAATTCGCACCACATCCGGCGGATGCAGTTCGCTCGGGATCCCGGAAACGACATAAACATCCGGATCCATGATGTGAAAGCCGAAAGTGGTTTCCAAAAACGGCACGATGACATCGACGTTCAGGGCCAGGGCGAGTCCCAATCCCACGCCGAGCGCCGTGCCGATCCAGCCGATCAGCACACCTTGCGTCATGAAGACCGCGAGCACTCCGCGCGGGCTCAACCCCAAGGTCCGCAAGATCGCGATGTCCGTGCGCTTATCGTTCACCACCATGACGAGGGTCGCCACGATATTGAACACGGCCACCGCCACGATCAGCATGAGAATCAAGCCGGTCGTCGTCTTCTCGATCCGAATGGCGCGAAAATACGCCTGGTTCTCCTCAGTCCAGTCCCGGACCTGCATCTTCGGATTCAGCCGGGAGGCCGCCAGGCGTGCCAAGTCGGGCGCCTTGAGCACGTCGTCAAATTTCAGCCGAATTCCCGTGGGTCCGGAAAGACTTCGCAAGCCCTCAGCGTCGCTCAAGTTGATCAAGGCCAGCACGCTGTCATGTTCCTGCAAACCGACCTCAAAAGTGCCTACGACTTCGAATTCTTGCAGACGCGGCGTGAAGGCGCCGGCGGCTGAATTGCCAGGAATCATGACGACCACTGTATCGCCCGGACCCACCTGCAGCTGGTAGGCGAGCATTCGGCCCAGGATGATGCGGTTCAATCCCGGCTTAAGATCGGTCAGCTTGCCCTCGCGCATGGCATCGGCGATGGAGGAAACCTTCGGCTCAAATTCAGGGTCGATACCCCGCACAATCGCGCCGCTCATTGACGCCTGCTTGCTCAGCATGGCGTCGGTTTCCAAAAACGGCGCGGCGCCCGTAAGGCCGGGCGAGCCCTGCAACTGGCCGATGCGAGCCTGCCAATCGGGTATGGGCGCCCCGCCGGAGGTCAACGTGGCATGGGCCGACAAGCTCAACAGGCGCTCGCGCAGCTCCGATTCGAAGCCGTTCATCACCGAAAGCACCGTAATCAGGGCCGCTACGCCCACGGCGACGCCGAGCAGCGACACCCAGCTGATAAAGGACACGAAAAAGCTGTGCTCGCGGGCCAGC
>Ga0209007_1000650_pt1 | contig 11960 bp, 11 predicted proteins | sample JacPinW_OM1H0_O2_FD_187961 | JGI IMG/M metagenome (GOLD analysis project Ga0209007, IMG submission 187961) | Forest soil microbial communities from Algoma, Ontario, Canada - Jack Pine, Ontario site 1_JW_OM1H0_O2 (SPAdes) (version 2) | ecosystem: Environmental > Terrestrial > Soil > Boreal...
ATGACGCTCGTAGTCGAGGAACCAAATGAGAAAAGTGAAACCAAGCATCGGTAGTATGAACCAAGTCTTCATGGTATCGAAGTCAGCCAGAACCGTCGCCGCTCCAACTACTGCCAATACGTTTCGGATGGAATCGAGTGCGGCTTCTCGGTGAAGCCCTCTTGCCCAACCGAAGACAGCTTTACAGGTGCTAATTATTCTCTTCACGGTTATCTCTTACGGTGACCGCGCAGTCCGGTTGGTCCCGAGCCATTTGGAAGTGAAAACGCCTATCGAAAGTGAAAACCCGACGCTTGTACAATAGTTGTGTGACACCGCCCGCGCTGGCGACGCACGAAACTATCTGCTTTACAAATATTTACTCCGGGTACCGAGGGCTGTTGTCTATGTCTAACCCAGCCCGGAAGCACTGCCTTATCTTTGAAGTGCAATTCCAGATCGAGTGCGAGTTCGATCCGAATGAAGTCAGTCAACCCTTGGGATAAACCCTAGCACTGAACCACACCCTTGTATGTATTACGGGTTAACGCTGTTTTGAGCCTCTAGGCTTAGGGCTCACGGGCGGTACCCAGCATCCCTTGGGAGCTGGAAGCTTGCAGCAGGCATTCTTCGCCGCATCCTCCCTCCGGCCAATGCCCCTGAATTGCATAGGACCAGCGGTACGCCGTCTCGTTCAGCTTGTACCAGCAGACTCCAAACCCGCTGGGCGGAGCGATGATTTGAAACGTTAGAAGCTGATCTTCAGAATATGGCCGTTGTTGCCAACGAACCATCCATCATGCGGATCCGCAAGCCCGACCGCCCAATAGCCGCTCACGTTGGGTAAAGTGAACCACGTGTGTCCTTCATCGGGGTCCATGCCGCCGATCCTGAATCGAAATTCGGTTCGGTCTTTGCCGTAATCACGACGGTACGATCGAAGAAATGATTGAAATCGTCATCATTGCTCCACCACTCCTCAAGCCGGCGCATACCGCGCGCATAAGCCAAGCAGAAAATTGCTCCGGATCGAGGTGGTTTATCGGTAAGGGTCCAGGTTTGCCCCCCATCATTCGATGTTGCCATATCGACCGATGTGTTCACCGACAAGTCGCCGCCGCCTACGACGCCATTCCACCCGTCGCGGAAAGCGACACTAACGCCGCCTGCGCTCGCATTGCTGACGAGCGGAGTATCGTACGCGTTCCACGTATCGCCACCATCTCGCGTAGCCAGGACTCTCGCCGTGGTTGTGCCACCGGTGGCGATCCAAGCGTTGTTTTCCCCGTGGGCAGTTATGCAGGTTCCACTTGCCGCGAACGAAGCTTCTCCGGGTCAGCAAAGAAAACCGTGAAGATCAGGATCGTGCGACCAGTTTGGAAACGGCGGATCGGCGGAGCTGGTCGAAGGCGAGGCGCGGCTGGAGTACGCGCCGCGGCGTCTCGATCAACGCCGGCCTTCCTCGCCAATGTTTCCACCACTGCGGTGTTCAATTTTCACGGACCACCCCATTGGGTGATGCGAGCGGCATTAACGACGTTTGTGCAGGGTACGCCCTTTGGGACCTCCGCTAAGGTCTGGAACTGCTTCGCCGAGGGCAGTGGCTAAATCGATTTGATGGTCCTGCTCCTGCATGAGGATCTGCCGAATCTGTTCTGCCATCGCGTATTCTCCAAGCGTTTCACATTGCCGGATGCGATCGCGGTAATTGCGAATGGTTTCGTTTTCATTATCGAGGTCGTACCGGAGCATATCTTTCGGATTTTTCGATGTGCGTACCGGCTTGGGAGTGACCGCTGGCATTTTGCCGAGATAGTCGATCTGTCGCGAGAGGATCAGAGCATGATCGAGCTCCTGCTTGGCGTGGATTTCCAGCTGGGCGGCAATGTCCATATATTGGGCGCCGCTGAGCACCTGAGAATAGACTACGTAGGCGATGATGGCTTGATATTCGCGGGAAAGGTCTTCGTTCAACAGCGACGCGAGGCGGTCGCGAGAAATTTCGCTTTCGGTTGCGGCGGATTTGGGTTTAGCCATTTGATCCCTCCTGAATTGAAAGACAGTTTATATTAGGGCGATTCCGGCGTGTCGATTGTCTTGAGATCGCCATGCTTCGGTTGCACTTCGACGTACAACACTACCAGCGGTATAGCCAACGCGAGGTGATTCTAATCTCTCCTTACGACCTTTTTCTAAAGCATACGCGTCATATTTGAGCCACTCGTCGGAGGCGCAAACAGAGTGGGCTTCAAATCGGCGGTCCGCATCCCGGAACGAATGGCAAGCGCTAGGAGATTGATGACTTCACCGGCCTCGCTCCCTAAAATGTGAGCGCAGGCCGGCGCGCACAACCCCTTCCGAACGTTTTCGAAACGGGTGGACTGGGCTGAGCGATGGGGCAGGAGGCCGAGAAGACGCGGCTCTCCCGTACACAGTTCTTGGCATTTGAGATAGCTTCCTGTTGGCTAAACAATTACCGGTCCAAACTGTTTGGACCTTGATTCGCGCGTAAGCGCCTCATGTCAAACAGTTCTGGCCGGTAATTCTCGGCTTTACCGGTCCAATCTGTGCACGCGCACCTAACCTCCAGCCTAGAAATGAGTTAAGCCTGCGCGGGCATCACGATTTGGCTAGTAAAGCCGACAATCCGGGCTGAATCGTAATTCACCGCCGAGAGCCCAAACAGACATAAGGTATGCGCTAGAATCAGCTTCACCGTGATGCATGAATCTGTGCCTCGTAAGTTTGGCCTCGTTGCCGGTCTCGGAATGGGTGCTGGGATCTTTTACTACAGAGCTCTGGTTAAGGCTCACCTTACCCGAGGCGTGTCGCCTAGTATTCTTATGGTGCACGCAGACGTTCGTCGGGTTATGTGTCATGCCGCTGCCCGCGAGACTCGGGAGCTCGCAGCATACTTGACCGGCTTGCTCGGACAGCTAGCCAGCGGTGGGGCGCAGATCTCAACCATCCCTGCTTTCTCACCTCAGATTTGCGCGCAAGAGTTAGCGGAAATGACTCCCCTTCCCCTCATCAACCTCCTCGATGTCATCGGTGCTGAGGTCGAGCGACGCAGGCTTCAGCGTGTTGCTATCTTTGGCGCACGTGTCACTGTTTAAACAAAATTGTTCGGCAGACTGCAGAACGTGGACGTTGTCACTCCAAGTTCGAGGGAAGTCGATCTGCTGAGCAACATCTACGCGCGGATTGTCGAGGAGGAGCAAGCTTTTCCGGAGGATTATGCCCTCTTGCGCACTTTGGCTCACACGCTGATTGACCGAGAACGCCTGGATGCGATCCTTCTTGCTGGAACGGATCTCTCGTTTGTCTTCAATCCCGAAAATACTGATTTTCCTCATCTGGACGGAGCGCGTACGCACATCGACGCCATCATGCGCGAGCTGGCTCCTGAGTAATGTGTACCCCGAGCCTCACGGATAACGGGCAACCCTGACGTAGCGCGATTAGGTGAGGGTTGCCGACGTGCGTTCAGAGCCGTCGCTCATCTCGGTTCTTAGATCCCAAGTCTTCTGAACGAATCCTGACGATCAGCCAAATAATTGCGGTTCTCCCATCTGATTGCTTTTCAGTTTTCAACGGTTTCTGCGCCTCCTGTGGGCGTCGTTCTGTGGCGCTAGCCGACTCGATATTGGTCCAGCCGGGGTCGACGATTTTCCGCATTCGGAGATCCTGTGAACCGGAGATCGCCTCACTAACATCTTCCGGGTGGATACCCGATTGATTTCGTTGTCACGATCTCATGCAGACGAAATTTCAAAACCAACCCGCGAAACTGTCCTGACGAACCTCCCGTCATGGCGATCACGCATTGCGTAGAGACTGCCAGTAACAACCCACAAGGTCGTCGCGCCCAGCCGCTGGACAACATTGTGCGGTGCTCGCAGGCAAGCCCGCTCCTTCTCTCGTGCGCTCGTGACTTGGCCGGATATTGAAGGTCCCGTCAATCGTATCTCGTCAATTCTGTGCTCAACAAGATTGACGCGCTATTGACACTGACAGCACTTTGACTGCGGACCGATGAAACCGTTCTGCGGTTGCGAATTCCTCCATTCAATTTGAAGCATTTACTGGTGGATTCGGCAGACCACTGACTGGCACGATTCGTGCACATTCGTGTTAGCAGCCAGTTTGAGGAGTCGGTGCGAAATAAGTAAGAAGGAGCAACTGTGCCATACCGAAGCGTCAATCCAGCAACGGGAGAACTACTCAATACCTTTCCTGAGCACACTGATGAGCAGATGTGGAGCGCGTTGGCCACCGCGGACAAAGCATTTCGAGCCTGGGCGGCGCATCCGTTCAAAGAGCGCTCGAAGATCATTGGCAGGTCCGCTCAGCTTCTTCTGGAAAAGAAGGAAGAACTCGCGCGCCTCGCCACATTGGAAATGGGAAAGAGAATCGCCGAGAGCCGCGGCGAAGTGGAACTGAGCGCCTCCATCATCCAATACTTCGCGGACAAGGCCGAGGGGTTCCTCACACCAAAGAAGCTCGACTCTAGCAGCGGCGACGCTCGTCTCGAATATTCACCCTTCGGCGTCCTTCTGAGCATTCAGCCCTGGAACTATCCTTATTATCAGCTGGCTCGCTTTGTCGGTCCCCATTTGATGTCTGGCAACGTGATCCTTCTCAAACATGCGCCTGGCGTTCCCCAATGCGCCGTCGCCTTTGAACAGGTTCTTCGGCAGGCTGGCGTACCCGAAGGCGTCTACACCAATCTGTTCCTGACCAACGATCAAGCGGGAGCACTGATCGACGACCCGCGGGTGAAAGGCATTGCTCTCACCGGTTCCGAGCGCGCGGGAGAAGCACTGGCATCACGCGCGGGCAAGAACCTGAAAAAATCGACGATGGAGCTCGGCGGCAGCGATGCGTTCGTTGTTCTGGACGATGCTGATCTGGACCAAACCGTAGAAATGGCGATCCTGGGCCGGTTCGGCAACAACGGGCAGACATGCATCGGAGCCAAGCGATTCGTCGTAGTCAAATCGATGATGGACAAATTCCTCCCGCGATTCATTGCCGCAGCCGAGAAGCTGAAGTTGGGGGACCCGCTCGATGAAACAGTAACCTTGGGACCCCTCTCCTCCGATGCCGCTCTGCAGCTCATCCTCCGACAGATTCAGGAGGCCACGAGCCACGGGGCGCAGATAGCGCTTGGTGGCCGTCGCTCCGGCGACGTTGGAGCCTTCCTGGAGCCGACGATTTTGACGAACATCACTTCTGACAACCCCGCCTACAAGCAGGAATTTTTCGGCCCTGCCGCTCTTGTTTTTCCAGCCAAAGATGAGAACGAAGCCATTGCGATTGCCAACGATTCACCGTTTGGGCTCGGCGGATCGGTCTACACGACAGATATCGAAAGGGGCAAGCGGGTAGCGAGTCGCATGGAAACGGGCATGGTCTTTATTAACTATCCCGATGTCAGCCTTCCGGAGTTGCCATTCGGAGGTGTGAAGCGCTCTGGGTATGGAAAAGAACTCTCCAACCTTGGCATCGAAGAGTTTGTGAACAGGAAGCTGATCTTCGTTCCGAATGGGCACTCGCAAGCGGGGAGAAAAACAGAACTGTGCCAGTCATAAGGAGGATAAAGAAATGCCGTTCTACACGGCTATCACTGAAGACGGATTTGTATCCCACGAGAAGAAGGTGAAGATTGCGAAGGAAATCACCCGGATCCACACCGCAGTGATGAAAGTCCCAGCCAATTTCGTTCGAGTGATCTTCCTCTCCTATCCCAAGGGTTCTGGATACGCGGCGGGTGAGCAGGCTTCCACTGCAGTATTGAGCTGCGTTCTGCGCAGTGGCCATACCGACGCCGAAAAGACCGAGGCGCTGAAGCAACTGTGGTCGATGTTCCAGGACCTCACCGGCATCCCCACCGATCAACTGGCCATTTCTCTCCAGGAAATTTCATCGAGCAATGCGATGGAGATGGGCCAGATCTTGCCATCCGTCGGTCACAAGTAGACGGTCTACTTTCTTAAGGGAGTCTTCAGCATGTGCTTTTTTTCTCCAAATACAGACGCTCTTACTCCCCTCCGTTCTCATGCAACACCCGATCGCGCACCTGATCACTTGGCCGACGGCACGCCAGCAGCCTTGCGTGAGGATCTGATCGCTCTGCTCGGTCCTACTGCGGTTCGGGCGCGCGTTACAGACCTGGTGCGGTATGCAACCGACGCCAGCCCTTATCGTCTCTTTCCGCAGGTGGTGATTGTCGCGGAATCGGTGGAACAGATCGCGAAGACTCTGCAATATGCAAAACAGAATCATCGTTCAGTGACCTTCCGCGCTTCCGGATCGAGCCTCAACGGCCAGTCGCAGGGCGACGACATCCTCATTGATGTACGAAACTGCTTCAACGGTATCGAAATACTAGAAGACGGGCTCTACGCGAGAATTAAGCCGGGCACGATCATCAGCGTCGCCAACCGCGCTCTTTTACCTTACAACCGGATATTGGGACCGGACCCCGCCAGCAGCGGAGTCGCCACGATCGGCGGTGTAGTCGCGAACAATGCCAGCGGCATGACCGCCGGTACCAAATTGAACAGCTATCACACCGTCGCATCAATGAAGGTACTCCTCCCCTCCGGCATCCTCATCGACACGAGCGGCGAGGACGTTGAAGGCCAGCTGCTCGAATACGAACGTGAGTTGCATCATGGATTGCTGGAGATTCGCGACGAGATCTTGCGGGACGAGCCTTTTGCGGCATGGATCCGGAAGAAGTTCGCGATCAAGAACACCAACGGCTACCGGCTGGATGCGTTCCTTGACGGCAAGACTCCGGCTCAAATCATTCAGAAGCTGATGGTCGGGTCCGAGGGCACGCTCGCTTACATTGCTGAGGTCACCTTTGAAACTCTACCTCTGAAACGATTACGCTCGACCGGTCTGCTGATATTTTCGACCTTGCACGATGCTGCTGCGGCCGCACCACGCTTCATCGAGATCGGCGCCGTAGCTGCAGAACTGATGGATGGAAGATGCCTGCATATCGCGACGTCGCTTCCTGAGGTTCCCATGAGCTGGCAGGCAGTTAGCGAGGATGCGGGCGCGCTGCTCGTCGAGTTTCGCGCTTCCAACCCCGATGAATTGACGCCAATGGAGCAAGAGGGACTCAAGTTCGCCTCAACTCTTGATTTGCATGAGCCTGCATTATTCAATCGCGATCCGAAAGCTGCGGCCGTCCTGTGGAAGGTGCGGGAAGGCCTGTACCCGATCGTCGCCTCGGGCAGAGCGCAGGGGACATGCCTGATGATCGAGGACGTCTGCGTCCCACAAAGTCAGGTGGGAGATGCGGCCAACGACATCATCTCGCTACAAAGGAAGTTCAATTACCTCGTCAACATTGCGGGCCATGCCTCGGCCGGCAACCTGCATTTCCTCATCGGTGTGAACTTCGGAATTCCCGCCGACGTCGATAAGTATGCCGCATTCATGGAAGCGATGACGACTCTGATCGTCAGCAAGTATGACGGTTCCCTCAAGGCCGAACATGGGACAGGCCGGAACATCGCGCCTTTTCTTGAGAAGGAATGGGGCCCTAAAGCGACGGCCATCATGTGGCGCATCAAGAAGCTTTTCGATCCCAGGGGTCTGCTCGCCCCCGGTGTCATGCTCAATAAAGATCCCCTCGGTCACGTGAAGAACACGCACACCTCTCCTGAAATCGAGTATGTTGCCAACTTGTGTATCGAATGTGGTTACTGCGAGCCCGTCTGCCCGAGCCGTCATCTGACAACAACCCCGCGGCAGCGCATTGCGCTTCGTCGCGAGATGATGCGGCACGAACCCGGGTCTCCGGTTCAGAAGGCGCTCCTGAAGGAATACGAATATGACGCGGTTCAGACCTGCGCTGGTGATAGCTCGTGCGAGCATGCATGTCCCGTCCAGATCAACACCGGGGTTATGATGAAGCAGTTCCGGCATCTCGAGCACAGCCGGTCAGAGGAATGGGCCGCCGAGAAGATCGCTGAACATTGGGGCGCTATGGAACCGATTGCTCGCACCTCGATGTTGGCCGGCAATGTTGCGGCAAAGCTGTTTGGCAATGGAACGGTTCGTTCGATTCTCAATGCAGCTCGCAAGGTGATCAGCCCCGAGCTTCTTCCCAGTTGGGTGGAGTCGCTGCCTATGCCAGCTTCTTCCAAGTTGCCCCATACGAAAGAGGATGGCGCTGCGGCAATCTATTTCCCAGCCTGCATCAACCGAATCTTTGGAGGCTCGACGCTTTCGAACCGCGACTTGTCACTCGCCGATGCCTTTGTGGCAGTTTCGGAGAGAGCTGGGTATCCTTTGTTCATTCCTCCAGATGTTGCCGGCAACTGCTGCGCGACGGTTTGGCACTCGAAGGGTTACAACGCCGGCAATATATTGATGGCCAATCGCGTCGTCGATAGCATGTGGCGCTGGAGCAAACAGGGTTCGCTGCCAGTCGTCTCCGATGCGAGTTCTTGTACTCTCGGACTCAAACAAGAAGTGCTCGACTATCTCACCCCGGAGAACCGGGACAGGCACACGTACCTCACCATTTACGACTCGATCACGTGGGCCGATGAGAAGCTTCTGCCGAACCTCAAGGTGAAACAAAAGGCCCGGTCGGCAACATTGCACCCGACATGCTCGATGAATACTCTCGCTGTCGCCACCACCCTCAGGAAGATTGCCGCCGAATTGGCGGAGAAACCCTTCTATCCGTTGACGAGTACGTGCTGCGCGTTTGCCGGCGATCGCGGCTTGTTGCACGAAGAGCTCACTCGTTCCGCAACCCGAGAAGAAGCCGGAGAAGTAGCGGGCAAGAATCTGGATCTATATCTGTGTGCAAACCGCACCTGCGAAGTCGGCATGGAGCACGCAACCCATGCCCCCTACGAGTCATTTCTCTTTGCTTTGGAAGAGTTGACGCGGCCTTAATGAGGCCCAGCACGCACAGTCAACTGAGAAACTTATCCAATTTCTATTGTGCTTCAGCAGATTCGAATCAATTCCCGTGGATTAACAATTGGAAATACAAGAGCAGCGACATACGCTGCCTCCTCACCTTACCTTCTTAGATCCTTGAGCGTTTTTAGATCATCGACGACGTATGCCAGCGAAGCTCGCACGCCGATGCCGCAACGTACAGGCGCCAGGTCGGAGAGTTCTTCGCCTCGACAGACGGGCAGCGTCAAAGAACCTTCACCGATCCACGCTTGCTCGATCTTCACGTCATGAGGAATGTTCTCAACCAGTTCGTGAACAGCCGGATGGTCCTGCTTGTCAGCCTCAAGTCGCGGGGTGTGGAGGAGGTTGACGACGGGCTTCTGTTTCAGTGCCGACATGTCCGTTACCGGCTCTCTCAGCGTGACCATAGCTTCAGCCAGCCGTTGCCCGCTCGACGTCATAGATCCGGCAAACTTGGACCCCGGGGCGAGCGCGGGTCCAGCCTTTCCTGTCGCAGCGTAGTACCTGGTCTGAAAAACCTCACCGAGACGCTTCGGATAGCCCTGCGTCCATCCGCGGGCGATTGCGGCGTCGTTGTCCACGAAAATATAGGGACAATACGAGACCGGCTTACCTTGAAACAGCGCGTCTACGAGTATAACAAACTCGCGGTACTGATAACGGCCAGGGTCAAGATATTCGTCGTCGTTGCCCGTGAACTGCCAATCGTAGAAGCAAGCATTGGCATGACCATTCGCGGAGAAATCGGGATCGAGCCCAGGAGGCAAGACAGCCGCTGCGGCAGAAGGCTGCGCCCAAAACTCGACGTTGAGAAAGTCTGAAGAGTAGTACCAGGGCGGAGGTGGATTCAGGGTCGATTTGCCTTTCGGTGTAAGCGGATAATTGAACCCTTTAAGCATTGATATCTCCTTCTTAACCTTCATTGTTTTGCGTTATCGTGGCGAAACCTCGAGCAAATCGTCCTGCACATCCGTCGCTTTGCATTCATCCAGTGCGTTGACCGGTATCCGGAGCGGGCGAGAGGAGAACGGTAAGGGTCTTCGCCGCCTGAGCCGGATGGACGACAATCCCACCGATATCTCCGGAACCAGAGGGACCGGTCATCAGAACGCTGTATGGCCTGAGTTTGAAGTGTGGGTGTTCATATGCATCGTGGATATTCGCGACGATCTGCTTCGGGTCAAGCAGGACAACGAGATCATGCGCAAGGAGCGCAATCGTGTTCACTTGCAATTCGATGTCGGAGAGCAGTATGGAACCGGTTTCGGCCACACCCATTAGCGATCGCAATATGCAGACATCGATTGTGCTCGCTTCCGACCAATGGTTGAAGGTCGCTGGCTTGATCGTCCCGGCATATTCCGAAACCGCCGAACAGATGACCTTTGCATCTGGAAACTTGGTGCGCACGAACGAATCCAGATCAGGCGCGTCACCATTAAGCACATCGGTGACAACGACTCCGGCCATGCGAGCGACGGACTCGCGAAAGACAGCCACAAGATCGGCAGGCGTATTGGTGTGGAAGTGAGGGATCGTGGGCATCGGCTGCGCGGCCGGCTGATTCGTGCGAACTGAGTCCAGAATCGTGTTCCGCGAAAGTTCCTGAGTCGAGTTCATGATTTAACTAACCTCGGTCAACTTTCTCGTTCGTCTTTTTCGTTAATGTGGGAACGATGCTTTCGATACCATGCGTGAAATGTTTCCCTGGCGGCGTCCGGCACGTCCCGGTGCTTACCCCATGCATCCAGGCGGTTGTAAATGGCGAAGTGCGGAAGGACTTCCAGTGCGGTTGACAGTGTGGTCGTCGCGATCTGGTAGAGCGCTGGATGGCTGAGCACCTTGTCGGCGACCCGCATAGCCTCTTTTTTTACGACCTGGATCTGGTCGTTCTCCTCCATGACCTCGCGCCACCCGTAGATTTGCTCATGGATGTCGATCTTGACCGGACACACATTGGTGCAGCTGCCATTCAGGGTCGAGGCGAAAAAAAGCTCGCTATACTTTCGAATTTCAAACGTTGGCATCATGATAATGCCGATTGGCCCCATATAAGTAGAGCCGTAACTCAGGCCGCCACTTCTGCGGTACACCGGACAAGTGTTCATGCATGCCGCGCAGCGAATGCACTTCAGAGAGTGCCAGAATCGCTTCATCCCCAGGCGCTCCGATCTACCGTTGTCGACCAGGATGACATGCATTGCCGCTCCTTTGCGCGGCCCGCGGAACGTGGAAGTGTACTGGGTGATGGTGTCACCCGTGGCGCTGCGGGCGAGCAGACGAATGAAGACGGCTAGGCTTTCCGTGGTAGGAATGATTTTTTCGATTCCAACCGAGCATATATGTAGCTGTGGTGTGTGCGCAGAGATATCGGCATTTCCTTCGTTGGTCGCCACCACGATGGCTCCCGTTTCCGCGACCACGAAGTTTGCGCCGGTCATGCCGGTGCGCGCCGTGAGGAAATCGGGCCGGGTGTTCTCCCGCATCACCCCTGCGAGGTAAGCGGTATCTTCATTGTTGGGATCTGACCCATACCTTTGCGAAAACAAGACGGCCACATCCTTGTTCGTCTTGTGTATCGCAGGACCAATGATGTGCGCGGGAGGTTGATCGTCGAGTTGCTGGATGCGCTCACCGAGGTCCGTTTCTGTGATGCGAATACCTCGCCTCTCGAGAAACGGACGCATTTCACATTCCTCGGTCAGCATGGATTTGGACTTGACCAGCAGGTCCGCTCCTTGTTCGGCAAGGAGGTCATAGACGATTTGGTTGTGCTCGTGAGCATCCCTGGCCCAGTGCACGATCACACCGTTGGCAGTGGCCTTGGCCTCAAATTGAATGAGGTAGTCGGAGAGGTTTGACAACGTGTGCTCTTTGATTTCAGACGCTAGTGTCCGGAGCTCCTCCCACTCCGGAACCTGACGGGCTGCGGCATCACGCCTCAGTCTCATCGTCCAGAGCAACTTGTCGAGCCGTTCTTCATGGACGGTGTCAGCCAGAAACATCTCGGCGTTCTT
>Ga0209007_1000653_pt1 | contig 11944 bp, 14 predicted proteins | sample JacPinW_OM1H0_O2_FD_187961 | JGI IMG/M metagenome (GOLD analysis project Ga0209007, IMG submission 187961) | Forest soil microbial communities from Algoma, Ontario, Canada - Jack Pine, Ontario site 1_JW_OM1H0_O2 (SPAdes) (version 2) | ecosystem: Environmental > Terrestrial > Soil > Boreal...
AGCCGATCTGGGTCGCCGCGAACCACGTTCCGGCTGAGGCCGCGCTCAACATGCGAACAGCATCTCGTCGAGTAATCATTTGCGTTGTAACCTCCCGTCTTGCTTGTAATCCGTCTTTAAGACTCGGACATTTCAACGGTTTTGCCCAAGAACCGACAGCCCGCCGGCAAGTTCCCATATTGCATGCAGGCAAACTGTCCGATGTAGATAGCGGGAGTGTACAACCGCCCAATGGAGCGCCGACCACATTGCGTCCCTAAGGACAATGTATTCGACCCTCCGCTTCGTCTGGCTGGAAGGCAATCCTCGCGTCGACTACTGCCATTTCTATGAGGTACCCATGGTCAAGAACAGGCGCCCAACGGAAGGCCCACGAATCGTTTCCATAGTCTGCGAATGCTGAATCCCCAAATCCTTCCGGCGCCTACCTCGGAGCAGCGCAGACCGCACAAATGTGGCACGGAACGTTGGCATGGATGGCGCGTGGCGTGGCTCATACCAGCCATCCAATCGAGCGATCCGCGCAAAAATCCTGGTGGAGCGCATCGAGGTGCTGAACGCGGCGTCAGAGTGGACGGAGTGCCGAGGAGAGCTGCAACCGCCGCTTGGAGGTGCGAAAAGTTGGATGGCGGTGTGGGACGATGTGATCGATTTCGACAACGTTGGCAACTGGCCAATGGAACTGACTGGCTGGCTGAGGCTGCTTGACCGATCCGCCGATCATGGCCAACACGCACTCGTCGCTGAACGTCTGCGAGAGAATTTGCAGATGCGGCATAACTTCGCGTGAGTCGTCAGCGGTTTTGTAGGGCTGCAGAGAATTCGCAGCGACACTGACATGAATCCGGACCCATAGGAGTATCCTGCTGGACGGGTTCCCCAATGTCAGTACAACATATCTTCGTGCTCATGCTTGAGAACCGGGCCTTCGACCACATGCTTGGCTTCTCGATGATTAACGGTCGTGACGCCCAAACCGGCCTGCCGACTCAAGTGAGTGGCCTGACGGGAAGCGAATCGAATGTCTTTCACGGTTTGACTTACTCGGTTTCAAAGGGTGCCGACATGGTGATGCCGACCGACCCCGGCCACGAGTTCGCAAACGTCCTCGAACAACTCTGCGGGTCGGCTGCGAGTTATCCGCCGGGCGGTGCCTACCCGGCTATCGACAAAAGCGGATTCGTGGCCTCGTATGCAGCCAGTGGAGGAAGCGCCGCTCCGGGAGACATCTTGAAGTGTTTCGCGCCCGAGCAACTTCCGGTCCTTACGGCTTTGGCGCAGGAGTTCGCGATCTGCGATAACTGGCATGCGTCAATGCCGGGCCCCACCTGGCCGAATCGCATGTTTGTCCACGCAGGCTCGTCCGGCGGCCTCGATCATAGTCCGACCAACCAAGAAATCGTAGGATGGGAGACCGTTGGAGGGTTTCAGTTCAAGGCGGGTAGTATTTTCGACGCCTTAAAGAACAAAGGAGTAGCTCACCGGCTCTATGCGGGGGATGACTTTCCGATGGTGGCCGCAATCAAGGGAATCAGCCTGTTCGACATTCACCACTATAGCGAACTTGGTGCCGATCTCAGTCAGGGCGCATTTCCGTACGGCTATATTTTCATTGAGCCCAGCTACGATGTGTTGAACGAGTATCGGAACAGCACGTCCCAGCATCCTCTCACCGACATAACTCTGGGAGAGGCATTGATCAAAGAAACCTATGAAGCCATCCGAAATTCCGCTCTCTGGGAAACGAGTGTTTTGATTATCACCTGGGATGAACACGGCGGATTTTACGACCACGTGAGTCCACCTGCCGCAGTGGCGCCCGGGGACTCACAACCAAAATATAACCAATACGGCTTCACGTTCGAGCAATATGGTCCCCGCGTGCCCGCGATCGTAATCTCGCCATTCATCCCGAAGAATACGATCGATCATCGGTTGTACGATCATGCTTCCATCCCGGCCATGATCAAAGCAGTATTCGGGGCCGGCCCCCTCACCGCCCGCGACTCTCATGCCAACAGTCCGGACGAGTTGCTTTCCTTACAGACCGCCGGGCAGGATGCGCCGGCGACCTTGCCGTCTCCTGCGGCGACTGCTGCACCCCCGGTGATGAGCATGGCGGTCAGAGACCTGAACACGGCTGTGGCCAGCCGGCCGGATGAAACCGTCAATCAGGGAACGCTGCCGGTGATCGTCAATTCCGCGCTTCGTCAAGACCTCGAAATGTCACCAGGGCAACGAACTCAGATTTTGAAGCGGGTAGAATCTATCAAGACGCGCGAGCAGGCCAGGAAATACCTGGCAGACGTTCAGACAGAGCTCCGCACTCATCGACGCGCTCGGGATTAGCCGTTCATCGCTTCGGAGTATCAGTTATCTCTCGCAGTCCATTTTCACGGTAATTCTCGCCTCATTTTGGCGCCATTTCAAATTCGACGTTGTTACATTTCACCGAAGAACGAGAGCAGTCGCCATCCCCTTCCCTCGCAACAACAAGGTTCTTGATCCGATCGAATACCTTTTCCGCGATGGTCCGCGATCTTCTCTGCCTCTTCATCCGTCAATCTGAGTTCGTGGCATCCGGGCGAAAACTCTTTGGCCTCGTGGCTTACTCCATCTCAGTCACCAATGGCAAAGTGCCGCATCCGCGATCGGAATGTATCGGAGAGTCGACACGCGCGGACCAATGGACGACCGTTACATCAACTGGCACATCGGAGACAACTTCAAAGTCTCAGGGCCGGTGCGATGGAATACAGAAAAACAGGTCGGGATCTCTCGAACTGCATCCGGCCGAAAGTACAGAGGTCGTTTCGAAATGAAAAACCCACTCTCAGATGCTGGTTGAATACCGAATATTCATTCTGCGCTTCCATTTGGCTGGCATGAGAGTTCACCGTGCAGTGAGCGGATCTGGCACGGTTTTGGCACGGCCGGAAATCATCAATTGGAGTGGTCGTAAAGTTGGAAAGTGCTTTAGAATCAATTCTGCTAGTTATGTCGGGGCGTAGCGCAGCCTGGTAGCGCACCTGCCTTGGGCGCAGGGGGTCGTAGGTTCAAATCCTATCGCCCCGACCATTAAACTTCTGAGCATAAAAGAGTTACCCCGCCTTCGATGTCCCGAAATGTCCAGTTGTCTTGCTTTCGCTTCCGGTCTTCAGAGGAAGCACGATCCGGACAACACTAGAGTGTGCACTCCGCTTTTGCTCGCTGACGGCCTGAGTGTACACGTTCATGGTGGTTCGAAATATCGGCGTGGCGCAAAAGTTCCTGCTGAACTTTCACGTCAACCCCGAGTTGACGCAGCATGCAAGAGTAGGTGTGGCGAAACGTGTGCCAGCCGATGCCTTCTCCCAGTTCTGCGGCCTTCACTGCTGGCTTGATCTGGTCTTCTAGCATCTTGCTCGACCGGAAGGGAAGCTCGCCAGCCTTCTGGAAACTAGCGAAGACCCAATCCGCTTCATGACCAAACATCGACGCGCGCTTCCAGGTGAACAGCACCTCGGCGAGTGCGGGATCGAGAGGCAGCCCGGATTCTGAATACTTCGTTTTCACGTCCCCGACTACGCCGTCCACGATCGCTCGTCGCACCAACACCGTCATTTGTTCCCAGTTGAAATCGAGCCACTTGAGTGCGAACAACTCACTGCATCTCAAGCCAGTGCTGAGGGCGACAATCACCGCGGTCCGACAGGGTTCTGCCAAACCGGAGATTAGCGTCTGAATCTCATCGCTGTTCAAGATGCGCGGCTCTGTCTGCCTTCGGCTAATGCCCTTCACCCGAACCAAGGCGACAGGGTTTACTCCCAGATCGAGCAGACCCCAGCGCATTGCGCAGTTGAAGATCACCGCCATGACATTGCGAATGTTGCCTTTGGTTTTCGGCGCAAGCGCGAGCGTTTTTAACCACTGCTCGATCGTGAACGGGGTGCCCTTGCTCGTTAGCTTGCGCAAGGTCCAGTCCTCCCACTTCGGCCGGATGTGCGTTTCGATGTAGGACCGGTACGCCAACTTCGTGGAGTGACGCTCTGGCATTTCCTCCGCAATGTAGCGATCCAAGAGAGCCCCGAACCCAATGGCCCGGGACGTAGGGTTTTCAGAATTGGCCGTCAACTGCAGATGCTCGCATGCTCTGAGAGCCTCCGCTTTCGTGGGGTACTGGTCGATCGCGCCAACCATTTCGCCGCGGCGATTCATCTTGCCATTGGCCCCATACTCGCGCCAGCGATATACCCACACATCTGGCCCGTTTTTGCGTTTGTCGAGTTGCAAGTTTCCGTGCTGATATCGAGTCCTCATTGGAGCAATTCTCCTTTTGGACTCGGGTGGCCCGAACACTGTAACTGTGCAGACATCTAGGCGTCTAGCGAGGATTCTCGGAACCGCCAGACCCGACCGATCTTCATTCCCGGAAGTGCGCCCGCTTGCGCCAAGCGCTTAACTGTTTTCGGATGCAGCTTCAGCAGTTCTGCAGCCCGATCCGCAGTTATGAGCGGTTCGCATCTGATCGAGTTTTGCTGTTCCGAAATCATCTGTTTCTCGAACACCTTTCTGCCCTTTGACGGGTGCGTAGGCTCAACAGCCTACAAGCCCCACTCCCGCCGGGTTATTGGAACACGCCGATCGCGTTCCACTCGCCCTCCAACTGCGACCTCAGGAGAGAACGGCGATCGTGTGTTTGCCAGGACGAAAATAGCCAGCGATTCTGAGGTTATTCGGACAGCACGTCCCACTTTCACAACTTCCAGATTTTCCCTCGATGAATCCAGGCCCACACCGTGGATGGTTTTACGCTAAGTACTTCCGCAGCTTCATTCACCGTCAGTAGTCCTGCCATTGCTCAGTCCTCCGTTACCAAATCTCAACCGTATCGAGAAGTCGCTTTGTAATTTATTTTCACTGGCTGGCTGCCGCTCCCAGCATGGCGGGATTGTCCGCGCAATCTGTTCGGTCAAAGAACTGCAGCCGTTTTTCATCGAAGTAAACCGGAAGCGACCCAACTCCGCCGTTCCGGTTCTTGCCAATGATCAACAGCTCGTCCTCAGGGATTGGCCTGCCATCATCTCCGACGGGCAAATAAGGCAACAGAACGACGTGACTGTGGGCCTCAATGTCACCGCTCTCTTTAAGATCCAGCATGGACGGCCGAGCGTTTATCCCGCCCTCGGGGCGCCGGAGCTGAGAAAGAAGCACGACTCCGACGCGCTCACTCTTTGCCAGTTGCCGCAAAGCATTGGCCACGTAGCCCACTCGGTCGCGCAACTCGCGACCTTGACCTTCCACGAGGCGGAGATAATCGACGACAATCAACTTCACGCCGTGGCGACGAATGTAGAGCCGAGCGCTGGCAAGCAATTCCTGAACTTTTAGAGATGGCCGATCGTCCACGTAGATCGGACACTCAGCAATCTCGCCCGCGGCCCGGAGAAGCTCTGGCCAGCGAGTGTTCTTAATCGTTTGAGGGTTGCGTATTTGAATCGCCGGCAGGGTGGACCTAGCGGCAAGGAATCGCTTTCCGATCTCAAGGGCTTGCATTTCGAGCGAGAAGACATAGGTTGGTGTTCGCGCGTAAGCACTCGCTAACACGATCTGAATGCCGAGTGCGGTTTTGCCCTTGCCCGGCAGTGCGCCGATAGTCCACAGTCGCCCTGGCGAATCCCACCGGTTGTCAAGTCTAAGCAGGGTATCCCGGTGGTCATTCCGACCAAGCCCTGATTTTGTGACTGCGTCTCAAGCTCGCGCAAAACTTCGGACATGAACTCTCTCACATGCCGGGCGGCCGTTCGCCCTGATGCAGCCTCGATCTCGAGGAGAGATTCTTGAACCCGCTCGATACAGTCACCGGTGGGTACCGAGATGTCGTCAGTTGCATTGACCAAACATTGGCCGGCGGCCCGGGCCTGGCGCCGTCGCGATTTATCGAGGATCATCTCCGCATAGTGTTCGACGTTGGCGATCCTCGCGAGGTCGGAAGTGACGTTGTCACCGAGCGTCACGATGTATGCAACACCGCCGACGGCGTCCAGTTGCCCCTTTGCGATCAAGGCGTCGGTCAGGGTCATATCGTCGACTGGCTTGCCGGCTTCAGCGAGCCCTGCAATGGCGTGGTAGATACGGCGATGAGAATCCAACGAGAAGTCTTGTGCTTTCACCAGCGGCAACACGCGGTAAAGGCATCCGGAATCCAACAGAACGCAGCCGAGCATCGTCTTTTCGGCGTCGATGTGGGTGAGGGCTTCCATCTAGTCGCTCTCCATCTGCGCCAGGGCGCGGGTTGCTGGGTTGTCGGTGAGAATGTTCACGGGTGCGCAGAGTCGCTCAGGAATGGATCCGCGCGATCGGTCGCACCAGTCCTTTTCGTCGTCCCAGAATGATCCTGCATTGAACCAACTGGCCGGATACGGAATGAAGTTTTGATCACGACCTTGGACGGACTGTGCGTAGAGCGTTATGCGCTGGGCAATGTAATGGAGCGCATCATCGAGTTGCATCGCTGGATGGTCCGCATCTCCGGCCATTACCACGCCAACCGCTTTCCGAATCGCTTTCTTGGCATCAAGCTTGTCACGCTTCCGAGGAAAGAGACTGTAGAGCTGGTCGGTCTGCGCCTCGGTTGGTTTGGAGTTTCTTCGTTCGTGCGAGGGACCGTCATGCAGGTCCGCAAACGAATTTGCGGAAAGGTTTTTAGATCCTGTTCTTGTTCCTGTTCTTGTTCTTGGCTTCGATGGGGCATCGAAGTCCCTTCGGAGGGCCTCCTGTTCTCGCGTCGGCTCGTTAGATGAAAAGCGGTCGCATATTTTTCATAAAACATTGCAAGGAAAGGGTTGTTTGGCAGTCCGTCATAGTCTCGTTGTAGACCGGCGCATTGCTTGTCGGTGGGCACTAACTGGTCCGCGATCTGATAGCGGGCCATCTCATGAACAAACACCATCTCGGATGACTCATCGTAGGAGCAAAAACCCGCTTCGATGGCCCATCGAAGCCCCTTCGATGCCCCTTCCGACGCAAGGCCGGTTTCGTGTGCGATGAGCGAGGTGGGCAGATAGTAGAGGCCGAGCATGTTCGCGTGCGGGTTGCTGAGAAGATAGAGCGCGACCAACAGCGCCTCACTGCCCGCTTCACGCAACTGCCGGCCAGTATCTCCGATCCACAACTGCGGACTAATTTTGGCGTATCTACGCATCAGTCCACACCATAGCTTGCCGGCGCAAGGTTCCCGAACTCCGGAAATGAGTTCGCGCCTTCGTTATTCACCGACTCTTTGCTGTCAGGGGTGCTGGTGGTTGCCGGTTGGGACTCGAGCCGAAACCAAGAGCAGCGACGTCCGCCCACTTCGCTGGTTCGGTTCGTGATTCGGAAGCCCAGGCGCCGAAGTTCAAAGATCCGGGCGTTATATTGGGCCGCACATTCAGTGATCTTTGGGAGGGGAACCCAGCCGCCGCGAGCACCAACCAGCAGGCTTAGGATCTCATCGCGTTGAGTGGCGTGAGAACTCACAGCGCCGCCCCCGGAGCACTCTGCCCGCGCAACGCCCGGGCGATTCGCTCCAGTTCCGCCAGCAGTTCACGCAGCCGTTTTTTGTTCCCACCAATGCCGGGCTCTTTGAGCTCTAGTTGCACTTCTTTCTGCTGCCGACGCAAGGCGTTGACCGAGACTTCCAGCATGCGGAGAAAGCGCCCTGTGGGGACAATCCAATCAATTGGACTTGACGGCTCGAGCGGATTAGGCCTAATCTGCGACTGTATCAATTCCATTTTCGGCTCCTAAGTGGCGAGTTTCCTTGACCGGGCTCGCCATTGTTGTTTCTGATTTCAGACGGCCACCGGCTCCCGACTCGAAAGCACGTGCTCAATCTGGGCCGCTCGGGACTTGATAATCTCTAGCAACACTTTGCGAACAGCACTGTCTTCATCCGGGCGTAGCTGTAGCTGCTCGCACTCCGCTAGGCTTAATCGCATTCTGCTAACTCCGCATCGCTGAGCCAGCTCAAACTGGGTCAGGTCCGCCATTCCGCGCATTTGTTTGAGTTTCATATATCGGGGCAGCCTCCTAATTCAGCATTCAGCAATTTTGCCGCTTGCCACACCTTAGCAAAATATGTACTCTACTTTCTACGATAACAATTGTAGAGCAGGCACTTAAGGCACTCGATGATCTCTCCAGATTTCCCTCCGATGACGTGGGCTTCTAATATCCAGGTTGAAGTGTCAGGTCGAGATCTGTCAGTCCACGGGGATGCTTCGTTTCCAGATCAGCAACCCGAGAGAGACCTGTTCCGGAACTATCGCGACTGGATGGTAGCTAAGACAACGAAGCGCACCGGCCTGAACGCACCGCACATTCGGTTCGGCAATGCTGACACGGATCAGCGGCTGATTGCCTTCGTGAGAGCGTTTGGACCCATTTGCGCAGAGTCTGTTGCAGAACGCGACACCGACGATTCCGTGGTTCGTACTGCCAAACAGTCTCTCGAAACGCTTCGCCGTGAACGGCGAACGTATGCAGCGGCATTGAATTTATTGGTTGAACTTGACAAGGAGAAAGCGGCTACTCCTCAGAGTATTCAAGCGTACGTTTCCGACATCGTCGACGGGTGCAAGGATTGGGCGTCAGAATGGCGGAGGGAACGGGCGTGGCGTAGGTCGCAGGGCCACCTCCCTCCAAGCTGGCATTTCGAGGAATCGGAATGGGAAAACCTTGTCCGCCTGAGCGTACAAGCTAGACAACCTCCAGACCTCGACGCCCTCTCACGGTTGGTTCGGGGTGGTAGCCCCTTAAATTCTGGACATCAGGTAATTTGCGCACTCGCCAATGCATTCAGAATTGAAGTGACCCACTTCGGAAATACTCGTTGCGAAGCGCCCCCTGGGTACGCTCTGGTCTTCGGCGTTCGGCCCGTTCTGTACTACCTCTTGCGCTTAGAGTATCTGCACAGTGGGGCACAGAAGTGTGCAAATGAGTTCTGCCGCCAGTTCTTCCTGCGCGATCGGGAAGGCCAACAGTATTGCTCAGAGGAGTGTTCCAGAAAACAACGCCAACGAGAGTATTGGCAGACTAGCGGCTCAAAACTGCGGCGAAAGCGCAATTACGAGAAGCAACGGACGTAACGACAACTCCCTGACGGATCTACCAGCAGCTATCCGGTGCTGAAGCGATTGTAGCGTGCGAGTCCAAATCCGTCTGGTGTGAATCCTCCAAAGAGTCTGCTTTACCCGCGGAAACATTGATGGTCAGCGCGCCACGAGATCCGAACTGGCCGAACTTTTAAGGATGGTTAACATTGCCTAGAATTACCGTGGAAATGTGAAACTGACCGAATTTTTAGGTTCGTCTGCGTCGAAGACCTTGTCCCAGGAGGTGCGAAAGGCCTCCGCCGTCTCTTTCCATGACAGTCGCCTCGCCCAACGGGCTAGGAAGAGCATGTGGGCTTTGGTCAGTGTGCGTTTGCCGTCGCCCCAGGGAACTTCTTCGAAAGCTACAACGCCACAGCGGCGGCAGTCAACGCGCCGCACGGTGTACAGAAGTGAAGACGAGAAAACCCCACAGGGGAATGAAGTCAAAGCGCCGCTTCAGAGAGTTGGTCGTAACCGGGCGCCGGTAAATGGCAGCGCGAGCAGACCGCGGTCGAACCCTTGCGCGGTCGCACGGCGACTTCGATGCTCTTCTCGTCGGCACCGAAGTGGGCGTGCTGGTAGACAAAACCCGAAAACGATGGCAGCGGTCTAAGATCGTGATCAGTTCCATGGCGCGGAGGCGAGCGGCGACGAAACCTCTACCACAAACCGCTCCGAGGCCCAGTTCGCGTTTCCGCCCCGATGAGCTGTGCCCCTTCGGAGAGACCGTCAAGGATCTTAATGAGGGTTCTGGGAGCACCACATTGAACCACGGCGGGGGCCGCGGGATGGGTAAACACTGGGCGACCAGGGAGGATCTACTACTTCTTACCACAATGCTGGTCGAGAAATCGGAAGACATCGTCGGCCCAGACGGCGGATCCAAAGTAACCGAACGCGTGGCCGTCTTGCGGGGAGTTCCCATAGGGGGGATAGATCTTCACCTCGTACGGTTTCCTCGCGTCCTTCATCACTGCGGAGAGGACCTTGCTCGGCGACAGGTCATAATCGTTCTCGGCCTGGAAAAAAAATATCGGCGCGTGCGCATTTCGAACCGAAGCCGTCATCAACGATTGCAGCGCCGGCGCGTCCGCCCAGCTTTGGGCGCCTCCCGCTGAATCGATGGCTGCACAATAAGATCCGCGTTCCGCACCCAGCACGACCTCGATGCCGCCGAACGAAGTCCCGGCGACGGCGATACGATTCGCTTGAACGAAACTCTGCTTTCGCAGCCACGCAAGCGCGGCGAGCTGATCGTTCAGGTGATCCGTCGCCAGCAACCGCACCATGGTTTCGGCGCCTGCCGCGATGCCACCATTCTTTTCGGCTGCCGCGATCTGGTCACCAATATATGGGCCCGCGGACGCGCTCAAACCTTGGCCACGCCGGTAGGGCCCAAAGAACACCCATCCATGGCTCGCGAACACTGGACCGAGTGCCTCGAATCCGGTTTTGCTGATCATGCCAGCGGCACTCCCGTGGTTATAAACGACAGCGGGAAACGGCCCTTTCCCTTCCGGTCTGTACACTACTCCGTGAAGGGTGATGTCGCCACTCGGAAACGTGACGTCGTCGGCCCCTGACAGAAATGGCAAAGGCAGCAACCAGAAAAGGACGAAGCAGGCAAGTTTGTTCATCTCTTCGTTGATTCTATCCGGTCCCATGATCGACATCCAATCGTGGAGAGAGGCCGTCCTGAAGTTCAGGAATGCGCGGGCCGCGGTTTTAAACGGGCCGAGCGATACCTGGGATGCAGCGGCTGAGTGGCGCCCACATAGCGGGTCCTGTCGGATGACGCGGCCCAGTCAGAGCTCGCCGGGCCATCGTATTGCACGGACACAGGAGGATTGTCATCATGGATGCATGCAAACTGTCTTCGAGGCGGACGGTGGCAACGAGGGACTGCGCCGTCTTGCCGACGCCTGGAATCGACGGGCCGTATAAGCTGAGCGACTGGCGCCTTTCGCCACTTTTCGACGGCGAATCACGAAGGGAAAGTGATCTTGACGGTGGTTTAGCCGTCATCTGGTTTATCGCTTTGGCGGACGGTTCGCGACGATTGCTACCGGGTAACGGCGTAGCGTTTACCGGGGAGTTTAAACTGGTTCGAAAGGTAACTGGCTACGAAAAAAAGCCGATCCCCACCGGCATCGGGTTTGCCGGCTACGCGAGCGGAGCTTCCCGGCACCATTCGACCGTATCAGTGACCCACAGATTCCTCTGACGAGGCAACTTTTAAGTAGGGTTACCATTGCATACAATTACCGCAGAATTTGCGCATGGGGTCAGTTCCCTTGCATTGCTTGCCAGTGCAGGTTGGAGGTAAGCATCACGGGATCGGGTCGGCGAGCGGCCGAACTTGGAAATAGGGGCATCATTGCGTGTAGATACCACCGAACGGACTCAAAGGACGTTCACAAATAGTTCAGGAGTGTCTACCGTGACATTGCCTATAGTTACCGCAGGAAAGGCGATTCATTCTCTGGAAGCCACTCATTATGGAGGCTTTATTCCCATCTGTTCTCCTCACGTTAAACATTCGCTGTTCCAGCACGACATTGCTACCATTCCAACCCGTGAACCGCCGCCAACATCTCGTCTTGATTGTCTATTGTGCTGTACTGGCCTATTGCTGTCTCTGGATTCCGTGGCGCGTTCCCGTTGGAGTGCTGCGCGTCCGATACCAGCGATTAGGTTACGGGTGGATATGGGTAGGACCGACCCCACCGCCCCAATCCCCACCAATCGTGTACGATCCCCCAAAACTGTGTTGGCTCAGCGTGAAATGGAGAAGGGACGTTCTTCGTTAGTGCATAGATTCCGCCCCTTCG
>Ga0209007_1000654_pt1 | contig 11934 bp, 6 predicted proteins | sample JacPinW_OM1H0_O2_FD_187961 | JGI IMG/M metagenome (GOLD analysis project Ga0209007, IMG submission 187961) | Forest soil microbial communities from Algoma, Ontario, Canada - Jack Pine, Ontario site 1_JW_OM1H0_O2 (SPAdes) (version 2) | ecosystem: Environmental > Terrestrial > Soil > Boreal...
CCGCGATCCACAGAGGCTGTTGATGTTGGTAGACGCACCCCAATATCGTTTCCTCCAGTGGAACATCTTTCCCGGCGGTCTGCTCGGTTGCAGATGAGCGCCACTCGACCTCGTTTGCGTCCTTCTTATAGACGACGACATCCAGGAGATCGAAGGGAAGGATGCCTCGAAGGTCGGCATTGAGATGCCGCATCCAATCTTCGGGCGTGCCAGCCGCAAGAGACCTGGACAGGCGTGCCAATGCTTCGTAGCGTTTCCGAAGCATCTCCGGCCCTGAGGCAATCCGATCGAGGCGTTTCCCTGGCAGGATATTTGTCCAAGGCACTTGGGGTGTGGGACTGAATTCAGAGATGCTCGCCATTGTGTTCCTCGATAAGCTGGGATTATGCGTACACCAAGCGCCCCTCGCAGCCTTCACTGAACTGTGCGAATTCTAGGATCACCCTCGATTGTCTGCACATTAGATCGGTCACGAGGTTATGAAAACCCCGGAAACCACAGCATTGGCCCTGTATTTTTCTGCAGGTTCGATTTAATAGACAAACTTTGTGGAAAAGGATCGAGCAGTAGACGCGGAACATATGCATTAGAAAGGGCAACCTGATTTAGAAACGGCGATGATCGCCACGGCGCCCAACTGCATCCATTGAATTCCGGAAAGGACACGTGATTCCAGCGGGATCACCCCGAGTGATCGGCTAAACCGGAAATAATTATCGGCGTGGGCCGATGGAGAGATCCGTATCACTCAGCCCAGTGGATTTCGGTGCATCGGATCGAAGCTTTCGCCAGAACTCAAACAAACCATTACAATTGCCGGAACGGGGCCATCACAATGGTTCAAGCTAAGCCGATTCGTATCCTGAGTGTCGAGGATCACCCGGTCTTCCGCGAGGGACTGGCTACAATTATTGGCTCTCAACAGGACATGCTTCTCGTGTCCCAAGTGTCGAATGCCGTGGAGGCTGTAGCTGAATTCCGTCGTCATCGCCCCGACATCACCCTGATGGACGTTAGGCTTCCTGGCACCAACGGCACCGACGCGCTCATCGCAATTCGCGGGGAGTTTCCACAAGCTCATATCATCATGCTGACGACCTCCGATAGCGATGGCGAGATCCAGCGGGCAATGCGCGCAGGAGCATCGGCTTACATCCTTAAGAGCATGCCGAAAGATGAATTGCTCGCCGTCGTCCGATCGGTCCACGCCGGGCGGCGACACGTTCCAGCGGAGGTGGCTGCCCGCATCGCCGAACATCTGGGCGACGAAGATCTGACGACCCGGGAACTGGAGGTGCTCCGGCTCATCCGAGATGGCTATCGCAATAAGCAAATCGCCGATCAGCTAGCAATTGCCGAGACTACGGTTAACTTCCACATAAAGAATCTTGTGGACAAGCTGGGGGCCAACGACCGAACGCACGCGGTCACCATCGCGCTCCGGCGTGGGTTGCTTCAATTCTGATCGGATGACCATGGCCTGTAGAAAACTGTAGGTTTTTAGCTGGAGATTCCAATGTGCCGCGCGCGCCTCGCTGTAAGTAACGTAGGAGCAACATGCGAAGGTCACGTCATCGCCCTTGCTCCAACTCTCGGATGGGCCTCAAGATCCGGCGGTATGCCATGATGCATGCATTTCGGAGGCTAGTGAGGGTAGATGTGAGGCCGGTTGAAGAGGCGTCCAGCTAGGTTGACTACAGGCGAGGAACATGAAAAGGTCGCGACCAGCCTCCTTCTGCCCCGTGCTCTTCCTCTCGGTCGTGAATCCATCGGAAGCGTTCTATCCCGGCAGGCGGATCGCGCTGCCGCTTTGGATCTGCTTGTTGATCGTTTTCCGCTGTACCCCGACGTTCGCGCTCGACAGAGATCGAAGTATTGTGCAATTCAACCACACGGCCTGGAGCGAGAACGATGGTGCTCCGAGCGAAATCAGCGCGCTTGCCCAAACCGAAGATGGCTACTTGTGGATTGGGTCGGCACGGGGCCTGTTCCGCTTTGACGGCGTTAAATTCGAGGAGTATAAGCCGCAGCCCGGAGTGGAGCTACCATCTCACAGTATCTATTCTCTAATGGCCACACCTGATGGAGGGCTATGGATCGCTTTTGAGCCAACCGGATTAGGTTTCTTGAGAAATGGTTCTTTGACAGTATTTACCCGACCTGAAGAATTGCCGAACTCCCCCATTCATAGCTTTGCCCGCGATCATGACGGAAGAATCTGGGCTGGCACCGAAACTGGGTTGGTTCTGCGTGACGGCTCACGATGGATCCCAATCGGGCACGACTGGAACCTTGCTCCTGAGGTGATAAGGGCCCTCTTCGTCGATCGTGAAGGCACGCTCTGGGTAGCGACCATGAAGATCATTGCCTTCCTCAAGCGAGGTTCGAAAACATTCGAACTCGCCGGGGCTGTCGGGCGGGGTGTTACAACATTGGCGCAGGCTAAAGACGGGCGAGTGTGGTTTGCGGACGACGGCAGCTGGGAGGTACAACCAGTTCCGATTGCGGGACACAACTCGAAGGAGCAACATCCAGCAGTCATCGAAGAGGGTCTGCATGATCTGCTCATAGATCGCGAAGGCGCGTTGTGGATCACGCGTATGGGTTTCGGAATAGTTCGAATCAGGTATCCCGAGAGATTGGAAAATCGAAAGCTCGCTCGTCACGACCACGAATTGGAGTCATTCGGAGAAAAGGACGGCTTCTCCCTGGGCTTCGCCTACAAGCTCCTCGAGGATCGTGAGGGCAACATTTGGGTTGGCTGTTCCAAAGGACTGGTTCGCTTCCGCCGCAATCAACTTGTTCCAGTGCGTCTACCGCAAGGCTATCAAAAGCTTGTGTTGCTCGCGGGAAAAGGCGGCGAGATCTGGATCGGGGCCGTCAATGGCGGACCCTTGCTGCATATTCAAGGTGAAAGCCTTCTTGTTGAAAAAGTGGGCGGACGGATATCCAGCGTCTTCCGCGGCTCAAACGGTGACGTCTGGTGGGGCTCCGATACCGGAATCTGGCTTCAGCGCGGAACGAAATTTGAGTACTTTCCTATATCCAAAGGCGCTGGACCGCCGCACTTTATGTACGAGATCTTCCCCGGTAGAGCCGATGGCGGATTATGGGTCAGACTCGGAGATTTTGGAACCGTTTACTTCGTGCAAGGTGACTGGAATCTGAGTGACAGGCCCAAAGGGGTTCCAATTGCAGGACCCAGCGCCAGTTATCCTGACCCGTCCGGACGCGTCTGGCTCGGTTTCGACGCGGGCCAAGTGCACGTACTTGATGGAGGAAAGGTTACCGCTTACTCACAGAACGATGGGCTCGATGTGGGTCGAATTAAAGTCATTCGCGGGCTTGGCCAGCACATTTGGGTGGGCGGTGAACTTGGGCTGATGTTTTTCAGCGAGGGACGCTTCCGGAGGGTGACAGTTGCGGAAGGCGAGCCGTTTGGTGCGGTCTCTGGAATCATTGAGACAGTTGATGAAGGATTGTGGCTGAACGAGATGAGGGGAATCGTGCAAATTCCCCCGGAAGAGATCCGCCGGCTCATGGCTGATCCAAATCGCCGCGTAACTTATCGGCGATTTGACTATCTGGATGGGTTGCCGGGTGCGCCGCAGATGAGCTTCACAAATTCGACTGCTGTCGAAGCCAGCGACGGACGGCTATGGTTTGCCACAGATAACGGACTCGCGTGGATCAATCCAGCACACATGGTTAGGAACGGCGTGCCGCCGCCTGTTTCAATTCTATCCATCGGCAGCGAAAAAGGCCGTCAGCCGATGTCGAGCGCAGTCAGGTTCGCCGCTGGCACTCACACCGTCGAAATCGGCTATACCGCGTTAAGCCTTTCCATGCCTGAGCGGGTTGAGTTTCGTTTCAAGCTGGAGGAAGTAGACAAAGATTGGCAGGATGTCGGTACCCGCAGGCAGGCCTTCTATACGAGCCTGGGTCCGGGCCATTATCGGTTTCGAGTGATTGCACGCAATAACGACGGCGTCTGGAACAACGCGGGCGCAATCTTGGACTTCAGCATCGCGCCCGCCTGGTATCAGACGAACTGGTTCCGAGTTCTCTGCGTTGTGTCCAGTGTCTTGATCGTGGTAGTTCTCTACCAACTGCGGGTGCGGCAGCTTGCGAGATCCATCAGTGCCCGCTTCGATGAGCGCTTGGCAGAACGCACTCGTATAGCGCGCGACCTCCATGACACTTTCCTGCAAACTGTCCAAGGCAGCAAGTTGGTTGCGGATGATGCGTTGGAACCATCCACTGATCCAGTCCGTATGCGTCGAGCCATGGAACAGCTGTCGGTTTGGCTTGGACGAGCTACGCTGGAAGGACGGGCGGCGCTGAATTCCCTGCGCATCCTAATCACAGAAGGGAACGATCTCGCGGAAGCTTTAAGGCGGGCGACGGAAGAGTGTCGTATGCAGAGTTCCGTGGAAGTCTCTTTTTCTGTGATTGGCGATGCCAAAGAGATGCATCCTATCGTCCGCGATGAAGTCTACCGCATCGGCTACGAAGCCATCCGCAACGCGTGTACGCATTCGGGGGCCGGTCGATTGGAAGTGGAGCTCAGATATGCTGACGATCTTATCCTCCGTGTGAGTGACAATGGCACAGGGGTTGACCCTGCTATCGCAGATAAGGGAAGGGTTGGACACTTCGGACTGCAAGGAATGCGGGAGCGTGCCGCTCGCATCGGAGCCAAGCTCACGCTTAGAAGCTCTGCTAGCGCTGGGACCGAGATTAAGCTAATAGTCCCCGGAGACATCGTCTTCCGGAAGACGATGCCCGTTCGACGGTCCCATCCAAGATAAGAACTTATGCCAGCGATCAGACGCCTACAGTCAGCATCGCGCTTTGGCGTGACCTGCTCCAAGCGCGATTGTATTCCAAAGCCTGTAGAAAACTACGGGGTTCTGGCTGGAGATTTCGATGGTCCGCGAGACCCGCGAATCAGGTAGTGTCAACGATGAAAATACATGACCTCCCACGTCCGCGGCAGACTTATTGAGAGACTCAGCGATCCTTCAGCATACGCGGTTCAGAAATGTTCCCCGCCAAAGAAATATGTTGAGGCTTATCGTGAACCATCTGAGAATCGGCGCGCGATCACGGTCGGAACGCAAGCCTAGCTGATGCTGCTCGATGGGCTTGGAGTTCTTCCAATTGAACTGCGCCACGGATCGAAGCAGACCGGATACACGCCGAGGGCTCCTACCTTGTAGTTTTGAGGGCTGGTGAGCAATGGGACACCGGGGGTCGCCATGGATGAGTTCGCGAAGAATTGGCACTGCCGCAGAGTCTTCTGTCAGACCGGCACGAGTCCTAAGAGAATTTGGCAGCACCCTGGCTCCCTTGCTATGCCTCGGAGTTTCTTTAATTGGTTGCCAATCCTCAAAAACTCTCGCCGGACCCACGATCGAATTCACTGAGATTCCACCAGCGGCGCAAGGTGGCCGCGAACGAGTTGATACCATCGCAGGCCGTGTTGCCGGTGCGCGTCCCGGTCAGCAGATTGTCGTGTATGCGAGGAGCGGACCCTGGTGGGTCCAGCCGTGGCCTGACAAACCACTCATTCCAATTCAGGCCAACTCTACTTGGAGCACTCCGACCCACCTAGGATTTGACTACGCCGCACTATTGGTCGAACCGGGCTATCATCCGCCGCCCACGATGGATGCGGCGCCCACCCAAGGTGGTTCTGTTATTGCCGTGGCAATCACAAAGGGCGTCGGCGAAATCCAGTACGCACCCACAAAGCCGCTTCATTTCAGCGGTTACGATTGGAAGATTCGCATGATTGCGAGTGATCGCGGGGGACTAAACAATCTGTATAACAGCGATAACGCTTGGACGGATGCGGGTGGAGCCCTGCATCTCCGCATGAAGAAAAAGGATGGCACGTGGACATGTGCGCAAGTGGAACTCACACGCAGTCTCGGGTATGGAACCTACATCATCGTGCTCAGGGACATCTCACACTTGGAGCCCGCGGCAGTCTTCAGCATGAATACCTTCGACGAAATGTCGGGAGGCGACGAACACTATCGCGAATTAGACGTTGAGATTAGCCGCTGGGGCGACCCCATCAGCAAGAACAATGCGCAGTATGGCATCCAGCCTTTCTACGTCCCTGGCAATGTCGCTCCCTTCACGGCACCTTCGGGCATTCTAACTCATTCCATGCACTGGGAATCTGGGCGGGCAAGCTTCAAAACCATCCGGGGATCTTCGATGCAAGCGGCTGCGCCTGCCCTGTCGCAACACGTCTTCACTTCGGGAGTCCCCTCACCGGGTGACGAAAGGTTCCAATTGTCGTTCTACGTTATCCCCAGCGACAGAAGCCCACTGCAAAACGCGAGTGAGGTGGTTGTCGAGAAATTCGAATACTTGCCATGATCGGCAGGTCCCAGCGACGTTGGCAGTGCAAGAGCATCACAGCCGTACTTACGGTTGTGTTCTTTGCTTGCCCGGCACACGCGATCGATCCTAACCGAGCGATCTCGCAGTACATTCGCGAACGGTGGGGGAGCGAGAAGGGATTTCCAGACGGGTCTGTTTCTGCTTTCGCTCAAACCACGGACGGCTATCTTTGGATCGGGACTGAAAAAGGACTGGTTCGTTTTGATGGATTGAATTTCCGCCTTTTCGAGCAAGCGATCCCTACCTCGCTCCCAATCGGTCCCGTCCGAGGACTCTTGGCGGACGCTGAAGGAAATCTCTGGATCCTCTTGCAGAGCACCAGGATTCTGCGTTACCACGATGGAAGATTTGAGCCCGGCAGCGAGGAAGAGTTGTTCGGCGTCACTTCCGTTCTCAGGCGAAAAGACGGTACGGTTCTTCTTTCATCTGTCGCCCTTGGCACCGTCACGTATCGTGTTGGAAAGTTTGGAAACCTCACGTCGCCGGTGCAATTAGCAAACTCCGGACCTCCCACAACGGACGAGGCCGCCGACAATCTATCGACCCGTCTCAACTGGGCCGCGGGCGTGGCAATCCACCGCTTCGCCGCGCCCCACTCTCCGGTTGTTTCGATGGCGGAAACCACGGACGGAAAAGTTTGGCTGGGTACGCGAGATCGGGGCCTCTTCTATGTGGACCAGGGGCTCATTTCAGCGGTCGGGAAGGGATTGCTCACACCAGAGATTAAGTGTCTGCTGGCCCTCGATAACCGCGAGTTGTGGATAGGGACCGACATTGGAGTTATGCGCTGGGATGGAACGCGGCTTACACAGGCCGGTCTGCCCCCCGCTATTAGTCATGCCCACGTTCTCGCAATGACGCGGGATCGCGACGCAAACATCTGGCTAGGTACTTCTGCCGGGCTCCTGCGGTTCAACTCCAACGGCGTTTCGAGTGAGGAACGGAAGCAGCGGCCCAGCCTGCAAGTGACTGCTCTTTTTGAAGACCGGGAGGGGAACCTTTGGATGGGGAGCGGACGCGGCATTGAGCGTCTGCGGGATAGTGCGTTCGTCACCTACTCGGTGGCCGATGGTCTGCCATCGGATCAAAATGGACCGGTTTATGTCGACGCAAAGGGGCGTACTTGGTTCGCTCCTCTCGAGGGCGGCCTGCACTGGACAAAAGCGGGGGGCACTGGAAGCGTGAGGAATGCAGTGCTGGCCGGCGATGTCGTCTATTCGATCTCAGGCCGCGAAGGCGAATTGTGGCTCGGCAGACAACGGGGCGGCCTAACGGTTCTGCGTAACCATGGCGCCTCCATCACGTCGAAAACTTATACCCAGGCGGATGGACTCGCTCAAAACAGCGTTTACGCCGTCTATGAGAGCAACGATGGAACTGTTTGGGCGGGAACCCTGAACGGCGGAGTAAGCGAGTTCAGAAACGGTCGCTTCACAACTTACACCACTGCAAACGGCCTATCCTCGAACGCCGTGAATTCGATTGCTGAAAGTCCAGATGGCACGATGTGGTTCGCCACACCCAACGGACTGAACGTCCTGTCCGAAGGCAAGTGGCGCGCCTTCACAGTCCGCGACGGCCTGCCTTCTGCGGATCTGAACTGCCTTTTCGTAGATTCGGGGGGAGTGCTCTGGATTGGCAGCTCCAGCGGCCTCGCCTTTCTCGTTTCGGATCGTATCGAAATCCGCCGCGACTCGCCGGAGGCCCTGCGCGAGCAGATATTTGGAATTGCAGAAGACAGAAGTGGCTGGCTCTGGATCGCAACCTCCCATCACGTGCTTCGCATCAATCGCAAGGTGCTGCTGGAAGGCATCTTCAGTGATTCCGCACTGCGCCAGTACGGACTGGCCGACGGACTACAAGCTGTGGAAGGCGTAAAGCGGGATCAATCTGTTTTTGCCGACTCACTCGGGCGAGTTTGGTTTGCCATGAATCGTGGCCTTTCCGTCGTTGACCCCAGTCGACTTACACGCAGCTCCGTGCCCGCACTGGTTCATGTCGATGCAGTCGCGGCGGATGGCATTCCCGTCAGCACGCAAGGACCGATCCGCATTGAATCCGCTCGGCAGAGGATCACATTCAGTTACACGGGATTGAGTCTTTCCGATCCTGAGCGCGTCAGATACCGGTATCGGCTCGATGGTTTTGATCGCGACTGGAGCGAGCCGGTTACAGCACGCACAGCCGTCTACACTAACCTCAGCCCAGGCTCCTACACCTTCCGCGTGACCGCATGCAACAGTGACGGCCTCTGGAACGATGAGGGTGTCATCCTAGACTTCAGCGTTACGCCCGCCTGGTTTCAGACGGGCTGGTGTCGAGTGCTGTACGTATTTTCGGTCGTCTCCATTGCCTTGACCGTCTATCGACTGCGGGTCATTCAGATTGCCAAAAGCATCAGCACCCTCTGCGATGAGCGATTGGCAGAACGCACGCGGATGGCACGGGAGCTGCATGACACCTTCCTCCAAACTGTCCAAGGCAGCAAGCTTGTTGCGGATGATGCGCTGGAGCTTTCCGCCGATCCCATTCGAATGCGTCGAGCCATGGAACAGTTATCTCTGTGGCTTGGAACAGCTACGCAGGAGGGACAGGCGGCGCTGAATTCCCTGCGTACGGCGACGACGCAGACAAACGATCTCGCGGAAGCCTTAAGGCGGGCGACGGAAGAGTGTCGAATGCACAGTCCGATGGAAGTCTCTTTTGCAGTGGTTGGCAATGCCAAACCGGTGCACCCCGTGGTTCGTGATGAGGTCTATCGAATCGGCTACGAAGCCATACGAAACGCATGCATACACTCGGGGGCTAGGCGATTAGAGATAGAGCTCACATATGCGCGCGACCTTACCCTGCGTGTGAGTGACAACGGTACAGGTATCGATCCCGCCGCGGCTAGAGGGAAGGACGGACACTTCGGACTACGAGGAATGCGGGAGCGTGCCGCTCGCATCGGAGGCAAGCTCACGCTTAGAAGCTCTACTAGCACTGGGACTGAGATTAGTCTAATAGTTCCTGGAGGCATCATCTTCCGGAAGACGATGCCTGTTCGACGGTCTTTGTTTGCAAGGATGTGTACAAGAATAAGAATGCTTTTTCGCTCAAGAGACCAAACCTCCAATGCGGACTGATCGCGATTTGCAGAGTTCCACCCGCCCGTAATCACACCTGTAGAAAAATCTAGGATGAATTCTGTGGTTTCTGAGGTGTTCAGACATTCAGGGATGCGAATAACTTGTCTGCGAGGTGTACTCGTGCTTCGCTCCAGCAGGACGCTGCTCAGACTTCTCCCGAAAATTAACGCTGACCTAAGGATATGCAAATCAACTGCAGGAATGGAGCGGCAAAATGAGTAATTCGATGACGCCTATCTCGCGTCGCCAGGTTCTAATCGGCGGTGCTGCCATGATGGCCGTTACGGGACTTCCCATATCGGCTTTCGCCGGTCAACCCAAGCCTGCGAGCACCCCCGCACCGCGGAGAAACAATCAAGGAGAAGCTCAGATGACTACGATCACGACCAAAGATAGAACCACGATTTTCTACAAAGACTGGGGCACAGGGCCGGCGGTCGTGTTTTCGCATGGGTGGCCGTTGAACGCAGACGCCTGGGATTCACAAATGCTATTCCTGGGACAGAACGGCTATCGCGTCGTTGCGCACGACCGCCGCGGCCATGGACGTTCGAGCCAGCCCTGGGATGGCAACAACATGGACACATACGCCGATGATCTGGGAGCGCTGCTCGACCAACTGGATCTTAAAAACGTAACTCTGGTCGGCCATTCCACAGGGGGCGGCGAGGTCGTGCGCTATATCGGTCGGCACGGGAGCAAGCGAGTATCGAAGGCGGTGCTGATCGGCGCGGTCCCGCCACTTATGCTGAAAACTGAGCAAAATCCTGGCGGCCTTCCGTTGTCTGTATTCGACGGCATTCGGGCTGGCGTGATTGCGGATCGCTCGCAATTCTTCAAGGACCTTACGATCCCCTTTTACGGATACAACAAACCCGACGCCAAGATTTCGCAAGGTGTTAGGGATGCATTCTGGCTGCAGGGAATGCAGGTATCCATTGTGGGAGCATACGACTGCATCAAAGCTTTTTCCGAGACAGACTTCACCGAGGATCTCAAGAAGATCGATGTACCAACCTTGATCCTGCATGGGGATGCCGACCAGATTGTGCCTGTTGAAGATTCGGCGCTTCTGTCTGCGAAACTCATCAAGAACTCCACTTTGAAGGTTTATCCGGGCGCGCCGCATGGGATGTGCACCACGCTGGCGGACAGAGTGAATGCCGATCTTCTCGGATTTCTGAAAGAGACGGATCGAGCGGCAGCATGAACAGCAGATAGCCGGGCCCACGCTGATGAGTCAAATCGCACCAACCCCGAGCGTGACCAGATTGGCTGATCCAACAAACAACAATCCTGCGCCGGGAAGAGTTCTTGTAGTCGAGGACGATCCGTCCGTTCAAAGGGTACTGAAGCACCTGTTCGAAGCTGAAGGATACGCCGTGGAGATTCACGGCAATGGGCAGTCTGCGCTCGAGAGCTTTCATGCGTTTCCGCCCTCCATCATCGTTCTCGATCTTCGATTGCCCAGGGTTTCCGGCCGCGATCTGTGCGCGGAGGTTAAGGCTAAGTCACCAACGTTGCCGATCGTTGTGTTAAGCGCAGCCAGCGACGTATCCGATAAAGTCTTGCTGCTGGAGTTAGGAGCCGACGACTACGTCACCAAACCCTTTAGCCCACGGGAACTTCTGGCTCGAGTGCGCGCCGCACTCCGTCATACTTCAAGAACATCAAATATCAGCCTGGTTCGTTTCGATAGCATTTCAGTCGACTTGAAGAAAATGGAAGTGCTGCGCGACGGCGAGGTTGTAGTCCTGACCGCGCAGGAATTCAAGGCCTTGCGGTTTTTGGTGCAAAATCCGGATCGCGTGATCAGCCGCGAGGAACTGCTGAAAGAAGTGTGGGGATACCAGAATTATCCTTCCACCCGCACCGTGGACAGTCATATTCTCAGACTTCGCCAGAAACTGGAGCGCGATCCCGCCAACCCAGTGCACTTCCTCACGGTACATGGGATGGGCTACAAGTTCGTCCTCTGAGGTCATCGTGTTCCGGGGCAGAGCAGCCGCAGTCTCACTATGCCGCTTTCTGAAGACAGCACGATGCAAATGCCGGAAGACGCTCTGCACAACAGCGAGCAGCGAATAAGCTTGATCCTCGATTCCGCCACGGAGGCGATCTGTGGCTGCGACTCAGAAGGCATTTGTCTTTTCTCAAATCTTGCGGCGGCGCGAATTCTCGGATACGACGATCCCGCGGAATTAATCGGGAAAAACATGCATGCGCTGGAGCACCATACCCGAAAGGACGGCACCCCATATCCAATTGAAGAATGTCCCATCTATATTGGCTTCCAAAAAAACGAGGACGTGCACAGGGACGATGAGGTTTATTGGAGAAAGGATGGCACGAGCTTTCCTGTGGAATTTTGGTCCCATATTGT
>Ga0209007_1000655_pt1 | contig 11928 bp, 11 predicted proteins | sample JacPinW_OM1H0_O2_FD_187961 | JGI IMG/M metagenome (GOLD analysis project Ga0209007, IMG submission 187961) | Forest soil microbial communities from Algoma, Ontario, Canada - Jack Pine, Ontario site 1_JW_OM1H0_O2 (SPAdes) (version 2) | ecosystem: Environmental > Terrestrial > Soil > Boreal...
AACTGCAACAGGTCTTGTTGAATCTGATTATGAATGGCATCGAATCCATGACGTCAAGTTCGGACCGGCCGCGAGTGCTGCTGATCCGATCGCAAACCAAAGAATCGGGGCATGTGCTGGTGGCGGTGCAGGATTCGGGCACCGGAATCGATGCCATAGCGATGTCTCATATCTTCGACACGTTCTTTACCACCAAGCCGGCAGGAATGGGTATGGGCCTGGCGATCAGCCGTTCCATCGTTGAAGCTCATGGCGGCCGATTGTGGCCTGTTCCGGATGCGAGTGAAGGCGCAATCTTCAACCTCACACTTCCGGTTTGCGCTTGAGAGACGGAATGAGCGAAAGCCCCCCCATCGTATTTGTTGTTGATGACGAGCCCGCCATCTGTCTGTCTCTAAAGAGGTTGGTTAAATCCGTGGGGCTAGAGGCGCAAACCTTTAACTCGGCGCAGGAGTTTCTTCGCGCCAAACGCCCGGATGGACCTGGCTGCCTGGTACTTGATGTCCGGCTTCCCGGCTTGAGCGGGCTCGATCTGCAGCAAGAGCTTCTGGATGCGAAGGTCGACCTGCCCATTATCTTTATCACCGGTCACGGGGATATACCCATGTCGGTGCGCGCCATAAAGGCCGGCGCGGTCGAATTCCTGACCAAGCCCTTCCGCGACCAGGATCTGGTAGACGCCATTCAGCACGGGATCGAAAAACACAGAGCAGCCCGGCAGGAGTCCGTCAAGCTCACTGAATTCCGCGCTCTCTATGATTCCCTAACACCTCGTGAGCGCGAAGTATTTCCGCTGGTTGCCGCGGGTTTACTCAATAAGCAGATCGCTGCACAGCTCGGTACAGGCGAAAAGACTATTAAGGTACATCGTGGCCAGGTCATGCACAAGATGAAGGCTGAATCACTGGCCCATCTAATCCGCATCGGCGAAAAACTAGGGCTCTCCTCCCCAAAATCCTAGAACTCTTGGCCCATCGTCCAATAGACATCCCTTTGCAAGGGAGTTATTTTGATTCCAGAAGGAGCCCAACTATATGAGTTCACAGTTTGTGAGCGTTGGAAGGTACGAACTCCCAGGGTGCACGCATCGGGAAATGGCGCCAATGTCGCGGGCATCGTCGGACCGCGGAATTGAGCCCGGATCACAAGCCGCTTTGATCGCGATCGTGGACGACGATCCGTGGGTGCGCAAATCCCTGGAACGGTTGATCAAGGCTGAAGGCTTAAGAACAGAAACTTTCGCCTCAGCGGAGGACTTCATAAGAGCGGGCGATCATCGTGAAACGGCTTGCCTCATTCTAGATCTGAGGTTGCCGGGGATGAGCGGACTGGAACTACAGCATCGACTCGTGATCGACAACGATCACCTCCCGATCGTATTCGTGTCGGCACACGACGAACCTGAGACGCGGTATGAGGCAACGAAAGCCGGCGCAATCGCTTTTTTTAGCAAGCCTTTCAACGACGAGGCCCTGATTGACGCCGTTCGATCAGTCCTCAAGTCGATTTAGGCAGAGAGTTTTTGCGGGCCACTTCGTAGCAACGACACTTGAACATTTTGGGCCTGGGAATCTCTTTGGCCTTGTGTCTTTAAAGTCGGAGCCTAGCTGAGAGTGCTTGGGGTACTTTCGAAAGTGGAGGTTGTCATGCCTGCAGCTGAGAGAACCATCGACTATCGTCTACGCACTGGACGCCAATGCTACGAAGTTCCGAGCCAAGCCCGCAACGGCGTTGTGGAAACAGGAATTCAAAGCCCTTTGCAGAGCGATATTATGCAGAACAACAAACAGTCTGGCGGCGCTACCCGCGACACACGTCGTCAATCGAGATCCGCCGTGCCTGATGTGGCGGAACCCTCATCTATGGGGGAAGAGAGGACTGCCCGGTCCTTGACGATCTTAGTCGCTGATGACCATCCGATGGTGCGAGAAGGGCTGGTAGCGGTCATCAACCGCCAGTCAGACATGCGGGTGGTTGCTGAGGCCGTCAACGGGCGCGAAGCCGTGGAAAAGTTTGTGACACTACGTCCCGACATCGCCCTTCTCGATCTTCGCATGCCGATGATGGACGGCATCGAAGCTGTGATGTCCATCTACGAGCAGGCTCCAGAGGCACGTCTGGTTATCGTTACCACCTACCAGAGTGAAGAAGACATTTACCGAGCTCTACGGGCCGGCGCCCAAGGTTACCTTCTCAAGGACGCCCCCGTGGAGGATCTTATCGAATGCATCCACACGGTCGGCGACGGCAAGACCTGGATTCCGCCTGCAGTCGGAGCGAAGCTCGCGAGACGTGTAACCGAGCGGTCTTTGACGGCGAGGGAAACGGAAGTGATTCGCGCGCTGGCAAAAGGCAAAAGCAACAAAGAGATCGGGGTCGCACTCAACATAAGCGAGGGCACGGTCAAAGTACACGTAACCCACATGCTGGAAAAGCTCAAAGTCACAGGCCGCACAGAAGCGATAGGCGCGGCCGTGAAACGTGGCCTTGTGACAATGGAGTGATCTCCAGCCCAATAGCTGGGATTTCCTTGCGCACAAACTTTCAGAAGGGACTAGATTATGGCGACAAGTAATGTTTCCAAAATCCGCACGGGTAGAATTGCCATCCAGGAACAGCACGGCACCGCGAAGACGAATTCGCAACGCTCACCTTCCGTGTCCCACACACCCATCGCTAAGTTTGCTCGAACTGGACTGACTGGAGCTGGATCGATGGCGCTGATCTTGCGCCAAGCTCCAGCCGGTATCGTGGTGTGCGATGGGAAGAGAAACGTAACCTTAGTAAACGCCGCGGCTAGAAAGTTGGTCCTGAACGGTCCAGAAGGCGAACCTATCACTTACGCGCCAGATATTTGGGGCGAAATGCAGGATCCCAACGGGTGTCACATTCCTGCGGAGGAGTCTCCGTGCATGAAAGCCTTGCTCGGTCAAACAACCAATGGCCAGGAGTGTTGCTTTGTTCGGCCGGGTGATGGCTCTTTCGACGTTCTGTTTAGCGCCGCACCTATTACCAGCGACCAGAAAGTCATCGGCATGATTGCAACTCTGTTTGACATTACGCAGCACAACGACGAGGAGTTACAGCTTCGCGAAGACGCTGTGTCGAACGAGCGCAACCGTATGGCCGCAGATCTCCATGACACACTTTGCCAAAGTCTGTGCGCGATCATGCTTATGCTGAATGCCGCCGAGCATGAGCTCGCAGACGAACCCGAAAAAGCTCGCAGTCATTTTCGTTGCGCACACGAAGTAGCCTTCGAGAGTCTGGCCGAAGCGCGACGCACAATGTGGACGTTATCTCACGAATCCCTCGAGAATGAAGATTTGGCTCCCGCGTTATCGTTCCTCGCCCAGCAGTTTTTTGCCGGCACTCCGGTAGAACTCAAGCTTTCTCTTCAGCCTGAAACCGGTGCGCTGCCGTTGGAACTACGCCGCGAGTTACTGAGGATCGCGAGAGAGGCGCTGGCGAATGTGTTGAAACACTCGAACGCAACCAGAGTCCACCTTGACTTGCTATACCAGAAGCGGGAAGTGCAGCTCTGCATTTTCGATGACGGTCACGGATTCGTCGGTGATCCTAGGCCCGGCGCTAGCCACGGCGCCGGTCTAAACAACATGCGAAAACGGGCCGAGCGCATGGGTGGGAAGCTGATCATCAACAGCTTGCCCGGACAAGGAACACGTTTGATCGCAGCATTGCCATTCTCCATGAGTATGACGGATCGTTTTGCAACCGAGTCAGCGGAACACCTTGGCGCCTCGTAATCCGTCACGGATCAATCAGCTGCTTACGTCCGTTTCCAGCGAGTAGGTCACGCTCGGCGGTCGAACAGCTAGCGCGAACGTTATAGGAATACGCATCACCGACGTCTAACGCGCCCTTACGAGTCCTGTCAGAACGGATGTTCCTGCACATGAGGAATTGCGTGTCGCAGCTCAACCGGTATAACTTACGATTCACCGGAGTTGGAAGTGGACCTTGGAGGTGTCTTGTGAATGTGGCGAGTGTGAAACTTACTGGCAGTATAAGCTAAATTTCCCGCCCAGGACTTTATCTGGACCAAGTGGAACGGGTCACCGTGTCTGTTGAGGGCGCCGAACCGCTTTATGCGGAGCTCCGGCTGCCCAACCTATCCAGATGGACGGTGGGACAGAGAGTGGTCGTTACCATTGAGCCTGATTGAATCGGATTGAGAACCCGACGCCAGTTCCCCGACATGAGAAGCTACGCTGTTTTAGCGTCGGATCTCCGAGAGAAACTCGCAACCTATTGGTTGCGTGGTTTGATCAAGATGCCCTAATCGAGATCACGCCGATTAAGACTGCGAGGCCAAGTTAGACCGCTTGCCTGATTACGACCGCTGCAGGTAGAGTGCGAACCGCCATGGCAAACATGATGTAAGACCAGACGCGCAAGGGCAAGGACACGCCCACCGCAAGGACCAGAAACCAAAGTCCCGACACGCTGACCAATCTAAGGAAACCACACTTGATGGGAAGGCCAAAGTGCAGCGAATGTCATTTGTCTCGCTATCTGCCGAAACTCATAGGTTTTTTATCGTACCGACGCTAAACCGGGCATGTAGCTGTCCTCTACCACAACTTTGGCGCGAATTGGCTTGCCGCTGGAGTCGATGATGTTGACTGGCCCGCCTGTCTTCGGGTCGATGAGTTCGACACGCACAGTCCGAGGAGAGTTTAGATCGACGTTGCTGGGAGAAGAGTAAGTAATTACATACCGAACCTTCAGGTGCTCCAGCATGTCGTCATAGACTGGCGAGAAATCGAGGGTATCTTGCGGGATGTAGGTTCGACCTCCTGACATTCTGCAAATCTCTTCCAGCGTTTTCTCTGCCTTGGTCCAATCGATCTGGCCTAATGCCCCTGTATGAGGACGGAGGTCAGCAGCCTCGCTCAACATCCGCCCCAGGACTAGGGCATAAATCGGGGTATCGGATTCCTGGACTGCTTTCAAAGCATCTTGATAGCTAGCCTTGCTGAAAGTATCGACGCCCGAAGAAATCAGGAGAATCGCCTTGCGCCCCGTGACGTGCCGCATTTGCTCAAGGGCGAAGATTATCGCGTCGTAGAGATTGGTCTCCGAAAGCTCGGGTGTGCCTAGCCCCAGAAATAGAGTCTTGAAGGCTTCCTTATCATTTGAAAACTCGCTCAACTTCTGAACGGCTTCGCTATACTTCCAGATGCCAAGACTGTCGTCATGACCTACTTCATCCAGCAAGAGTTGGCTGGCGATTGACACCTCTTCGCCGAGATCCCGGTTCATACTCGGCACTTGGCCGCCAAACTCAATAAGCAGGCCCAAAGAAGCTCGCGCATGTTCAACTTCGATCGTCGTATTCTGTTGCTGGATGCCGTTCTCGTAGACAGCAAAATTCTGCCGACGGAGGTTGGGGATGAAGTATCCGTTGGGGTCCTGCACGAGCAACTTAATGGTTACCGTCCGAGTCGCCGGATCGAAGTGAATTTCCGTTTTCTGCTTGCCTTGGCTTCCCTTGAACAGTGGCGACGCCGGCCGGTTGGGCGTCTGGATCTGTCCCGCTGATCGCCTCCCGGAATCCTGTGAGTTAGTCTCGGAAGTCCCTCCATGCGGAGTCTGCGCCGCAGCCGCCGTTGCTAACAGCAAGGAGAGCAGCGCGATTCTTGGGAAGTTCTTTCTACTCGCCATCGGTCGTATCGTCTTCCTTGCACGCGGCCCCTTACAGATCCTGCTCCCGTCTATTCGCTCGCAGCTACGAGGTTGTTCTGTATCCTGAAGGTACTTTGGGCTCATTGGCATTCCCTCAAAAGAGATTCCGCCACCAGCCTTGTGCCAGCATCTGAGCTGGCTAACGCGCTTAACAGTTCCCATATGGCTTCCTTGCGGCGCTCCGCGCGCCATTCAAATCCGCAGACAAGCAGATACAAAGGGTCCAGTTCGCTGCCTCCCAACGCTTTTGAGCGATGAAACGGCTCGATATCTGTCCCGATCGATCCTTGGCCTTCCGGCAGGGTGCCGTTCTCAGCCAGCAGTCTTCGGGATGCCGACAAGAGCGGAAATGGATCCGGTATCACGTTTTGGCCCTCCGCAGTCGTCGTCCAAAGCATCTGAATATGCATGTTCATCACGCTTGCACATATTAACGATTGGTGAGTTTGGCAACAATTGATCGTGAGAGCGACCTCTGCTTGCGAAGGGACATCTAGAGCTGGCTAGGCTTCGGGGCTTAGGTGTTCCTACTACCTCGGACGTAGCCTTGTGCGTATGTTTCGTCCACCGTCTCTTTGAGCAAAGTTTTTCATTTTCGTTGCTTGCTCTGCCATCAGCGGTTACGGATGTTTTCAATGCAATGAAGACAAAGCGAAACTCAACGAAGGCCAAATCCGCGTCGCGAGGAAGCAGGGATTTCTGGTCAGGATTTTCAGATCACATCTGGACACCGGACGAATTAGTTGGTTTACTAGGCACGGCCAAGTCAAGAGTAGCTTAAAAGGAAGGACACAAATGTCCAGAGTCCTACTGGGCGTCATCTGTGGTTTGGTGTTCGGTGCCATCGATATCGGAATCATGCTGCCGATGAGCTTTCCCGACAAAAAGGCCGCAATCACGGCGGCTTTCATTGCACGCTTTGGGATTGGGTTTGTGATCGGCGCGGTCCGTTTGCCTTGGCCCGGTTGGGCGGTCGGCCTGTGCTTTGGTCTGCTGTTAAGTATCCCTGATGCTCTCATCACCAAGGCTTATGGGCCGATCATCGGCATGGGTGCTGTAGGCGGAACTATCGTCGGCGTAATCATCGGGCGATTTGGCCGATAGGTGATGTGCTCGATTACGTTCCAAGGTTGTTCAACGCGGCTTCGTACTTCTTGATGTAATGCTGACGCGACGCCAAGAAATCAACTTGCTGAAGATGCTGCGACCGAGAAATGCTCAAAGCTGTTTAGCTTTAACGTGAAGCTTCAAACAACGACTCGAAAAACACGTGTGTCGGCGATTAACAATTGTGGGCTGGCATTGGCGAAGAGAATATCGAGGCGGCCCGCATCCCGCCCGATCTGATAGGACCGTCCAGACGGAATCGTTGGACTTGGCTGTAAATAGGGGCATCCTTACGCATCCCTGGGGGAAGAGGAGTCGGACTTCAGAGTTCCGACAACTCCTTCGATCCGGGAGCGCAGCGACGCAGAAGTGTAATGGAAACTACCAGTACAAGGATCAGCAGACCCAACAAACCAAGTTCAATCATCGAAGAGTGGAAAATAGCGCTTGAGCCTTCGGTCGCCCATGCACCTTCTTTTGTGAGCGTGGCTGCTTCTAGGGTAATCACCAAAACGCGGCGAATTGAGGCAATCAGTCCGACCATCAGAAAGGGTTCTATAACCAGAGCATGGGAGCGAATGGAGATACGTAGTGTATGCAGAATCTCCACCAGCATCAGCACAATGAGGAGTTGGTTCAATACCCTCAGAGTCTGGGCTGCAACAGTCCAATGACTGAGACCGATCCACAGTATTTGGCCCGCGGTAGCGATGGTCACAAAGGCCGTTACAGCCAGCAACAGTGCGAGAACGGAGTAGATGACTATCTCGCTCTTGCCCAGATAGTAGTCAAAGCGGCGACGTAATCTGTCCTCGACCATGTCAAACTCAAGTTAAAATCGAAATATGAATTGGTATTGCTGTGGAAAGCGGAGCGCGGACTTGAGCGTCCGCGCTCCCAACCCGGCGAATCCGAACATCACCGCATCGCAAAGACTCCCCGGAGGTCCTGGTGCTAGAACGCGGGGGGAAAGTGCTCGAACATCTTGTGTACATCTTTCTCAAGTTCTTTGACATTTTTTTCCGGTTTGCTGGCGAGAACGTCGCTCGCTGATCCGCGCCAAATCAATCTCATCGTGGTCGTGTCAAACATGTCGACGACGAGCGTACCCACATGGTAAGGCTGTGCTTCAGTGATCGCCTCGCCGAATCCCCTCCAGCGCCAACCCAGTCCGGTGTAGAACGTCTCCAGAGTCTGACGTTCATGAGTGGTGCCGACAGCGACGATTGAAACATCCCCGCCAGCCGGGACGTGCGTCCAGCCTTTCGCCGCGAGTTCTGTTTCAATCGCATCTTTGATGCGGTCATCCCAGAGGCTATTCGGCGTCTCGACCTTCGCCCAGGAATAAGTTTTGTAATGGTTGAAGTCAACGTGGTGGTCATAGTCGGTGATGACTTCTCGAGCGAATGCAGCGGTTGTTGCAATCAGCACCGCCATACAGACGAGTGAAAAACGGCTTCGAAGCTTCATATGCTCTCCTTGCGAACTGTTGGTGAGGTTGCTTACTTGCTACGAACGGATCGTAGCGTGCCGGCGTTTCCGTCACAATTCCTCAAGAGAATGAGCGTGGATTCCGATGGGACGCGTAGAAACGTGTTAGTCCCGCGTCAGAGATACTCATACAACTTTAGAAGTAGGGATACTTCGACACTGTAGATCGTAGGGATACTTCGACACTCTAGATCCCCATGCAGTTGGGTATGACGCAGATTTCCGAAGCGGAAGAGCAACAGAGGTTCGAGAACCTCCCCGATGCTCTACTAGGTATCGAAAAGTGGCTGCTTAAGCGGCCGCTCTCCAGATTTCGTCCACCTGAGCAACTCCTGAATCTCCGATTGCATATAAAAACCCTCCCCAACTACAGGTGCTACTGCTCCCACGTCGATTGCTTCGTGAAACAACTCACGAGTCTGTTCATATCCTGGGATCTGTACTCTCTTTGCCAGTTCGAGTACATCGGAGGTTGGCATTTCAGGGTCTGCGATCAGCGACAGCAGGATCATCAACCCATCCACCCCGACAAATCTCTCCAGGGGCAGACCTTCAACAATGCTCTGATCCCTCCGAAATTCACATCGATCGTCGTACTGGCAGCGGCCGTGATTGGATCCTCGGACTCCATTTCGATGAACCAGCCTCAAATCCTTCAACCGAGTAGCTCCGTGTTCGTCTTCGCCAGCCAGCCATTCGACCCAGCCGTCCTCAATGGCGCTGATGAGTTCGCCGCAAGCGCTACATGTCCAACCCACGGAAGCATAGCCCGGCATGCGAGTGTCTTTGTCTATCGTTGCTCGGTCCACCCTTGCTTTATCCATTGTGGCTGTATCCATCGAAAGATGCTTTTGCAACTGCTGTTCCAAGCCTTACTCCTTCTAGAAAATGGCCGGACCGCAATGGAGCGGCCCGGCCACCGGGGGGTCGCACTAACGGGGCAGCCAAGAAATCTTAATTGCTCGCAATCTCCAACTTCTGCTCAAGATGTTCCAGCTTGGCCCTGGCTTGTCCGTATTTCCAGAAGGACGAGATCCGGTCGTTCCCAGTTTCGTTCCGTCGAGGATTTCCACGCGTCGCCCCTCTATCTCTATCGGTGGCGCTCGATCGGACGGGCAAGTCCCAGGCGCGCCGCCCGCCGTTCGATTGCGCTACGTGGAATCAATCTGTGGCCCTCGATGCGGTTTGAAAACTCCCAACGATGTAAATCGGCATACGGATGCACATAGAAGCCGCGGTTGAACCATGTGCGTCCCCAAACGACGTTGTTGATGAATAGCGCGTGCGTGCCCCAGTCAAAGCGGACGACGCCCCATCCCCACGGGCGAAATGCCACGCCAAGGTTGACGCCAAAGCCGAAGCTGATCGCAGCGCCCACAACAATTCCGGGCCGAGGCGGCCAAAAAACAACCAGTGGGTCATAGACCGGCACGCAGATGAAAGCGGGATCCACGGGATCGATCTCAATATAGGGCCCGCCGGTTACGATGATTTGATCGTTGCTGCGCAAATAGCCGTAGTCTTTAGCCTTTTGCCGCATTCGCTGGACCGCATCCATCACGTCTTGGCGCTGCGCGAGAAAAGCGTCGCCCAACTCCCGCGTCCATTCCATGTCCGCAGCCATCTTCTCCAGAACAGACGGGAAAGGGAGTAATGCCTGTACGCTCGGATCCCACGACAGATGGTCGTCGGCAATGGCCTTGGCGAGCACGTCCCCAGTCAAGTAATGGTGTTCATTGGCCCACTTGGCTGCAGCGGGAATCTGGTCGGAATACGTCGCGGCGGCGAGAACCTGCGCCAGGAGCGGGTCCGGGTATAACGCTATCCGAGTGACCAGCTTGTCCAGTTGTTCGGGGGAATGTTGAGGTGGCTCTTGGGCCAACGCTGGACGGACCGACCATCCGACCACTAGGGCCACTACCAGAACAGTCGTCGTGATTCTTGTCTTTCGTTCTGAATATTGCATTTTCTTCCTCGCTTTGGTCTGGATTGCTACCGATGTAGATCTCGTAGCTCGCAATGCGTATGCCCCTTTCGTCGTCGACCACCGCCAAACTGCACCTAGCGCCGCTCCTGTTGGGACTGCCGTTTCAGAAACGCGGACAATTTATCTTCGAGTTTGGCGAACACCGAACCCGCGTCGGAGGTGCCTTTGAGTTGTCTCTCGAGGGTCGAGACATCGGCACTCAAGTCCACGTATTCGGGAGCTTGCGCCGCATAGCCAAGTTCCTTGGCCCGCTCAATCTCATTCTTGGCAGTTTGTACGAGCGTTTGCGCTGCGGCTTTGTCGCTTTGGCTCTGAGCCTTGGCTGCGTCAAGCGCCTCTCGCGCGAAAACCAGTGGCAAAGGAGTGACCCGATCGACCGCCAGCAAGGTGTTCAGGGCAGTCAACAATACATTGCTGGCATCCCGATTCTTCTTTTGATCGAGCAAGCGCGCGGCCTCTTTCAGGGCGTCGGGGTATGTCCCCAATGGCAGGTTATAGGTGCGCACGCGGATTTCGCTGGTTAGAGCGTCAAGCACGACGCGCGCTGCCGGATAGTCTTTCGCCGCTATTGCGGTCGATACTTGCCGAGCGAGATCCTTGATTGTCTTCGTGTCGTTCGGAGCGGTGTCGATGACCTCCACGCGGACGCTGACCGGGATGAGCCCGGTTGCCGGATCCCGCGCCAGCAGCACGTTGATCTTGCCCGTGGCTTGTTCAATGGCCTGCATAGCCATGTCCGTCCTGTTGGAGGCAATGGCGTCGATCGCGAGTTGAGTTTCGGCTATGGCCGCAATGGCATCCTGATCCAGGCTTCTACCGGCTTCCTCCTCAGCCTGTTTTCGCTCTTTCTCGACGCCTGGTCGGGCTTGCTGTTCGGCGTCCTGGCGTTGTTTCTCGAAATCCGGTTGGGTCTGAGCTTGGGTCGTTGGTTTCGTTGACGCGTCGGCTGAGGTTGTCTCGTCAGTGCCCTTGCTATTCGTGCATGAGATCGTCCCGAAGCACAGCGCCAGGGAACCAGCCAACACTAGCAGCAACATGTTGATCGCGTTTTTCATGACATTCTCCTTCCGCTCGCTCTTCTTGCCTTAGGCCCTGTGGACTTTCGGTTGTGATCCTAGCCAGTCCGCGCACAGATGACAATTCGTCGTGAGGGTAAACTCAGGTTCCGAAGAAGCGGAGAGACTGCTCTCAGCCTAGCGCCGGATGTGGCTGTACGACTTCGGGAGGGGGGAACGAATGACGATCGGAGGTTTGATGTCTACGACTCAAGCCATATCGTTGTCGATGAGGGCATCCAGGGCCATGTTCGCCAACTTCTCGAAGGGCATCGGCGGGTCAGCCGTTGCTACTGGGGCCAGTCCTGCCGAAAAGTAAACGAAAACACAACCCACGGAAAGCGCACGGCCAGAATGAAACCGATTACAATACCCTTTATCACTGGTCCGCTCCTGTCGTTCATTGATCAGAAGTTAAAGCGATAGCCCAGAATCATCTTCGCAATCAGGTGGTCGGTCGAACCCGTAAGGCCCACGCCAAGTCCGAAATTTATTTCCCATTGCGGAGCGATATTCAAATCAATTGCAGGGAAAACCTGATGTTGCTGTTGTGAGACGGCATCGAACCCTGTCACTGGA
>Ga0209007_1000656_pt1 | contig 11923 bp, 9 predicted proteins | sample JacPinW_OM1H0_O2_FD_187961 | JGI IMG/M metagenome (GOLD analysis project Ga0209007, IMG submission 187961) | Forest soil microbial communities from Algoma, Ontario, Canada - Jack Pine, Ontario site 1_JW_OM1H0_O2 (SPAdes) (version 2) | ecosystem: Environmental > Terrestrial > Soil > Boreal...
CTCAAGAGCCTCTTCGAGCACGTCAGTCACTGCCCGAGGAGTCCGAGTCGGCGGCGACCGCGGCCGGGTCGGCCTCGGCTTCCTGTGCTTCGCTCGCCGCCTCGGCGGCCTCGTCCTTCGCGTCCTTCGCCTTGCCGTCGCCAGTGGCCTTGGCCTTGTCATCAGCCTTGGCCTTGTCGCTGGGCTTGGCTTCGTCGTCGGCCTTGGCCTTGTCGTCGGCCTTGGCCTTGTCGTCGGCCTTGGCCTTGTCGTCGGCCTTGGCCTTGTCGTCAGCCTTGGCCTTGTCGTCAGCCTTCGCCTTGTCGTCAGCCTTCGCCTTGGCCGGCTGGTCGGCCTTGGCCCTCGCAGGCTTCTCGGCCTTGGATGCCGCGTCCTTCGATGCGGGCTTGCCCGTCTTCTCGGCGGTCGCGTCGGAGTCCTTGGCGGACCTGCCCCTGCCCTTCTGTGCCGGAGCGGCGTCGCCAAGGGTCTCCTTGACGGCGGCGGCGAAGATCTCTTTCCTGTCCTCCTTGGGCGCCGCCGTCTTCAGCGTGCCTTCGGTACCGGGCAGGCCCTTGAACTTCTGCCAGTCGCCGGTGATCTCAAGGATCTTCCTCACCGGGTCGGTCGGCTGAGCTCCCACAGAGAGCCAGTGCTGCGCCCGGTCCGAGTTGACCTCGATGAACGACGGCTCTGCCTTCGGGTGGTACTTGCCGATCTCCTCGATCGCGCGCCCATCCCGCTTGGTGCGGGAATCGGCGACCACGATCCTGTAGAACGGCGCCCGGATCTTGCCCAGGCGCTTCAGCTTGATCTTTACAGCCACGGGTGCGGTCTTCTCCCAAACATTGATTGGCAGGTGGCGCACGCGTCAGGTGGGGAACACTGGCGGCGCCGCCAGGTGGAAGCGGCCCAGCGGGGGAGAGAGGGCCCCGCGTTGCCGCTGTCGCGCTCACATTCTGCCAGATGCCGCGAGCAAAGGCGTCATCACCGCCCGGCCGCTGGCAACGAGCAGGTTACCTGCCCTTCTTACCCGGGCGGCCGCGGCGGTTGGGCACCGGCCCTCGCAACCCGGGCGGCAGGTTCGGCTGCGGCCCGCCGAATCCCGGCGGCAGCTTGAATCCGCCGTCGCCCGCTCCGAACCCGTCCGGCAGCCCTGGTATCGAGCCCGGCATGGCCGGCCCGTTGCCGGCCGGAAGCCCCGCCGGCCCGGCTGCGGGGCGCGTCGCGACCCCACCCGACCCGGGGCGCCCGCCCTTGGACTTTTTCTTTCCCTTGCGGGCCTTCTGCGCGCCGCGCCGCATGCCCGGCATGCCCATCACTTGCCGCATCATCTTCTGGGCCTCGAGGAACCTGGTGATGAGCGAGCCCACCTCACCGACGGTGACTCCCGAGCCTCCCGCGATCCGCGCCCGGCGCGAACCGTTGATGATCTTCGGGTTCTGGCGCTCCCCGGGCGTCATCGAGTTCACGATCGCCTCCGCGCGGTCCAGATCCTTGTCATTGATCTGGCTGAGCATCTCCCGGTTCTGGGCGGCCCCGGGCAGCATGCCGAGCAGGTTGCCGATCGGCCCGAGCTTGCGCACCATGGCCAGCTGCTCGACGAAGTCCTGCAGCGTGAAGCCTTCGCCCGAGGCCAGCTTCTCGGCCATCGAGGCGGCCTGGTCCTGGTCGAAGGTGCGCTCGGCCTGCTCGATCAGCGTGAGGATGTCGCCGAGGTCGAGAATGCGGGACGCCATCCGGTCCGGGTGGAAGAGATCGAAATCCTCGAGCTTCTCCCCGGACGACGCGAACATGACCGGCTTGCCGGTGATCTGGGCGATGGACAGGGCGGCGCCGCCGCGCGCGTCACCGTCGAGCTTGGTCAGGACCACGCCGTCGTAGCCGACGCCGTCGAGGAACGCCTGCGCGGTCGTAACCGCGTCCTGCCCGATCATGGCGTCGACCACGAACAGGATCTCGTCCGGGTCGACGGCGTCCCTGATCGAGGCGGCCTGCTGCATCATCTCTTCGTCGATGCCGAGCCGGCCCGCGGTGTCGACGATGACGACGTTCTGCATCCGCCGCTTGGCCTCGTCGATCGACGCCCGGGCCACCTCGACCGGGTCCCCGACGCCGTTGCCCGGCGACGGGGCGAAAACCGGCACCCCGGCGCGCTCGCCGAGAACCTGCAGCTGCTGCACCGCGTTGGGCCGCTGCAGGTCGGCGGCCACCATCATCGGGGTGTTCCCCTGCTGGCGCAGCCACAGGGCAAGCTTGGCCGCGACCGACGTCTTGCCGGTTCCCTGGAGCCCGGCCAGCATGATCACGGTCGGCGGGACCTTGGCGAATCGCAGCCGCCGCGCCTCGCCGCCGAGGATCTCGACGAGCTCCTCGTTGACGATCTTGATGACCTGCTGCGCGGGGTTGAGGGCCTCGGAGACCTCGGCCCCGGACGCCCGCTCCCTGACCCGCGCGATGAACTGCCGCACGACCGGCAGCGCGACATCGGCTTCCAGCAGCGCGATCCTGATCTCGCGGGTGGTCGCGTCGATGTCGGCAGCGGATAGCCGTCCCTGCCCGCGCAGGGACGAGAAGACCTTGTTTAGTCGATCGGAAAGTGTCTCGAACACGTCTGGCTGCCGTCCTCGCGCATGGCCTGTCGGTCACCGGGCGAGTGCTGGACGCCGCGCCCCGGCTGGTAATGCCTGGGGCATGCACGTCGCACTGGCCCTGCCCCAGGCTATCCGGTCGGCGGCGGAGGCTGGGGATGGTGCGGGAGGCGGGGCAGGCTGCCGCGGGTCGCGGCGAGGGAGGTCTTCTCGGCGCGTTCCCACTCCTCGACGTTCCGCAGCAGCGCGTCGAGGTAGGCGTGCAGGTGGGTGCGGTACACGTCGCTGAACGTGCGCAGGTAGGCCAGCTCGGCCTCGAGTTCCCTGCGATCGGCGTCCGGCTGGGTCGCTGGGGCCACGAGGGCGGCCTCTGCGGCGCTGCTGGCCTCGGTGTGCGCCTCCTCCAGCATCACGGCGGCGTGCTTCCTGGCCTCGGTCAGTATCTCGTCCCTGCGGCGCCTGGCGTCCTGCGCGAGCTGCCTGCTGTAGTCCTGGGCATCGGCCACGTAGTTGTCGGCGGTCTGCTGCGCCTTGGACAGGATGCGCACCGCCTGGACGTGGGCGTCGTCCTGCCGGTAGCCGGCCTCGGCGTCGTTCCCGGACAGGCCGAGTACCCGCCGCCGCAGCCGCTGAACCTCATCCGCCAGCGCCGTCCGCTCGTTGAAGAGCCTGACCAGTTCTCTCTCGACCTGACCGCAGAACGCCCTGACGTGTTCTTCGTCGAGCCCACGCCGGCCGAGCCGCGCAGACGGGAACGTGACCGCCTGCACCGCGTCCGGGGTCAGCCTGTTGTCGGTTCGTGAGATCACGGACATGGCTCGCTCCAACCGAAATCTTCGACGTGAACCTGGGTTGCGGGGACGCCCAGCGAGGAGAACCGCTCGGTCATGGCCTCCACCATGGGCGTTGGCCCGGCGATGTAGGCCTCGTGGCTGGCCCAGGAGCCCGACCGCGCAACGACATCCGGCAGCGTCCCGCGCTCCCCGCGGTAGTCCGGGTCGTCGGACACGCACGGCGTGATGGTCAGCCAGGGACACTCCGCGCCGATCTTCTTCAGATCCTGCAGGTCGTACAGCCCGCAGGCGTCCTGGGCGCCCACGAAGAGATGGGTCTCCGGCGGGTCGGCACGCTCGGCGATCTGTCCCACGATCGCCTTCAGCGGCGCGAGGCCGGTGCTCCCGGCGACCAGGAGCACATTGCGGCTCGAGCCGGTATCGAGGGTCAGCGAGCCGACCGGGGGGCCCAGCCGCAGCCGTGAGCCCGGGGTGAGCCCTCGCGCCAGCCCGAGGCTCAGCGCACCGCCGTCGATGACGCGGACGTGGAATTCCATCGTCGCGTCCTCACGCGGCGCGTTGGCGATGGAGTAGAGGCGCCAGATTCTCGGCCGCATCTCGGACTCGATGGCGACCGACTGGCCGGGCTGGAACTCCAGGGTGTCGAGCGTGACCACGCGGAAGACCGCAATGTCGAAGGTCCGCAACTCATGAGACAGGACGGTGCCTTCCCAGAACGGCGGGTTGAGCTTCTCGTCCTGGGCCGCTGCCTCGGTCATGACGTTCGCCACGAGGCCGAACGCCTCTTGCCAGTCGGCGGCCAGCTCCGGTGTCCAGGCAGGCCCGCTGAAGTGGGCGAGGGTGGCGAGCAGGCTGGTGCCGACCGGCTCGTAGTGGGCGGCGAGCGTCCCGTACTTCCTGTGGTCGCGGCCTAATGCCTGAAGGAAGTCCGTGAGCTGGCCGGTGTTCTCGACGTCCGAGACGATCGTGGCCAGGGCCCGCACGAGGTGACCGCGCTGCTCCGCCATGGAGACGGGGAACATGTCCCTCGTCTCCGGGTGCCTGAGGAAGAGGTCGGAGTAGAAGAACAGGGCCACCTCGTCGCCGTGCATGGCAACCCGGGCGAAGCTCTCCTTCAGGCGCGCTGTATCCAACAGTCCTCCCCCCCAGGAAGGAACGAGCTTAACGCTTAACGCAAATTGCATCCAGCCGCTTGCAGGATATATCGCCCGACCGCCTGACTCATGCAAGTAACCGTAAAGTGACGAGGCGAATACGAAAATTCGGCTTGGCGGCTCCTGACCGGCTAGCGGCAGGTGCCCGGATACGCCGTGATGTCCGATACGGCGCGATGTCCGATACGGCTAGGCGCCGACGATCGCGTCGACGAACGCCTCGGGCTCGAACGGAGCCAGATCGTCGGGGCCCTCGCCGAGACCGACCAGCTTCACCGGCACGCCGAGCTCGCGCTGGACGGCGATCACAATCCCGCCCTTGGCCGTGCCGTCCAGCTTGGTGAGGACGATCCCGGTGACGTCGACGACCTCGGCGAACACTCGAGCCTGGCGCAGGCCGTTCTGGCCCGTCGTCGCGTCGAGGACGAGCAGCACCTCGTCGACCGTGGCATGCCGGGAGATCACCCGCTTGATCTTGCCGAGCTCGTCCATCAGCCCGGCCTTGGTGTGCAGCCGTCCCGCGGTATCCACGATGACCACGTCAACACCGCGCTCGATGCCGGCGTTGACCGCGTCGAACGCCACGCTCGCCGGGTCGGCTCCCTCCCGGTCGGACCGGATCGTCTGGGCGCCCACGCGATCCCCCCAGGTCTGCAGCTGGTCGGCGGCTGCGGCGCGGAACGTGTCGGCCGCGCCGAGCAGCACGGTCTGCCCGTCCCCGATCAGCACGCGCGCAAGCTTGCCGACCGTCGTCGTCTTGCCGGTCCCGTTGACGCCCACGACGAGCACGACCGCTGGCCGGTCACCGTGCCTGGCGGTGTGCAGCGTCCGGTCCATGTCCGCGCCGACTTGCTCGAGCAGCAGCTTGCGCAGGAGCGATTTGACCGACTCGGGGTCCCTGGTGCCTTCCACCTTGACGTCGGTGCGCAGCTCGTCCACGAGCTGCCGGGCCGGGGCGACCCCCATGTCGGCCGTGATCAGCGTGTCCTCGACCTCTTCCCACGTCTGCTCGTCCAGGCGATCGGAGGAGAGCAGGCCGAGCAGGGCGCCGCCCAGGGCGGACTGGGACCGCGCGAGCCTGCTGCGCAGCCGGACCAGACGGCCGGCCGATGGCGGTGGCTTCTCGGCGGGCGGAGCCGGCTTGGCAGGCGGGGCCGCGACATCCGGCTCGAGCGTCGGCGCGGCCGGGGTGCCGGCCTCGCCGCGCTCAGCCGTCCCGGTGGCGCTGGCCGGCCCGGGTGCCGTCGGTGCGACGCCACCCCGTCCGACGCCGCGATCCGGGGCGGTGGAGGTGGAAGGGAGGCTGGGCGGAGCACCGCGGCGCGAGCGGAGCAGCAAGGTGGTGCCGCCTCCGCCGACCACAACGACGATGGCAACAATGATGATGATTAGCTCTACCATGACCGCCCCAGTCTCCCAGACAACCCGCCCGCCTCCCCAACCCCCTTCACGGGTCCGCCCCGCGCCAGCTCGCAGGCAGGTCAGGCGCTCTCCGGCTCCCGCAGCCGCTGGCTCACGACCGCGGAGACACCGTCTCCCCGCATGCTGATCCCGTACAGCGTGTCCGCGACCTCCATGGTCCGCTGCTGGTGCGTGACGATGATCAGCTGCGAGGCGTCCCTGAGCTCGGCGAAGATCTGCAGCAGCCGCTGCAGGTTTGCATCGTCCAGCGCCGCCTCGACCTCGTCAAGGACGTAGAACGGCGACGGCCGGGCCTTGAAGATCGCCACAACGAACGCGATGGCGGTCAGCGCACGTTCGCCGCCGGACAGCAGTGACAGCCGCTTGACCTTCTTGCCCGGAGGCCTGCACTCGATCTCGATGCCGGTGACAAGCAGGTCGTCGGGCTCGGTGAGGATGAGCCTGCCGTCACCGCCGGGAAACAGCCTGCCGATGATGTCCTCGAACTCCCTGGCCGTGTCCTCGTAGGCCGACGCGAACACCTCCTGCACCCGGTCGTCGACCTCCTTGATCACGGTCAGCAGGTCCCGCCGGGTCTTCTTGAGGTCCTCGAGCTGCGTGGACAGGAACGCGTGCCGCTCCTCGAGCGCGGAGAACTCCTCGAGGGCCAGCGGGTTCACCTTGCCAAGCTGATCGAGCAGGCGCTGCGCGGACGCGGCCCGCTTCTCCTGCACCGCCCTGTCATATGGCGTCGGCATCTGGCCCTCGTCGGCGCCGGGGATCTCGACGTCGGGGCCGTACTCCGCGAGCAGCGCGTCGGGGTCGATCGAGAACTCCTCGGTTGCGCGCGTGGCGACCTGCTCGAGCTTCATCCGGCGGGCGGCCCGTTCCATCTCGGCGCCGTGCGCGGTGCTCACCGCCGTCTCGAGCTCGGCGGTCAGCTCGCGGATCCTGGCCCGGACGGCCTTGAGCTTCTCGTCGCGGCCGTGGCTGTCCCGCTCGGCCGCCTGCCGCTCCGCGTCCGCCATGGCCCGTGAGCGCTCGATGGCGGCCAGGGCGATCGTGGCACCCGACGCGACCGCTTCCGCCACGGCCGCTTCCCGCGCCCGCCGCTCGCTCCTCTCCCTGGCACGCTGGATGGCCTGGCGCTCCGCCGCGGCCGCGGCGGCGAGCGCGTCACCGCGCCCAGCGACGGCGCGCAGCCGCTCCTCCAGCGTGCGGACCTGGAGCCTGGCCTCCATCTCGGCGTTCCTCGCCGCCACGGCGGCCGCGGCCAGGGCGTTCTTGTCGACTGGGTCGCGCTCGAGTGGCTCTTCGGCGCGATGCTCTGCTCCGGCGCCGGGGCCATCCGGGGCCTCGGCCTCGCAGGCCGCGAGCCTGCCCTGCAGGTCGGCGAGCTGGGTAAGGTCCTTTTCCCGCGCACGCTCTGCCGAGGCGATCGCGGCGGACAGGCGCCCGGCCTCGTCCTGGGCCGCCCGGGCGGCCCCCGCCAGCGTGCCCAGCTTGCCGGACGTCGCGGCCGCGGCGGAGTCGGCCTCCTGCAGCCCGGCCAGCGCCTCGGCCAGCGCCTGCCGGGCCGAGCTCTCGTCCTCGACCGCATCGGCAAGTTCCCGCTCGGCTCGCTGGCCGCGACGCTCGGCCTCGGCGAGCTGGCTGGCCGCGTCCTGGGCGGCCGCGCGCAGCCCGAGCAGGCTCGGCGCTCCGGCCGATCCCCCGCGAGCCCAGTGCGCGCCGATCAGGTCGCCGTCCCTGGTCACCACGCGCAGTTGCGGATCTTCACGTACCAGGTCAAGGCCTTGCCGCAGGTCCTCGGCAACGAGGATCCCGGCCAGCACCGCCTCGACCGCCCCGGCCAGCTCCGCGGGTGCCTTGACCAGGTCAAGCGCGTAAGGGACGGAATGCCGCGCCGCGATCTCCCGTGCGCCGTCCCACTCATCCGGTGCCGCCGGCGGTCCGGGCAGCGACCGGTCGGCGGCGATCATCAACGCCGCCTGCCCGGCGTCCTCGCTCTTCAGCGTGGCCAGAATCGTCACGGCGGCGTCGATGTCGGCCACGGCCACGGCCGTTGCAGCGGCGCCGAGTGCCGCCGCGATCGCGTCGGCCGCTCCGTCCTGCACGGTCAGCAGGTCGGCCACGGAGCCGAGCACTCCGGCGAACTTGCCCGGCTGGGCCAGCAGCGCGCCCGACGCGTCGGCGCCCCGCCGGATCGCCTCCTGCAATGCCTCGGTACGCGCGCCCAGCGCGGCCCGGGCGTCGCTGGCCTCGTGCTCGGCGGCGCGCAGCCGCGCCACCCGGTCCGTGGCCTGGGCGAGCGCCGCCGCCGCCATCTCGTGCGTGGCGGCCAGGTCGGCCCTGCCCTCCTCACGGCCGGACACGACGTCCTGCAGCTCCGCGTGATCGCGCTGGGCCTGCTCGGCGCGCGCGAGCGCCTGCTCGTAGGCCGCGTTCAGCCGGCCGGCCTCCTCCTGGGCCGCGGCTACCCTGCTCCGCGACGAACCGACCTGGTTGCGCAGCTGGGCCAGCCGTTCCGCGCGCTGCGCGGCGGCTCGGGACTCGGCGGCGAGACGCCGCTCCGTCTCGGCGAGCGCGGCCTCGGCGGCGGACCGCTCGGCCACGGCCTCGCCCATCTGATCGCGGCCGACGTCAAGCTCCTCGCGTAGCCCGGCCTCCTGCTCGCGCAGCGTTACGGCCTCTCGGTCCAGTTCATCCGGATCGCGGCCGGGCCGTGGCGGCTCCGGGGGAGCGGAAAGGTGCCGGTGCCGCTCGCTGGCCAGGCTGAGCACGCCGCGCAGCCGCTCGGACAGGCTGGAGAGCCCGAAGAACGCGTCCTGCGCGGCGGCGAGGCGCGGCGCATGCTGCTGCTCGGCGGTCTCCAGCTCCGCCTCGGTGGCGCGGGCCTCGGTCAGCCCGGTCTCCAGCTCGGCCCGCCGGGCCGCGGTCGCTGCCTCGTCGGTCTCGTCGCGCTGGAGCTCGGCGGCCAGCGTGGCATAGTCGTCGGCCAGCAGCCGCAGCCTGGCGTCGCGCAGGTCGGCCTGGATCACGGCGGCCTTGCGGGCGATCTCCGCCTGCCGGCCGAGCGGCTTGAGCCGGCGGCCGATCTCCGCGGTCAGGTCGACCAGCCGGGTGAGGTTGGCCTGCATCGCCTCCAGCTTGCGCAGCGCCTTCTCCTTGCGCCTGCGGTGCTTGAGTACCCCGGCAGCCTCTTCGATCAGGGCCCGCCGCGCGTCGGGCCCGCTGTTCAGCACCTGGTCCAGCTGGCCCTGGCCCACGATCACGTGCATTTCCCTGCCGAGACCGGTATCGGAGAGCAATTCGGCGACGTCGAGCAGGCGGCACTGGTCGCCATTGATCGCGTATTCGCTCTGGCCGGACCGGAACAGCAGCCGACTGATCGTCACCTCGGCGTAGTCGATCGGCAGCGCGCCATCACTGTTGTCGATCGTCAGCGATACCTCGGCCCGGCCCAGCGGCGGCCGGCCCGCGGTCCCCGCGAACACGACATCCTCCATCTTGCCGCCGCGCAGCGGCTTGACGCCCTGCTCACCCATGACCCAGGAGAACGCGTCGACCACGTTGGACTTGCCGGAGCCGTTCGGGCCGACGACGCAGGTGATCCCCCGCTCAAACCGCAGCGTCGTGGCGGAGGCGAATGACTTGAACCCACGCAGAGTGAGCGCTTTCAGGTACACCTGGCAGCTCTCCTCCTCATGTGGTCACCCCGCCTGCGCGCCCGTTCGCGCCGCCGCACCGGCCGCGTTTCCCCTCGCCCGGCAGCGCCGCCGATCCTGCCCGCCACGGCGCGGCTCCGCTCGCACCTTACCGCGAGCGGGTGTCGCTCCTCTGGATTCGAGCAGCAGACTGCCCAGGACCGGTCATCTTATGTCCCATTCTGCGGCCAAAACGCGGCACGGCGGGCCAGCCACGCCGCCCCAGGCCGGCCCGGCGCGGTGCTGGCACCCACGCAGGCCGAAGCGCCTATGTTTCACGATCGGTGTGCGGATGACGGATATGGCGCAGGTTATGCGTCTGGATCATGGAATTTCCGGGCAGGGCAGCCAAAGAGGGACGCCTGGTGCAGGCGTCCCTCCGTACGTACGGCCAGCCGGCGCTCGTCAGGTGAGCGCGGGCTCGCGGACCGGAAGCATCAGGTCGTGCCTAACCTCCGCGGCAAGCACGTCGTTCTCCTCGTGCAGCCTGGCAAGCTCGGCTTCGAGATCGCGTACTCGCTGTTGCAGGCGGCGCATCTCTGAGACTATGCGCGGATCCGGGCCGCCGACGTGGCCATATAGAGCCTTCGCCATTTTGTAAGGTCCTCCACACTGAGTGACCAGAGTGGGCGCGCATGCACAGACGCGGAGAAAGCGCAGCCCTGCGCGCGGGTAACGATATCCATGGTCCCACTGCGACGGGTATCCGGTCAAGTTGACAATTGTGCAGGTCAGGCGGCCGCTAAATTGCGGCGCGGGACCGTCACCGTTCGGAGAACCCGGTGAGGCCGCCGTGCGGCTCGTCCCACCGATGCGTCACCCGGACCACGCGCCCCGGGGCCTCCGTGCCCTCGAGCAGGGACAGAAGCTCGCCGCAGGCCGCGGAGGCACCTTCGGCTATCACCCGTACCCGGCCGTCTTCGAGGTTCTCCGCCCAGCCCGCGAGGCCGAGTTCCAGCGCCCGCGCCCGCGCCCACCAGCGGAAGCCGACACCCTGAACCCGGCCCTCCACCCACGCGGTGAGCCGGGCCTGCTCTCCCGGGGTCACAGCCGCGTCCGCGGTCGCGGCTGGCACTTGGGGCAGCTGAAAGCCGACCTGTTCATGAACGGATCCCGCCGCACCGGCGTGCCGCATCTGCGGCACGGCTGGCCAGCGCGCCCGTACACGTTGAGCGACCGCTCGAAGTAGCCGCTCTGGCCGTTCACGTTGACGTACAGGCTGTCGAACGTGGTGCCGCCGGCGCTGAGCGACTCGGCGAACACCTCCTGGACCGCCGCGAAGAGCTTGGTGATCTGGACCGGACGCAGCGTCTGTGACTCGCGCGCCCAGTGCAGGCGCGCCCGCCACAGCGCCTCGTCGGCGTAGATGTTGCCGATGCCGCTGACCAGCGACTGGTCGAGCAGGGCGCGCTTGATCCCGGTGCGCCGGCCGCGGATCCTGGCCGTCACCGCCGCCAGGTCGAAGCCGGGCTCGAGCGGATCGGGGGCGATGTGCGCGATCGCGGCCGGCAGCGACGCTCCTCCCACCGCCAGGGACAGGTGGCCGAACGTCCGCTGATCGCTGAAGCGCAGGTCAGGCCCGGAGTCGGCGAAGGTCAGGCGGACCCGGACGTGCGGCGACAGCGGGCGCGACGGATCCTCGACCAGCAGCTGCCCGCTCATGCCGAGGTGCGCGAGCAGCGCGTCATCGCCGACCGGCAGCCACAGGTACTTGCCGCGGCGCAGCGCACCCGTGACCTCGCGCCCGCGCACGGCAGCGGCGAAGTCGTCGGGCCCGGCCACATGGCGGCGCAGTGCCCGAGGATGCAGCATCTGCACCGAGTCGATGGTGCGCCCTACGACATGCCGCTCGAGCCCCCGCCGGACGATCTCGACTTCAGGGAGCTCCGGCACACTCAGCTCCGGCGCGGCGTGCCGCGGCCGCCGGCGCCGGGCTCGTTACGGTCGTCCGAATCAGCAGCCGCATCGCCGTCGCCCACGGCGGCCCCAGCCGCCATGGAGTTGCTCTCCGTGATCGAGGTCCACGCCGCCTCGGCGGCCTGCTGCTCGGCTTCCTTCTTGGACCGCCCCTCGCCCTCGCCGTAGGTGCGGCCGGCGATCCTGACCGAGGCGCGGAACGACTTCTGGTGGTCGGGCCCGCTCTCCTCGACGTGGTACTCGGGCACACCGAGGATCTCCGCTGCGGTCAGCTCCTGCAGCGACGTCTTCCAGTCAAGGCCCGCGCCCAGCCGGGCCGAGCGGGCGATAACGGGGTCGAACAGGCGATGCACCAGCGCGTCGGCCTCGACCAGCCCCTG
>Ga0209007_1000657_pt1 | contig 11918 bp, 9 predicted proteins | sample JacPinW_OM1H0_O2_FD_187961 | JGI IMG/M metagenome (GOLD analysis project Ga0209007, IMG submission 187961) | Forest soil microbial communities from Algoma, Ontario, Canada - Jack Pine, Ontario site 1_JW_OM1H0_O2 (SPAdes) (version 2) | ecosystem: Environmental > Terrestrial > Soil > Boreal...
CAGCGTCTGCGCACCGGCACGCAGATCCTCGGGGCTACCCATAACCGTCCACTTCTCCGGCAACACCACCAGGGTGGCCCCCTCGGCCGCGGCGGCGCGTACCAGCTCGTCGGCGGCGACGATGTTGGCCTCCACGTCCGCCCCGGAGCCCAGCTGTATGGCGGCAGCCTTCACGAGCCGCCCTCGCGCGAGACGATCCCCATATGTGGATAGATTGACTGGTCAGTCAACACTTCAAAGAATAGCGGCGTGCCGCTGCTCTGCTCGGGCAAGGAACCTCAGGCAAGGAACGAGTCTTGCCTGGTCCCCTCGCGGGGACCGGCCACCGCGCCCTGCTCCAGCAGCTCCGCGATCTGCTCGTCTGTATAGCCGGCGTCGCGCAGGACCTGCTCGGTGTGCTCGCCGAGACCCGGGCCGGGCAGGCGGTTATGGGCGCCAGGGGTGCGGTCGAGCTTGACGGGGATGCCGAGCTGGCGCACGCCGTCCTGCACGCCTGGCTGGTCGAGCGTGACAACCATCTCACGCTCACGTACCAACTCGGAGGCGAGCGCCTCGTCCAGCTCCAAGACGGGCTCCAGACAGCAATCGTGTTCACCGGCGAACTGGGTCCACTGCGCGCAAGTGCGGGACTTGAAGATCTCGACTACCTGCCCGTGCGCATCGGAGCCCGGGGCTTCGAATTGCCTCTCGATCAAGTCCTCGCGACCGACGCCACGACACCATGCCTGCCAGAACTTGGGCTCCAGGGCGCCAAGCGTCACCCAGCCATCCGCGCACTCGTACGGCCGGTAGCAGACGATCGATCCCGCGAGCATCTGCCCGCCGCGCTTGGGGACGATCCCGTCGGCGAAGTATTGACCGGCGACCATCGCAAGCCAAGAGAGCGCGCCGTCGGCCATCGACACGTCCACCATCTGGCCCGCCCCCGACCCGGGTTTCTCCGGCGAACCGTCTCGCTCTCTCAGTGCGGCAAGGATGCCCAACCCCGCCATCAAGGCCCCGCCGCCCAGATCCGCGATCTGGCCCGCTGCCTGCACGGGCGCGCCATGGCGCTCTCCCGTAAGGCCGAGCAGGCCGATCAGGCCGAGGTAGTTCATGTCGTGCCCGGAGGCATCGCGCTTGGGGCCGGTTTGGCCATAGCCCGTGATCGCGCAATACACAAGCCCCGGGTTCTCCTCGCGCATCCGCTCATAGCCGACGCCGAGACGATCGAGCACGCCGGGGCGGAAGGACTCGAGCACGACGTCGTATTCGCGCGCGAGGCGCAGCAGCACCTCACGCCCAGCCTCGTTCTTGAGGTCGATCCGGATCGAGCGCTTGTTGCGGTTCAGCGACAGGAACATCGCCGACTTCGCGCTGTCCTGCGCGCCCTCGTAGTAGGGCGGTGCCCAGCGGATGTAGTCGCCCTGGCCGGTGTCCTCGACCTTCAAAACGTCGGCACCAAAGTCGGCCAGCAGCAGCGAGCAGAATCCGCCGGGCAGCAGGCGCGAGAGGTCGAGGACGCGGATGCCTTCCAGAGGCAGGTCCATCAGGCGATCCCGAGCAGCCCGCGCGCCTCGGCGACCGTGGCCGGACGGCGGCCGACGTCTTCGGTCATCTTCCGCGCTTGGGCAATCAGGTCGCCGTTGGAGCGCGCCATCGAACCGTCGGGTAGGTACAGGTTGTCCTCGACACCGGCGCGGATCGAGCCGCCGAGCGTGAGCGCGGTGGCGATCAGCGTCCATTGGTCGCGGGAGATCCCGATTACTCCCCAGTGGTGTTTGGTCCCGTCGGTTGAACCGCCGGGACCGGTCGGGACCTCGCCGATGTTGTCGGCCATCGCCGCGAGGTTGCGCGGCGTTGGCGGTATGCCTCCGACCACCCCCATCACACAATCCACATGAAGGGGGGTCTTCAAAACCCCCATGTCAACGAGTGGCGCAAGCGAGCCGACGTGACCGAGGTCGAAGCACTCATGCTCGGGCTTGATGCCAAGCTCGTTCATCGCCTGCAGCAGCTCGACGATCTCCTCGAAGGGGTTGTTGAAGACCATCTTGAAGACGAACTCTTTGCGCGTGCGCGAGTACTTGGCGTAGTTCATCGAGCCCATGTTGAGCGCGGCGACTTCGGGGCGGCAGGCGCGCAGGTACTCGACGCGCTTGGCCACCGGCACGCCGATCGTGCCTGTCGAGTAGTTGACGATCACGTCGTCCACCGCGCCCCTGATCGCCTCGGTGATCGCGCTGAAGTCCTCGATCTCATAGCTGGGAGTGCCGTCTGGTTTGCGCGCGTGGATGTGGATCATTGAGGCGCCCTCGTCCACGGCGCGCTTGGCCTCGGCGCCGTACTCCTCGGGCGTGTAGGGGATCGCGGGGCACTGCTCGCGGTTGGCGATCACGCCCGAAATCGAACAGGTGATGACGACGGGATCGTCCAAGCTCATGAGGCCCTCCGTGGGTGCGGCATCGTGGGAATAGGCATGGTCGCCTCGGTCATACAGGCACGACTCCCGACCTCTTCCAAGGCCGCTCGATCTTCTTGCCCTCGGCCAGCTCCAGCCCACGGCAGATCGTGGCGCGAGTCTCGCGCGGGTCGATCACGTCATCGACCAGGTCGTTGCCAGCCGCGATGTAAACGTTGAACATCTTTTTGAAGTTCTCGACCAGCTCGGCCTTCTTGGCGGCCGGGTCCTCGGCCGCGTCGACGGCCTTGCGGAAGGCGATCTCCACGACGCCCTCTGCCCCCATCACGCTGATCTCCGCGCTCGGCCAGGCCACGATCAAATCGGGCTCGTACGCGCGCCCGCACATTACGTAGTAGCCCGCGCCATAGGCCTTGCGCGTGATCACGGTGATCTTGGGGACGGTGGCGTTGGCTACGGCGTAAAGCATCTTGGCACCGTGGCGGATGATGCCTTCGGCCTCGACCTTCGTGCCCACCATGAAACCGGGCACATCCTGGATGAACACCAAGGGAATGCCGAACGCGTTGCAGAGGTTGACGAAGCGCGCGGCCTTGTCGGCGGAGTCGTTGTCGAGGATCCCCCCGAGCTGCTTGGGCTGGTTGGCGACGATCCCGACCGGCCGTCCGCCGAAGCGCGCGAAGCAGGTGATGATCGTCTTGGCCCATTGGCCCTTCATGTCGAAGATCTCCCCGTCGTCGACAATGTGCCTGATCACCTCATACATGTCATACGGCTTGCGGTTGGACTCGGGGAGCACGTCGAGCAGCTCATCGTCGCCGCGCTCGATCGGATCGGACACAGGCCGCGCTGGCACCGGCGACTCGCAATTCTGCGGCATGAACGACAGGTACTGCTTGATCCGTTCGATGCACTCCTCGTCGCTCGCGACCTCCATGTCGCCCACGCCCGACTTGCGGCAGTGCACGCGCGAGCCCCCCAGTTCCTCTTGCGTGACGTCCTCGCCCACGGCGGCGCGCACCAAGTGTGGACCGGCGAGCGCCATCGAGCCGCGGCCCTTGACCATCGGCACGAAGTCGGCAAGCCCCGGGATGTAGGCGGTGCCTGCGGCGCATGGCCCGAGCAGGGCGGCGACCTGCGGGATCACGCCGCTCATGATCACCTCCTCGCGGAACAGGTGGCCCGAGCCGGCGAACATCGCTCCGGCGGCCTCCTGCACGCGCGCGCCGGCGGAGTCGAGCAGCCACACGAACGGGATGCGCTTGGTCAGGGCCAGCTCGCGCAGGCGCGTGACCTTGAACTCGCCGGTCATGCCCATCGAGCCGGCCATCACGGTGAAGTCGTAGGCGCACACGGCCGTGAGACGGCCATCCACCTTGCCGTAGCCGGTGATGACGCCGTCGGCGGGCGCCTCGACACCGTCCATCGCGCGCTGGGAGGTGTGGGGCTTACCGTGAATGCCCAGCTCCACGAACGTGCCCTCATCCACCAGCAGCGCGATCCGCTCGCGTGCGGTCAGCGCGCCCTTCTCGTGCTGGCGGTCGATCTTCTCCTGGCCGCCGCCGAGGCGAATCTGGGCGCGTCGGGCGTGCAGGTCCTCGACCAGCGGGCGCAGCAGCGAGGTGGTTTGCTCGTCACTCATGCGTTCCTCCAGCAACGGACGCCCGTGCACACGCGGTGTAGGCCTCTTGCGAATACATCCTCACCGTCCCTTCCACTGCGGCTCGCGCTTCTGGAAGAACGCGGTCACGCCCTCCACGATGTCCTCGGTCGAGGTCGCGAGCGTAAGCTGCGCGCGTAGGTAGTCGAGCGCGTCGTCCAAGGGCATGTCGAGCTGGCGGCGCATCGCTTCCTTGCCGAGGCGCATGATCACAGGCGACTTGGAGGCGAGCTTGGCCGCCCACTCCGCCACCGCCGTGTCGAACTCCTCGGCGGGGACGACCTTGTTGACGAGCCCGGCCGCCAAAGCCTGCTCGGCCGACCAGCGCTCGCCGAGCAGGAGCAGCTCGTTGGCCTTCTTGCGCGGAATGTTGCGGTAGATGAAGGCCATGATCATGAACGGGAACGCGCCTACGTTGATCTCGGGCGTGCCGAACGTGGCCGTGTCCTTCGCCACGATCAGGTCGCATGCGAGCGCGATCCCGAGCGCGCCCGCGAGCACGTGGCCGGAGGCCGCGACGAGCGTCGGCTTGCCGAGCTGACTGATCAGCTTGAACAGCGTCACGAAGCGCTCGGAGCCGAAGTGGCGGTGCACGAGCGGCGCGTCGGCCGCGAAGCCGCCGAGGTTGGCGCCGGAGGAGAACACCGTCTCGTGCGAGGAGGCGAGCACGACCGCACGCACATCGTCGTCGTCGCGGGCACGCTCGAACGCGGCGATCAGACCGTCGAGCACCGCGGGCGAGAGCGCGTTACGCGTGGAGGGCTCATTTAGCGTGATCGTGGCCACTCCGGCGGCCTGCGCGTAGAGGACTACCGGAGCGTCCGACTCGGCGGGCTGGCCGCCACCGTCGGGACCGGACTCGCTCGTGGGCTGCTCGGACACGCTCGGCATCCTAACCGTCCAGCGAATCCTCCAGCACGCGGGCTGGCCGCCCAGCCAGTAACCGGTAGCCTGTGTTTGCCAACGACCCAAGGAGCCACAGCCGAAATGGCCGCCACCGACACCGTCCTGAAGCCCGACCACCAGAGCAAGCGCAAGCACTTCATTTTCACCGACGAGCACGAACAACTCAGGGAGTCGATCCGCGCGTTCGTCGCCAAGGAGCTGGCGCCACACGCGATGGAGTGGGAGGAGACGACGTTCCCCGACTCGGTGTTTCATCGCATGGGCGAGCTCGACCTGCTCGGCCTCGACAAGCCCGAGGCCTACGGCGGGCAGGGCGGCGACTACTTCACGAGTCTCGTGCTGGGCGAGGAGATGACCGGCGCGAACTCGGGCGGGCTGGCGATGGGCGTGGCGGTGCACACCGACATGGCGATGCCGCCGATTCTCGCGTTCGGCAGCGAGGAGCAGAAGCAGGAATGGGTGGTGCCCGCGATCAAAGGCGAGAAGATCCTGTGCATCGGCATCACCGAGCCCGATGCCGGCTCGGACGTGGCGGCGATCAAGACGCGCGCGGTGAAGGACGGCGATGAGTACGTGATCAACGGCTCGAAGACCTACATAACGAACGGCCATCGCGCGGACGTGATCGTGCTCGTGACGAAGACCGACCCCGACGCCGGCTACGGCGGCTTCACGCTGTTCCTCGTGCCGATGGACGCGCCCGGCGTGATCCGCGAGAAGAAGCTCGAGAAGCTCGGCATGCACGCTTCCGACACGGCGCTACTGGCCTTCCAGGACGTGCGCGTGCCCGCGAGCGCTGTGCTGGGCGAGATCGGCAAGGGCTTCTACCACATCATGTGGGAGCTTCAGGGCGAGCGGCTGATCGGTGCGGCCGGCTCGGTCGCGGGCGCGCAGAAATGCTTCGATCGCACACTCGTGTACGCCAAAGAGCGCAAGGCGTTCGGCCGCGAAATCGGCAAATTCCAGGTGATCCGTCACAAGTTCGCCGAGATGGCGACGAAGATCGAGAGCGCGCGCCAGATGGTGTACGTGACCGCGTGGCGCTTTGCGGGCGGCGAGTACCCCGTGCGCGAGATCTCGATGGCCAAGCTGCACGCCTCGCGCATTGCCGTCGAAGTAGCCGACGAGTGCATCCAGATCCACGGCGGCGCGGGCTATATGAAGGAGTACGGCGTCGAGCGGGCCTGGCGCGACTCGCGCCTGAACCGGATCGGCGCGGGGACCGATGAGATAATGCTGGATGTGATCGGCCGGTCTTACGGTCTTTAATCAATTAATTAATAGGAAACCAGGGCCGCATGCGGCCCTGGTCCCGACGGTGCATGCACCGTCGGGCCGACCGGTACATGTACCGGTCGGAAAAGCAAAATGACCCCCACTCCCCCTTTTACAGACGAGCACGAGGAGCTACGCGAGTCGATTCGTGGATTCCTCGACCGCGAATTCGCTCCCCATTCGCAACAGTGGGAGGCCGAGCGTTGGTTTCCCGACGAGGTGTTTCCGAAGCTGGCGGCACAGGGCCTGCTCGGCCTGAAGTACCCGACCGAGCTGGGCGGCCAGGGTGGTGACTACCTGCACGAGGCGGTACTGGTCGAGGAGTTGTCGCGGATCGGCTCGGGCGGCACAGCAGCGGGGATCGGCGCGCATATTAACATTGCCACGCCGCCGATCTGGAAGTTCGGCACCGACGAGCACAAGCAGCAGTACCTCGTGCCGGCCATCAGGGGAGAGAAGATCGGGGCACTTGCGATCACCGAGCCCGACGCCGGCTCGGACGTGGCCGCGCTGCGCACGAAGGCCGAGCGGGTGGACGGCGGCTGGGTGGTGAATGGTGAGAAGACGTACATAACAAACGGCGTACGCGCGCACTTCATGGTCACGGCGGTGAAGACAACCCAGGAGGGCGGCCACCACGGCATCTCGTTCTTCATCATCGATCGCGGTGAGGGCGTCAGCTCATCCAAGCTCGAGAAGCTCGGCTGGCACGCCTCCGACACGGCCACGATCGCCTTCGAGAACGTGTTCGTGCCCGAAGAGAACCTGCTCGGCGAGCTGCATGAGGGCTTCAAGCTGATCATGGCCAACTTCCAGTGGGAGCGCCTGGCGATGGCCCTCGGCACGGTCGGAGCGATGCAGCTCGCCTACGAGCGCACGGCCGCATACGCGCGCGAGCGCACCACCTTCGGCCGCCCCCTCTCCAAGCACCAGACGATCAAGCACAAGCTCGCCGACCTCGCCACCCAGGCCTACACCGCGCGTTGCGTCACCTACGACGCCCTGCGCCGCTTCGTCGCCGGCGAGGAACCGATCAAGGAGGTCACGATGGCCAAGCTGATGACCCAGCGGGCCTCCTTCGAGCTGATGGACGAGTGCCTGCAGATCCACGGCGGCATGGGCTACATGGGCGAGCACTGGGCCCAGCGCGCCGCCCGCGACGCCCGCCTCGGCCCGATCGGCGGCGGCTCAGACGAGATCATGCGCGAGATCCTCGGGCGCTTGCTGGGGCTGTAGCCCCAGATCCGCCGGCGCGACTTGGTCCGGTCGCAGCCGCAAAGCGCATGTCCCGCTTGGACCGCGGGGTCGGATAAGAGGACATGGCCCTCATGACATGTCCTGCTCATCGCAACGCCATGCCTCACCTTTCAGGCCACGGGTTGCAGGTGGTAGGTGGTAGGTGGTACAATGATCGGAGATGAAGAAGATGAGCATCTACGTGGACCCCGAAGTCAACCGTGCACTCGACCGTCGCGCCCTCGCCGAGGGCACAACCAAGGCCGCCCTGATCCGCGCGGCGCTGGCCGAAGCGGCGGCAGTCAGACGCATCCGCAAGCCGCGGGCGGTCGGAGTGTTCTCCGGTCCCGGCGACCTGGCTCGCAACGTGGACAAGTACCTGGCAGAGACCGGGTTCGGCGAAGATTGATCGCCCTCGATACGTCTGTAGTGCTCGCGTTGATGGACGCACGCGACGACGACCACGAGCGCGTGCGTGAGTGGATCGAGGGCGTACCGGACGAGCTGTGCACGACACCGCTCGTGCTCGCGGAGCTGGACCACATGGTCCCCAGGAAGGGCGGCTCCGCCGCCGCGCGGGCGCTGCACCAGGACTTCGAGGACGGCGCCTATTCGGTCGAGTGGTGGAGTTCAGCATTGCGCGAGACGATCGCCGCCGCGCGCCTGTACGAGTCGATCGACCTGGGCCTCACCGATGCCTCGCTGATTGCCCTTGCGACACACCTGCAAACCACCCGCATCGCCACGCTTGACGAACGCCACTTCCGCGCTGTGCGGCCGCTGGGGGACGAAGACGCTGGCTTCACACTGCTGCCGGCCGACGCTGGCTGAACACCTGTATTCCGGCTTGCGGCACATTGCAGTGATCTTGTTAGAACGGGCTCCCGGGGCGTAAACTCTGTTCGTCAGTCTTGGCCTGTTTGTTGTGCGATGACTGTTTGCACGTCTTGGCCTTTGCTCGTGAGGGTCCAGGCGTTGGCCTCGCCCCTGGCTGGTCCGGGACCGGTGTTCTCGATCAGCCCTGCTCGACCCAGGCGGTTGAGCAGACGCGACATTTGACCGTCATCGGTTATCTCAGATGCACGCGCGATCTGTTTGCCGGAGGCGCCTGGGGTGGCGGCGATCGCGGCTAGTACACGTGCGGTTCTGTAGGTGAGTCGGATCGGGAGATCCCTAAACGGGTCCGACGGAAGCTTCGGCACAGTCGGCTTGAGAGCGGGTTCTGGTCGTTCAAGCTCCTTCTTCGCGATGGCCGCCCCTAGATACGGTTGGATGACCATCGCGCTCAACGCTCCTGTCAACTCGGCCATCCGCGTGGCGTTCTCGGCCGGGACCATACGGTTGAGCATGCGGGCATGGATCACACTGAACACCGCACCCACCACACCCTCCGCCGTAAGCGGCGGGATATCCCTCACCGCTTTCGGTTGTTTGCGACCGTCATCGACTATCGCGATGATCTGAGCGAGCACCCGCGCACGAGCGTTCAAGGTCCGCTCACCCCCACCCAGCGCGTCCACGATTAGAAGACGGCCCGCCACGGGCTCCTCATCCAGGAACAACAACAAAGCGACCAAACCGGCACGCACGCGCTCACGCCACAACTCCCTACCGCCCACCGCTTCCCCCACGACCCGTGCTGCCTGCCCAACCGCGTCCTCGAACACGGCCAGCAGGCATCCTTCGCGGTCCTCGAAGATGCCGTAGAACGTCTTGCGCGACACCCCCGCACGATCAGACACCAACGCGATCGTGACAGCCTGCACACCACGCTCATAGACCAGTTCAGACGTCGCGGTCAACAAGCGCCGGCGCTGCATCTCAATCACATGCGCACCCTGACGACCAGGACGCTTGGATGTGACGCGACGCTCGACCCCCACCTCTGCACGCAACCTGGCCCTCTCGGGCACCGCCGCACGTCTCGTTGGCGAAGGCGCCACGGCGCCTACCTTCCCCGCCCGGTCGGCATCAGGCCAGCCCAATCCTGCCACGAACAGATCATTTCTTCTTCGCCTCGTGACTCTTGCCCGCACGCTTGCTCTTCTTCGCCTTCTTGGCCTTGACCTTCGGACATCCTGTAACGCTGATCGGCGTTGACTGGTGGATCACCGCGCCATCCTGGCCCGTGAACGCCGTCGGCATCACGAGTTTCGTCTTGCAGAGGTTCCCGTTCGCCGCTAGCGCCGAATACTTGCCTTGCGGGAGATTCAGTTCGAAGCTGGCAATCGGTACGTCGGGCACGTTCTTGAACGTGCTTGACGTGATGTTGGTTTTACCGTTGATGAACGTACTACCGACGAGATCTACCGTCACGCCATAGCCCTGCAGCACCGCAATCAGCGACGGGAATTCTTCCCCAGCATGCGATACGAAATACGTGGGTCCTTCGATCGGGACCGGCAGGACCGGAGTGATCGCCTTCGCATGCCCCACAATCGATGCCGCTGGGCAGTTCGCGGGGTTCGCTTCGAACGTCGCCGCCGTACACGCCTTCTGCAAAGTCGTCAACCTTGACGGAAGCTGCTTAGGCAGGTCCACCTTGACAGACGCGATGTTCGATTGCGACGACGCCTGGTTCGCTCCCAGATTCCCTGTGGGATAAACGATCTTCGCGGTCAGGCTCGCCCCATTCGCCCTTGATGTCTTCCCACTGGTGGACACCGAGAAGTTCGGCTTGAACGCGAGGCTGCGACAGGATCCCATTTGGAAGTGGCTTGATACTGGTGCTGTTGCTCCTTCGAAGCTGTAGGCAGTCCCGGAGAAGCTCATCGGGTTACAGCTCGTTGGGTTGAACATGAATTCCGGCCTGTCGATCACAGCGTCAATCTCGCGAATATCGGTCGGTATACCCTTCACCGTCTTCGGAAACGCCGTCGTTGAGATCGTCAACTGGCTCGTGTGCGGGTCAACTTCGATCTTCGCCCGCACCACTTCCGTACCCAGGTTGAACGGGCCAGCAACTATCGGCACCGCTATCGATAGGCCGAACGGTGCGCCCTCATACGGTCCCGTCAGGTAGATCGGTGCTGGTGGCGCACCAGGCTCAGGCAACACGAACGGATAGGGACCGGGACCTACCTCGGCGACAGTATGTCCGATCTGCGAGGCGCTTGAGCATGTTCCTGTGGCTGCTTGTGGTTCCCCACAGAGGGGGACCTTGGCGATCATGCCCAATAGGCCCTCTGGTGTCTTGAACTGTAGTTTTTCGATGTGCTGCTGACCATCGTTACGCGAGAGCAACATCGTGAAGTCCGTATACCCTGCTGCCTGGTCGGTCGTCGCGCCAGCAGTCATCGTCGGTGCGAACGGTAGTGGTCCCGTACAGTTAGACGCGCTGCTGCCGCCCGGTCCCGCTGTGATCTGGAAGTTGCTTTCCGAGAATGCATCCGCCGTCAACGGGGTACTCCACGGCGTGAAGTCCGCCGTCGCGGTATACACCCCACAGAACTGTGGCGTCACCAGAGCGGCCTGCGCGCCACCACTGAAGCTCAACACGAATTCGTTCAGTGGCGCGTCTGGTGTTCCCGGGTCTTGTGGAGTGCCCTTGAATGTCGTCGTTATCTGACCAGTCTGTTCATTCAAGTGCACCGTGCCTATCAGCTTCAAAAATATGCCTTCGCCTTCTGCCGCTACGAGCAATTGTAGGTTCGGCGGGTTGGATTGCAAGACATACACGTTGCCTTTCAACCGTCCCGGCAATAGTGGTGTTGAGATTTCATCCGTTCCGACCTTAGATGCCGCAGGGCATGATGGTGGACCGTCCATTGTTTCCTTTTCCGCTTCGGGACCACCAATGTTCTCTTGCCATGGTTGGCAGGCCGCCAACCCCGTCGCTTGTCCTGGGTTGATCGCTACGCCTTCTGGCAACACCACCGTCGTTTCCTTCAGGCCTGGCGTCGCCAACCCTTCTGGGTTCAATCCTTGCGGGACCTTCACAATCGTCGACAAGCCAGCCGGGGTGTCTGAGAAGCTGGTGTCCGGGGCGAGGTTTATGAACGGCTGGAAGTGCTTGAGCTTTTCACAACCCGCGATCCCCACCGGATCGTCTTCGCTGTTATGCATGAGGAAGCTTATTGGTGGTCCGTTCAGGCTTTCGTTTTCCCACGTACCCAACTCTTCGAGACTAAACATCGGTGGTTCACCGCATGATGTTGGTAGCGTCAATAGCGGCTTGTCTTCGGCGCCCGTACCGTGTTCGCCCGGTATTCCCCAGATCGTTGTCGTGTTAAACACGACCTTACGTTGGGGAATATTCGCATGCTCTGTGATGCCGTAATCCCCACCACTGCGTATACGAGCATCCACGAACACGCTGATACCCTCAAACGTGAACGCGAACTCCGCCGCGACTCCCGGTGGCGGCACGAGGTTATATACCGCTTGAGGTGTCAGTCCCGCACCTGACACTGACGGATAGTTTTCACCGATCTGCGTATT
>Ga0209007_1000658_pt1 | contig 11904 bp, 7 predicted proteins | sample JacPinW_OM1H0_O2_FD_187961 | JGI IMG/M metagenome (GOLD analysis project Ga0209007, IMG submission 187961) | Forest soil microbial communities from Algoma, Ontario, Canada - Jack Pine, Ontario site 1_JW_OM1H0_O2 (SPAdes) (version 2) | ecosystem: Environmental > Terrestrial > Soil > Boreal...
GCCAGTCGGCCCAAATGTCGTTCGGCCCCAACCGATGCGCCACCCACAGCCCTTTGCCGCCGGCAAATTCAAGCAGAACCCATCCCTCGTTTGGATCTGCAAAAAGATGCGAATTGCCGCCGTAGGTAAAGTCACCGTATCGCTTGATCAGTCCCACAGCAATGTCGAGCGCTTCGCGCGCGGTCCGTGCGCGTTGAAGCACGATTCGTGCGAGATCGCTGTAGTTGAGTCCGCGTTGGTCTTTGGGCGTCATCTCGACGAGCTCGCGTCGCGAGGTACAGGCAACGTCGCGCACGGCAACACCGTACTCATTCAAGCCACCATTGACGAGTGGCGCAGGTAACCCCCGGTAGTAGGAGTAGTTCATTGCGATATAGCTGAACGTTTCGCGCACCTGGGGAATATCGATGAGTTCGCCGGGGATGAGCGCCATCCCTGTTCCGCCCACCGATATGGTTGCCCCTTTGGGGTATCTCTGGCGCGGGACGATGGACAGCCAATGGCTCGATGGTTCGTCGCCGAAACCCGCCACCATCACGTTACCGTCTTCAGTTAGGCCCTTGCCCACGTACAGGAATAGGCTTGCATGGCAGACTTGGGAACAGGCGAACAGGAGCAGAGCGCCGAACGTGAGGTAAAAAGAGCGGAACAGCTGCAGATGGTTGCCCGACCGGGGTGTGCAGAGCTCATCGAGGCGCGACCTGAGCGTTCCGGATCGCGTACGGCGCCCAGACATTGCAGTCTCGCGGCTCGATGGGACCTTGTGAGGCGTCTCGCCCGGCGATCCGGCTGGCATATCTGTACTTCCAAGGTTCACGGCCCTCCCTTAAAGAGCCAAAGCCGAGGTTGTTCCGGCCTTCCGAACCAGATTTATTTTCGTAGTCCGCAGGTCGTATGTTCCGTTGTTGCTCCTGCGCCACGTAACCGAGCGAAATTCAAAGTTTCTCTTCGCGTATCGATCCATTGCCCTGCGCTGTGCGTTGATGAGGGCTTAAGGACCGTTTGCGCATCGCGGACGTCGAGTTCGCAATCGCGAATGGCTCATTGCCGCCAGCGTAGGCCTGCGGTCAAAAAAATAACTGCCGGCGGCGGGCCGGAACTGCCCCAGTTATCCCTCTAAGGGTTTGTCGCCGGTCCGCCGGCAATGTTGCTTGCGCGTTTGTCATCAAAGCGATCCTCGCGACAGTACGAGAATATGCCGCACACGCATGCCGACCGAACGATCCGCCCGGTCTCTCAGACAGTGAGATCAGCCGTCGGCCTGACAGTACTCGGCTCCGCTCAGGTTGGGAGAGATCACGATGTGTTCTAGCGCTGGCGGACATGTCCGCAAGGTGCTGGCCCGCCTGGTCGCCGTGCTCCTCGGGCTGAACCCAATGAGCTTCGCCCTGTCGCAAGCCATCTCATTCAACATACCGGCGCAGGCGGCAACAACGGCGATAGCCGAGTTTGCCCGACAAGCAAGCCTCCAGATCATTGCACCAGCCGACAAGCTCAAGGGCGTGCGGACGCACGCGATCGTCGGGACATTTGAGATTCGCGCGGCGCTCGAGCAATTGTTGGATGGAACCGGCCTCGTGGTTGCGTCGGATGATGGACGCACGATAAGTCTCCGGTTCTCCGGAGGATCAGGCAGGAGAACACCAGTCGCTTCCCCTCATCCGTAGGTCATCGCTGCCGCTCAGGCGAGCGAAGCTATCGGCGCCAGCTTCGATTCAAACGGTTTCCACCGTTCAAGCGATGTGGTGTAGATCGGCATTCGAACCTGCCGATAGCTTGCGGTCGCGATGGGACGCCGCTGCTCGTGGAACGCCAGACACCGATCGTCCCACGGAAGTGCTAACTCCTCCAGCAAGCGCCCGATATGCCGCTCCGGACTCTGTACGAGATCCTCGTAAGCCAACTCTATGGGACGGGGCTTCAGTACAGCGAGCCAGTGACCCATTAGCCGCTGATAACAACGGTAGTAGTGAGCGAGGTGATCCAGTGAGTTGTAGTACGGATCGTGAACCCCGAAGTTCGCGGTGAAGAGTGACCAACAGGTGGCGATCGGATGACGCTTACAGTGGATGACGAAAGCATCTGGAAACATCAGGCGAATGAGCCCGAGTCTCGCAAAATTGCCCGGTAGCTTGTCGCAGACGTAATCAGAATCGAGACCTCGTTCGAACAGCTTATCCAGATAGATCTCTCGCGCCCTTATCAACGCCTCGCGCTCCCGGTCGTCCTTCAAATCAATCGGTCCTCGCAAACCGAGCTTTTCGCGGTGACGCAGATAGGCTGCTTCACAATCGATGGTGAACGTCAATTCGCCGCCGCATCTCACCATCGGGTGCGCGCTGAGAACTTGTTCAACAAGGGTGGTGCCGGAGCGAGGCATGCCCACGACAAATATCATCCGAAGTTCAAACGGCAACGGCTCGAGTGGTTCTGAGAAGGAGTCGCTGGGGTATCTGGCAACCGTTTTCGTGACCCAGTCCTCGGTCGCCTCCGGCGAATATGCGATGCCGCGATTTAGCATTACTCTCGCCGCCGCGGCGTTTGCCGTGTCGTAGCGCTCGAATGCCGCTTCGTACCGCTGCGCGGCCTCGTAGACTCGGCCAAGAGCAAATCCGAGATTCACACGCTCAACGTCCGCAGTCGAGCCCTCTGCGGCAAGTCGCTCCGCGCGCCGTACCAGTGGATCGTCCGGGTCGGGCAGCGATAGCTCGAAGCAATTGTAGATCGCCTCGCTCGAATCCGGTGCGATCGCTAATGCGCGTCTGTAGGCAATCATAGCCTTGGCGAGGTCCCCTGAGGCCTTGTAAATGTGGCCCGCGGCGAGCTGCGAGGACGCGCGGTCGGAACAGCGCGACAGAATATGGTTCAATGGCTCCGCTGTTGCGTCGAAGCGCTGCGTGGCAAGTGCCGACAGGGCAAGACCTTCCCAGTGGGAGCAATCGCCGGGCTTCAAGTGGGTGGCCTGTCGGTAGGCTCGCCAGGCGTCATCCCAACGTCCGATGGTCCCTTGCACCAGCCCCAGTCGACCCCACGCCGCAGCGTCAAGTGGCCGGATCGTCAGCAACTCCCCGAGGGCAGCCGCCTCGCCTTTCTTGTCGCCGAGCGATGCTTGTATGTCCGCGAGCAGTTGGAGCGCGCCTGACGATGGTGCGCTCGAGCGAAGAAAATTCACTAGCAGTCTGGCTGCCTCCCTCGAGTGACCCGACCGACGCAGCTCCTCCGCGCGCCGCAGGACGGCACTTTCTGCGCCGATCTCCATCGCACTCGTCATGCGGTATGACTACGGTGATCGACTGCCCAGGGCCTGCTCGAGTGGTCCCAGATGTTTCGCGTAGTTGCGCCACCGTCCCACCGATCCGCGGTATATGGGACGCCTCACCTGCCAGCGGCTCGGCGTGCGAATGTCTCGCTGCGTCTCGTGGAACGCGAGACAGCTGTCCTCCCATTCGAGGCCGCAGTACCCGACGAGGTTGCGTATTGTCGTCTCCGGGTCGGTAATCAGGTCCTCGTATTGCAGGTCAAAGATTCGGCCGGGAAAGACAGAGTGCCAGTGTTCCATCAACCTGTGGTAGTCGGCATAGTACCTTCCCAAGGTAACCAGGTCGTTGGCAAACTGATTCTCATCGGCGAAGCTGGTGAAGTAGCAGGATAGGCACGTGTCTCTTGGGTCACGTCGGCAGTGAACAATCTTGGCCTTGGGAAGCGCCAGTGCGATGACTCCGACGTGCATGAAGTTGAACGGCAGCTTGTCGGTAACCTTGCGGTCGTCGGAATATAGCTTATCGAGACGGTCGAGGTAGCCCCTCGCCAGGGTCGCAAGCTGCTCCGCGTCGAGATCCTGAAGCCCCCACGGGTATGGGCGACGGTGGGATGACAGATCGAGTATTCGCGAGCTCGCGTTCGGCAGCGCGACTAATTCGCCGCCTGCCGCCACACGTGAGTGACTGCAAAGTATCTGCTCGACGAGTGTAGTGCCGGAACGCGGCATGCCAACGACGAAAATCGGCCGCTCGCTGAGCACACCCGAGGTCACCGCACGCCGAAAAAACTCCCCGGGAAGCGCCTCTAGGATGAGATCTATTGCCCGAGTATACCCGGCGGCATCGAATGGCCTTGTGAGCACGTCATGAGCATGCGCCACAGCCAGGAAATCGAACGCTCTATCGTACTGCCCTTCGCGATCGTGGTAACGCGCCAGAGCGACATTCAGTCGCGTTCTCACAGTTTGATCGCTCGTCTCCGCTGCGAGGCGTTCCGTACTCCGCACCCACCTCGCCGCAATCACACTGCCTGGCAGCTGCAGCACCTTCGACAGTGCTGTCGGGTTCTCCGGATCCCGTCTGAGCACGGCGTCGTACTGCATTCTCGCCTGCTTGTACTTGCCCATGTCCTCGCACAGGTCGGCCAGCGCAAGACGAGCGCGCTGGTTCTCAGGGTCGAGACGAATGGCCTCGTGATAGCTGTCGAGGGCAGCGGTGGTATGGTGTGAGCCGTAGAACGCCTCTGCCAGACTGCGCATCACCTCAGACGAGTTCGGCTTCAACCACGCCAGCCGACGCAGCATTACCAGTGCCTGATCGAATCGGTGAAGCTGCTTGAGGCCCTCTGCCATGTTGTTCAAGGCGTCGGTGTGATCCTTGTTCAGGCTCAGCGCACGCGCAAATAGTTGGATGGCCTCCTCGCGTTGGGCCTTCTTTAATTTGATTACCCCCAGGTCGTTTAAGGCATTGACACACGCGGGCGCGATCCTGAGGGAGCGCGCAATCAGCGGCTCGGCGGCCTCGAGATTGCCCAGTTGGTAATGCACCAACCCGAGGTAGTGCAACGCCTCGGCATCGTTGGGTGCAGTTGCGAGTCGCTCGCGATAGACTTCCTCCGCATCCTTCAGGCGACCCACGCGCTGAAGCGCTATCCCTTCTTCGATCGTGGCGCTCACTGCCTTACGGGCATCATTTCGTGGCGAACTTGTACCGCACCCCGACATACACGGCACGTGGGTCCTCGAATGTATTCGAGAAGGAAGGGGTCCCCTCTTTTGAGAAGAGGATTTCATGGTTGAACACGTTCCGGGCGTTCAAGTAAAGCTCGAGTCCGTTCCGCCCCTCCTGAAATTTGTACGAGGCGTTCAAGTCGAAGCGAGTATAGCCTGGATAATATATCTCGCCCCATTCGGTGACTGTCGGGAAGCCTTGAACGAGAGCATATTGTCCACTCTTTACCACCATACCCCCAACGCGAAGCCCCTGAAGAGCTCCCTGGAGAAACTCGTAAGATGAAGTGATCGTACCTTTGTGCTTCGGTACGTTTTCAATTGGCAGGTCGAACGCGTATGCCGGATTGGTCAATTTAATATCGCTGTATGCATAGTTGGCGGCGATATTCCACCCAGGCAGAATCTCTCCAATAACGTCTGCCTCGACGCCGGTCGCCTTCTGGTGTCCATCGGCGACAGTCGAACCAAACACACCAAACTCACCGATCGGTGTGTCGCCGGCCGCAACGTTCGTGATGTCGTAATTGTAAACGGCAATCGAGCTACCCAGACGGTGATTGAGGAACTCCGCCTTCAGTCCGCCTTCGTACTGCGTCATCAGCTGCGGGAAATACTGAGCGACCGCTTGCTTGTTGACGATAATTTGTGGCTGAAATCCTTGGCTGTAATTGACGTACGCGTTTAAGTTGTTCACCGCTCCGAGATCTTTGATCAGGTCGTAGACCACACCGAGTCGCTTGACGACCTCATTGTAGTCAACACCTTCCACGAGAGGCGTGTTGAGAACCTGTCCCGCTTCGATGGGGATGGTGGTTTCAGTGGTGCCGTGCTGAAACAGGACTCCCAGCAGAAACTGCAAGCGATCTGCCGGGTTGAGAAGCATCTGCAGACTCAACTTGTCGTCCTTGAAGTCGGTCTGTTGTATCTCCCGGAGCGGAATCAGACCTTCGTTAACGTACGGGATGGGGGATCCATTGGAAAGAATACCCTGGCCGCCTTGGTACGCGTTGATGGTGCCGACAAACACTGAGTTGAGTAACGTGTAAACGTTGGGGTATGCAGTGTCGTCGCCTTCGTATTCGGCCATGAAGCGCTGCTTTCGGCCGAACAGTTCGAACGCACCACGCAAGCTCAGCTCGACAGTGAGCTCTCCGCTGTGTCTGGTAATGTCGTACGTGTAGTCATCGACGTTGTTCGATCCCGCACCGTAGGCGCCGAAGGGTCCGAAAGGGTAGAAGTAATTGATCTGCTGCTCGTATCGGGCGTAAAGCGCGTCGGCTTTGAATTGCCAGTCCTCATTGGAAAAGGCATGTACGAGGTCAGCAAGGATCAGGTCGAATTCCGTGTGCTCGAGGGACTCGTTAGGATTCGAGAAGTACCAGCGGAGAGGATTTATGTTGCTCGGGGGTAGTGCCAGTTGTCCGTCGACGAGGAACAGCGGGCCCTGATCGTAGGGATCGATGTTTCTGTTATCGTGGTACCACCACAGCGTGGCGCTTGTTGCCTCAGAGATCGCCCAGGCGAGCGACCCGAGAAGCATCTCGTGATGGTCGCGTATGCTGGAGTTGTCCAGGCCTGGTCCGTAGTCGTCGTACTTTGCGGCTAAGCGCCCGGCCAGCGTATCCCCGGCTCCTGGCAGTGGCCCTGTGATGTCGAGGCTGTAGCGCTTGGTATCAAATGACCCGATTTCGAAACCCGCTTCCACTTGTGGGGTGAGCAGTGGACTCTTCAAAATGGAATTGATTTCGCCGCCAAAGCTTCCGGTGACTCCGTAGAGGGCCGTCGCTGGACCACGGACAATTTCGGTGCGATCCAGCGCAAAATTGTCGACCGCGAGTTGGAGGACGTTCGTTTCGATTCCGTTTACCATCTGATAGGTGTTGTTTACGCCACGCAGCTCGATCCGGTCGTACCCAAAACCTGTGCCAAAGTAGATTGCGCCGGGAACCAGATCCGTTGCAGCGGAGACGTTCTGAGCATCGATCACTCGCATCATGCTGTTAGTGACCACCGAAATCGCCTGAGGCGTATCGACAACGTTCATCTGGAGGCCAGTTGCTGACGACTGGTCGACGGGCTTGTACCTCAGGGCTGTAACCTCGACCTCCTCAAGGGACTCCGCGGGCGAGTTGCTGTCCGCGGATTGCGGAGGTGTCTGGGGGTCTGAAGAAAATCTCAGACTGATCGTGTGACCGTCGTCGGACGCTACGACCAGGCCAGTTCCTTGCAGCAGCTGCTTGAGTGCCGCGCGAGCGTCGAGCGAGCCCGCGATTGCATGTGCGCGCACTCTACTAAGCCTGTCCACGGGGGCTATTATTTGCAGGTTTGCCTGTCGCGCGAATTCTGGAATCGCTGTCGCTACGTCCTGCGCCGGTACGTTGAACGAGATGGTTTGCGATCGCGCCATAGTCACGCACGTCAGCCCAAGGGCCAAAGCGACAGCTTGCGCGACCTTGTGGCGACGCGGATGGCCAGCGACGGTTCTCATGACGACCCCCTACTTAACTTGTGCGCAACTCGGCCATGCGAGCCGCTGTGCGGTACCCACACTCACCTAAGAGGAACCAGAGGGCCGCTTCCGGCCTCGCCGACTGGCTTATTTTTTTGGTTGGGGCGGCCCGGGCTCTAGAAACAGGCGCTCGTCGTCGCGGCGCACGTGACCATCGAGCATAGCCGCGGCGGCGGCGACAAAACCCCCTGGGTCAGAGGCTTGGAAGCGACCCACTACGGGTTGCGCGGCAATCCTGGGGTCCGAAATGACCACAATTTGGCGGTTATAGCGGTTGAATTCGGCTGCTGCTTCGCCCAGAGTCAGGCCGTTGAGTTCGATGACAGCACTGTTCCGACGTGGGGCGTCGGCCAGCTGCGGCTCGCTTGGGGCATAGGTATATATGCCCCCTGGCGTGACGTGTACGCGGTTTCCGGCGATCAGGCGCAGCGGCGGGTGTGAGCTTTGCGACTGGCGCCACACGTCCACTGTGCCCTTGGTTACAACGACGTCCACGGTGCTATCAGATCGACGATCCACGTCGAAAGCGGTTCCAACGGCTCGCACACGAACATCGCCCGCCTCAACAATAAAAGGACGGTGCGAATCTTTGGCGACCTGGAATAGAGCCTCGCCTGATTCCAAGCGCACCTGTCGCCTCAGGAGGCGATACTCCACCGAGACGCGGCTGCCCTTCTGAAGCGTAACCCCAGATCCGTCCGCCAGTTGAACATGAACGATTGCATCGGTAGCCGCGCTGATGTCAGTTCGAGTGAAACGCGACAGGCCGTAAAGTGCGGTCGCCAGCATGAGAACCACGGAAGCCGCAGCGAGCCACGGCAACGGCCTGGGCCGTAACTTTCCAGTAAGCGAACCACGCACTTTCCCGTTTCGAGCGAATACTCCCAGACGTTCGGTGTGTTCCCAGAGAGCCTGCACCCGGGCGAGCGCGCCTGGGTGCCGCACATCGCTCTCAAGCCAGCGTTCAAGCGCTCGTCGCTCGGCATTTGTCAAACCACGATCGATGCGCACCACCCAGTCGGATGCTCTCGAATCGATTGCACTGGCAGTCTCACGCAAGACGCAGAACCCTTCGCTGCTGCGGGGCGAGCGGTCTTTTCTCACTGTCTTCCAATTGCATGTACTCCACAAGCTTGCGCAGAGCACGAGACATGCGTTTCTCAACAGCATTCTCACTTATGCAAAGCTGCGCGGCGATCGCTTTCTGCGACATGTCGTGGAACTTGCGCATCATGAATACAGTGCGGCATGGACTCGGAAGAGCAGAGATCGCGCGGTGAAGTCGCTCGATCTGCTGTCTGCTCGACACGATCTGTTCGGGCGTGAAAGCCGACTCCAAGACCTCAAGCTCAGCCGTTTCGGTCAGTGCTCCGATAGGAATCACTCGTAATCGCCGAACCTCATGGGCAATCAGGCGCTTGGTGACCGTATAAAGATAGGCTTTCGGGCATTTAATTTCTGCATCGGCCGGCAAACTCGCCAAGTTGGCGTAGGCCTCTTGGATGAAGTCATTCACGTCGAGCCCATGCGGTACGGCGCGCCTGAGCCACGCGCGTAACTGGGGCTCGAGCGGCAGGATGCTGGTCGCGAACCAGTGAGCACGCGCCTTCGTCAGCATCGGCATGCGACGCTTCCCCGTTCTTTATTTCTTACAGCTCGCGTGCTGGCTAAGCCAGGGTCATTAGCGCGCGGTCCTAAGCGGCCCAGCGCTATGTCGAACAGGCGGTTCAAGCCCTTGATCCTAGTCTTGCAGCTTGTTCAGGCTAGTACGCTATCGAAGGAAGACTTGAATAAATGCGACACGAGCTCGCGTCAAAGGTCTGGCGGCCGTCCCGCTTCATAGTGAACAGCGAGGTCTCTAGCGGAACGTGGGCGTCGACGAGCGTGTGCCCCGCGGGCAATAGAAATAATTCTGGTTCCTGAGGCCGGAACAACCTCGAGTCCGGCTCTTAGGGATGCCGTGCTTCACGCCGGCACTCCAGTTAGCGCCATTTTCGGGGCAATCGCAGCGTTCAGACAACGAATATCCACTGACGGGAGAACGTTAAATGCCACTGGCATGGTACAAGTACATCAATCCAGCGGATCGCGGCCGCGACGACGCTGCCGAAGTCTCAATGAGCGGTGCAAAAACTGCGCCTGCGGTTCGTGCTCATCGGACATCCCTCCTCGCCGGGCTCTCAGCATTGTTCAGCGGGCTTCTGATGCAGTACTGCCCCACCACGGGCTCCGCAAGCGACGCGATCTACGTCGGCAAGAACCTCACCAAAGACGGCGGCGTGCTTTTGGCGGGCTTCGGCGATGAGCCGTCCAGCCATTGGCTTTCGATCGTCCCGCACCGCCAGCACCCGACCGGCGCGACCATTAAGGTCGGAGGAACGCCGGCGTCGAATCCCGCCGGCGAGTTCGGCGCCGACAAAGCCCTGCCTGGGGAGCTCATCGAGATCCCTCAGGCAGGCGAGACCTTTCGCTACATCTCGATGGACTACTCATACTTTGCCGGCCTGCCGGCACCGCTCACCAACGGTGGAATGAACGAGTACGGCCTCGGGGTTCGCGACGTCGCCCTGTTTTCCCGCCGCGAGCTGGTGAACATGACGCCGACGCCGCAGCACGGCCTGAACTATAGTGACATAGCCAGGATCGCTTTGGAGCGCGCCCACACAGCTCGGGAAGCTGTTGATATCGCGGTGGGGCTCATCGAACGTTACGGTTACTTCACCTATGGCGGCAACTCTCATGTATTTGCCGATGCGAACGAAGGCTGGGTGCTGCTCGAGTTTGCCGGAGGCAAGGGCCTATGGGTGGCCCATCGGCTGGGTCCCAATGACGTGTGGCTGAACTGGCGGGGCTACAACAAATTCGGCTACGTGCAGACGCTCCCCGCTGACTGGCGCAAGAACCCGGATTATCTTGCCTCGAAGAATTTCGTCTCATTCGCCGTCGAGCAGGGTTGGTACAAACCAGATGGAGGCACCCCGTTCAACGTCATAGACGTATATGCGAGACAAGATCAATACAGCGCGGCTACCGCCGAGGAGGCCCGCAGGGTTGAAGCGGCGGTGCGGTCCGCTGCTCCCAAGGTTGATGTGCAGCTTCTGATGCAGCTGTTGCACGGGGCCGGCAGGGACTCGTCGGGCTACGGTGAGGTCGCCGATCTACACGCCAACGTAAACCCGGCGTTGCGGACGCTCTGGGTTGCGCCAGGACCGCCGGTCACAGCGGCCTTCGTTCCCTGGCGACTCGCGGTTGAGTCCGTTCCGCCGGAATACCAAAGGCATCGATACCTCACCGCCGGCGAGGCCGAACGGCAGAACATCGATGCGGCGCAGCAGGGACTCGAATCGACTCGCTACGCTGACCGTGCAGTCAAGCGGCTGCTCTATCTCGCAGACGAGCACCGGGATGTATTCCTTCCCGAGGTCGCCGCCGCACTCGCTGCATTCGAAGCTCGGGAGCTTGCCGGCGATGCGGGAGTCGACCGCACCGCGCGAGTTCTCATCGATGCCCATGAAGATGCACTTGCGCGCCACTATCTGACGGAGCAAGCCCACGCGGCCGCAGCCGACGGCCTCCGCCTCATAGAGGCACTCGCCGATAGCATCGAGGCACGCACGAAGGTGCTCTATGGGATCCGGATGCCGGGCGACCCGGCGCCGCCCCCGGCCGGCAAGGTGGGCGACTGAGGAGCTCGGGCGCTGAACGGACTATTAGCGAAGGGATTGTTAGCGGGGCGTCTGGTCCGGGCCGGTTCCAACCGTCGACTGAATCCAGCCGGCGATCATCCCCGGAAACCCGTCGGCGAGCACCGGCAATTTACCGCCTTCTCGCACGTTCATGGCATGGTCAGCATTCTTCATGATGACAACCCGCGGCTTCGGTGAAACCGACATCCCTCTCAGGCGCTCCCAACTCGCCTCAGCGGGAATCGTGATGTCGGCCGTGCCGAACAGCCAGAGCGATGGAATTTTGAGGCTCTCGATATAAGCCTTAGGGTCGTACGCCAGGATCTTGCCATAGAATCCGCGTTCCGGATCGTTCTTGTCCTCCGGGGACCAGTTAATGGCCTTGTACCACGGCTGGTCCTTGTCTTTTGCGATCTGCGCCTGCAGATCCTCCCAACTGGCCTGACCTTTGCTGAAACTGTTGTCGAGCCTAAGAAGCGGTAGCGCTTTCGCGAGCTCGCTGTTCGGCAATCCGGCTTCGCGCATGCGGTTACCGTATTGGGCGAAGCCCTCGTCCTCAACCGTGACCGTCGGCCCGGAAATGCAGACGAGAAATTGCGCGGGTGCGCCGCGCGAAATCGCCAGCGGCGCAATCCAACAACCTTGACTGTAGCAGACAAAGCCGGTGCGCTGCGCGTCGACGTCGGGCCGCGCCACAAGCACATGCAGCGCCGCCG
>Ga0209007_1000659_pt1 | contig 11900 bp, 10 predicted proteins | sample JacPinW_OM1H0_O2_FD_187961 | JGI IMG/M metagenome (GOLD analysis project Ga0209007, IMG submission 187961) | Forest soil microbial communities from Algoma, Ontario, Canada - Jack Pine, Ontario site 1_JW_OM1H0_O2 (SPAdes) (version 2) | ecosystem: Environmental > Terrestrial > Soil > Boreal...
TGCGAATGGAGTAGTGGTTGCCGCCAACAATGTGAACGGGCCTTTCACTGGAACGAAGTTTACCCGCATTCGCTTGTACCCAGGCGATCAGATCGTTGTACCTTACAAACTTCCGACCGGAGCCTTCATCCGCGGCCTGCAACAGTGGACGCAGATTTCTTCGCAGTTGGCCTTAACCGCCGCCGCTTTGGCGATATTGCAGTAGGAATCGAGGACTTCGGCGGATGAAAAATATCCCGACCGGCCGCCAGAGTCTCGGTGCCACTCGGCCGGAGCATGCTAACCGGGCATGATTTACGCCGATCAGCGATGGATAGGACACCATGGCATTGGTCGTTTTGCACGGCATGTACTTGCCGGACTGGATTATCGTCCGATCGCGCTGTCGTCAAATCCTGCCGCGCCACTGGATAGCTGGTCCCTGGCACGAGCGCTCAGCGGGTTAGCGCACAATGATCTGTTTTTCTCTCCCGGCTATAACACTCCCCTTTTTTGTCACTCCCCCTTCGTCTTCACAATCCATGATCTCAGCCACATTTACTGCTCCGAGATTAGTGGCCCGGCTATCCGCCTCTACTACGGAACTGTGATGAAGCGAGCTTGTCGTCACGCCGCCAGCATTCTCACCGTTTCCGAGTTCACTAGGAAACAGATCATCGACTGGTCCGGGGTGTCTCCGGAAAAGGTCGTGAATGTCGGGTTGGGCGTTGACCCTTCGTATCAGCCTGAAGGTGATTCCTACGAGCTCCCGTTTCCCTATTTCTTGAGCGTAAGCAACCGCAGGCGGCACAAAAACGAATTCCGAATGGTCGAGGCCTTTGCGAATGCCAGGTTGGATCCTGAGGTGCACCTCGTACTTACCGGTAACCCCGTCCCCGAACTGATTCGCTGCATAGAAGCGCACCAACTGCGCTCACGCGTCGATTTCCTCGGCCTAGTGCCGGAAGCAAGAATGCCGTCCCTCTATCGGGGCGCCGAGGCCTTGATTTTTGTGTCCCTTTACGAGGGATTTGGCCTCCCAGTACTGGAAGCCATGGCCTGCGGTACGCCGGTCGTGACAGCAAATACCACCGCCATGCCGGAAGTGGCCGCAGACGCCGCCCTGCTCGTGGACCCCACATCGGTAAAGCAGATCTTCAGGGCGATGGAGCAGGTTGTGAGCGACACCTCCTTACGCCAGCAGCTTCAAGAAAAGGGCCTCGCTCAGGCCGCTAAGTTTTCGTGGGAAGCGACCTGCAAGAAGGTGCGCCTATCCCTTGAACGGACGTGATAATAAGTTAGGCCGCGCCGGACAAGCGAGCGTAATTTCATTCATGTGCTTCGGAACAGAGATGAGATCTCGTATGCCACAACTGAATGATTCAGTGCGGGCGTTACGCACCGAAATATTCTCGCAAGACTGGCCATTGGATGAAGAGATTCGTGAAACCGCAGCAACACTACCTTCGCACAGCTTTCTCTCCAATCCTTCTGGCCAGTATCCTTACATCTACTTGACGCGTTTTGTGAAGGCCCTTGCTGAAAGGCATTTCAGCCGTCCCTTCTGCGATCTCTCTGTTCTGGATTGGGGATGCGGCAAGGGGCACGTCAGCAAATTGATATGGGATTTGGGCCCGAAGCATCTGGACAGTTGCGACCTCTTGTCCGACAGCGGTGATTCCACCTTCGGACAAGAGGCCCCGATTATCAAACGGTTTAGAATTCCGGTGATGCCGCTTCAACACGAATATGTTCTGCCGTACGACTCTGCAAGTTTCGATGTACTGCTAAGCGTTGGCGTTTTGGAACACGTCGCCAACGAACGCGCATCTCTTGCCGAGATCACTCGCGTCTTAAAGCCACGGGGACTCTTCTTCTGTTTCTTTCTTCCTACCAGATTTTCTTGGACCCAGCAGGTCGATCGCTGGCTGGGAGTTAACTACCACGACCGCCTATATACAGAAGGCCGGGTCAGAGAGATGCTTGGCGCAGCGGGACTGGAGCTGCTCGATATTTGGTACCGGCAGCTTCTACCCAAAAATTCGCTTCACTATCCAAACTTTCGGCTTTTCGAACGGATAGATCAGTTAATGACGGGAAGCGTTCCCCTGCGGTACCTGGCCACGAACATAGAATTCGTGAGTGTCAAGCCCTCGCCGAGAAATTGAGAAAATCCATGGGCGGGCCAGATGCTTTCAATTTCAGTCCCGACATAACTCCGGAACTGTTTTCCTTGGTTGGAAATGCGGTAGACTCATGTAGCGTCAAGGGCTCGCCGAGATTCTGACTCCGAGGCTCCCGCGCCGTGCCGTCCCGACACCTGGGGAACGCCGGCAACAACGGGGAACGCCGACTGGAGTGAAGGCCACCTGTGAATGAACAAGATTCCGACCGCCATTTTTAAGCTCTTTAGAACCAATCCCCCTGGAATTGCGTTGTGGCTCATTGCTGGTCGCTCTTGGAGCCGGATGACAAGCTCTGTCATGGCCTTCCAGCTGAAGGCCCCCGGCTTGCGGCTGGGACCGGGTTGCCGGGTTATTGGCGGCCGACACATTTCTTTTGGCAGTGACGTTTACGCAGAGCGAAATCTCTGGCTCGAAGCAGTTACTTCATATCGCTCGCAGCGCTTCCATCCGCAGATAGCGATTGGCCACCACGTCTGTTTTTCCGATGGGGTGCACATCTCGTCGATCGCGAGCATCGCAATTGGCAGCAATTCTCTTTTCGGCAGCAGGATATATATTTCTGACCACAATCACGGGGTCTACCGGGGAGATCCCCAGAGCAACCCGGAGGAAGCGCCGGCACATCGCTTGCTGGGCGGAGGGGGGCCTGTGGTCATCGGCGAGAATGTGTGGATTGGCGACAATTCAGTTATCATAGGTCCCGCAACGATTGGCGCGGGTGCGATCGTCGGCGCAAATTCTGTAGTTCGTGGCGTGGTTCCTTCTAATACCATTGTTGCTGGAGCGCCGGCACAACCCCTCAAGATTTTTAGTTCCGTAACAGGCTCGTGGGAAAAGGCGTGACCCAAACTCGCAAGCTTTTTTCCATCTGTATTCCCGCCTACAATCGGGCGCATTATCTTTCCGCTTTATTGGACTCGATTTTTGTCCAGGACTTCCATGACTTTGAGGTTGTCGTCTGCGAAGACTTATCTCGGGAGCGCGAACAGATCGCGGCGATTGTCCGTGAGTATCAGTCCCAGTACCCAGAAGTATTGCGCTACTTTGAAAATGAAGTGAACCTGGGTTACGACGCCAACATCCGCAACCTGGTGCAAAAAGCGTCGGGCAAATTCTGCTTTTTCATGGGCAATGACGACATTATGTGCCAAGGCGCACTCCAGAACGCCGCCAGCATAGTCCATCGCCATCCCAACGTTGGACTCGTACTAAAGAGCTATGGCCTGTTCGACGAAACACCAGAACAGGTCAATCACGAGATTCGGTGGTTTAAGGAGGAAAAGGAGTTTCCCGCAGGCATTCCCGCCATTCGGTTTGCGTTTCGGCGTTCTGGCGTTATTTCCGGGTACATCGTTCACCGCGATAGTGCAAATCAAGCCGCAACCGCCAAGTTTGACGGCACTTTGTACTACCAAATGCATCTTACGGCGAGCGTGTTGACCAACAAGACCGCCGTCTGCACACCCAAAGTGCTCGTACTTTGCCGGGAAAATGGAAAACCGGAGTTCGGAAACAGCGCAAAAGAAAAGGGAAAGTACGTTCCCGGAAGATACACTCCGGAAGCTCGCCTCAATATGATCGGCGGAGCGCTATCGATCATTCGAGATCTGAAGCAAACGAAAAGCATCGATGTGGTGGACGACGTTATTCACGATTACGCCAACTATTTCTTCCCGTATATCCGCGACCAATTGACTCTGCCGATCCGAGACTACTACGGGTTGTATCGCGCCTATGGGCGTATGGGCTTTGCCAGATACCCGCTTTACCATTTGTATTTTTTCTTGGGCCGTCTTCTGGGGGAGAAACGATTTGATGCTTTAACGGCCTTGATCCGGGGCCGACTCGGACGCAGCCCCCGATTTGGCAAGGTACATTGATTCCGCGCGACTTAAAGATTTCCGCTCGACCGATCTGCACCATTCCCTGACACTCCCCAATCCAGCATGGGGAAACCTGCGGCCTTATCCAGCCGGTTGAAGATCCGGATGACAAAAACCCACACTGCAGCGAGTAAAGAGGGAAGCACGATAACCGGGTAGGCGAAGACCCAATACCTGATGTTGTCTTTAAAGAGTGGAGTCAACGCTGATCGAGGGTCGGCTTCGTCGGCAAAGGCAATTGCGCTCTTTTTGTACCTAAGCAGCATTAACGGCCAGAATCTTTGCAGCGTTCCGTTCATGACAATGCGACCCAAGTTCGGGGATTCCAACCAGTCTTTCGTAATCGTCGTCAACCCAGCTCCAAAAACATGGGATAGCTTGTAACCACCGGTATTGTTTTCCCGCATAGCAACCAGTTTCTCTCGGATGTAGAGTCCACGAGCGAATCGGTTCAACGCAGTATAGGTCCACCCCAGCTGCGCTAGACTTGTTCCGACCAAACTGGAAAACTCCTTTGGCCCAGCTCTTAACACCGTATCCTTATTGATGATGTTACTGGTGATAAAAGTGAAGAGAACATGGATGCGTTTGACGTATGCCCTCGCATCTGAGATTTCGACCGCGTCACGGCGCGCCTTAACCGCGCGAGGTTTGTTGAACCTCCCGAAGGAATAGGCGCTTACCCAAATGAGGTCGTATTCAGCCGCTCCGCAATAAATGAGGATTTTCGCCAGTCCGCCAGGCACGATAAGATCGTCATCGCTGAAAAGCCAAACGTACTTCCCGCGCGCCTGCTCGAAGCACTGCAGGAAGTTTGCGTCGGCTCCTATGTTCCGAGCATTACGGATATAACGAACGCGAAGTCCACGAGATACAAAATCTTGTACTACGGACGGGGTCTCGTCCGGAGAGGCGTTGTCAGAGATAATTAACTCGACACGCGGCTCATCTTTCAGTTCGCCAACGAGAATGGAGAGAAGTTCCTTCAGGCACCCGGCTCGGTTAGAAGTCGGAATCGCAAGGGTGAGTAACGGCTTTGTGATTTCAGGGGTCGGTAGTTCCTTACGCATCAGCTTCTGGGTTCCTCGGTCCCGCAGTCATCTCCGCCGTCGTTCAACAATATTATTGTCGCGAACACTAAGGATACAACCAACGCCGGACGTCGAGCTTCGGGCGGGAGACTCGGCTGTGGCTTCGGCGGGCTTCCGGTGCATACTGTAAACGCCGGCTTTGATAGCTTCAGGATTCCTATTGCGGTTTCACCATCAACGGGCTATTCTGCGTGTCGATCCCTCAAATCCAGGAAGCAGCCGCCAGCCCAAGTTTTGAGCAGCATATGTCGGAGCAGCTTGAGCGCTAGGGCAAAGCAAAAACACTGTGGCAAGAGATCACAACGCAGGCACAAACTTGATTGACAGACGCGTCTTCCTGAAGACGGGCCTGTTGGCGGCTGGTTCCGCTTTTGGATACGCGCTGCTGGGCTGCAATTCTTCCGGCTTCGTCATACCTTGCCTCGGCCCCGCCTCGCCGCCGGCGCCGGCCGCGGGAATGACTTACCTCCGCGCATCAGAGATCGGCTGCGCTCTCGATTGCGACCTGCGAAACGGGCGCAACAAGTATACGGGCGGAAGTGCCACGGACGACGGGCCGCGTATCAATGCGGCGATGGCCGGGGCGACGGCGGACAATCCCATCACGCTGATCATTGACGGAAGTGCTCTGATTTCGGGCCTGTTCCTTCCGGCGGGCGGGTATTGGAACATTGCGGGACTGGGCTGCGGCACCGGATTCTTCGTAAAGACAGGCACCAACAACGACGGCATTCACAATGGACCTGCCGCGGTCTTGCCCAACAATCCGGGACCGCCCGCTCCAGCGCGAGGAATGAACGTTTCACTCAGCAACTTCACGCTGAACGGCAACCAAGGAAATGGTTTTGACGGAAATTCAACGAGCGGAATCCGGCAAGGCAGTAATGTAGCTTGGTACTTCGGCATTAACCTGACGAACTTAGACAACATTACGATCGAAAAGGTGGTTGTGGTGAATACTTCTGCGTACCACATACGACTTTCGAATGTCGGCAATGTTGTGGTATCCGGAAGCGTGATGAAGAGCCAGGGCTTGAGCACGGACGGACTGCATTTTGACGGGCCAGCGAACGACATTACGATTTCAAACTGCGATTTCACCACCGGCGATGACTCGATCGCGCTGAACTCCCCGGAAGGCTACTCGGGAAACATTTCGGGCGTCGCAGTCACCAACTGCACATTCAATAGCCTATCCCTGATGCGGCTCTATACCACGAACGGGGGGCCCAACAAATTCAGGATCGACACGGTGAGTGTGAGCAACTGCACTGGCACTCTTTCTGAGGCTGCATTTCTGATTGGCGTGATTGACGGCAGCAATCCAAACTCAGTCGCCTCATTGACCATCTCAGATTGCAGCCTGACCGCCCCCACTGTGCTCGGAGTCGCGGAAAACTTCGGGACCATCGCCCTCCGAAACGTTACCTTTATCCCATCCCAATCCAACGTGGTCTGGGTTTCGCCCCAAGCAAGCCAAATCTGCGGCTTTTTGCGACCGTCCCCACTCTATGGCGCTGTAACCTATGTTGGATCGAGTCTTTCCTTCGACAATTGTAGAATCTACCGGTATGGGGATATAGAGGTCGCTGCCCTGATCCTCGAAAACGACTCGACGATCAGTAACCTGACGTTCTACGGATTTGGTGTGCAGGAGGTCGGATCACACTCTCCTCTGCTAAATCTGCTTAACATCGGCAGGGGATCAATCGGGCAATTGGTTCTCAACTCTCTGGACAGCAATAACATCGATGCTCCCGTGTCAGCGGGCGGATTCTCGAGCGTCGGGTCCGTTTCTGGGCTAGGCGCGTTAGCAACAGGCTGGGAGTTTCCCGATGCCGTGATGGCAAACGGGGTACCGTTCATCTCGGCGAGCACGGGCCTGCCTTCGATCAAGGTTGGAGGTGTGGTCGAGCCTTATCCGCAACCCTGACTTGCGCCTCACATGGCGCTCTGCCGTTGCTTAGCCGCCAGTCGGGGATGTGCCCTCTCTTTCTTCCCTGACCAGTTCACAACCAACTACTTTGTGCGTAGTGTCATCAAAAGTTACGCAGTTTTTGGGGGAGCAGTCTGCCATGGAGTCTCCGCACAGGTTCGGGTTGACGTCGTTGTGTGCGCTGTCCACTTTCCTGTTATTCGGTTGCGGAGGGGGGAGCGGGACGCAGCCACCACCTTCGTCGTTTCCGCTGACCGTGACCGCTCCAGCCGCTGGGGCTGGGACCGTAACCAGCTCCCCTTCGGGAATTAACTGTCCAACCGCTTGCACCGCCAGCTTCGCGGCGAATACCCCAGTCACTCTTACCGCCACGCCGGCCGCGAACTATTCTTTCGGAGGCTGGAGCGGAAGCTGTTCCGGCACCGGTAGCTGCAGCCTGACGATAACCGCCGCGGCAAGCGTGACTGCTCTGTTTAATGCTACTGCCGGTTATGCAGTGACCGTGACGGAGGCGGGGACAGGCACGGGAACGGTCACCAGCACCCCGGCTGGAATCAACTGTCCAACTACCTGCTCCGCGAGTTTTGCGCCGAATACCCCGGTCACGCTGAACGAAACTCCCGGAGCCGGCGATACCTTTGCCGGTTGGTCCGGCGCGTGTACGGGAGCGGCAACATGCAGCGTCACCGTAACCGCAGCCGAGTCCGTCACCGCGACCTTCAGCGCCCCAGTTACGGGCCCCAGTTACGCAGTCAGCGTGACGGAGGCGGGGACAGGCACGGGAACCGTCACCAGCACCCCGGCCGGAATCAACTGTCCGACTACCTGCTCTGCCAGTTTTGCGCAGAATACCCAAGTCACGCTGAGCGAAGTTCCCACAGCCAATAATACTTTTACCGGTTGGTCCGGCGCGTGTACTGGAGTGGGAACTTGCAGCATTACCGTGACCGCAGCGTCCTCGGTGACCGCGACCTTCGGTCCCGGTAACATGTACGCCGCCTTGAATCACATCATTCTCTTCGCCCAGGAGAACCGATCTTTAGATAGTTACTTTGGCGCCATGCTGGGATACTGGGCGGCCAATCCCACGTTATATGGCACGAACGGTCAGACCTTCAACGGCCTGCCGCAGTTCAATCCTGGCGGGACCGCACCCACGAACCCGGGCTGCGATCCGACTGTCACCGATGGGTGCTCTCCGAACGCCAGCTATCCCGTTCCCTCCTTTCATTTCGCTTCCGAGTGTCAGGAAGAGCCGAGCCCTTTCTGGAACGAAGCCCATAATGATTGGGACTACACGAACCAAGGTGATCAACCCGCAGAAAATCCTCCTCCGCTGAACGGATTCGTTTTCACCTCCGCCTACGACGCCCAATCGAACCTGCTGATGGATGTCAACGGCGTACGAGCCATGGGTTATTTTGACTGGACGGACCTGAATTACTACTACTTCATGGCCTCCAATTTTGGCACGTCGGACACCTGGTTTGCTCCGCTGATGGATCGAACCCAGCTCAACCGAATGTACATGCTCGCTGCAACATCCCAAGGCCACGCCTATCCCATCGGCCAAGGGAACAACAACGGGCAACAGCTCACAGCCACCACTATTTTTGAGGCATTGCAGAATGCGGGCATCTCGTGGAAGATTTATGTCAACTCTGAGGACGTCGTCAATAACACAGGCGCTGCATGTAACAATGATCTTACCGATGAGAACGCTAAGTGCCTGATTCAGAGCTCTTATATCAATATGTTCGCGTACGAAAATACCATCATCAACAGCGAAGGCCAGAATCCGGATTTGCTACAAAACATAGTCCCGGTGACGCAATTTGCGGTCGACGCTGCGAATGGAACATTGCCCCAGTTCGCGCTGATTGAACCCGCCTCTGCCGCGTCGCTCGATGAGCACCCCAACGATCTCGATACTTCTACTCCAGCCGATGTCCAGGCTGGAGCGAACTACGCAGCCGGTCTGATCAACGCGCTCATGACGAGCCCCAGTTGGACGGATTCGGCCCTGATTTTCACCTACGACGAATGGGGTGGTTTTTACGACCACGTGCCGCCACAAGCGGCGACGTACCCTGGGGACTTTCTCTCGCCCACCGATCTGGTGCCCAACGACATTTGCGACAAAACCGGCCAGGAGCTTGGGGTAGGAACGTGTGATTTCTCCTGGACCGGATATCGGATACCCCTGATCGTGATTTCGCCTTATTCCGTTAAGAACTTCGTCTCCCACAATGTTCGCGACACCACCGCAGTGCTGAAGATGGTTGAGACCCGCTTCGGCCTGGCCCCGCTCACCGCGCGCGACGGCTCTCAAATGGATATGACCGAGTTTTTTGATTTTGTGAACAAGCCCTGGGCTACTCCTCCAACCCCGCCCGCTCAAGTACAGGACGGTCAGTGCAGCCTCGTTCCGCCGCCAAATTGGAACGATCCCCCCGCTTTGGTAGTCACAATCTCGGGTGCGACAGGCTCCGGGACGGTCGCGGGCAATCCTGGTAACATCACCGAGTGCAAGCCCGGCGGGGACGGGTGTTTTGGCTCATTTGCCTATGGCGCCGACGTGACCCTTACGGCAACCCCGAACAGCGGGTACACTTTTACGGGATGGAACGGCGCGGGTTGCAACGGCACTGCCGCTTGTTCAATCACGGTTACTTCGAACACGTCGGTTACTGCGACGTTCACGCCGGCTGCGCCGGCCAGTGTCGCTGGGGTTACGCATTAACCGGCCGCGCCCGCTAAATGGGATAATGGACTCGTGAGAATGCAGCGGGTGTTGGTGCTGTGGTTTGTGTTCTTTTCGGCCTCCTCCTGCCTGGCGGCGACTCGGCACTACTTCATCGCCGCCGAAGACGTCACCTGGAATTACGCCCCCAGCGGCCACGATCTGCTCACTGCCGCGCCTATCCGGCAACCCTGGCTGAAGCTGCAATGGCCGAAGACACGCTTCGTCGAATACTCGGACGGTACCTTCACCATTCCAAAGGCGCAACCCGACTGGCTGGGGATTCTCGGTCCCGTGATTCGTGCCGAAGTTGGGGATGAAGTGGTTGTGGATTTTCTGAATCGCAGCCACCGCGGTCACGATATGCATCCTCACGGCTTGCGTTACGACAAGATCAACGAAGGATCTTTATATCTACCGGTAGCTAAAGGAGGCTTTGTCGCCCCCGGCGCCCGCTATACGTATCACTGGTTTGCCAATGCAGCCAGCGGTCCGGGGCCGGGGCAGCCGAGTTCGATTGTGTGGTGGTATCACGCACACGTGGAGGCCGGCATCGAGATCAACGCCGGTCTCCTTGGGCCGATCATCGTTACCGCCAAAGGCAAAGCGAATCCCGACGGATCTCCCAAAGATGTCGACCGGGAATTTGTCACTTCCTTCATGATCTTCGACGAAATGGGCGGCAAACCTGCCGGCCTGTTTTATGCCATCAACGGTTTCATCTTCGGCAATCTTCCCGGCTTGACGATGAAGCAGGGCGAGAAAGTGCGCTGGTATTTGCTGGGAATGGGAAACGAGATCGACCTTCACACTCCGCACTGGCACGGCGAGACTGTCACCGAAGGCGGCAGGAACACCGATGTGATAGAACTGCTTCCTGGAAGTATGAAGACGGTTGACATGATCGCAGACAATCCCGGAACCTGGATGTTTCACTGCCACGTGGAAGATCATATGGAGTCTGGAATGATGGCGGTCTATACCATCTACGCACCGCCCACACGCGCCTGCCCGCTGGCGTTTATCGGAGGAGATTTCTGGAAGGATCCGGAGAAGTTCACGCTGACAGTGAAAAACACCGGCGGCAAAACGATTACAGGTCTGCGGCTCACGCCCGAGATGTTTCTGGCACCCCAGGATTTGCGGCGGCCGTTCAACTCCGAGTGGTCATCGGCGAATCCCATTTTGCCGGGCCAGGAACAAACTCTTGAAAAGCCCGGCATCCGTGCCGATAGCGCCCGGTCCGTTCTAGGCTGGGTCTTTTTCCCAACTTCCGTAAAATATCAGGACGGATCGAGTTGGCGCTCTCAAAGCGAGGGCGAATGTTTTGTTGTGATATGGCGTGACCTGCAGCATCCTGATATGCCCGCCTTGCCCCCCAGGCAGATCGAAATGAATGCTGATTAGCCCGAGGGGGTCAAAGCGTTTTCATGCGCAGAGCCTTCCTAAAAGCATTGGAAGTTCGAAGTCAGCTGTCCCGGCATTCGATTGTCAGTTGTTGATGTATGGTTCAGCACCCGTCGGCATCCATCTCTTTATTTCCGCGCGGGTGGAGTTGATCGAGTAATGCCACCGGACCCATCCGTAGGTATGCCTTGTGCCCACCGATATTTGTGACGGCCCCGGACAGATCGGAACCGGCACCTCTGATTTCACATACACCGGATTTTGTCTGCCACTCATTGTGATCTCGCCGTTTTCCCAGAAGAATTTTGTCTCTCCTCAGGTGCGCGAGTACGCGGCAGCGCTGAAGCTGATCGAAACTCGCTTTGACCTGCCCCCGCTGAGCCATCGTGATGCTGCTCAAATCGATAAGAGTGAGTTTTTTTGATTTTGTAAACATGCCCTGGGCTACGCCACCGACTCCGCCGGCTCAAGTCACGGGCGGCCAGTCGACCCTAAACCCTCCCACTCCCTGATCGCGGTCGGGTGGGCTTCAGCATTCACCACGTCACTCGCTCTGATGACCCTCTCAACCTTGCCCTAGCCGAACTTCGTCACGGAATGATCAAAAAATCACTTAACCCGTTCAGAATCAGTTTAGGCAACCGCCGGGTCTACACTACATTTGCGATTGAGCTG
>Ga0209007_1000663_pt1 | contig 11801 bp, 7 predicted proteins | sample JacPinW_OM1H0_O2_FD_187961 | JGI IMG/M metagenome (GOLD analysis project Ga0209007, IMG submission 187961) | Forest soil microbial communities from Algoma, Ontario, Canada - Jack Pine, Ontario site 1_JW_OM1H0_O2 (SPAdes) (version 2) | ecosystem: Environmental > Terrestrial > Soil > Boreal...
CAGCGTCTTGTACAATTCGGGCGGAAACGAAACCGAGACCCGCGGCATCTTGCCGCTCGTCTTGCCTTCTTTGGGCTTCCTTGGCACCATGCCTCCCCCGAGATGTTATCTGTGCACCACCGTACACCGCCGTGGTGCTCAAAACAAGGACTCCCTTATCATATTGATTAAACGATAGATAGCCAAGTTATCCTCCGGGTGCCGCCCTCTTTCGGTGCAAGTTGTGGGCGCAATCCGGGAGGTGTTCCACGAGACATGCAATCAGCACATACAAGGAATCAACCTATAGAGCAAAACTCCAGCCCCCCGCCGTGTTTCTTGGATAGTCACGAAAGGGTTTCCCTTTCGTGGGAAGCGAGAGCCCTCGTAGGGGCCTGAGCTTTCTTGAACTGACGCTGTATATGTGCGTTGCTGTGTTACGTTCTGGGGAAAAAACGATCCATACTTAAGAATTCTCATTCTTTATTCGCAGTTCCTTCAGGGAAGTCCTTCCGGAACATCAATAGGATGTAGGACTGGTCGAAACTTTGTGGGGGTTTAACAACACTATCGGGGGGAACAACCACACTTAACGGGGGTCGTACGTAACTTTTCGGGGGATGCTGTCGTGGATTTCTGCGGATTGCAAGAATTCAAGATTGAAAATGCATTAGAGGTCGCGTGGGATTGTGCTCGCAGTAAGCGGCTTTGGTGAGTGTATCGGCTATCGTAACTTTTTGGGGTAAGCCGCCGGATCGTAACTTTCTGGGGGCCTCATTTGGAACGGTCGCCAGGTGAAAAACAGGCGACGATGGACAGGTAGAGTTAGGGCCTTACTGGATTCACTGGGTCGCTTCCATTCGCAATGACCTTAGCCCTCGCGGTAGTTGTAAGTTGATGAAATACCGCAGAACGTTAGACTGTCACGGCAGCGTTCTGTTCGTTCGAATTTCGGCTTACTGTCGGTAAGCCAGTGAGCAAGAAGTAAGTGATCCTAATACTGTGCAACTTCCTACATTCAATCGCACTATCTGCGCTCCCATGAAGTTAGTTTTTGGTTGATATTGTTCGGCTTGACATTGGTGCTTCACAAGCATATCGTGTTTCGCGATTCGGCGAGCGAAGGATGAAGCTGTTCAAGCTTCTCATCCGAGGGGGCTTCTTCTCGCCGAGCTTCCCCAATACAGGCGCATCGGTGTGCTTTGAGCCGCGGCAGGGCTAGATGTGTTCTCGCACTGAGCCACGCCGTCTGATGGTTGAATTTCGGTTTTGAAGCAGCATTCTCTGGAGGATGTATGAAGAGAAGTTCTTGTGCGAGGCTCGCGGCCATCACATTACTCGCGGTTAGTGCCGCATCTACCGCACAATCAACGCCAAGAAAATTCAAAGAGAAATCCCCAACCTGGCCACTCTCACAGGCCATTTCAGCCACAGAATCTGCCTTGAACGACTACCAGACGTACGCTCTTTCCCCTGACGGAATCAAAGAGAGCATTCCTCCGCTTGCCACGGCCGACTTTGACTTCAAGACCGTCGTCGATACCAAGGGCGGCCCCACCATCAACCTATTGATCTTCACTCTCGGTGCTACGCGGGAAAAACAACAAACCAACGAGCTCGACTTCCAATACTCACCACACGTTCAGCCGAAAGGGGAGTTTTTCTCTTTTGATGGCGGGAACGCTCCAACAACGCTGTATCAATACCTCCTCGACACCTTGAAGGAGTCGGCAAAAGAAATCAAGAACGCTTCGGATCAACCGCCAGGTGCGACAAAGCTCGACCTTTGTCAGCTGACGCTTTCCGTCTCTTTTGGTGTCACGACCGACATTCAGGGAGGATTGAAACTACCCTTCCAATTGATCACCATCAGCGCGACGCTCGATCACAGCAAGAACAACGTCCAGCAAGTCAAGCTGGCTTTCAAGGTGAAGGATCCCAACAACAAGACGTGCGTCCAGGCGAAGGGCATGAGCTCAGAATAAGGAATCATTGGTTTTCTGCCTATTTGGGAGCAGTTCTTTTTGTTCTTGGAATGCTGTGCTTAGGAGGAATCGTGAATCTTGACCCTCGGATATCGAGACTCCGACTGCGGGTGTTGAGACTTTTGCTGTTTTCGGCCGTGATTTGTTCTGCCGTGGCGGATATGTCGCAAGCGTCGAGTCAAGTCTCCAGTCAAGTCTCCAATGAAGTCCAGTTCTTGGACCAAGGGTGGACGGATAGCCAGCGGCAGACCTTTTACACCTTAACCCAGGGATCGCAGATGATGCCTTTGGTGTGGTTTACAGCCTTGGAAAGATCGGAGAGCGAAGATCTTTTCCTCAGCGACAACCTGGCTAGGTTCGGGTATCTGACAAATCCGGCTTCCCCGGACCACCTGCCGGTCGGCTTCACCAGGGACGAAAACGGCGGAACATGGGTCGGGTTGACATGTGCTGCGTGTCACACGAGCCGTATTGAGAAGAATGGCGTCACACTTCAAATTGACGGTGGACCGACGAACGCCGATATATTCTCCTTGTTGTCCGAACTCGATAAAGCCCTTCGGACAACGATCGCAGACGACGAAAACTTCACGCGCTTTGCCGCGAGAGCCACGGCCAGCACGCCGAAGGCTCGCCACGATTTGCGAAACCAGCTAACCCGGTTTTCCGCTTACTTTTCGACACTCGTCGACGCGAGTACACCCGATCACGCTTGGGGTCCGGGAAGAACTGACGCATTCGGGATGATCTTTAATCGTGTGTCCGCGATCGATCTCTCCGACGCACCTGTCTGGGCGTGGTTCAAGCCGCTCGAAGAGAATAATCAGGCACCAAACGCCCCCGTCAGCTATCCCTTCTTATGGGGAACGTCACGCGAAAACTTTGTCCAATGGAACGCCATCGCCCCCAATACTCTGAAGTATGAACGATTGGAGCGAAATATCGTGGAGGCTCTCGGAGTCTTCGGACGGATCAACCTGACCAAGACCACCACCCTAAACCCTGGCTACCGCTCGACCGTGAACGCAACGAATCAGTGGCAACTGGAAGAAAATTTGGTCCACTTTCTCAAATCACCGCAGTGGCCTGAAGCCATTCTCGGTCCGATTGATACGGCCAAGGCCAATCAGGGTAAAACTCTTTTCAAGCAACACTGCAGCTCGTGTCACGCGCTAGTGGATCGCAATAGCAGCGCGCCGATCACCGTAAAGACGATCCCGGTCGCAGATGTCGCGACCGATCCCGCGATGACGACCATGGTTGCCTGTCGCACCGCTGATACCGGCGCCCTGGCCGGATTTCGTCAACCACCGATCACTGGGCACAAACTGGAGCAAACCGATTTCGTTGCAAATCTTGCGGCCAGCATCGGGGTGGGTGTTATCGAAAACTGGCTCTTAACTCGGGCGCGGACGGGTGCCATTTCGACGACAACGGCCACAGGGACACCGGCGACAGGCACGAACAAGGCCACAAAAACAACCAAAGCCGGTGCCGAGATCCTTCAAAGCCTGCCAAGGCCATTCCGCTCCACGACCGGCCCCGCAGGGACGTGCCAAGCATCCTTTGAGGTCTACAAGGCGGGGCCACTAAATGGCATCTGGGCAACGGGTTCCTACTTACACAATGGCTCGGTTCCGAATTTGTACCAGTTGCTTTTACCGAGTGCGCAAAGGAAAGCGCAGTTCAAAGTGGGCAGTCGAAAATTCGATTCAGTTAACGTTGGGTTCGACGCCGAAGATGGGTCGTTTTTATTCGACACAACTTTGCCGGGCAACAGCAATGCCGGTCACCCCTACGGTACTCAACTGAGCGACGACGAGCGATGGCAGCTGGTCGAATATTTGAAGACGTTGTAGACGTGGAAACACAGGTCAACCGGGCAGCAATGTAATTGGATGACCGCTCTCAATTGATGTTCTGGAGAAATCTGCATGGCGTCACGCCCGCGTTCTGTTGTCGGACATTCCTTCGGGGGACTGCATCGGTGGTGGATGAGCAATCCCGTGAAGGCCGCTGTGTTTGCATTCCTTTGGTACTTAGTCGTCATCGGGGTGGCTGCTCGGTTAGGACTCTTGCATCGCTATATCCAAGGAGTCGCGGTGCGTTGCACACCTGTGGCCGCTGGGACAAAGACCATTGGTACGACAATCACCGCAGACGGATTCACTGTCGCCAATTGGGGAATCCTTTACTTCTTTGCCATGCCTCTGGCCGCGCTCGTCGTCGGACACTATTTCAGGCTATTGGACAACGCGCTCCTCACACTGGATGACGTCATCAAGCCAGCCGGCGGAGGCGAGGAACAGAAGGAATCATTCACGCAATTCTTAGTGGAACGCGTTCGCTTGCAGTGGTCTTCTTGGATCTTCCCCCTATCCCTTGCGGCGCCAATTGTTCTGGCGATTATCGCGGATGGTCGCGACATTTTGGCTCCCATTCAAGCGCAAGCTATACCACCATCATGCGCATTCGATTGGTCCGTTGTCGGGTACACAACCCCAAATCATTCCTCCGAGCTCTGGTATTTGGCCTTCAATCTCGCGGCTTGGACCATGCAAGTGTTCTTGTGTTACTGCGGCGTCTTGGTGCTCGCGCTCACCGGAGGTGTTTTAGGAACAGTATTCCGCTACGGGCTTGGTGGTCAGACGATCGCTGATGCATTCCGGCCACCGGCTGCCTTGCCGGTTCCAGAAAGCTACTATGCAAAATGGATCTACTGTCTGCCCAGATGTGGGTTAGAAGCCTTGGATTTCGTATTCATTACTTTCATTGGGTTGAACCTATTCGCGCTTGTTACGAGTGCCACTTCCATTTTCGTTAACGTGTTTTGGAGAGGCGGGCCCACACCGGGTTCCTTTATTCTCGCGGTCGGGACGATGTTTTTTATTCCGCTATCTGTGTTCTATGTCTTTGTGCCGTACTTTAGCCATTTCCCGGAGGGTTTTCCCAAAGATTTCGTACCGGATCGTGAGCGGTGCGACCCTCCAAACCCTTGGCCGCTCAAAAGCGAGAAGTTCACTTGGGCACTCATAGGTTTGACTACTAGCTTTTGGCTGGTCCTACTCGGGGTCATTCTCAAAGCAATTTTCCCGGGACTATTGGGGAGATGAGATGAAAAACTGCATCGTGCGGTTCTGCGGACTTGTCAAGGTGAACGGGTGATACTCGCACATAACTCCGCCGCACGCATGTATTTGGAGTGTCGTTGCCGTATTCTCGGAATGACCGTTGCCTTGTGTTTCTGCACGTTCTCGTTGGTGATATGTTCGCCTGGACAGACCTACGATTTTGAAGAGGGAATGGGAGGCTGGCAGCAGACTGGTGACGCATTCCTCGACCAACCCTACTGTGGACCAATCACGTCATCGAAATTTTCACCCTCGAAATTAGGCGGAACTTATTGGAAGGACCTCTTATATCCGCTCGGCCAACACGGATCTTGTCTCATTACCACTTTATCCCAGCCTCTTGATACTCCGACCGGTTCGTTGACCTCTCCGGAGTTCTCGTTTAATGCGGAGACGCCATTTTTCAGCTTTCGGATCGGTGGCACTCAAGATCTTGTCCACGAGCGCTTGGAGCTGGAAGTTCGTATTCCGGTAGACCTCGGTCCTGAGCGTATCGCCCAAATTCGTGATTGGTCGAAGCGCTTTGACGAGATACCTCGGGACGCGACTTACTGGGTAGTGTATGCCGCCACCGGACACAATTCCGAGGCGCTCCGTCAGGAAGTCCTTGAGATACCCGACTTTCTGCGCGGCTTACCTGCACGCATCCGTTTGCTGGACACCTCCGAGAGAGGCCACATCAACATTGACTACATTCAGTTCACATCTAATCCCCCGCCGCTTCTAAGAGTTCCAGTCTGGGGAATCGCGGACTACCACACCCATCCGATGTCCTACCTGGCTTTCGGAGCAATGAAAGGCATCCCTACGCTCTGGGGCATCCCAGGCCTCAGCATTGACGAGTACAGCGACCCGACTGCCATATCGCGCGATATCCCCCACTGTGTTCGCGGCCATCGGGGTGGCTACCTAGCTGAGGGGTTCATCAACAATTCGCAGGGGTTGGGATACGGGTTTCTATCCATTTTGCACTCCGTTGTGTTTCCGCACGGCCGCCGAGGCGGTCCCCAATTCGACAATTTCCCGGCGTACATGATGGGGGCACACCAGCAGATGCACGTCACCATGATCAGGCGCGCTTATGATGGAGGCCTGCGTCTGCTCGTGGCACTGGCAACCGATAACAAAGGTGCACAGTTCCTCGTGGGTCGCGTGAACCATGGCCACATGGAGCTCATCGACGACAAGGAGTCCATAGAAGCTCAGCTTAACGGTATGAAGCATCTTGCCGAACTTAATAAAAATTGGATGGAGATCGCCTACAGTTCCGCCGATGCGCGGCGCATTATCTTGCACAACAAACTGGCCATCGTGCTGGGACTCGAAGTAGACCAGCTTGGAGAATTGGGTCTCGGTCCCGATGATCAAGAACCGCAATTGGAAACAAACTATCTATGGTCCCTCGGTGCGAGAGTGGTTACTCCTGTCCACGCGATAAACAACAAGATAGGAAGCCCAGCCGTGTGGGTTGGTCCTTACAACTGGCTTAACGACTTGCTCCACAGGGAGAGCACTGACGCGTCAGCTGGGAAAGTTAAGAGAACAAGTCCTAATTATTTTGAAGTGGCCGGGGATCCTTCTTGCGATCCTGACCCAGAGCAACACATCGGCGAGTGCGTGCTGCACCAGCTTGACCACACCTTCCAGCTCCGTGTTGCTATCGGACGGTCCATTTTCAACTGGTGGCGGGAAGGGCCGGTTCTCATTTTTACACCCGATCAAGACCAATTCATCACGCATTACGGGAACAAAAACGCAGGTGGCCTCACACCTTTCGGCGTTCGTTTTATCTCCGCCATGATGGACCGCGGGTTGATCCTCGATACAGCTCACATGTCGGATCGGTCCGTTGTGGATACGTTCGCCCTAATCGGCCAACGCCTGGCAACCCAACACCCTGGCTGCGACGGCTTCTTCTATGGGTCAGCTCCTCGGCCTGAATGCGATGCCGACGCATACCCGACAATCATTTCTCATGCCGAATTTCGTGGTCAGGCGATCTACGCCCCAAAGCTTAAAGTTCTCGACTACCGGCCTTCCGAATATGACATCAGCAACAGTAATCTGATGATGGTCCAGCGAGTTGGCGGAGTCGTCGGGCCATTTGTCACCGAGCCAAGAATCAACGAATCGAACATCACCGGCATTGAAAATGACTGTGGAAACTCCTCGAAGAATTTTGGATTCGCATTTCACTACGCGTCTGCACGGATCAATACCAGCGACGAAGGCGCCGCTGCCAGCAAGGTCGGAATGGCAACAGATATGACATTTATCCCCATGGCATCCCCACGCTTCGGCAAGCACGCTTGCGAGGGCTACAACGGCGACCGCTCGCTGCCAACTAAGCAAGACAAACGCATTCTCTATTCTGGGCCCTCCGCCCTCGAACCTTATCGCATGGGTCGGCGAGTGTTCGATTTCAACGAAGACGGGTTGGCCCACTACGGCCTTCTACCGGACCTTCTCCAAGACCTAAAAGATATGGGAGATGACGACGCACAGACGCTGTTTCGATCCGCCGAGGGTTACTTAGAAATGTGGGAGAAGGTCGAACGGCTGCGAGGAACGCTCAATCTCGCGATAGGGACAATGCCGGAACCTCAGTTTCGACTTCTCCGCACAGACTTCACCCATTAGAAATGCTCCAGAGAAACCCCACTTGCACTACCAATGTCAACGGTGCGGCGGCATTCTTCTGACGTGTTTTCACGTTTTGTCGTATCACGGCCAATGCGGAAGTCAGATTTTGGCCCGAGGATTGCGTGCTGCTGATGTGCCAGATGTTGCTTGTCGCGATGGGACATTTCCCGGCTGACTGTCGGCCAGCCGAGGGCCGCCGTTTTGCTAAGCTTTCGGGCAGCCTTGCGTGCCTGCTGTGTGCCGGATTTCAGGTACCGCCAGCATCGAGAGCGCCGCCTGCGAGCCGCGAAGCTCGCAGCTCTTCATGAAACGATCGGTTGACTCCGAAAACGTTCGGGTTAGAATAAGTCAGCCACTTCTCTGCAGGTGCCCCGTGCTGTCGCAGTTCTCTGAATTCCGCCTTTCGCCGAATCCGCACAGGAGGTGCAGTCCGATGTCTGCCGAGCCAGCCAGTTTCACCAGATCATTATCGAATGCCGCATGGTCCTTTGCCAAAAACATCAATTCAATCTTGCCGCACGGCAAACTGCCGCACCCGTCTTGGGCGCCAAGCCCGCTTCCCAGAAGCTGGGAGAGGGTTGCAATGGCGACCGGCGTTCCAAGGCGAACCCTGTCACTCTGTCCCGAGTGCAATCGTGAAGCTGTGGACAGCGTGATTAGCGGTGAGAGCAGCGTTACAGACTTTGGTGATAGACCTGGAATTATCGAGGCGGAAATTATCGAAGAAGCAGGGCGCATCCTCATGCGCAAAGCCTGCGAGAAGCATGGCCCGTTTGAAGACGTGCTTTCGAATCATCCTCCGTTCTTCAAACGGATGGAGAGGTTAGCGTTTGGCAAGGACTTCGACTGTGCCGGCGACGAAATCGTTCACAATCACGGCGCAAACAGAATCAAGACCGGTCGCGGCTCGTATTTAATTGTCGACCTTACTAACCGCTGCAACATGTTCTGTTCGCCCTGCTACATGGACGCGAATGCCGCCAGCTACGTCCACGAGCTAGATAAGAATGATGTGGCAGCTCTGTTTGAAAGAGCTAAGTCCTTCAAACCTCAGCGGGAGATCAACGTTCTGTTCTCGGGTGGAGAAGCCACGCTCTCGCCGATATTCTTAGACGCGGTCCAGCACGCTAAGAGCGCGGGTTTCAGTCGGCTGCACGCCGCCACAAATGGAATTCGCTTTGCTCAAGAAAGACATTTTGCGGTTCGGGCGAAGGCCGCTGGGCTTCACGGCGTCTATCTCCAGTTCGACGGCGTTACCGAAGAAAAGAACAGTCATCGTGGGATGGGCAACTACATGGAAGTGAAGCGCCGCGCCCTCCAGAATATCGCTGCGGCAGGAATGAAGACGACGCTGCAGGTGACCGTAGTGAACGGCTTGAATAATGATGGGCTTGGCGACATCGTTCGGTTCGTTGCAGAACACATCGAAGAAATCCACGGGATTATCGTTCAACCGGTAATGTTCTGCGGCCGGGACGAAGACATTTCGGCTGACGAGCGTTACGCGAGACGGTCTTCGGTTTCACAGATTGCGTATGATTTGCGGGCTCAAACTTCATTCGGCTGGGAACCTATGCGCGACTGGTTCCCCACCTCTGCCTACGCGGTGTTTGCCAATCTGTGTGACGTGCTTCATCCTGAGGCTGCGTTAGGGAGCCTCTTTTGCGATATCCATCCCAATCAAGGAATCTTCTCCCCGATTCTCATCAATTCTCACACGCGAGAAATTGTTCCTGTGACGTCGTTCTTCGACGTGGAGCAATTCCTAAGTGACGTCATGGACATCACAGACCTCGGTAGGGGACGAGCGATCACCAAAGCAATGGTTGCCTTGTCTGCCGTGCGCAACTTTGAGCGCACTAAGGCTCCCGCCGATTTTGGACTTGAAGAGCTTCGCAGACTGCTTGCGGACTGTTTTTATCGAGTGGCAGGCAGCAGCCCAAGCTGGTCAGAGCGAGCCTACTCTTATACCGGATCGTGGAAACTGGTGATGATCACTACGATGAGCTTCCAAGATTTGTACAACTATGATCTTTCAACGATGTCCGATTCAAAGACCCCCGTGGCAACCCAAGAAGGCGAAATCACTTTCTGTGCCTATAACGGAGGCCGGTGGCGAAAGGTCGTTGAGCACTTGCACCATACCGTAAGTTTGTCCGAATGGAATCGGATGCATGGTCGGCATCCCATCTACGCCAAAGGCAAAGAAGTCGCTTTGGGCCCAGGAAAGAGCGCGAAGGCCGAATTGGTCCAAATTGAGAGCCAACACACGCCACTTTGATCTGTGAGGACACGTGACAGCTGCCGACGCTCAAAACAGATTTCTCGAGAATATGCCCGGCGAGATCATCGAAGTGCTTCAGTGGCATACCGCCGCACGATCCAAGGTCTCCGCCAGCCAACGTATGGCGGAATTCGCCGGGCGGTTCTTGGGAGGCATGTACGAGGACGGTGCTGTTCTCCCCATAAACCTTTCAGTTTCTGCTCCTGAAGTACTCGCGCTCGCTCTCTTGCAACATCGGACCAGTCCTCTGAGTGCTGGTGCATGGCTCAACCTCGGTTTCGCACTTCGCCGTGTAGCTCTTTGCCGAGCCAATGACCCAGAGGAAGTGAATAGGGCGCGTCTGCAATCCGCAGTGCAGGCTTTCGATCGTGCGCTACAACTTGACCCCTACAACAGCGGCAAGAACATGAGGGCATGGACAGGAATGTCCTTCGCCTACCACATGCTTGCCATGTACGAGAAAGAGCTTGAGTGCTGTGCCCTGGCTCTCGAATCCGATAGATCCGATCCGAGACTTTGGCTTTTGTACGGTTTCGCGCTGAAATCCGCAGGCAGGGAGGAGGAAGGCCTTTCTACCATGAACGACGCTTACGACGCATACGTACGGGCGAGAAGACCCGAGGAGCTCGGACAAGCATTTGCCGAGGTGCAATTGGCAACTCAACGGCCCTGCCGGCAGAGGATAGCGCAATGAGATCAGCTGGCGGAAAACATCGGACCCGGTTGGCGGCGTCGAAAATCCATCGGCATTTTGTGAAGGAGGCGAGGCGGACTGTCCAAGAACTGGCCGGGCAGGTTCATGAGGACAGCATTTCGCCAACAGTGGTCGGGGCTATGCCACTCGCGTTCCCGGTACCGGACTCGTTCGAGATTGCCTTCGGTTACAGGGGAAATTTACGGTTCGTGCAGTTCGGGTACGCAGCCGGTACCCGTCAGTTCGGGTACAGCGATGGCGGAGACGATTTGCCTTCCGACGCGAGCCTGTGGTCCTGGTTTCTTCACCATCCAGCGGTAGCGCCGCACCTACCCGAAAGCCGATATCCCACCCTGTATGGAAAGTTCCCCTCAGGAAGCGAACGGCCCTCCCTTGAACAGATCATTCGGAGGGGAGCTGACCTGGCGACCTGTCATTGCCTGCTGCTGGATAGGCTAGATCGCCAGGCGTACGTTTCCAAACGGGACCAGGCAATGATTCTGTTCGCGGTCACGGAGCCAGAAGAGGGTGACGCACATAACGTCTTTGTGGATGGGATGCTAATGAGCCCAGGCAGTGAGGACTATAATCTGCCGCCTGCCCCGGAGCTCGTAGACCAGTTTCGCCGGTTTCTAGATAGCCAGGTTCAGGTTTCCGAACGGGCTTAGTCAGGTTGCTGGGATTACAAGCGGATCGCGTCTCAAGTTTGTTCGAAAACGCTGCTTCGCAGCGGCTGAAGGGTGACACGTCACCCCCAAACGGGAACTGCAGGAATGCCTGAAGTTCTCCGGGCTCTGAGGTGCTTCAAAGCTTTCTGAATCAGCGACTTAGTTTTTTTGTGAATTTCAGCGTTTACGTTTGTAAACAAAATGTCGCTCTCAGCCGAAATCGTGTAAACACACTGATTCGATTGAGGTTGTTACTTTCCGTCGAAGACGCTGCGCTCGATGCGTGAAGTAGTGAATCCCGGCCCTTTTCGACGTAGGCTTACTATGAGCGCTTCCCGCAATCCGCCATCTTCGACGTCTCCAACCGATACAGGGCGACCCGGTCAACGTGCCAAAACCGTCGCCACCCGGCTTAGT
>Ga0209007_1000664_pt1 | contig 11795 bp, 11 predicted proteins | sample JacPinW_OM1H0_O2_FD_187961 | JGI IMG/M metagenome (GOLD analysis project Ga0209007, IMG submission 187961) | Forest soil microbial communities from Algoma, Ontario, Canada - Jack Pine, Ontario site 1_JW_OM1H0_O2 (SPAdes) (version 2) | ecosystem: Environmental > Terrestrial > Soil > Boreal...
TGCGGGTCGGGCCGACGGGCCGCTCCGCCAGGAAGCGCCCAAGCGCGCGCAATGCCTGTGCATACAGGCTCATCAGCTCGTGATCCAGGCGCTGGCCGAGGATCGCCGCGATCTCGACGGTACTCACCTGTGATAGCCACGCGAAGGTCGGCGGACCGTGGGCACGCACATGGTCGGCAAGTGCCCACGACACCGTGAAGTACCCACTCACGGGCTTGCCGTCGGCGGTGCGCTTGCGCAGCGTCGGAAACCAGCCCGAGCCGAAGTTGATCGCATCGAGCGCGAGCATGTAGTCGGCCACGTCGGCCGGCTCGCCCTCCAGGTAGTGGCGCTCAGGGTCGAGCGGGGGCGGATCGGCCGGCTGGACCTGCGCGGCGGCGTCGAGGTCGATCCGCACAAAGCGGGCATCGGCGGCGATCTGGGCGCAGGAGGCGCGGACCTCGTCGGTGATGGTCACCGGGGGAACGTTAGGGCCGACCGCGCTTCTATGCTCCAACGGAATGGCTGAGACAAACCACTCCGAGCGCGTCGAGACGCTGCTCGAAGGCCTCAACGAGCCCCAGCGCGAGGCGGTGACCCACGGCGAGGGCCCCTTGCTGATCCTCGCGGGCGCGGGCAGCGGCAAGACGCGCGTGCTCACCCATCGCGTGGCGTTTCTGATCTTCACCGAGCAGGCTCACCCGAGCGAGATCCTCGCGATCACGTTCACGAACAAGGCCGCCCAGGAGATGCGCGGACGCGTCGAACACTTGCTCGACGGCAGCATGCGACGCATGTGGCTGATGACCTTCCATGCCGCCTGTGCCCGCATCATGCGCGCGCACGCCGAGCGCCTCGGCTACACCTCGCGCTTTACGATCTACGACCAGGCCGACTCGCGGCGGATGGTCAAGCGCTGTATCGAGGAGGTCGGCGTCGATCCCAAGCGCTTCGCGCCGGCGGCGATCCACGGCCAAATATCGCAGGCCAAGAACAAGCTGCTCGCCGCCTCAGACCTCGCGCAGGCAATCGGCTCGCCGTTTGAGCAGGTGCTGGCCGAGGTGTACCAGCTGTATGAGAGCGAGCTGTTGCGTATGAACGCGATGGACTTCGACGACCTGCTGTTTCGCACGGTGAACCTGCTGGAGCTGTTCGAGGACGTGCGCACGCACTACGCGCAGAGCTTCAAGCACGTGCTCGTGGACGAGTACCAGGACACCAACCACGCCCAGTATCGACTGCTGCAGTTGCTCGTCGGCGGCGGTCGCGCCAAGCCGACTCGTGGGGAGCGCGTGAACATTCCCGGCCACCGCAACCTGGCCGTAGTGGGAGACGATTCACAATCGATCTACAGCTTCCGTGGAGCCGACGTATCCAATATATTGGACTTCACCGAGGACTTCCCCGACGCGCGCGTGGTCAAGCTGGAGCAGAATTATCGCTCCACGCAAACGATTCTCTCCGCCGCCAATGCGGTGATCGCGAACAATCGCGGCGGTATCGCCAAGCGCCTGTGGAGCGAGAATGGGCAGGGCAGCCCCGTGCGGGTGCATGGCCTGGAGGACGAGCACGCCGAGGCGCGCTTCGTCGTGGGCGAGGCCGAGCGGCTTGTGGACGAGGGCGCCTCTCGCGCCGAGATCGCGATCTTCTATCGCACCAACGCGATGTCGCGCGTGATCGAGGACACGCTCGTGCGTCGCGAAATCGCCTACCAGGTGATCGGCGGCACCAAGTTCTACGAGCGGGCGGAGATCAAGGACGCGGTTGCCTATCTCGCCTGGATCGCCAACCCGTTCGACGTCGTCAGCTTCCAGCGTGTCGCCAACTCTCCGCGCAGGGGGCTGGGTCAGACCTCGCTGTCGCGGATCGTCGCCCACTCGGCGAGCGTCGGGCAGTCGGTGTGGGAGGTGGCAGTGGCCGCGGATCGCATCCCGGGGCTCGGTGCCGCGGCGATCAAGTCGCTCGGGCGTTTCATGATGACGATGGAGGACCTCGCCACCCTCGCCGCCGACGGCATCCCCGTGGGCGACATGATGGAGGCGGTGCTTGCTCGCAGCGGCTACGTGGAAGCGCTCGAAGCCGAGTCGGTCGGCCAGGGAGAAAAGGCGTTCGAGGCGCAGGGTCGCATCGAAAACTTGCAGCAGCTGGTCGAGGTGGCACACGAGTTCGACGCCAACAACTCGGCCGAGGGCGACACGCTCGAGCAGTTCCTGCAGGAGATCGCGCTGAAGGCCGACGGCGACTCGCGCAAGGACGACGAGGGACTGGTGACGCTGATGACATTGCACAACGCCAAGGGTCTTGAGTACCCGATCGTGTTCGTCGCCGGTTGCGAGGAGGGCGTGTTTCCCCACCAGCGGGCGCTCGATGAAGGCGGCATCGAGGAGGAGCGCCGCCTGTTCTATGTGGCCGTGACTCGCGCGATGCGTGAGCTGTACCTGACCCACGCGCGGCGGCGCTCGGTGTTCGGTGCCTCGACGTTTGCGCTCCCGAGCCGCTTCCTGGATGAGATCCCCGCCGAGCTGTGCCAGCGCGAGGATTTGCCAGCGCCGCGTCCGGGCGGCGCGCGCATGGGCGCGGGGATCGGCGCGGGGATTGGCGGCTTTGCCAGCGCGGGCGCCCGTGGAGGCGGCGGCGATTGGGCCGCCGCATCGCGCTCGGCCGCCCCGGCCGCGTCCTATCGCCTCGGCGATGACATCGTGCACGCCGCATTCGGCGAGGGCGTGGTCACCGGTGTGGAGGCGGACGGCATCATCGTGGTGCGTTTCGCGGGCGATGGCTCAGAGCGCAAGCTGATGGCCGACTACGCTCCCGTGTCGCGCCGCTGAATTCCATACGATCCGGGTGTGACGGCCACGATCATCGACGGCAAGGCAATCGCCGCGCGCGTGCGGGCAGAGGTCGCGCGCGATGTCGCCGAGCTGGTGGAGAGCGGCGCGCAGCCGCCGGGCCTTGCGACAGTGCTGGTCGGCGAGGACCCCGCGTCGGCCGTCTACGTGGGCGGCAAGCAGCGCGCGTGCGCCGAGGTCGGGATGACGCCCTATGACGAACGGTTGCCGGCGGACGCCACGCATGAGCAGTTGGCGGGGCGGCTGCAGGCGCTGAACGACGACCCCGCCGTTAGCGGTGTGTTGCTGCAACTGCCGCTGCCCGATCATCTCGACGGCCCTGCGCTGACCGGCCTGATCGACCCGCGCAAGGACGTCGACGGGCTCACCCCGGTCAACGCGGGCCTGCTCTCGCTCGGGCGCCCGGGCCTGCGTCCGTGTACGCCGAGCGGGGTCATGAAGCTGCTCGCGAGCGTCGAGGTCAAGCTCGAAGGAGCCGAGGCGGTCGTGGTGGGGCGCTCGAACCTGTTTGGCAAGCCGATGGCGCAACTGCTCCTGGAGGCGAACGCCACAGTCACGGTGTGTCATTCGCGCACGCACGACCTGCGTGAGGTCTGCGCGCGCGCAGACATCCTGATTGCGGCCGTCGGCCGTGCGCGACTGATCGAGCGCGATTTCGTCAAGCCTGGCGCGGTCGTGATCGACGTTGGTATGAACCGCCTGACCCCCGAGCAGGCGGGCACGAAGAGCGGGCTCGTGGGCGACGTTGACTTCGAGGCCGTTCGCGAGATCGCCAGTGCGATCACGCCGGTGCCGGGAGGAGTGGGGCCGATGACGATCGCGATGTTGCTGGCCAACACGGTAAGGGCGAGTGAACAGCTCACAAAGGAGACCAGGTGAAGCTCACGCGGCTGCGTTTGGGAGAGCTTGTGGCACTGGTAGGTGCGGTGTGTGTGATCGTCGCGCTCACGCTGCCGTGGTATGAAAACCTCGAAGGCAAGCTGAGCGCGTGGAGCACGTTCGGCCCAGCGGTCGTCCTCGTAATGCTCGCGGCGCTGGCAGCGCTCGCGCTGGTATTGACGACGGTCACCGAGCGATCGACCGCGCTGCCTGTCGCGGCGGCCGTGTGGAGCACCCTGTTTGGCTTTCTCGGTGTGATTGCGGCGCTTGTGCGTGTGCTCGAGCGGCCCGACGGTGCCAACATGCTGTGTGCGGGCGCCTGGCTCGCGCTGCTCGGCGCCGTGCTGATCCTCGCCGGTTCGTGGCAGTCGATGCGCGACGAACGCACCTCGCGCTACCCGCCCGTCACGCCGGAGCCGCGCAAACTCGCCGCGTAGAATGCGCCGTCCATGATCGACCGCGATGAAGTGCTGCACGTTGCGCGCCTGGCGCGCCTGCAGCTGAGCGAGGATGAGATCGAGCCGATGGCGCGCGAGCTATCGGTCGTGCTCGACCACGTCGCCAAGATCGGCGAGCTGGATCTCGACGGAGTGGCGCCAACCACGCATGTCGCGGAAGTCACCGGGCGCCTGCGCGCCGATGAGCCGTGCGAGTCGCTGCCGCGCGAGGTCGTGCTCGCACAGGCGCCGGACGTCAGTGGCGACGGATTCCTGGTCCCGAGCCCGCAAGCATGAGCGCCGATCTGCTGGAGCTGAGCGCCGCGGCGGCCGCGCGCGAGCTTGCCGCGGGGGAGATCGCCGCGCATGAGCTGCTCGGCGTGTACCGCGCGCGCGCCGTTGCCGAGGAGCTGAACTGCTTCACCTGGGTCGGCGATGGCGAGGCGCCCGCACCGCCGCCCGGCTCGCCGCTGGGTGGCGTGCCGCTCGCCGTGAAGGACCTGTTCTGCACCGAGGGCGTGCCCTCGCAGTCGGGCTCGCGCATCCTCGAGGGCTACCGCCCGCCCTACACCGCCACGGTCGTCGAGCGCCTGCGGGCGGCAGGAGCGCCGCTGCTCGCCAAGACCAACCAGGACGAGTTCGCGATGGGCTCCTCCAATGAGAACTCCGCCTTCGGCCCGGTGCTCAACCCGTGGGATCGCACGCGCGTCCCCGGCGGTTCCTCCGGCGGCAGCGCCGCCGCCGTGGCGGCCGGCCTGGCGCCATGGGCGCTTGGCACCGACACGGGCGGCTCGATCCGCCAGCCCGCCGCGCTGTGCGGAATCGTCGGCATGAAGCCCACCTACGGTGCGGTTTCGCGCTACGGCATGATCGCCTTCGCCTCCTCCCTTGACCAGGCCGGGCCGCTCACGCGCGACGTCACCGACGCGGCCCTAATGCTGCGCCATATGATCGGCCGCGACAAGCGCGACGCGACTTCGCTGAGCTTCCCGCACGAGATCGCGCTGCCGAGCGCCGAGAGCCTTGCGGGCGTACGGCTCGGTGTGCCCGCGGAGCTGAGCGGCGAGGGCATCGAAGACGGCGTGCTCGACAGCTTCATGGCCGCGCTCCGGCGCGCTGAGGAGCTGGGCGCCGAGATCGAGCAGGTGAGCCTCCCGCACGCTCCCCATGCGCTCTCCGCCTACTACGTGATCGCACCGGCCGAGGCCTCCTCGAACCTCGCGCGCTTCGACGGGGTTCGCTACGGCCTGCGGATTGACGATCCCGCCCACCCCAACGACCTGCTCGGCATGTACACGCGCACGCGCCACGACGGCTTCGGCGCCGAGGTCAAGCGGCGCATCATGCTCGGCACCTACGCGCTCTCCTCCGGCTACTACGACGCTTACTACGGGCGCGCGCAGCGCGTGCGCACGAAGATCGTGGAGGACTTCCGCTCGGTGTTCGAGCGCGTCGACTTCGTCGTCACCCCCACCAGCCCGAGCGTCGCCTTCCCGCTCGGCTCGCGCACCGGCGACCCGCTCGCGATGTATCTCAGCGACTTCTGCACGGTGCCGATGTCCCTTGCCGGCATTCCCGCGATCTCGATCCCGTGCGGTCTGAGCGAGGGTCTCCCCGTCGGACTGCAACTCGCCGGGCCGGCCTTCAGCGAGAACAAGCTGCTCGACGCCGCCCACGCGATCGAGCGGAAGCTGGCGTTCGACCCAACGCCGGCACGCATGGCCGGTGGTGCTGGTGGGCCTGACGCTCGTGACGGGGGATCCGCGGGAGCGGGCGCATGACCGACTTCGAGCCGGTGATCGGCCTGGAGATCCACATCCAGCTGGCCACGCGCACGAAGATGTTCTGCGGGTGTGAGCTGTCCTTCGGCGATCCCCCCAACACGCACACCTGCCCGGTCTGTCTCGGACTGCCCGGCGCGCTGCCGGTCGCCAACGCCCGCGCCATCCACTTCGGCCTGATGATCGGACTCGCGGTCGGCTCGCAGCTGGCGCCGCGCTCGATCTTTCATCGCAAGAACTACTTCTATCCCGACCTGCCCAAGGGCTACCAGATCTCCCAGTACGACGAGCCCCTGTGCCTGGGCGGGCAACTGGCCGAGGTGTGCATCCACCGCGTGCACCTGGAGGAGGACGCGGCCAAGCTCGTGCACGTCGGCGCATCCGGGCGCATCCACGCCTCCGATGCCTCGATCGTCGACTTCAACCGCGGCGGCACCCCGCTTGCGGAGATCGTCACCGAGCCCGACCTGCGCTCCGCCGAGCAGGCGGGGGAGTGGCTGCGCCTGTTGCGCACCACCATGCGCCAGCTCGGTGTGTCGGACGTGAATATGGAGGAGGGCTCGCTGCGTTGCGACGCCAACATCTCGGTGCGACCCGTCGGCACGCGGGAGCTGGGCACCAAGACAGAGCTGAAGAACATGAACTCCTTCCGCTTCATCGAACGTGGCATCCGCGCGGAGATTGCCCGCCAGGAAGACATCCTGAGGAGTGGTGGTCGGGTGGAGCAGGAGACACTCCACTACGACCCCGACAGCGGCAGGATCACCTCATTGCGCTCCAAGGAGCAGGCACACGACTACCGCTACTTCCCCGAGCCCGACCTCGTGCCGGTGGCAGTTGACCGGCAGATGCTCGACGACGCCGCTGCCGCGATGCCCGAGCTGCCGGCCGCGCGCGCGCAACGGTTGGAGCAGCTCGGCCTGAGTGAGGAGAGCGCGCGCCGGCTCGCATTCGAGGGTGAGCTGGGCGACTACTTCGAGCAAGCGCTCGCGGCGGAGGTCGATCCGGCGCCGGCGCCGCAGGCGCTCGCCAATTGGGTCCTCGCCGATCTGCTCGCCCGCTTGGATGATGGCCAGAGCCCGGCCGATTCTCGCGTCACCCCGGCTGCGCTGGCCACGCTCTCGGGGATGGTTGCCGCGAAGCAGGTGAGTGTGGGAGCCGCGCGCCAGGTGCTCGATCGCCTGGTGGCCGAGGGGGGAGACCCGGCATCGATAATCGAGGTCGAGGGCCTTTCCGCGCTCGATGGAGGAGACGATCTCGCGGCCGTCGTGGCCGCCGCGCTGGCAGCCAATGCCGACGCGGTCGAGCGCGTGAAGGCCGGCAACGCCAAGGCGATCGGGCCGATCGTGGGCTACGTGATGCGCGAAACCAAGGGTCGTGCCGACGGCGGCGAGGTCACGCGACTGGTCGGCGAGCAGCTCGGTATCTGATGCGATGGCGCGAACCGCGCCCCTGATCCAACAGCGCGAATTGTGCCGCCAGCTACGGGATTTCGGCACTCCGAACACACGTCGACGCGACATTTTGGACGATAGGCCAAAGGCAGTGGGCCCGTTCGCGGTCAATATGTGTCCCATGAACAGGCCGATCTCAAACTCGATGGCAACTCCTCCTCGGCGGTTTCTCCTGCTGCCAGAGGACGCCGCGGACGTTCCAGGTCAGGGACTGCGCATCCGACGCTACCGGCTCACCAGCGTTGGACGCTCCCACGGGCTGGATCGTCCCCCGGCGCCGTGTTCGGGGAATGTGCCACGGGTGTCCTAGCCAAGCGGACGGAAACAAGGGCCAAGTAGGGCCAAGCCTCACCCCGAGTCCCCTCCTCGTGGTGAACGGAGCGCCGCCGGGCAGGGTTTCTGAGCCTGCCCGGCGGCGCCCCACACGCTGCGCGCGATGTTCGACGTACAACCAGTACGCCTCCGCTCGCGCACAACGTCTGGAGTCAGATGTTCAAAAGAGGCGATGCTTGTCCCCCGATTGGTCTAACCTGTAGAGCATGAGTCAGCAGCCCCCCAGCGGTTCCTCGTCTCGCCCGATAGCCCGTACCATTGTTGCCGGGCTGATCCTGCTGCTCGCTGCGTATGTGCTGCTGAAGATCGTGATCGGCATCGCGCTTGCGATTGCCGGCCCCCTGGTGTTGATCCTCGCGGTTATCGCTCTCATCTGGGCCTACCGCGTCCTCTTCTAGCGGCGCGGCGCCGGTGGCCGCGCTTTCGCTCCGATGGCCTATCTAGTAATCGCCTTCTGCTTTGGCCTCGCGGGCGGGATCGTCGGCAAGATCAAGGGCAGCTCGTTCATGCTGTGGTTCTTGATCTCGGCGGTCGTCCCGTTCATCGGGTTGCTGACCGCGATCGCCTATCGCTTCGAGCGCAACGAGCCGCGCCGGCAGTGCCCGAAATGTGGGCGCGTGACGAAGGTGTACGACGCATTGTGCACGCGCTGCGGCGAGGAGCTGGAGTTCCCCGAGCACGTGCTTGCCTCAGAAGCCGTCGAGCGGGACATGGCCGCGCACGCGCGCTAGCCTCAACTTCGGCTTGCCTAAGCGGATTTCGGCCGCCCTAAGACGAAAGTTCGCATACGCTGTGAGGCATGTCCGTCCTCGAGCAGCGTCCCCCCGAGCAGGCTCGCGAGTCGCCGATCGCACGGCTGATCCATCGCGCCGGTTTCGAAAACGAGCGCTCGTTCGTGCTGCGCGTAGTGCAGCCGGCGCTCGTGGGCATGATCGACGGCACCGTCTCTTCGATCGCGCCGATTTTTGCCGCGGCGGTCTCCTCGAATTCGCACACCGCGTTCGTGGTCGGCCTATCGACCGCGCTTGGCGCAGGGATCAGCATGGGCATATCAGAGGCGCTGTCGGACACGGGCGAGACCACCGGTCGCGGCTCGCCGATCGTGCGCGGCACGATCACCGGCGGCATGACCGCGCTCGGCGGCATTTTCCACACGCTGCCGTTCCTGATCGCCGACACCCACGAGGCGCTGATGATCGCTGGCAGCGTCGTGGCGGTCGAGCTGTTCGTGATCGCCTGGGTGCGCCAGCGCTTCCTGGAGGTGTCACTGCGCTCGTCGCTGATCGTGGTCACGCTCGCCGGCGCGATCGTGCTCGCGATCGGCATCCTGATCGGCAGCTCCTAGCGGCCCGATGACCGGCGTCAGGCGGCGTCCTCGGTCGCTCGCGTGCGTAGCACGCCACGCTCCCTGCGTCCTTGCCTGACTTGGTCCTCGGGCCGCTAGTGGCTCGGAGGAGGGGCAAGGGTGCGGAGTTCAAGCAACTGCTTTGCGCGCAGGACTACGCTGTCACCGGGCGAAAACCCGCTGGTACACTGGCCTTTATCGAGCGCGGGGACAGCCGACGTCCTCGCCATCTCGGCAACCCATATACAGAAGGAAAGGAGGTCGGTGCAATGCGTGCAGTTGACGCAGTGATGGAATGCTTGAAGGCGGAGGGCGTGGATGTCGTCTTCGGCTTGCCCGGTGGCGCCAATCTCCCAACCTACGACGCCTTCGTCGACGGCGGCCTGCGCCACATCCTGGTGCGCCACGAGGCCGGCGGCGGCCATGCCGCCGAGGGCTACGCCAAGGCGACGGGCAGGGTCGGTGTGGCGTTTGCGACAAGCGGCCCCGGCGCCACCAACCTGATCACGCCGATTTGCGACGCGATGATGGATTCCGTGCCGGTCGTGTTCATCACCGGCCAGGTGCGCACCGAGCTGCTCGGCACCGACGGCTTTCAGGAGGCCGACACGATCGGGATCACGATGCCGATCGTCAAGCACTCCTTCATGATCCAGGACCCGCTGGAAATTCCACGCGCGATCCACGAGGCGTTCTTCCTCGCGCGCAGCGGTCGCCCGGGGCCGGTGCTGGTCGACATCCCACAGGACCTCTCGCGGGCGGAGATTCCCTATGAGCCGGTTGCCGACGTGCGCCTGCCCGGCTACCAGCCGACGGTGGAAGGCAACCAGAAGCAGATCCGCCAGGCCGCCAAGGCGCTCGCGGCTGCCCATCGTCCTGTGATCTACGCGGGCGGCGGCGTCGTCAACGCAAACGCGGGCGCCGAGCTGGTCGAGTTCGCCACCAGCGACCGCTTCCCCGTGACCTGCACGCTGATGGGGCTCGGCGCGTTCCCGGCTCGCATGGATGGAGGACCCACCAGCCCTCCGCACCCGCAATGGCTGGGGATGCTCGGCATGCACGGCACGCGTGCCGCCAACTACGCGATGGACGAGGCCGACCTGATCTGCGCCGTCGGTGCCCGCTTCGACGATCGTGTGACCGGCAAGCTCTCGGAGTTCGCGCCCAACGCGAAGTTCATCCATATCGACGTCGACCCGGCCGAGATATCGAAGAACATCCCCGCCCACATCCCGATCGTGGGCGACGCCAAGCACGTGCTCGCCAAGCTGCTGGTCGAGTATCGTGCGCTGAGCGCACCGAGTGAGCGCTTGAGCGAGTGGTGGGAGCGGATCGAAGGCTGGCGCGAGAAGTACCCGCTCACCTTCGAGGACTCAGCCGACAACGAGATCAAGCCGCAATACATGATCAAGGCGCTGCACGAGGCAACCGGCGGCGAGGCGATCGTCACGAGCGATGTCGGCCAGCACCAGATGTGGGCCGCCCAGTACTACGACTTCCCCGCGCCACGGCGCTGGATCAACTCCGGCGGGCTCGGCACGATGGGCTTTGGCCTGCCGGCGGCGATGGGCGCGGCCGTCGGCTGCCCCGACCGCACCGTGTGCTGCATCGCCGGCGACGGCTCGGTGCAGATGAACGCCCAGGAGCTGGCCACCTGCGCGCAGGAGAAAATCCCGATCAAGGTGTTCATCATGAACAACGGCTATCTCGGCATGGTGCGCCAATGGCAGGAGCTGTTCTGGGACGGGCGCTACAGCCACGTCGAGACCGGCGACTACCCGGATTTCGTCAAGCTCGCCGAGGCCTATGGCGCGACGGGCATGCGCTTCGAGGACAAGAACACGCTGGTGGACGACATGAAGCGCGCAATCGCCACCGAGGGCCCCGTCGTGGTCGACGTGAAGGTCACGCGCGAGGAGAACACCTACCCGATGATCCCGGCAGGGCAGGCCGCCCGCGAGATGGTGGGGTGAGCGTTATGAGCGACTCGGCCACCAAGGAACCGCTGAGCCTGGAGGGGCTGCAAGTCTCGGGCAATCTGCGCTCAGGACGCAAGCACGTTCTCTCGATTCTGGTGGAGAACAAGTCCGGCGTGCTCACCCGCATCGCCGGTCTGTTCGCGCGCCGCGGCTTCAACATCGACACGCTCACGGTCGGCCCTACCGACGACGATCACATCTCGCGCGTAACGCTCACCGTCGACGGTGCGATCCATCCGATCGACCAGGTCACAAAGCAGCTGCACAAGCTCATCAACGTGCTGAAGATCCGCGATCTCGAGCCGACCGACACGGTCGCGCGCGAGCTGGCGCTGTTCAAGATCTCAGCCGATGGCGCCCAGCGCGGCGAGCTGATGCAGATCGCCGAGATCTTCAGGGGCAAGGTCGTGGACGTCACCAAGCGCTCGGTCATCGTCGAGGTCACCGGCACCACCGAGAAGGTCGAGGCGTTCGAGAGCATGGTGCGGCCGTTCGGCCTGATCGAGATGATGCGCACGGGGGAGATTGCAATCGCGCGCGGGCGAGGCGAGACATAGAAGCGCTTCGGACCGGCGAGCGCTCTCCCTTCGCGCTCACAGAGTCAGACCGCGAACGCCTGTGCGCGCGGTTGGAGCTTGCGTTGCAGCGCACGCGTCGCTCCGGAAGTCCGACATTGGCGACGATCACGCTCGCACTGCCCGCCGATGTCGATCCGGCCGCGGTCGTGTGCGCGTCGCGACGCGCGGGCGAGCCATGGTT
>Ga0209007_1000665_pt1 | contig 11786 bp, 6 predicted proteins | sample JacPinW_OM1H0_O2_FD_187961 | JGI IMG/M metagenome (GOLD analysis project Ga0209007, IMG submission 187961) | Forest soil microbial communities from Algoma, Ontario, Canada - Jack Pine, Ontario site 1_JW_OM1H0_O2 (SPAdes) (version 2) | ecosystem: Environmental > Terrestrial > Soil > Boreal...
GGTCGTCGAGTTCGCACCAATCGATTGCTCCTGCTGCGAATAAAGCGCCTGTTCTTCCTGGGTGCGGCCCAGCGCGAGCAGGGAAATGACGTCGGCCTGGGGCAGCGGGGGCTCAGAACGGAAAGTCGGTGTGAGCTGGTTGATGTTGCCGTGCAGACCGATGGTCACATCGTATTCCTCCACCCGGGTGGTGGCATCGATGTCGATGAAGGGCTCGATTTTCACCGGGTTGGTGAAAAAGATTTCGCCCCGCTGCAAACGGTAGGTCGTTCCCGCAAAATTGGCGGTGCCATCGGTGACGTTGATGCGGCCGAGAAGAGCAGGCTGGGCGACCGTTCCGCGGATGCGCAGGTCGACGCTGCCGGGCCGACCCTCTCTCAGCGCGCGTAGCTGATCCAGGTAGTCCGGAGTCGTTCCCGCCGCCCGACTCCCGGCCGGCGCGCGCATCGCGGTCAGCGCCTCGGGCTCGAAGCCCTGGGTACTACCGCCCGGCAGGAACGCTGCCGACGCGAAGGCGAGCGCAAGCGACTGCCTGAACACGTGCGGATCGGGCGGTGCGGGTAAAGGCGAGGCGCTCCGGACGGCTTCCACGAGAGAAGCCCGCCAGCGAGCGTCTCCGTCACAGCGTCCGACGGTTACCCCGAGCACCTGTCCCCGCTCATCCTGAAGCACCTGCAAGCGGCAGGCGAAGGTATCTGCCCCGGGGGAACTCCGGGGCCTCATCCACGCGCGCTCGATGCGCGCGGTGATCTGGCCCAGGTAGCGCCCGTAGAGCAGCGCAAATGCTGCGGTGTCTCCCTGCGCCTGCGGGGCGCTCGCGCGCTCATCGGGTGAGACCGCGTCCGGAATCGCCCCTTCGGGCGAGGGCGCCGGAAGGTCGCGGAGCGTGATCGACCTCACCGGGGTGAAAACTAGCGTGTCTGATAAGCGCGGCGGCGCCCGCGGCTTCGAATCCCCATCGTCGAGGAAGACGACGGTGAGCGCCGACTCATTCCTTGACGGCGCCGAGCCTCCCGGCGCCTCCGGCGCGCGCGTCCGGTGCTGCGCTGCACCCAGGAGGAGCGGCGTGAGAAGTAACGCATGCAGCGCCAGCGACGCGACCGCGCCTGCGATCGGGATGACGGTGCGGCGTGCGCGCGCCGCTGAAGTTGGATGGCTCACTTCTCTTCCTGTCCGCATCGCGGCCTAAGCGTACGCGCCCTGAGCAGCATCCGCATCCTCGGAAATCCACCGCGGCGATGCGCCGCAACTGAGTTCAAGGGCCAGCAGAGCCGCGGCGTCTCCTCGACGGTCGAGTCCCTTTACCAAAGCGCCGGTCCCGGCGGAGGAGTGTATTTCAAGTGTAAGTGAAGAGAAATGCACCGCCGCACGGGTCATCGGGGCGCGGAGCGCCGCGCCCTGAGACAAATTGAATTGTTGAGACAGATTTGAAATGCAACTCGTGCGGATCACGCATCGAGTTGGCGCATCGGTGCAGGGGGGCGATCGTGAAGACAGCATCGACGATAAGAACGGCGCTGCATGCCGGACATTCGGTCTCAGTCTCTTTCCTTCTGCTCAGCCTCGCTGCCGCGGCGCTCTTCAGCGCCACGGTCGGCGCGACGGTCTATTCGACAGGCGCCGCAGGACGCACGAAGGGCTCCTTTGCCGTGTCATCAATGGGGGCTGCGACCTACACCATTCCGATCTGGGCGCCGCCCGGGCCTCATGGCATGACGCCCCACATCGCGCTCAGTTACAACAGTCAGGGCAGCAATGGCTATGTCGGAGTCGGCTGGGGGATCAGCGGGTTAAGCTCGATCTATCGTTGCAACCTCACCTTCGCCCAGGACGCTGCGCCCGCGCCGGTCGCCCTCGTCACGGGCGATGGCTACTGCATGGATGGGCAGCGGCTGCGTCTCACTGCGGGAACGTACGGTGCCGCCGGTTCCACCTACCAGACCGAGACCGCGAACTTCGTGAACGTCACGGCCGAGAGCTCCGCGGGCAACGGGCCTGCATATTTCACCGCCGTCGACCGCAATGGCGTCACCTATACCTACGGCAACGGCGGCAACTCCCAGGTCCTGGCGAGCGGCTCGAGCACGGCTGACAGCTGGATGCTGAACGAGGTGAGCGACCCCTACGGCAACACGATGACCATCAGCTACTCCACGACGGCCGCGGTAGGGACCGTGGTGCCGGGCGTGATCTCCTGGACCCCGAGCAGCTCGGGTTCGGGCACCTACAAGTACACGATGACCTTCAACTACGGGACGAATGCCAAGCCGGTCACGGGCTACGTCGCAGGGACTCCGCAGTCGAACTCGAACCTTTTGAGCTCGATCGTGGTGGCTTATTCGGGCACGACGGTGAGGACGACGTACCTGACCTATTCGACCTCTTCGACCACCGGGCGCGAAACGCTCGCGGACGTCCAGGAGTGTGCGGGCTCCGGCACTTCGAGCTGCCTCGCCCCCACGGTGATCACCTATCAGAGCGGCACGGAGGGCGTCTCGACGACGGCGACCTCGTTGGCCCACTCCGTCACCGCGGTGCACTACGATTTCAATGGCGACGGCTATCCCGACCTGCTCTACGTGAGCGGCAGTACGTACTATGTTTCTTTTGGCTCCGCCTCCGGCTTCGGCACCGGTGTCAACACCGGCATCCCGAGTACTGCCACCCAGGTCCTTCCCGGGAGCCTCCTAGGGAGCAATCAGGACGGCATCCTCGCGGCGGTCTCAGGCACCTGGTACTACTACAACTGGAACGGCAGCTCGTTTACGCAGACCTCAACCGGGCTCGCCTACGACTCAACCGCCGCCCAGTACCTCCTTGCGGATGTCCAAGGCAACGGCCTGCCCGCTCTCATTGCGAGTTACTTTAGCGGTAACCCAACTAACGGCTATACCATCACCATTGATGTCCACCTCAATACCGGCGGTGGCGGCTCGGTGAGTTTTGGGAGTGCGGTCCAGGCATACCAACTAGCGAATTCGCACGCACTCGCTGAGGGGCCGGTACTGGTCAGCAACACGGATAACGCCGGCGGTCTCACGCTCGCCTTGGGGAAGCTCCGGAGCTTTGATTTTAATGGCGACGGTCGCGATGACCTGGCGATGCAGACGATCACCGAGGACCCCATCGGCTGCGGCGGGGGCTCGCAAGTCATCACTTCGACGCAGGTGCAGCCGCAAATCGCATGCACATACTACATAAACACTTACGAAATGATTACGGGCGGATCGACTTCAAGTCCTACCTTCACTCCGTACGCCATATATTCGGCCGAGTCGAGCAGCGTAGTGCCGGTTGCCTTTCTCGATTTCAATTCCGATGCCTGCACCGACTATATCGTCGGCGGCACGATCTACATCGCCGGCTGCAACGGCTCTACGCCGAGCACAATCCCTCTCGGCAACAGCAATGTGATCGGTGCCATGGATTGGAACGGCGATGGCCTGACCGACATCCTGGTCGCAAACGGCAGCACGGTGGGCGTTTATCTCTCCACAGGCACCGGCGTGAGTCTCATTTCGACCTCGATTCCGTATAGCAGCTCCAACCTCTACTTCACCTTCGATGCCAACGGCGATGGACTGGATGACTTAGGCTACTCGACCGGAAGCGACACGTACTACTACCTGCACAACGGGGCGGGTACGCCGCCCGATCTCCTCACCTCGGTTACCGATGGATTCGGCAATTACGCAAAGCCGACCTACGTTTCGCTCACGCAGGCGGGCGACAACTATGTTCAATACTACGACGCGACCTATCCCGAGGTGCACTTCAACGGGCCGCTCTATGTGGTCATCAACACCACCTTCAGCGATCCGAGCAGCAGCTCGGGCGGCACTTACAGCCAGCAGCCCTGGTATTACGAGGCGTGGAGCAATCTTCAGGGACGCGGATTCAACGGGTTTGTCTCCATCGCCTCCTGGGATACCCGCAACACTCTGTACGACTACAAGTACTTCGGACAGTCCTTCCCCTACACGGGGATGCCTGTGGAAGATCACCTTTATGACTACGCGACGGCGAAGTATGTCTCGGAGACGCTGTTGTCGAACTCGTTCACCACTCTGAGTAGCACTCCATACCAGGAACGTTATTTCCCCTATGCCAGCACAGTGACAGCACAGCAGTACGAGGTGGGTGGGACGGAGAACAGCGATCTCATCACAACGACCAGCGTCAGCTACACCTACGATACCTACGGCAATCCGACCGCGATCACGAAGATCGTCACCGACAACGACCCCGGCTCGCCATACAACGGCGACACCTGGACGACTTCCATCTCCAATACGCCCGATGAGAGCACGAGTCCGTGGTGCCTGAGCCTCCTGACGCAATCGGTGATTACCTATAGCGATTCCATCTCGAGCAATGACACGGTCACGATCACCAAGAGCTTGACGCCGAACACGACCGACTGCGACTACACACAGATCGTGACTCAGCCGAGCAGCGCGCAGTTCAAGGTCACCGAAGCGCTCGCGTACGACGCCTTCGGCAACGTCAACAGCGACACCGTCACCGGTGTCGGCATGACCGGGCGGGTCACGACTACTAACTGGGGCACCACGGGTCAGTTTCCAATGTCGGTGACGGATCCCACGAACGCCACCACGCAGTACAACTACAACTTCAGTTACGGGAAGAAGAGCAGCACGACGGACCCGAACGGCATAACGACCTCGTGGCAGTACGATGGCTTCGGCCGCAAGAACCAGGAAACCCGGCCGGATGGGACCTATACCACTTGGGCGTATTACAACTGCGCGAACGAGATCGGCTGTCCGCTCGGCTCGGGGACGTACGGGGTGAATATCCTGCGCGCTGTCTACAACACGAACGGGACCGAACAGAGCGGTGGTGCGGACTTTCTTGATGCGATCGGACGGCAACTCGTCGACATTCAACTCAATTTGAGTGGGAACGGCTACTACAGGAATGAAAAGCGCTACGACTCTCTGGGGCGAGTCAGTGAGACGGCGTTTCCTTGCACGTACACCGCGATCACGACGCCGTGCAGCTATTGGACGACCAATACTTATGACGTCCTGAACCGGCTGACCGAAAGCCAGCGGCCGATCAGCTCTACGAACAGCAATCTGCAAACGACCTCGTACGCCTACGCCGGCCGCAAGACGACGATTACCGATGCGCTTTCGAACACCCGGACGCTCATTCACGACGTCAATGGATGGCTGCGTCGGACCACGGACGCTTACGGATACACCGTGACGACAGCTTTTGATGCGTATGGAAGCAAGACCGCGGTCACGGACAGCTCGAGCAATACACTCTGGACGGGAACCTACAATTACGGACTCGGGCCTTATCTCGCGTCCGCGTCCGACATGGACATGGGCACATGGACGTTCACACGCGATGCGCTGGGAGAAAAGACGCTCTGGACGGACGCGAAGGGCCAGAACTTCTCGGAGACCTACGATGCGCTATCACGCCCCTTGACCCGAAGCGAGCCGGACTACTTCACGCAGTGGACCTACGGGTCGAGCGCGTCGAGCCACAACATCGGCAAGCTCCAGAGCGTGTGCACCGGGACGGGCAGCAGTCCGTCCAGCTGCACCGGAAATCCGGGCTACGCCGAGAGCGAGACCTACGACAGCGACGGTCGACAATCCCAGCGCACGATCACCCTTCCCGGGGCCAGCGGCACCTTCACCTACACCTGGGCGTATAACGCGACCACGGGGCTGCTCAATACTCTGACCTATCCGGCAAGCTACCCCAGCACCTACTCGCTTCAGCTCCAGTACGCTTACGCGGAAGGGTATCTGTACTCGATCACGGACATCTCTGACACGCCCAACGTGACGGTCTGGACAAATAATGCGATGAACCCTGCCAGGCAGATTACCGAGGAGACCCTCGGCAACGGCATCGTGACCAATCGCAGTTACGATGCCGTCACCGGCTGGCTCGGGACGGACGAGTCCGGGGTCGGCGGCGGCTCAGGGGTCAAGAATCTCGCGTTCCTCTACGACGAAATGGGGGATGTCAGCCAGCGGCAGGACAATAACCTCGGGCTAACGGAAAATGCTTACTACGATAACGACTACCGGTTGACCTCAACCACGCTCGGGGGCACCCAGAACCTCTCCGTCACGTACGATGACACGATGGGGAACATCACCTCCCGGAGCGATGTCGCGGGAGGTGCGAGCTGGACGTACAGCACGACGCAAAAGCACGCCGTCACCGAAGCAGGGAGCAGTTCTTATCAATATAGTTACGACGCGAACGGCAATGCGACCGCGCGACAAGGGAACTCAATCGTCTGGTCGAGCTATAACTACCCCACCACTGTGAATGCCGGCAGTGGCTCGACGGCCGAGACGGTGGCCTTCTCTTATGGCCCGGACCGCAAGCGCTGGCAGCAGATGTACACCGGGAACGGAACGAGCGAGACCACCAATTACGTCGGCGGCCTCATGGAAGTCGTTTCGAGCGCGTCAACCACCACTTACCGACACTATGTCTACGCCGGCAGCGAGCCCGTTGCCGTGTACGCGCGTTCGAGCGCGGGCAACACGTTCAGCTATGTGCTGTCCGATCACCAGGGGAGTAATTCCGACCTCACCAACAGCAGCGGCACGAGCATCGTGAATGAAAGCTTCACGCCGTTCGGGCAGCGGCGGAATCCGACGACCTGGTCAGGTGCAGCCAGTAACTCGGATCTGACAACCGCGGCCGGGATTACCCGTCAGGGCTACACGTTCCAGACGCAGCTGGGTCTCTGGATGGGCATGAACCACATGAACGGGCGGGTGGAGGACGCGATCACCGGCCGCATGCTCTCGGCCGACCCGCACGTTCCCGATAGAACCAACCCGCAGAGCTATAACCGCTACACCTACGTAAACAACAACCCACTCACCGCCACCGATCCCTCCGGGTTTTGTACCCCACGGTGGGCGTGCAAAAGCGTAGATGGCGGCGGCGGCGGTGCCTCTTGGGCCGATCGCCATGGGCTGAGCTCCGATCCTTTCAATGGCGTCGGCGACGGAACTGCGTCAGCTCAGGGGGTCCAAGGGACGGACGTGACCCTCGGACTCGGTGATGGGATAAACTGGGTAGGTGGTGTTGATCCGTCGCTCGCTAGTATCGCTAATCAGTTGCTCGCTAGCACGAACCCCCTAGCGGCAAACCTCCCATCAACTTCCGCGGGTGCACCATCAGTCGACGACTTACAGCCCGTGGTGATTTCGGCCCAGTACGAGAACCCTCAGAACGGAGCCTTATTGCCGCTAGGGAGTTCAAATCCGACCGCGTCCCTTCTGCCCGGGATCTCGGTCGATCCTTCGTTGAGCAATCCCAGCGCGGCATATCAGCCCATCGACCCCGCATATCAGGCGCAACAGAACGCTGCTGCGATAGATCTTGCTCGCGCCGCAGGGGGAACTGATGTCAACCAGGCAATCCTTGGCGTCATGAGTCCCGAGCTGAGTACGGCCGTGACCGTAGCGCAGGCGGCCGCAACGGGCCAGCCCACGCAGGTTGTAACGCAAGTCGGCGGCGACCAGATTAACGGCGCTCTCTCGACCGCCGCTGGAGACTTCGTCTCGGCTGCAGGGTACTCGAAGGCCGCACCAGTTGTTTCTATCGGTGTTCAACTTAGTACCAGTTACTTCAATGTGGGAGGCGCGCTCCTGGCACCGCTAGCGAACGGAAGCCAAACGAACGGAAGCCAAACGACAAGCACGGCACCGTTTCCGGGGACAGCCCCGGGACCGCCGTGGACGTGGTGACACGTCGTTAGCCTTGAGTGGTAGCGGACGCCGGGCACTCACCAATGCAAGCCGTCCGAGTCGTTTGACACCGCGCCCCAAGGGTTATTTCGATGTCGGCGATTTCGGTCGCAGATGCCCACACTTCCAGCACAATTCGAAGTTCTCAGGATTCTTTTCGCGACATTTGTGACAAACCCAACCCGGCGCCGCGTCCTCTTCCGCCTTTGGAGCTCCGAGGGGAAACGTAACGACCTCATCCACGCTAAGGAGCCGCACTCGCCATAGGCTCGGCGCGATCAACCGCAAAAGCAACATCCCGATACCTGCGCCGCATACGCACAGCAGCTGAAGCCTTGCAGTTGCATCAAGACGAGCTTGATGCATAAGGGAGGTTAATCCTTTTGCCCCGAGGAGAAATACAAAGAGGAGTACCCATGCAGTGACAGCGACCCGTGTCTGGATGATGCAGAGTTTTGCGCCGCAACTCGAGCACTCGACCCCAATTCTCCCGAGCATGACGCCAAAATAGCCACTTGGGGTCCGACGGAAGACCGACCTTAACGGCAACGAGGCGAGGCACTGAGGGCAATGCGGTTGGTTTAGTGACAGCATGTGACCCTCTATCTGAATGGCGATTGCGGATTCCCCAGCCGGTTAGGCGCTGATTTCTTCAGCGCATCGATGGCGTGCAACGCGGGCGGTGAATTACTGTACTCTGTCGAGTGAATGGACAGCGGCTGCACGGTGAACGCTTCAAATTCAAAGATAAACCAGAGGCCCGGTCTTGCATCAAGCAGACTCGTTCGCGCGCAGGCCATCGCGAGTTCCATCATGTGGTGCGTCGTGGTGGGTGTAGGCACCGACGTGCTCGTTGCACTGATGGTGTACCTGAACACTCGGCTTGGGGATCAATTTCCATGGTTCATAGCCCCCGCCTGTGCGCTCTCCTGGGCGGTACTGCGGCAAAGTCGTCTCTGGTTTGAGCCGTTGCCGTCAGTTCGACCACCATCCACGGCGATATCGACGCTAATCAGCGTGTTGCTTGGAATAGCGATCGCCGTGATTACCTTGCTTTGCGTTGACCTGCTATCACACGATGCCTTTATACATGGAAGCATTGTGCTCGCGGGAGACCAGTACCGCACCACGGCCGCCGTTCGAGCGGGGGTCTCGCTCACGGTCCCCGTCATCGCCTCGTTCTACGAGGAAGCCGGGGTTCGAGGGGCCTTGCAGCTTCGCCTGCAACACGTGATTGGTCCGCGCCGCGCTGAAATCTTGGCTGGAACCGTGTTTGTCGCCTTACACGGATTAGTCATCGCAAAGAATCCATGGCAGGTTGCTTTTCTAGCGTTTTCGGCGTTCGCAAATGGACGCCTAGCCGCCGTCACTCAGACAGTAAAGTATTCAGTTCTATCGCACGGTTTGTCTAACGGGATCCTGATTGTTACGTATGTCCTACTGCGGGAGACCAATGCGTAGGTCAGCCATATCCAGGGCGTTGATTCGCAGGGCGCTCACCCCCGTTTCACACTGCAGAAGTCATTCAGTTGAATGAAATTTTGCGCGGACAGGCGCCACCCAAGTGGACTAGGCTTTGGACCCAGCGCACCCGCATGACGAGGAGTGCCGATGAGCGCGCACGAGACGGAGGCTCTACCGCCCCCGAACACGTTCAGGGAGCGTGCCGCGTTGGCTCTCTTGTGCGGCGCCTGGAAGGTCATCCGCTTCCCGGTTGCGGCACTCTTGATCATTCTGGAGCCCGTGGCACGGCTGCTCCTGGCCGGCTTCGCGCTGCTCATGACGCTGACGGCGTTCTTCCTGAAGCTTGTGATGCCGCCGCAGGCTCACGCGCCTTTCTGGACCCTGCTCGCAATCGCCGTGGGCTGCATGGCAGTACTCACGGTCTACCATGCGATCCTGCGAATCCTCTCAGCCTGAGCCTTTACCGGCTTCGTCAAAGAGGGTCAGCTGCACGCCGCCCTTCGGGTCCTGCTCAGCGGTCTCGGGAGCCTTCGAAAGCTCTTGCACTTTTGATCGGTGGACCTTCGGCGCCGCGGCACTGTTAGCCGCAAGGGTCCTATGCTGACAGTCCTCACAGAGGGGTCGATCGAGCGTCAGTCGGTCCGCCACGACCATGGCGGGACAGCTGGCGCAGCGAGCCATCGCCCACTGCTCACCTTCGGCCAAGTGATTGAGCAGCATGACCAACTGGTCAAATGTCAAACGTGCGTGTGGAACGAAGTCTTGAAAAAGCTCAAGTGCCGCACACAAGCGCTCGCCCCGGGCCAGATTTGGAAGGCTCGCCTTCGCATTCGCTACCGACTCATTGGGCAGCACTTTCAGCATCTGGCATACGCCAGCGATCGTATCGGCTTCAGTTCGCAGCCCCGGGGACCTCAGCAGTGCAGCCAGTTGACGCGGGGTGGGACCCGATGGTCGCCGGGATACCTTTTGAGGCCTCTCCCGCCGCTGGAACTTAGAGAGCTTGCGTACACGATCCGTCGACAGCCCGGTCCACGCGCTGATCGTGCGCGTGCGCGCCTCGTGCAAGAGCATCCGCATGGCGAGGTTGAAGCGGCGCAGGTCGCGGCCATAGGCAGCGTCGGAGACACGCATGGCACATGCGTCCGCAAACTTACTTCCGGGTGCGTCGGCGCCGACCGCGGGCCGGGGTCGGTCCTAGCTCGAATCGGTACACGCCCACCCCGAAGGGGATCGTCCGTTCGCCCTTTCTGCGAGCGTGCTCGCGGACATGCATGTCCGCATCGATCTGGACCAGGAATCGATTTGCGAAAGGCCGCAGTCGCTTGTCGAACCCCGCGCGAGCACTCACCGGAAACTGCGGATTCCACGCAAAAACATCGAATCGCCCGGGCACCTTTCCGACGGACTGAGTGTTGTACTCCATGGTGCTCAAGAGTCCAAAGAGCCCCCGCAGGCGCGCCAGACGATCCATCCGCTCGGCGCCCCGAAAGTTCAGCACACGGTCTCGCGGGACATAGCGTCGACCGGTGCGCCGGAGCCCCCGCCCCTGGACGAGATAGTGCAACACCTCCCGGGCTTCGAGACCGGGATCGACCCGTTTGGCGAGCATCTCGATCGAGTTCCGGCCGCGCAGTGGCAGCGGCTTGGGATTTCCAAGCGCATCGAGATATGCGGGATCTGAGAACCACAGGGTCAGGACGTGCGCAGGCGCGCCAGGGTCCCTCGCTTCCACTTTATGCAGCCAGGACTCAGGGATCTCCCGACATGCCTTCACGAATTGCTGTTCCAGATCGCGCGGCGCGCATCCGCAGCGAGCCAGCACGCGAACGAAGCTCCGCATCGCCGCACGGGCTTGGCTCTCGAGGGCCGAGGGTGCGGGGCGGGGCACGCTCCGGCGGCGTCCGTAGCTCTTCGGAATCCGCTTCATGTCCTTCCGCGCCTCGGACCCCTTCGCCGCGCTCTCGAGACGCTGCGAGGCGGAGCATCTTCCTCGAATCGGTAGATCCCCACGCCCATCCGGACCGTGCGCTCGCCCTTCCTGCGGGCGCGCTCACGCTGATGCATATCCGCATCGATCTGAACCAGGACAGGATGCGCGAGGTGCCGGATGCGCTTGTCGAATGCCTCGATGGCGCTTGCCGGAAAGCGAGGGTTGCGTGAGTAGAGTTCGAGCCGCCCCCGCGCCGACCGACCCCGGCGGCTGTTGTACTCGAGTGTCTTCAGAAGCCCAAACAGCCCCCGCAGGAAGGGGGTCATGCTCTCGCGGCCGCGATGGATGGTCACTCGATCGCGAGGCACATAGAGTCGACCGACGCGCTTTACCGCACCTCCCCGGATCAGGAACCGGAGAAACTCCCGCACATCGAGCTCGGAATCGACCTGCCGGGCGAGTGCCTCGATGGACAATCCCGCACCGCGCAGCGGTAGAGCTCTGGGACTGCCGCGCTGATCGAGACAGTTAGGATCTGAGAACCAGAGCGTCATCACGTGCCCCAGGTCGGGTGAGTCCCGAAGGTCCGCCTGGTGCCGCCGGGAACCGGGAATCATCCGGCA
>Ga0209007_1000666_pt1 | contig 11783 bp, 9 predicted proteins | sample JacPinW_OM1H0_O2_FD_187961 | JGI IMG/M metagenome (GOLD analysis project Ga0209007, IMG submission 187961) | Forest soil microbial communities from Algoma, Ontario, Canada - Jack Pine, Ontario site 1_JW_OM1H0_O2 (SPAdes) (version 2) | ecosystem: Environmental > Terrestrial > Soil > Boreal...
TCGAAGTCCCAAGGATTCGAGCGGCTTGCTGTGCTTCATGATTCGATTCTCGATTTAACCAGGGTCAAAAGTGCGGGGCCGCATTTTGACTTGGGTTGGCGTACAACGCTAGCATCGTTCCCATGTCGACCACCTCCGCCTTGACTAACTGGCATCCAGCGACCTGGCAAAGCCGTCCCGCCGCGCAGCAGCCCAAATATGCCGATCCGGCGGCGTTGGAGCGCGCCGTGGCCGCCATGAGCCGGCTGCCGCCCCTGGTTGTGTCCTGGGAAATTGAGGCGCTCACCGCCAAGCTGGCGCAGGCGCAACGCGGCGAGCAGTTCTTGCTTCAGGGCGGCGATTGCGCCGAAAGTTTCGAAGACTGCGAGTCGGACAATATCGCGCGGCGTCTCAAGATCCTGCTACAGATGAGCCTGGTCTTGCTGCAGGGCCTAAAGAAGCCGATTCTGCGCGTCGGCCGATTCGCCGGCCAGTACGCCAAGCCTCGCTCGGCGGATACGGAAACTCGCGACGGCGTGACTCTGCCGTCCTATCGCGGCGACAACGTCAATCGGCCAGGGTTTAGCGCCGCGGAACGCGAGCCGGATCCGGAGCTGTTGCTGCGTGGCTATGAGCGCGCGTCATTGACGCTGAATTTCGTGCGTGCGCTGATCGACGGCGGCTTTGCCGATTTGCATCATCCGGAATACTGGGATCTGGGCTTTCTGCGGCACGCGCCGCTGCGCGAGGCCTACCAACAAATCGTCGATTCGATTGCCGAGTCGATGGATTTTTTCGAATCCATGAGCGGGCAGAGCGTGCATGCGGCTACCCGGGTCGATTTCTATACCAGCCACGAGGGATTACATCTTTACTCAGAGCAGGCTCAGACGCGCTACATCGAGCGCCAGAAGCGCTGGTACAACCTCTCGACCCATATGCCCTGGATTGGGATGCGCACCGCCAAAATCGACGGCGCGCACGTTGAATATTTTCGGGGAATCTCCAACCCGATCGGCGTGAAAGTCGGTGCATCGATGAGTGCGGAGTGGTTGCAAGAGTTGATTCACGTGCTCAATCCTCAAAATCAGCCCGGCCGTCTGACCTTTATCCATCGCTTCGGCATCAAGGATATCGAACAGCGATTGCCCGACATGATCCGCGCGGTGCGCGCTACCGGCTCGCCGGTCCTGTGGGTGTGCGATCCGATGCACGGCAACACCGAAACCACGGCGGGCGGCATCAAGACGCGGCGCTTCGACAATATTTTGGGCGAGGTCGAGGCCGCATTTCGCATTCACAATGAAGAAGGCTCGATGCTCGGCGGCGTACACATTGAACTCACGGGCGAGGATGTTACCGAGTGTGTCGGTGGGGCCCGAGGCTTGACCGAGGGCGACCTGGCGCGCGCTTACAAATCGCAGGTCGATCCGCGGCTCAACGCCGAGCAGGCGTTGGAACTCGCCATGTTAATTGCGCGCCGCGCGGGCGCGGGTCGTCGGATTGGCAAGACGCCGCGGCCGGGCGTCGCGTGACCATTACGCAATTCGTCAAGGAGCCCTTGGAAGGGAAGACCTCGCTGTCGCGTGCATTTTGGCTGTACTACGTCTGCGGCTCGCTGCTATACGGATCTCTGGAGCTATTTCTCAATCCCGAGAATCAGTTTGTCATGAGGGTCTATACGATTCTGGGCTTGATCTTCTCGGTCTACGCCACCGTCGGCATTTACCGATGCGCGAAGAATGTCAAATCTCCATGGGTTGCGCGTTCAGCGCGAGTCGGCGCGATCATCACGTTGCTGCTGCTGCCGGTGTTCACCTATCTGGAGTTGAGCGGCGCTGTGACCATCGCCGATCTGCTGGGGGGACAACTGCCCGAGTGACGCCGGCGAGGCGGGACTCGAACGCTGCACGCGCCTGCCGCTTTAAGTGCGCAGATAGCTCGCGCCGTTGACATCGATCACGCAGCCGGTCATCGCCGCCGGCGCATCGAGAGCGCAGTACACGGCGGCATTCGCGACTTCGTCGGCGCGGTTAACGCGGCCCAATGGGTGCTGCGCCAGAATTGCCTGCCCTTCCGGACCTTCGAGATGGCTCGTGGCCATTTCCGTTTCGACCCAGCCCGGCGCCACGCAGTACAGATACACAGCATTTGCAGCGACCGCTCTCGCCAGGGATTGCGAAAGCGCATTGAGCCCGGCCTTGCTGGCCGCATAGGCGGGTGCATCGGGCTCGCCGCGAAATGCGCCGCGGGAGGAAATATTGACGATGCGCCCGCGGCCGAATTCCGAAGTTGGCGGTTGCTGCCGTGCCGCCATACTTTGCGCGGCCAGCAGCGATAGATTTGCCGGAGCGATGAGGTTGGTCGCCACTGTTAGCTCCCACGCTGATTGCCAAGCGCCGTACGCGGTTTTCAGAGGCGGGTGGAAAATATAGAGTCCGGCATTGTTGATGAGGATGTCGACCGCGCCGAGAGAATCGGTGACCCGTCCCCAGAGCAGGCTCGCTTCCTTCGGATCGGAGAGGTCCGCGTCAAAGCTTTCATGCCCCGTGCCCGGAAGACTCGCCAGACTTACCGCGGCGGCCTCTCGATTATTGCGATAGTGAACCGCCACGCGCACGCCGCGCTGCGCGAGTTGCAGAGCGATGACGCGGCCGATTCCGCGCGATGCGCCGGTCACCAGAGCGACCTTGTCGGCCTCAGGTGGCGAGGTATTGCGCACCGGTCTTGAAGGTGGGTTTTGCGGGGTCGTCATCTGGGCAGAAGTCCCTCGATCATCGTGGTCTTGATTTCGCCGAGCTGTTGTTTGTCAGTCTGCTCGGTGTGGTACAGGGCTTTAAGAAAGGCTTCATCCCAACTGCTCAAGCCGGGCGGCCGGTCATTCTCGGAGCGCGAAAACAGATGCAGAATTGATGGCGCGTCGGCAACATCCGCGTCGGCACGGATTTCCGCAAGCCCGAGCATCGCGATGTACGAGGCCAACTGTATAAAGTTGACGCCGCGTGCGCGCGAGCTATCCACCATGATGAGCGCCGATGTCAGGTCTCGAGTTTCATTGAACACTATACGTGTTGCACGCGCGCGAAGATTTGCGCGTCCCTCCATATTACCGAGCGGCGCGCCTTCATCGCTGTACAACTCGGCGTTGTACCAGACCCGGATGGGGCTATTTGAATTGAGAAATTTTCGAATCTTGGTTCCGCCTTGATCGGGCTCGTCCCCAAACATCCAAACGTCGCGCTTGTTCCAGGCCTTCAGCAGCGCATCCGGATTCGCGCTGACAATGATATAGAGATTGGGTTTGCAATGTTCCGACGCTAGGGGCGCCCCGGCGGCGGCGGCTATTTTCGATATCCGCGCCAAAATGTATTCGCCGTCCTCGCGCAGCAGGCCCGCTACCAGCGGACACATTGGAACGACCGTCTGCCAGCGTGCCAGAGAGGATTCGTACGGCTTTACAGCAATCTGCGCCACGAATGCCCTCACTTGGCGCTCAACGGCCTCGCGCTGCCGGGCGGCTTCAACGGTTATCGTGTCGATATGCGGCGCGGGTGCTGCTGTTGTCGATTGCGCGTTTGCGGATGCGCAAATTAGGAGCGCTGTGGGGGCCACCATTCCGCCGAGCGCCATGCGGCTCCGCGCGCGCAAACGCTTCAGTATCTGCGCACCGGCGCAGAGTTGTGGTGAGCGGGAGTGGGCGCAGGGTGCGGTCGATGGATATTCTCTGCGCGCCTGCGCGATATCAGCCCCACTCCCACGACCGTTGAGTAGGAATTTCCGTCCGTATCTGCCGCATTCTGGTCGGAATAGTCGTCGTCGTCGGCGGGCGCGCCCTGATCGGGATAGCCCGCCGCGTAGCGCGGGTCGGGCCTATAAGCACGCGCGTAATGCGTTGGGGCCGGAGGCATGGTGTTGATGGGACCGACGTCAAGCAGCGTCGATTTCTCGCCGCAGGGATTGTTGGAAAAGGTTTTCACGCCCTTGGTCATACATTCCCAAATCTGTCCTGGCTGAACGTCCGGCTCAACCGCGGTTTGCGCCTGTGGCGGCGCTGAGAGCGGCGCTGAATCTGGTTGCGCTGTGGACGGCGCGACTGGTGCTATCGTGGCCGCCGGCGGCGTCGGTGGCGAGGCGGGGGACTGCGCGGCAATAACTTGCGGCGACAAAGCCGGCGTAGCTCTATGCGTCGAAACCGCTGCGAAGGCAACAGCCATGGCCGCCGCAGAAAGGCCGCCGAAAATCCAGGGCAGCAAATCGCGTTCCTTTTTCATACCCCGATTATCCTCCGCTATGCTAGGAAGCGGGGGTGAATCTCCGCATGATTTGCCACTCCGGCAACCGAAGAGCGGATCGATCAAGGCTTAATGTAATTTATGTAATACCTTCGTATAATGCGGGTTTATATATAGATATCGTCGATAGGATTTTGTCTCTATCGTGTGTCTATACATAATATGGTGGACATCGAGCAGCATCCGACGGGATGGCGACTCGCCGCGATGACTACGCTTAAAAGTCTGGTATCGGCGCCGCTTCTGACACCCGTCATGACGCGCGCATCATGTTTTGGAACGACTCCGATGACGTCCTCAAAGTCGAGCCCAGGGCCTGATCACACTTCGCGCGCGCCATGGCATGAAAAATGCTGCTGGCATCCAGGATTTCCGGAGGATTGCAATTGATTCTAACTATGCAGTAATCGTAGAAAAATTAGCTAGTTATGAACTGTTCCTCGATTTAGATTCTATGGCAGAAGGCAGTTTTTAAAAAGCCGGCTTGCCCCGGTGGCCGCAGATGCTATTCTCCGTGAAGAACCTTCTCCGCAGCCGAGCCTTAGGGCGCCCAAAGCCGCTTAAGCCCGGATAGCCAAGCAAATATTGGCGGCCGCGAGGAATCTTTTCCCCAATGCGGGGGTCTGACAGGGTTCTCAAGCCTTCTGGGCCAGGTTCAGTTGCGCTCGGGTTAGTCCAAAGTCCAAGCGCGATCGATGGCGGGCTACGCAGTGATCTGCGTAGCCCGTTTTTTATTTGCGCTTGAGCGTGATACACCTCTGCGAGCATGAACTCGATTTTTGACCTTGATTGCAGGCGCTGTCCGCGCCTTGCCGCGTTTTTGGATACCGTCCACGCCGAGGAACCCAATTATTACTGCCGGCCGGTGCCGCCGTTCGGCGATCCGAGGGCACGTCTCGTTCTCGTCGGTCTAGCGCCAGGGATGCACGGCGCCAACCGGACCGGAAGGCCCTTTACGGGCGATCATGCCGGCATATTGTTGTACCGCACTTTGTACAAATTTGGGCTCGCGACCGCTCCGCTATCGACCGCCGCCGATGATGGACTGCAGCTGATCGACGCGCGGATCACCAACTCGGTCAAGTGCCTGCCGCCGGCAAACAAGCCGCTGCCGGCCGAGGTCAAGCAGTGCAACGCGTATCTGCAGGCCGAGCTTAGGCAAAGTCCGGATGCACGGGTGATTCTCGCCCTCGGCGCGATTGCTCATGTAGCCGTTCTGCGCGCTTACGGCTTGCCGCCGGCCGGATTTCGCTTTGCGCATGGCGCACAGCATGAGCTAGGTGAGGGGCGGCTGCTGCTTGATTCGTATCACTGCAGCCGCTACAACACTCAGACGCGGCGGCTCACCACTGAAATGTTTGAAGCGATTGTCGAAAAGGCTCGGGACCTGGCGCTTCCCAGGCGTGGCGCGTCATGAGCGCCGTTTCCGAACAGTTCGACGCCAAGGTGTTCGTCGACAGCCTTCCGGGCCGCCCAGGTGTTTACCGGATGCTCGATAGCGACGGGCAGATTCTCTACGTCGGCAAGGCGCGCAACCTCAAGAGCCGCGTCGCATCGTATTTTCAGCCGAGCAATGTGCAGCCCAAAGTGCAGGCTTTGATCGCCAAGACCGCCAATATGGAAGTGACGATCACCAACTCTGACACCGAAGCGCTGCTGCTCGAATACAACTTGATCAAACGGCATCGGCCGCGTTTCAACGTGGTATTGCGCGATGACAAAAGCTTCCCGTATCTGCACCTTGAAACCAATCACGAATTTCCGCGCCTGAATTTCTACCGCGGTTCGCGCAAGGAGCCGGGAAAATATTTCGGCCCTTATCCTTCCGCCGGGGCGGTTCGCGACACGCTGCAGCAGCTGCAGAAGCTATTTCGCATCCGCAACTGCGACGACACCTACTTTGCGAACCGCTCACGGCCTTGCCTGCAGTATCAGATCCAACGCTGCACGGCGCCCTGCGTGGGTTTGGTCTCCAAGGAGCACTATGCGCGCGATGTGAGCGCCGCGATCAAGGTGCTGGAAGGTCGAAACGATGAGGTCAGTGAAGAGTTGGGCCGGCGCATGGACGCCGCCGCCGAGCGCTTGGACTTCGAGGAGGCTGCGCAGCTGCGCGATCAACTGGCGAAGCTCAAGGTCATCCAGTCGCAACAAATCGTGACCGCGGGCGCGGATCATGATGCGGACGTCATCGCGATTGCCGCGGCCAACGGCGAATATTGCGTGGCGCTCATGTTTGTTCGTGCGGGCCGCAGCCTAGGCAGCACTACATTTTTCCCAAAGGCGCCGTTTGCCGACTTGCCGGAAGTTCTGGCGGCGTTTGTCATGCAGTACTATTTGGAACGCGACGCCCCGGCGGAGATCATCGTGGAGCAAGACTTCGACGAGATGCAGCTGCTGGAGGCGACCTTGACGCAGCGCTTGACGCACAAGGTGCGCATTTGCAGCTCGGTTCGCGGCATTCGCGCACGCTGGCTGGAGATGATGCATACCAACGCGGAGCAGGCATTGAACATGCGGCGGTTGGCACGCGCCGGCATCGAATCGAGCCTGGAGGATTTGCGCGAGGCGTTCGATCTCGAGGAAGCCCCCAATCGCCTGGAGTGCTTTGACATCAGCCACACGGGCGGCACCGATACCGTGGCGTCCTGCGTCGTGTTTGGGGTCGAAGGGCCGCTGAAGAACGACTATCGGCGCTTCAACATCAGCGGTATCCAACCCGGCGATGACTACGCGGCAATGTACCAGGCGCTGACGCGGCGTTATAAGCGCGTGCGCGACGGCGAGATCGCGAAGCCGGATGTGCTGCTCATTGACGGCGGCAAGGGACAGTTGGCCGAAGCGGCCAAAGTTCTCGAGGAACTCGGAGTCGGCGGAATCACTTTGATCGGCGTCGCCAAAGGCGTGGATCGAAGAGCGGGGCAGGAACAACTATTCTTGTTGGGTCAGGACACCCCCACTATACTGCCCCCGGACTCCCGTGCATTGCACCTCATTCAGCGCGTGCGCGACGAGGCGCATCGTTTTGCAATCGCAGGACACCGCAAAAAGCGCGCGAAACGCCATAGCCAGTCGATTCTCGAAACCATTCCGGGACTCGGGCCGGTCAAGCGGCGCGAACTGCTCAAGCAATTCGGCGGTCTCCAAGGGATACTCCGTGCCGGCATCGATGATTTTATTCAAATTCGCGGCCTCGGGCGGGAACTCGCCCAGGTGATCTATGAACACCTCCATCCCGGGCGATAAACCTAAATCGCATTTCAATCTGCCCAACACGCTGACGTGGTTGCGCATTTTGATGATTCCCGGCGTGGTGATTCTGTACTACCTGCCGTTTTGGTGGGCGCACCCGGCGGCGGGCGTCGGCTTCGCGTTAGCGGGCATTACCGATACGCTGGATGGATATTTCGCGCGCAAGCTTGGGCTTACGTCTCGGCTCGGCGCGTTTTTGGATCCAGTCGCGGACAAGCTGATCGTCGCCGCGGCGCTGGTTTTGATTGTGAGCGGGGATCCGCGCTGGTTTGTCGTCATCATGGCCGTCGTGATCATCGGCCGCGAGATTGCAGTCTCTGCGCTGCGCGAATGGATGGCGGAGATCGGTGCCCGCGGCCGGATCAAGGTATCGCAGTTGGCCAAGTACAAAACGATTATGCAGATAACGGGGCTGTCGATGATGTTGTTTCATCATCAGTTGCTCGGCATCGGCATTTACAAGCTCGGGGTGGTGTTGACTGCCATCGCGGCGGTATTGACGCTGTGGTCGATGATTCTTTACTTGCGCCTGGCGTGGCCCGAGTTGCGAGACAGTTCAAGACTCTAGCTGACGGGCGGTGCTTGCCTAGGGCACTGTACTCGGCGCTAGATCCACCGGCGGCGCCTTCGCGTAGCTCATCATGAAGCGTATCGACCAGCCCATGAAGTAGCCGGCGCTGGCGCCGGAAACATAGATATCCCAACTCAAATACGTTGCGCCCATCTCCGGATGAATGGCGGCCGCTACCCGCAGCACGTAGTGCGATCCAAAGATAATGAGGATGCGCAACAGCGGCAGCGCGCTGCCGGGCAAGCGCACCCGCCGCCGCGCGTGATCGGCTTGCATGGGAATGGCGAAGGCCAGGCCTAGCGCCGCGCCAACAGCAAAGCCCACTGCCCAGCGAATCAGCACCTCGGAAAAGTCCCCCGGATGCTGGAACAGACCGATCAACCCCCAAACGATGAAAATGCCCGGGGTGATCCAGATCTTTGCCAGATCACGCACCCCAGGCTTGAGCCGCGACGCGCCTACCCACAGCAAATAAGCCAGCAGAACGAAAACCCAAATCGGAGTGCCCGACAGGATTTGGGCGATTGTGGGGGTCATGCCATGGCATCGTACCTGCGCCTCGCACGCACGGCCATGCACTTTAGGAAATTGCCGTCCAGTTCAAGGCGTTAGCCTCATATCGCGCGCAGTTTTCCTTGACTCCCAGCCGCGGGGCCCTACAATTGCGCCTCTGTTTAGGGCGGGAATAGCTCAGTTGGTAGAGCGCAACCTTGCCAAGGTTGAGGTCGCGAGTTCGAGCCTCGTTTCCCGCTCCATGTCTTTGTCGCGTCGGCCGATCAGTGGGAGACTTTGTATGACTCAAATTCGTTGGTAAAGCGCGCGCCCGCGGATCTCGATTCACCGTCCAAAGTGATACTCAATTTCCCCTGAGTACAGCAATACATCGCAGCGACTCCCGCCGGTATCGAAGCAGTCGACTGCTGCGCCGACATAGAGCTTTCGCGTGGGCCGCAGCAACAAGGCAAGGCCTGCGTCGATTCCCCCACCTTCGCGGTCGTGCGAAAAGGTGCCTTGGGGCGTATACACCTCTTGCTTGGACTGAAAGCCCAAAGCTCCGATGCGCGGCTCAATGGCGAACCAAGAGGTGATGTTCAGAGGCGCCGCAAGATTCAACGTCACGGCGCGTCCCGCGGACGACAAGTTGCGGATGATGGTTTGTGCCAGCTGCGGAATGTTGGTACTGGTCGTCGATATTCCGACGGGATACTCGCCCAAATCCGCCAAGCCCAGTTCCAAGGAAAGCGCCTTGTAGAAAGGAACCCCCGCATACACCACGCCGGTGGTGCGGTGCTGGTCGATCGAGGTGCTCGTACCGGTCTCGCCGTACCGCGCGAGGTCCGCATCGAGTTGAGAGGATGATTCCCAATAAGTGCTTCTGCCGGCGCGGATCCCCACGTAGGTCTGGTCCCAATTGAATTGCAGCGAAGACGAGGCTTCCTGTGCTGACACCGGCGTGGCCGCCGCCAGCAGCGCGAAAAGGGCGATGACCGACAACGCTGCAACTCGAAACCGGAATGATTGGCGCAGGCGCCACGCGACGAGAACAGCCAATCCGATGAGGCTCCACGGTTCAAGCGCGCCGCCCCCGGCTTTGCCGTTGAGGGCGGCAGCGGTAACGGTGGTTTGAGGCACGGTCACAGTCTCGTTCACGGCACTCATGGCGGTGGCGGCCGCCGCCCCGGAGCAGGTCAGCGTGTATGAGGCGGTGCCGGCCGCGGTTGGCGTGAAGGTCAGCGTGCCGCTGGTCGGTTGCGTGCCGCTCCAAGCGCCGCTTGCCGTGCAAGACGTCGCGTTTGTCGAGGACCAGGTCAGCGTGGCGCTCTGTCCGAGTGCGAGCGAAGCGGGATTGATCGAGAGCGTGACGCTCGGTGCTGCAGCGTTGACCGTCAACGTCGCGGACGCATTGGCGCTGCCGCCGGCTCCGTTGCAAGTGAGCGTGTAGGTGCTGGTTCCGGTCGCGGTGGGAGTCTCGCCGACCGAACCGCTTGTCGTTTGCGCGCCGCTCCAAGCGCCGCTCGCGGTGCACGAGGTCGCGTTCGTCGAAGACCAGGTCAAGGTCGCGCTCTGTCCGACCGTGATCGTGGTGGGTGCAGCACTGATCCTAATTGTCGGTGGCGGGGATGCAGCGCCCCCCGCGCTGAACTTCGCCACGAACGCGTTCTCATTGCCCTTATTCGCCGGCTGGAAGGGGCCTGCCGTCGGGAAATTCTGCGAAAACGTATAGCCGGTCACATAGGCGCTGCCGGCGGAATCCACCGCGATGGCTTGTACCCGCTCTCCAAGATTGCCGCCCAGGTAGGAGGAGTAGATCAGAGCCGAGCCGGCGGCGTTTAAGTTCAGTACAAAACCGGTGTCGGGTCCTGCACCGCCATTTTTTGTCGCCTGCACGGGATTGACTGTCGGAAAGTCGGTCGAGTTAGTGCTGCCTGCGACGTAGACCGCTCCGGACGAGTCGACTGCGATCCCACGGCCCACGTCGCCGCCGGTGCTGCCGCCGATGTATGTGGAGTAGACCAGCGCCGAGCCGCTCGGATTGAGCTTGGTGATGAAGGCATCCCCATTCCCGTGATTGGTTGCTTGCAGCGGATTCACGGTGGGGAAGTCGGTCGCGGTGGTGGTCCCGGTCACGTAGGCGTTGCCGGCCGCATCGGCAGCGATGGCGTAGCTCACGTTCGTGTCGCTACCGCCCAGGAAAGTCGAATAGACGAACGCTGTGCCGGTGGGATTGATCTTCGTGACGAATGCGTTGACGGCCCCCGGACAGCCATTGCAAGCAGATTGGAACGGGTTCGCTGTCGGGAAGTCGACTGAAATGGTCTCGCCGGTCACATAGGCGTTGCCGTCCGAATCGGCGGCGATGCCCCAGGGAGTGTCCTGGGCGCTGCCGCCGAGGAAGGTTGAGTAGATGAGGGCGGAGCCTGCGGCATTGTACTTCGCCACGAAGCCGGTGCCGGAACTGGGAGCGCTGGTCTTATTCGTCGCCTGCAGCGGATTCACGGTGGGGAAATCGGTGTCCAGGGTGTTGCCCGTCACATAGGCGTTGCCCGCGGAATCGACGGCAATGCTCCACGCCGCCTGCCCGCCGCCGTCTGCCTCGTCCGGCGTGTTGCCGCCCAGGTAGGTCGAGTAGACCAGAGCGGCGCCGTCGGGGCTCAACTTCGAGACGAACGCGTCTTGGTTGTTGAAGGTGTTGGACGGCTGCACCGGGTTCACGGTCGGGAAGTCGGTCGCCCGCGTTTGGCCGGCCACGTAGGCGCTGCCGGAGGAATCAATGGCGATGGCGTTGGCCTGCGTCGGTCCGGTACCACCCAGGTACGTGGAGTAGACCAGAGCCGAACCGGCCGGATTGAACTTGGTGACAAAGGCCCCAGAAGCGGGCATGTTCGGTAGCGGGTTCACTGTGGGAAAATCGGTCGAGCCCGCGAAGCCGGCGACATAGGCGCTGCCGGCCGAGTCGACGGCGATGCCGAAGCCCTGGTCGAGGCTGCTGCCGCCGAGGTATGTCGAATAGACGAGCGAGGGATCGATGATCAGCGTCTTGCTGTGATCATAGGGGCCCAGAGCAAAGCGTACCTGGTGAGACGCCGTCAGCACGAAGCGGCCTTGCGTCATGACGCGTTGAGAATTGGCGGTGAGCTGATAGACGACCGGCTTGTTGAAACGAATCGCGCCGCCGCCGATCTTGACCACAA
>Ga0209007_1000667_pt1 | contig 11767 bp, 7 predicted proteins | sample JacPinW_OM1H0_O2_FD_187961 | JGI IMG/M metagenome (GOLD analysis project Ga0209007, IMG submission 187961) | Forest soil microbial communities from Algoma, Ontario, Canada - Jack Pine, Ontario site 1_JW_OM1H0_O2 (SPAdes) (version 2) | ecosystem: Environmental > Terrestrial > Soil > Boreal...
CTGCCTCGATGCTCAGCGAGACACCTTCGAGCGCTGGCTCGGAGCGGCCGGGATAGGTGACGCACAGCCCTTCGACAGAGATGTCCGCTACCGCCATATCGGGCACCGAGCGCCTCGTGCCGCGCGCCGGCAAAGGCCCCTCGAGCACCGCGAACACCTGCTCCGCCGCGGCCATGCCCTCGGCGCTCGCGTGGTAGTTGGCGCCGAGCCGGCGCAGCGGCAGGTAGGCCTCCGGAGCAAGCACGAGCGCGAACAACGCGGTGCGCAGCCCAAGCTCTCCGCCCATCAAGCGCAGGCCGATCGCGACGGCCACCAGTGCCACCGAGAACGTCGCCACCAGCTCGAGGATCAGCGAGGAGAGAAACGTCACGCGCAGCGTCGAGAGCGCGGTGTCGCGATAGCGCTCGCTGGTCTCTCTAATGCTCGCCGCCTGTGCCTTCGCGCGCCCAAACACCTTCAATGTGGGCAGCCCGGCGACCACGTCGAGAAAGTGCCCTGCCAGACGCTGCAGCGTGCGTAGCTGAAGGTCCATGCGTTCGCGCGTGGTGGCGCCCACCAGTGCCATGAACAAGGGGATCAGCGGGATCGTGAAAGCAATGATCGCGGCTGAGATCCAGTCCTTGCCGACCACGGCCGCCAGCACGACGAGCGGCACGATCACGGCCAATAGCAGCTGCGGTAGGTACAGCGAGAAGTAGCCGTCGAGCGCATCCACCCCGCGCGTGGCGAGCACCGCCAACTCACCTGTGCGCTCTTGCCGCGCGCTGTCCGCGCCAAGTCCGGCAACGCGCTCAAGTAGCGCGCCTCGCAGTTGTGACTTCGCGCGAGCCGAACTTCGAGCCGCCGTCAGCTCGGCCGCCCACGCGACCACGGCGCGGGCCACGACCACGCACAGCAGAACGATCAGCGGGGTTTGTAGTTGCGCCAAGCTCTTGCCGTTTGAGAATGCGCTTGCGACGACGTCCGCCAGCAGCCATGCCTGTGAGACGATCAGCAGTGCGCTCAGAGTGCCAAGCCCGACCGAGGCAATCAGGAATGTGCGAGTCGCGCGCGCGTATCGCAGCAGTTTCGGGTCAAGTGCCCTCACTGTGCGTCATTCGCTCCAGTCGGAACGCGCTCGACATCGGCCAGATAGCCCTCCATCACCTGGTTCTGGGGATTGCCAAGACGCGCGCTGATCCAGTCGATCAGCACCTTCAAGCGCCCGCCCCGAACGCCGCCGAGGTAATACATGTGCACGGTCAGGTAGGTAAAAAACGCCAGCCGTCCTGAGATTTCGTGGCCGCGGATTTCACACACGGCCTTGCCACGGCCAACGACTGCCAGCGCGCCCTTGTCCAGGTAGTGAAACGGGGTAGAGGCGCCCGGTGCTCCCTTGTGGATCGCCTTTGCCGCATGACGTGCCTGCTGGATCGCCACCGTGGCCAGTCCTGGGTAGGGCTTGCCTCCCGGGTCGGCGAGCAGCGATGTGTCGCCGATCGCCGATATCTCGGGATGGCCGGGGACCGTCAGGTTGGGTTCGATCTGCACGCGCCCCGCGCGATCGCTGGAGGCACCGGTCGCCTCGGCGAGCACGCGAGAGAAGCCGACGGCCTGCACGCCGGCGGCCCAGATGACCGTTCTCGCGGCGATCCGCTCGTCGGTGCCGTTGACCGAGGCCGTCACGCCCCGCCCGTCGATTGCGCTGACACGGGCGCCCTCGCGAACCGTTACCCCGAGCGAGGTCAACTCCTTGGCCACCTTGCCCGACAGCCGCTCGCTGAAAGCGGCGGTCACGCGTTCACCGGCGTCGAGCAGGATCACGTGTGCGTTGCGGGGATCGATGTGTCTGAAGCCGCGCTTCATCCCGTGCTGGGCGATGATTCTCAGCTCCCCCGCCAGCTCCACGCCGGTCGGGCCGCCGCCGATCACCACAAACGTCATCCACTCGCGCTGCTCGGTGGGATCGCTCGCGCGCTCGGCCTCCTCGAACGCGCCGTAGAGCCGATTGCGCAGGTCGAGCGCGTCCGCGAGCGTCTTCAGGCCACACGACACCTCGCGCCACTCGTCTTTGCCGAAGTAGGAGGTCTCCGCCCCGCACGCCACGATCAGGCTGTCGTAGTCCAGCCGCTCGCCGCGATCGAGAATCAGCTGGCGGCGCTCGACATCGAGGCCGGTGGCCTCACCCATCAATACCGTGATGTTGGAGTTGCGCCTCAGTGCCGTGCGGATCGGCGAGGCGCACTCGCCCGCCGCCAGGCCGCCGCCCGCCACCTGGTAGAGCAGCGGCTGAAACAGGTGGTGGTGAGTACGGTCCACGAGCGTCACGTCCACGTCTGCATGGCGAAGCTCATGTGCGGCAGCCAGGCCGCCGAAGCCACCGCCGACGATCACCACGCGGCGGCGGGAGTGCACATGCCGGGACGCGCCATTCGCAGGCGTTTTGACTGCTGAGGCGCCGTCCTGATCAGGCGCCATTGGCGCCCAGGCGCTGCAACAGATGGTCGCCGACGCGCAGCGCGTTGGCCATCGCTGTGAGCGCGGGATTCACGGCGGAGATGCTCGGGAAGAAGCTCGTGTCCACCACGTACAGGTTGTCCAACTCGTGCGCTTTGCAGTTGGTGTCGAGCGCCGAGGAGGCGGGGTCTGAGCCGAAGCGGCACGTCCCCGCCTGGTGGGCCACGCCCGCGACCGGGATCTTGTTCTCCAGGTATGCCCAGCGTGGGATCAGGTGGTGCTCGTGCATGCCCAGGTGGCCGAGCAGCGAGCGCAGCTGCTCGAACAGACGGTCGCGAGCGGTGTCGTTGCTGGCGCGATAGTTCAGTGTCAGCTTGCCCTCGCGGTCCACGCTTACTCGGTTCTCGGCCCGCGGGATGTCCTCGGTGGAGAGCCAGAAGTCGACGGCGTGCTCGGCCACGTCCGCCAGCGAGAAGGTCGGCGCGAGCTTGGTCATCAGCGGCTTCTCGCCGCGATACATGTCCGCCACGGACTTGCCCACCATCTGGATGTTGCCCATCGGGAACTCCCATGCGTCGCCGGCGAAGTAGTAGTCGTTGACGCCGAGCGTCTTTTGGAAGACGGTGGGGTTGGGCTCCTTGGAGATGGCGAGCACCGCCTGGCTGTTGTGGAACATGTAGTTGCGCCCCACCTGGTCGGAGCCGTTGGCGACGCCCCGCGGGTGCTTGTCCGTCGCTGAGCTGAGTAGCAGCTTGGCGGTGTTGGCAGCGCCGCAGGACACGACCACGATGTCGGCGGTGTAGGTCTCGCGCGCGCCTTTGCCGACGCCCCCACCCGTGCCACTGTTCTCGCCTGCGCGCTCCACCACGACTTCGGTAACGGCGGTGCCCGCGGGATTGGTGTTCAGCGCCACCACCTCGGCGCCCGTCAACAACGTTACGTTGTCGTGCTCGAGCGCCGGTCTCACACCCAGCACCTCGGCGTCTGACTTGGCGTGCACCAAACACGGGAAGCCGTCGCAGGTGGAGCAGCGCACGCACTTGCTGTAGGGCATGTTCCCCTCGTTCAGCATCACCCCGCAGGGCGCATGGAAGGGGTGCAGTCCGGCCGCGGTAAATGCATCGGAGAGCTGAGCGATGCGCGGCTCGTGAGAAACCGGCGGGTGCGGGTACGGCGCCGATGCAAACGGTTCGGTGGGGTCCTCGCCGCGCGCGCCGTGCACTTCATACAGCTGCTCGGCCTTCGTGTAATAGGGCTCCATCGCCTCGTATGGAATCGGCCATGCGGGGGAGATGCCGTCGTCGTGGCGCAGCTCGCCGAAGTCCTCCGCGCGCATCCGGTACAGCGCGGCGCCATACATCTTGGTGGCGCCGCCCACGCAGTAGTGCACCTGCGGCTGGAAGGGCTTGCCCTCGCCGTCGTACCACGTGTCGGGGGAAACGTAGCGATTGTCCACGAACACGTCCGCGGCCGACCAGTTCTGCGGCTCGCGCGGCAGCCAGTCGCCGCGCTCGAGCAGCAGGATGCGTTTGCCCGAGGGGGCCAGATGGCGCGCAAGCGTACCCCCGCCCGCGCCGCTGCCGATGATGATCACTTCGTAGTGGTCGCTCATGAGATCTCCGCCAGGCGCTCGACCAGAATGATGCGCGCCGCGGCCTCGATCAGCGCGAGATGGGAGAAGGCCTGGGGGAAGTTCCCCAGGTGGCGGCCCGTGCTCGTGTCGAACTCCTCGGCGTACAGCCCGAGCGGCGAGGCGACGCTCAACAGCTTTTCCATCAGGTCGCGTGCGTGCTGCTGCTCGCCGACCACCGCCAGCCCCGACACCAGCCAGAAGGAGCAGATCAGGAAGCTGCCCTCCTTGCCCGACATGCCGTCGTCGGTCTCGTTGGTGCGGTAGCGCAGGACGAAGCCGTTCTCGGTCAGATCTTTGGCGATCGCCAGCACGCTGGCGCGCAGGCGTTCGTCGTCACCGGGCAGGAAGCCGAAGATCGCGGCTAGCAGGTTGGAGGCATCTAGTGCGTCGGTCTCGTAGTGCTGGCGCAGCACCCCGTCCTTGGTGAGCCCGTGAGCGAGGATGTCCGCCCTGATCTCCTCGGCGGTCTCGTGCCACTTGGCCTGGCGCTTGCCGTCGCCGCGCATCGCCGCGAGCTTGGCCGCGCGGTCCATTGCCACCCAGCACATCAACTTCGAGGACACATAGTGCTGGGGCTTGCCGCGCGCCTCCCAGATGCCCTGGTCAGGCTGGCGCCACACTTTGGTGGCGCACTCGGCCTGCGCCTGCACGATCGGCCACAGCCTGCGCGGCAGTCTTTCGCTGCGGCGGGTATGCAGCAGGATCGAGTCGAGCGCCGCGCCGAACACGTCGTTTTGGCGCTGGTCGAACGCTCCGTTGCCGATCCGTACGGGTGCTGCCCCCGCGTAGCCGGAGAGATCGTCGCGCGTGGTCTCGGTGAGGTCGCGCCGCCCGTCGATCCCATACATGATCTGAAGTGCCCCATCCTCATTGGGCTCCAGGTCGGCGATGAACTGCATAAACTCCTCTGCCTCCCAGTCGAGGTTGAGGTAGTGCAAGGCCTGCAGCGTGAAGGTGGAGTCGCGCAGCCACGTGTAGCGGTAGTCCCAATTGCGCTCGCCCCCCGGCGTCTCGGGTAGCGAGGTCGTCAGCGCCGCGACCGTCGCGCCGGTCGGCATGTAGGTAAGGCCCTTGATCGCAAGCGCCGAGCGTTGGATCGGGTCGCGCCAGCGGTGGTCGGGCATGCGCGCGCGACTCAGCCACCCGCGCCAGAAGCTCGCGGTAGATGCCAGCCGCGCATTGGCATCGTCGATGTCTTCGGGCACCGCCAGCTCCTCGGCCCAGGACAGCGAGCAGTAGATCTGCTGACCCTGTTTGAGCACGTGGCGGGCCCTCACCCAATCGCCCTCGACTCCCACGGCCATGTCTGTCTGCAGCCTGAGCGTCTGCTCCGCGCCGCTCGCGTCGGCCCTATGCCCGTCGTCGTTGACGGCCCACTTCGCCGTTTCGCGCCCGTAGTCGAAGACCGGTTCGCACGTCAGCTCCATCTCGACCTCGCCATCCAGGCACATCGCGAGGCGCACGAGCAGGTGATCGGCGTCCTGGTCGGCCGGGGGGCGGGTGTGCGGTGTGACGAGATCCACGCCGCGACGCGGCCCCAGGATCAGCGCCTCGCGCACGATCGCCCAGCCGCTGGTGGTCTTCCAGGTCGTGAGCAGGATGTTGGTCCCGGGCTCGTAGCTGCGAGCCGTCGGCACGTTGATCCCGAACGGGCCGAAGCGGAAGCCGCCGGCCTGGCGGTCCAGCAGCGAGCCGAACACGCTCGGGGCGTCAAAGCGCGGCACGCACAGCCAGTCGATCGTCCCGTCGGGGGCGACCAGCGCGCCGGTGTGACAGTCCGACAGGAAGGCGTAGTCGGCGATTGGCGGGAAGGGCGAGGGCATCGCCGCGCTCTGGGGCATCGTGTCAGCCTCGACCCGGCTGTTGGCCTTGCCGTCGGCGCTCGTGCTCGTGCCCGTGCTCGCCTTGCCCTTCTGGGTCGCGCCCGTCCTGGCCTTGCTTGACTTGGCCGGGCTCACGACGCCACCCACGGCCCATGCCAGCCGCCGTAGTGAGCCACCAGCTTGTCCGCCTCCGAGGGACCCCAAGTTCCCTGTGCATAAGGGTGCACAGGCGGGGGCTCTTTGAGTAGTGGTTCGAAGATCCTCCAGGTCTGCTCGACGCTGTCCTGACGGGTGAAGCGCACGCTGTCACCACGCATCGCATCCAGCAGCAGCACCTCATACGGGGTCGGCGCCTCGCCGCCCTCCTGCGCGAACTCCATGTCGAGCGTGATCGCCTGCGGGCCACCCTCATCAGCCCGGTGAGCATCGAGGATCATCTGCACACCGGTCGCGGGGTCGAGCTTGACCACGAGCTGGTTGGGCTCTGGCCGGCGCCGCCCGTGCTCCATGAAGCCTAGGCGAGGGGGGTTGCGGAAGACGATTCGCAGCTCGGTCTGGGTGATGGGCAGATCCTTGCCGGTGCGGATGAACCACGGCACGCCCGACCAACGCCAGTTGTCGATGTCCAGGCGCAGAGCGGCATAGGTCTCGGTGGTCGATTCTTTGGCGACGCCGTCGATGCTCAGGTAGCCGTCGTACTGGCCGCGCACGTAGTGCTTTGGGTCGGCGGCGGCGGTGGAGCGGAAGACGGCGAACTTTGCGTCCTTCAGCGTTTCGGCGTCGTCGCCGGCGGGCGCCTCCATCGCGGCCACCGCCACTAGCTGCATCAGGTGGTTGACGACCACGTCGCGCACCGCGCCCACTGGGTCGTAGAAGTGCCCACGGTCCTCGACGCCAAAACTCTCGGCCATCGTGATCTGCACGCAGGCGATGTGGTTGCGGTTCCACACCGGCTCGAGCATCGTGTTGGCAAAGCGCAGGTACAGAAACTCGTCGATGCCCATCTTGCCGAGGAAGTGGTCGATCCGGTAGAGCTGGGGCTCCTCGATGTACTGGTGCACTTCCGCGGCGAGCGCACGCGCGGACTGCAGGTCATGGCCAAAGGGCTTCTCCACGACCACGCGCGCGTTCTTGGTGACGCCGCTGATGGCCAGGCCTTTGATCACGGTCCCGAACAGGAACGGCGGGATCTCCAGGTAGAAGACCGGAGACTTAGCGTCGCCAAGTGCGTCGGCGACGCGCGCGTAGGTGCCTTCGTCGGCGAAGTCGCCGGATACGTAGCTCAGCCGCTCGGCCAAGCGCTTGAAGACTCGCTCGTCGATCTGCTCGCCGCACGCTTCGATTGAGGTGTGCGCTCGCTTGCGTAGATCCTCGATGGTCCAATCGTCAGCGGCGACGCCCACGATCGGGCAGTCGAGCAATTCGCGTTGCTCCAGCCGGTAGAGCGAGTGGAAGGTCATCACCTTGGCGAGATCCCCGCTGATGCCGAACACTACGAGCACGTCGGCTGGGTCGGTGTAGGCGCCAGAGGCGGTCTGCGCTGCGGGCCGGGGCTGTGCCGCTGTGCTCATGTGTGCCTTTCGTCTGGGTGACCGGTCTGCGGGAAGTGTGCAGATGCTCTCACGCTCACGCGCCGACGCACATCATCCGATGCGGATGACCTACGTCTGCACGACGGGCGGATCGCGCGAGGATGTCCCGTACCGTCGAACACGTGCATCGGTGGATACCCGATCCGGCCGTTTGCGACGCGGCAGGGATTTTTTTGGATTTGGGGTCGTTCGGGGCGGAAGTTGAAGGCGCCTCTCCGTCAGTGAGGTTGCCACCAAGGGCGGGCGGGCACTCAGCCCCCGCGTCCGCGTGCCCGGCGGATTTCGGCAAGCCGCTTTGCGAGAGTCGCCTCGGTCTCGTCGGGGGTATAGAAACGGACGCCGACGGTACCCTCGGGCGCCAACTCTTGCTCGCCGAGGTGGTCGGGATGGGAGTGGGGGTTGTCATATCCCTGTCCGCGCCCGCCGGAGCGCAATTGAACGGGCGGCGGAGAGGCGCCGTGCCCGCGCACGAACTCGCGGGCGGCACCGATCGCGCGCTTTGCCGCGTCTGACTTCGGCGCCAGCGAGAGGTAGATGGCGGCTTGCGCGAGTGCGAACTGGCACTCGGGCAGGCCCGCGTGCTCGACGGCCGCCGCGGCGGCCGTCGCAACTGTGAGCGCGTTTGGGTCCGCGTTGCCGATGTCCTCGCTGGCAAGGATCACCATTCGTCGTGCGATGAAGCGGGGGTCCTCGCCGCCCTCCAGCATCACCGCCAGGTAGTAGAGCGAGGCGTCGGGATCGGAGCCGCGCGTGGACTTGATCCAGGCGGAGATCGTGTCGTAGTGGCTGTCGGCGGCCTTGTCGTAATGCACGATCCGGCGCTGCAGCGCGTCTTCGGCGTGCTCGACCGTGACGTTGCCCGTGGCCGTCTCGCAGGCAAGCTCAAACGCGCTGAGCGCAGTGCGCGCGTCGCCGCCGGCGCGAGCGGCGAGCATCTCGATTGCCTCCTCATCCACCTGCGCCTCGCCACACTCGCCGTGTTCGAGTGCGCGACGCAACAGCACGAGCACGTCCCCCTCTGTCAACTCGGCCAGCTCATACAGCCGCGTGCGCGACAGCAGCGCGCGATTGACCTCAAACGCTGGGTTCTCCGTCGTCGCCCCGATCAGCGTCACCAGCCCTTCCTCCACCGCCGGCAACAGCGCATCCTGCTGGGCCTTATTGAAGCGGTGGATCTCATCCAGGAAGAAGATCGTCTCGCGCTCGCCACGCCGCCGCTCGCGTGCCCGTGCAAGCACCGCCCGCACCTCTGCACGGCCGGCCTCCACTGCGCTCAGCTCCTCAAAGGCGGCGTTTGCGCTTGCGGCGACAATCCGTGCGAGCGTTGTCTTACCACTCCCGGGTGGGCCGTGCAGGATCATCGAATGCGGTCTGCCCTGCTCGATTGCGGTGCGCAGCGCCGAGCCTGGTCCGAGCAGGTGCTGCTGGCCGACGAAGTTCTCAAGTGTGGTCGGCCGCATCCGTGCGGCAAGCGGCGCCGTGTCGGAGGCCGTCGGCACGGCAGTCTCCGCGTCGGCGGGATCGAACAACGAGTCCATCGTTCACAGTGTGACTCACATGCAAGCTCGCTACGCTGCGCTTGAGTGCGCCGCATACCCACAGCCCCACTCGCCGCCGCCTCGCTGATCGTCGGCTACGCGGTTGCCGCGTACACCGGCTCGCGGCCGCTTGGTGGGGTCGTGCTGGCGATCGGAGGGCTGTGGTGCATCCAGGTGTGGGCGCGGCGGCATGGTGCCCGCACGGCGATGACGCTCGGGTGCGTTGGTTTCGCCGCGCTGGTGTTCTCACACGTGCTTGCGCTGGCTGTCGGAGCGTGGCCTTCGGTGCTGATCGTCGCGGCTGTGACCGCGCTCGTTGTCTGGACACGCGCCGACCGGCAAGTGCTGTCGCCCACTGGTTGACGATGAGCTCGGCGCCGCGCGATCCTGAGGAGTTGGAGGCGTCTGGTGCCCCGGTTCATGCTGAGATACCGCCTGCCACGAGACCCGGTGCGGTGCACCTGACGGTTTCGAATCTCGATCGCTCCGTGGGTTACTACGAGAGCGTCGTGGGTCTTGTGGTCCGCGAGCGCGGGGCCGCCCAGGCGTTTTTGGGTGCTGGTGGTGAGGATCTGCTGGTTTTGGTCGAGCAGCCCGGCGCCACACCGGCACGTGGTTATTGCGGCCTTTACCACTTCGCGCTACTGCTCCCAGAGCGCGCCGACCTCGCGCGCTGGCTGGCCCATGCCGCGCGCGACCGCGTGGCGCTCGTCGGCCTTTCAGATCACTTCGTCAGCGAAGCGATCTACCTCAGCGATCCCGACGGCCACGGCATCGAGATCTACTGGGATCGTCCGCGCGAGGTGTGGGAGGGCAGAGTCGCCGAGCGCATGACGACGCTCCCACTCGACACGTCGAGCCTCTTTGGCGAGCTGATCGACCCGGCGAGCGAGCCGTTCGAGGGACTACCGGTGGGGACCCGAATGGGCCACGTCCACCTATGCGTCTCGGGCATCGCACCGACGATAGCCTTCTACCGCGACGTGCTCGGCTTCGCGCTGATGGCGTCGCTGGGAGGCCAGGCCGCCTTCCTCAGCGCCGGCGGCTACCACCATCACATTGGCGCCAACACATGGGAGAGCGCGGGCGCCGGTCAGCCGCCGGAGGACTCGGCGGCACTCAGGCGAGCCACGATCGTGCTTCCAAGCGAGGCCGAGCGCGAGCGTGCGGTGGCACGGGTCGCCGATGCCGGGCAAGAGCCCATCGCGCTGGAGGATGGCGTGCTCGTTCGTGATCCATCGGGGAACCAGATCGTGCTTGCTGCCTCCGTCGAACCGCGATAACCGGCGTTGGCGTGGTCAGCCCCATGACACGCTATGTCGCCCTGCTGCGCGGTATCAACGTCGGTGCGCATAAGCGCGTAGCGATGGCCGATCTGCGCTCGCTGCTAGCCGGCCTTGGCTACGACGACGCGCAAACGCTGCTGCAGAGCGGCAACGCGGTCTTCTCCGCATCCGCTGCGCGCAAGCCGGAGCGAATCGCGCTCGACGTGGAAGGCAGCATCGCGGCCGAGCTTGGCGTGAACGCCGAGGTGGTTGTCCGCACAGCCGCGGAGCTGGCGAGCGTCGTCGAGCGCGATCCGCTTGGTGCGGTAGCGGTAGATCCCAAGCGCCACCAGGTGAGTTTTCTCTCGGCCGAGCCCGCTGCGGATGTTGCTCGCGAGCTGGCGGCGCTCGATTTCGCGCCCGAGCGGTTTGTGCTCAGTGGACGCGAGATCTACGCGTGGCACCCGAACGGCATTCACACCTCAAAGCTCGCCAAGCTGCTTGGCGGCTCGCGCCTGGGTGTGGTCGCGACGGCGCGCAACTGGAACACCGTCGTGAAGCTGCTGGCAATGGCGGAAGACAGCTGAAGGGAAGTGGACCTGGTGGCCGCGTCAGAACATTGCGTGGCCACTCGCGTTCACGAGTCGGTCATATCGCGGCGGTGGCTGCAGTGTCGGCGGATGTCTCGCCGGTGTCCAAGCTGTGATATTCGGCCAGCAGCTGCTCCTCGCGCTCGTGCTTGGGGAACATCGTGAACACGAGCAGCGCGCCCAGTGCGATCGCGACGATGCCGGCCGTGTAGGCCCACTGGTCGCCTTTCACAAACGACTGCTGCGCCCCCGTCACGATCGCTTTGGCGTACTGCGGATAGCGCGAGGCTGTGTCGGCGGCGCTGGAGAACGACTTCTCCAGCTGGCCTTCGACTTCGGTCGTGAGGCGTGCCTTATTGGGAGAGTCCGCGACGGCGGTCGCGACGGCCGCCGCGTAGCCCGCGGTGAGCAGCGCCCCAAAGATCGACTGCATGATCGCGCCGCCCAGGTCGCGTTGCAAATCGGCGGTACCGGAGGCCATGCCGGCGCGAGTTACCGGTACCGAGCCGGTCAGCGAGTGCGAGGCGGGCGTGCCCGCGAAACCGACCCCCGCGCCGATGAACGCGTAGCCAAGTCCCACCTTCCAGTAGGCAATGCCCTGTTTCCACAGCAGCAGCATCGTGAGAAACCCGAGCATGCAAAACGCATAGCCGACGAGCAGGGTGAAGCGCGCGCCCTTCGCGTCCACGAGCTTGGCCGAGCGCGGCGCGATCAGGACCATGAACACGGCCGCGGGCAGGATCGACAGACCGGAGTCCAGTGTCGAGTAGCCGAGCACGTTCTGCAGGAACTGCTGACCTACGAACATCGCGCCCATGAGCGATCCGAACACGATGATTCCCGCCAGGGCCGCGACCCAGAAGACACGGCGACTGGCCACTTTCAGGTCG